>Ga0068859_100008385_pt1 | contig 10475 bp, 9 predicted proteins | sample KBSSwiS22_FD_66585 | JGI IMG/M metagenome (GOLD analysis project Ga0068859, IMG submission 66585) | Switchgrass rhizosphere microbial communities from Kellogg Biological Station, Michigan, USA - KBS Switchgrass S2-2 | ecosystem: Host-associated > Plants > Roots > Rhizosphere > Soil ... | reverse complement strand
CTCGCCCTCCATCATGTGTTTGTAAAACTCCGGCGGACGGCGCACCGTCTGGCAGGCATTGTTAATGATAAAGTCCAGCCGCGAATGTGTCCCCAGCAATTGCCGGCAGAACGCTTCCACGCTGGGCGTATGGCGCAAATCGAGTCCGAAGATTTCCAGGCGATCGGCCCACGCCGCGAAATCCGGTTCTTGCGCGTAGCGCCGCGCGGAATCGCGCGGGAAGCGAGTGGTCACGATCAGTCTGGCGCCCGCGCGTAACAGCTTGAGACCGGCTTGATAGCCGATCTTCACGCGTCCGCCCGTCAGCAGCGCCACCCGGCCGCGCAGGTCCGCCAGCTCGGTTCGCTTGTAAAAATTAAACTCCGCGCACGGTGGGCACATCTGATCGTAAAAATGGTGGACCACCGAGTAGTGCTGCTTGCACACATAGCAATGCGGCGAATCGGGCAGTTCTGTGTTTTGCGGTTCCGGAGGTGGAAAGAAGTTTGCGGTCGTGAAGACCGGCTTGCGGCGGAGGGTTCGGATCCCGGTCTCCTCAAGGACAGCGGCGGTGCTTTGCGCTTGCGATGCCGCCCGCTCCCGCTCGGCCGCTTTCACGGCTTTTCGCCGGGCGAGTTTGTCGGGATTGTAGAGTTCCGCCACGGCCCGGTACAGGCGTTCGCGGTCGCGAACTGGCAACTCGTCCAAGAGACTCCGGTCGGCCGCGAAACGTTCCAGAAGTTCGGCCGCCGAGCGCAGCTGTTGCAATAGGTCCTGGTCAACGGATTTACATGAGTTCGTCAGAGGTATCTCCATTATGTGCCGAGACGGAGGCGTCCTTTTGGCAGCCAACCTGCACTCCATACATTGCTATCGGCTGTTCCATCAACACTTAGCGAGGTGACCGGTAAATGTTTCAGAGTGTCCGGAACGAATTACTGGCCGGGATCTCGCGGGGAGGCTCTCATGATGAAGAAATCCAGCTCGCTGACCCTTTGCATCGGTGTGCTCATTTTGGCTGGCTGCAGCCGCGTAAAATCGGTTGACGCCGCAGGCAACCCTTCAGCGGCCGCAGCGACGGCCACTACGGTGGCTCCGCCTGTTCAGAGCGTATTCTTACCGGCAGGCACCAGGGTGCGCGTTCGTTTGAACGAGGCCATCGATACACGCAGAAATCGAGCAGGAGACCGGTTCACGGCGACACTCGATGAACCGTTGGTGGCGGACGATCGCGTGATCGTGCCGCGCGGCACCAGCTTCTTCGGCCACGTCACCCAATCCAAGCCCTCAGGACGATTCAAGGGCCGGGCAGTGGTTGCACTCAAGCTCGATTCCTTCGAGCTGAACGGACAGACCAATGAAATCCGCTCGACCAGTTCCGCGCGTGCGAGTGCCGGACATAAGAAGCACCATTTGCGGTGGATCGGTGGCGGATCCGGTGGCGGGGCGGCGATCGGCGCGATCGCGGGGGGCGGAACGGGCGCGCTGATCGGCCTGGGCGCTGGCGCGGCCGCTGGGACCGTGGGTTCCGCGATCACCGGTAAGCGGCACGTGAGTCTCCCTGCGGAGACGACCCTGACATTCGCTTTGGAGGCGCCGGTCCAGATGGGGACGAGCTAGGTCGTCCGGCCGCGGCCCCCGGGTTGCACCACCAAAAAATAACCCCATCACCTGCAGCACTTAGCGGGAATGTAATGGCACGGCACCCGGGGGTATCTATGAGTGAGCATTAATGATCTACTAGGGAGCATTGATTGGGTGAGCTATGCGTCTAACCTTCCGGCTTACATTTCTCCTGATCGTATGCGTCGCCGCCGTGGCGACCGGATTTGCCTACCGGCAGGTGCAGTCTGAGCGCCGGGAACTGGAGCGCGATCTTCACCGACAGGCGCTCGATCTGTCCGAGTCCCAGGCCAAGACCGTCGAGCCGCTGCTCGCCCGGCGATCCTATGCCGAGTTGCAGACCATGGTCGATCGTTTCAAGGACGGCCAGCGGCTGGCCGGCATGGCAGTCTACGATGCGGCGGGTTTGCCCGTAGCCATCACCTCCGGTCTCCTCACGCGGCTCAACGGTATGCCGCCACCGGCCGGATTGGAAGCCCAGGACGACGCAGATCAGACCGATCGCGCGGACTTCGTGCGGCTGGGTAGCACGCTGATGCACGTGGCCGCACTGCCTTTGCGAATCGGCTCCACCAAGCTTGGCACGCTGGTGGTGTTTCATGACGCGTCGTTCATCGGGGAACGCTCGGCCGAGACCTGGCGGCGCACGTTAATCAGCGTAAGCCTGCAAACCATCTTGATACTCCTCATCACCTTGGCGATCATCCGCTGGGGTTTGGGCGTGCCCCTGCGGCGCATGGCGGCGTGGCTCGAGGAATTGCGCCTGGGCGGCGGCGCGGCCGCGCCGCCCCTGCCGGGAGAACCCGTGTTCGAACCGCTGACGCGCGAAGTCTCGCGTCTGGCCTCCAGTTTCACGGCCGCACGAGCCGCGGCCGAAGAGGAAGCCCGGCTGCGCGATACCGCCGATTCCCATTGGACCACCGACCGGCTGCGCGTATTCGTACAGGGACGGCTGAATGGCAGCCGGCTGGTGGCGGTCTCCAATCGCGAACCTTACGAGCACTTCCGGCGGCCCAATGGGATTGAATGTTCGGTTCCTGCCAGCGGCCTGGTCACCGCGCTGGAACCCATCCTGCGTGCCTGCGACGGGACCTGGATCGCCCAAGCCACCGGCGATGCCGACCGCGAAACCGCCGATGAGAACGGCCGGCTGCGCGTGCCCCCGGATCATCCGCAATATTCGCTGCGGCGGGTGTGGCTGACCGAACAAGAGTCGCAGGGCTTCTATTTAGGTTTCGCCAACGAAGGATTGTGGCCACTGTGCCACATCGCCCACACGCGGCCAACGTTTCGCGCGGAAGACTGGGATTACTACCAGTTGGTGAACCGCAAGTTCGCGGCTGCCGTTCTGGAGGAGATCCGCGGCGAAGAGGACCCGGTCGTAGTCGTGCAGGACTATCACTTCGCTCTGCTGCCGCAGCTGATTAAGGCCGAGCGTCCGGATGCGCGGGTGGCCATTTTCTGGCACATTCCGTGGCCTAATCCGGAAGCGTTCGGGATCTGCCCGTGGCAGCGCGAATTGCTGGAAGGCTTGCTGGGAGCCGACCTGGTGGGCTTCCACATTCAAGCGCATTGCAACAATTTTCTGGAGACGGTGGACCGGGTTCTGGAGTCGCGGATCGAACGCGACCGCAGCGCCGTCAGCCGGCACGACCATCTGACCGCGGTGCAACGGTTCCCCATCAGTGTGGCGATGGATCAAGAGAGTTCCGTGCCATCAGATTTCGAACTCCGGTACTTGCAGCGCGCGGAGCTGCTCGCGCGCCACGGCGTGCGAGCCCCCTTCATGGGCATCGGCGTCGACCGTGTCGATTACACCAAAGGCATCCCGGAGCGGTTCCGCGGGCTCGAGCGGTTCTTCGAAAAATATCCAGCCTACCGCGGCGAGTTTACCTTCGTTCAGATCGGCGCGCCCAGCCGCTCGGAAATCCGGCGCTATCACGATCTGATGCTCGAGGTGGAGCAGGAAGCCGATCGCATCAACCGGAGGTTTCAAACCGCCGAGTGGCGACCGATTATCTTGTTGACGCGGCATCACAGCCGCGCCGAGATCCTGCCGTATTACCAGCACGCGGATGTGTGCATGGTCACCTCACTCCACGACGGCATGAATCTGGTCGCCAAGGAGTATGTCGCCACGCGCAGCGACGAGCAGGGCGTTCTCATCCTGAGCCGCTTCACCGGCGCATCCCACGAGTTGTTGGACGCCTTGGTGGTAAACCCGTATGACACCGAGGAAATGGCTTCCGCGATCCATCGAAGTCTGGAAATGTCGCCGGAGGAGCGGCGCCTGCGCATGCACCGTATGCGATCGGTGGTGCGGGATCACAACATCTACCGCTGGGCGGGAAATTTGATCGGGGAATTATGTGAGATCCGGACGGCGGCGGTGACCTCAAATGGTCTTGGTAGCACCCGCGTCCATATCGATCAGCGCTCCATGCAGAAGACGACCGTCGCGGCAGGCGATAAACTCGACCAACGCGGCGATATCTTGGGGCTCGCCGATGCGGGAAATGGCCGCACCGCGGATGTACTCCCGCTCAGCGGATTCCGGATCGAGCCCGCGCCCTTGGGCGAGCGTGTTCAAGCGCGCGGTGTAGCGTGCGGTGCGGATGGTGCCGGGGTTAATGGCGTTGACCTGCACTCCATCACGCAGCCCGAGATCGGCCAGAGCTTTCGTCAGCGAGAGTAGCGCGGCGTTGACCGATCCGCCGATGGCGAACTGCGCCCCAGGTGTTCGACCGCCCACGCCGGAGATGAATACAACGGATCCGCCCGCGGCCTTGAGGTGCGGCCAGGCAGCGCGGGTGAGCCGCACGGAGCCAAAGAATTTGAGCTCGAAGCCGTCGGCGAAATCTTCATCGGTGAGATCGAGGAACTCGCCGCGTTTGGTGGTGCCGGCATTGTTGACCAGAATGTCGATCTTTCCGAACCGCTCAACGGCGAAGTCGGCAACGCGTTGGCCGGAATCGCGTAGCCGCAGGTCCAGGGCGATGGTCTCAGCGGTTCCGCCGGCGCCGCGAATCTCGGCCACGGCGCCATCAAGCAGCGCCTGGTCGCGGCCGCCGAGAACCACGCTCGAACCCGCCGCAGCCAGGCGCACGGCGATCGCGCGACCGATGCCGCGGCTGGCGCCGGTCACGATCGAAATCTTCCCCTGTAAACGTGAGTCGCCCCAGGCCATAGTTACTTCATTGTGCCCGATCCAAGTTGACAGTTTTGGTGGCGGCATCAGACAGTAGAAGTAGATGAAAGTTTTTGCTTCGCTGTGTCTGATCCTCCTCCTCTCTTCCTGTTCCGACGCGCCAACCGCAACCAAGGTTAAGGAGCCGGAAAAACCGCCTGCGCCGATCACTGCGCAGCAGGCCTTCCGGTACACCTATCCGGCCGCTAGGACGTGGGCGGGCGATGCCCTGCCCCTCCGCATCCGCAGCATCACTCTTACCGATGTGCCGGCGGAGCCGGGGAAAGCCGCAGCCTGGGAGATCACCTACGTTTCGCCGTCACAACTGGGAGCGAGGATCTACACCTGGTCCGCGATCGAAGCTTCGGAGACCTTGCACAAGGATGTGTTCGCCGGGAAGACCCAGTCGTGGAGCGCATCCGGGCAGGAGAAGCCATTTCCGGCCGCCGCCTTCCATATCGATACTCCAGCGGCGCTCGAGACCGCCATGGCCGCCAGCAAAACGTACTTGGATAAGCCGGGAACCAAGCCCTTAGTGAATTATCTAGTGGAGTTCACGCCGCGGTTTCCGGACCCGGTGTGTCGTGTCATGTGGGGCGAAACGGCGGGTTCAGCCCAGTACACCGTGTTCGTCGACGCGGCCACAGGGCTGGTCCTTGGAAAGGGTTAACCGGCTTTTTTGGGCCGGCGGACCTGGATCACCGGGATCAGGGAATTCGAAGGCGGTGAAGATGTCCTCGGACCAACCCGCTGCGACATTTCCGCGTTGAGGCTGGAGACAAAGGCTTCGATCTGCCTTTGCATCTCCGACATCTTCTCGCGCATGTTCAGAATGATTTCGACACCCGCCAGGTTCACACCCAGATCCCGCGTCAGCTTAAGGATCACATCCAGGCGTTCCAGATCCTCGGCCGTATAAAGCCGCGTGTTCCCGTCGCTGCGCGATGGTTTGAGCAACCCTTCGCGCTCATACAGGCGCAGCGTTTGAGGATGCAGCTGATACTGCTCGGCCACGGCCGAGATCATGAAGGCGGCTTTGCGGGATTCGCGCTTGCCCATGGTTACACCTTTGTCCAAATCTCCGCCCGGGGATCGCCGGGATGAAGACCCGCGTATTCACGCAGGATTTCCTTGGTGCGCTCGTCCTGAACGATGGGGGCTTCGACGCTGACTTCGACCAGCTGATCGCCGCGCGTGGACGTGCGCGCGTTGAGCACGCCCTTCTCCCGCAAGCGGAACTTCTGGCCGTTCTTGGTGCCCTGCGGAATCTTAAGCAGCGCCCGGCCGTCAATCGTGGGAACTTCGATTTTTGCGCCCAGACCGGCTTCGTCGATACGGATGGGGACGGTGATTTCGATGTCGTCGCCGTCGCGCCGGAAAAATGGATGCGGCTCGACTCGAACCGTGATGTAAAGATCTCCCGCGGGAGCCCCGAAGGTCCCGGCGTTGCCCTTGCCGGCGACCCGCAAACGCGATCCCTGCTGGGCCCCGGGAGGAATGCGGACGTCAACGATCTCGGTCTTCGATATCAGGCCGTCACCGTGGCAGTCCCCACACCGATTCCCCAGGCGGCCGGTACCTTCGCAGCGCGGGCAGGTGAGACTGAAGCGCATGGAGCCGGCCACCTGCGTCACGTTCCCGCTGCCATTGCATTCCGGACATACGGCGTTCGCCCCGGCGCGTGCTCCGGTACCGTTGCACGCCGCGCAGGCCTCTTGACGCGAAACACTCAGGCGAACCTGGGTGCCCCGGATGGCCTGCCAAAAGTCGATATTGAGGCCGTACTCGAGGTCGGTACCCTTCTGCGGCGTCTTCTGCGGAGTACCTTCATTGCGGCTGAACCACTGGTTGAAGATGTCCTGAAAGTTACCGGCGCCGCCCGCCGGGCCCGATGATCGTGCGCCCGCGGCTCCCGCACCAGCGCGTGTAAACACGTCGGAGAAATCGAAACCGCCGAAGCCCATGTTCGGACCGCTGCCACCTCCGGCAGGATGACCGCCTCCGCCCGGCATACCGTTCTCCGAGTAGTAGCCGACCTGATCGTACATCTGCTTCTTTTTCGGATCGTTCAGGACATCGTAGGCTTCCTGGACCTTCTTGAATCGATCCTCGGCGGTCTTGTCACCGGGATTGAGATCGGGATGGTGCTTGCGCGCAAGTTTACGGTAAGCCTTGCGGATGTCATCCGCGGCGGCATCCCGTTTTACGCCAAGCGTCTCGTAAAAGTCCATAACGGCCTTCGGGAGGCGAGCATGCCCGCCCCCCACAACTTGTTACTTCTTGTCGTCTACGTCGACGAATTCTGCGTCGACCACGTTTTCTTTGTCTTTGGGTTTCTCTTCGGCCGGCTTGGCCCCGTCACCCGTCGGAGCTCCGGCCGCAGGTTGCGGACCCGCACTCGCCGACTTATACATTGCTTCCGCCAGCTTGTGGCTGGCCTGGGTTAGCGCGTCGACCGCCTTGTTGATCTCGTCTACACTACCTTCGGCGATCTTCTTACGTGTGTTTTCGAGCGCTTCTTCCACCGCTTTGGCGTCTTCCGCGCTGATCTTGTCACGATGATCCTTGAGCAGCTTTTCCACCTGATAGGTGGTGGCATCCGCCTTGTTGCGCGCGTCGATCTCGTCCTTGCGCTTCTGGTCTTCCGACGCGTGGGATTCGGCGTCGCGAGCCATCTTGTCGATTTCTTCCTTACTCAGGCCGGAGCCAGTTGTGATAGTGACCTTCTGCTCGTTATTGGTGGCCTTGTCTTTGGCGGTGACGTTGATGATGCCGTTCGCGTCAATATCGAACGTTACTTCCACCTGCGGAATCCCGCGCGGCGCCGGCGGGATGCCTACCAGTTGAAACACGCCCAACAGGCGGTTGTCCTTGGCCATGGCGCGCTCGCCCTGGAAGCACTTGATCTCGACCGAGGTCTGGCTGTCGGCTGCCGTCGAGAACGTTTCGCTCTTGCGCGTCGGAATGGTCGTGTTCCGGTCAATGAGCTTGGTGAACACTCCGCCCAGGGTCTCGATGCCCAGGGAGAGAGGCGTGACGTCCAGCAGCAGGACATCCTTGACTTCACCGCCCAGTACGCCGCCCTGTACCGCCGCGCCCACCGCAACGACTTCATCAGGGTTCACGCTGCGATTCGGCTCTTTGCCGAAGAGGTTCTTCACTATCTCCAAAACCTTGGGGATACGCGTTGAGCCGCCCACCAGCACCACTTCGTCGATATTGGCCGGCTGCATTCCTGCGTCTGCCAGAGCCTTTTTGCAGGGCTCGACCGTCCGGTCCAGAATGTCGGCCATCATCTGCTCCAGGCGCGCGCGGGTCAGCTTTATGGTCAGGTGCTTGGGGCCGCTGGCGTCCGCGGTCAGGAACGGCAGGTTGATCTCGGTCTCGAGCAGCGAAGATAGCTCGATCTTGGCCTTTTCGCCGGCTTCCTTAAGGCGCTGCAGAGCCATCTGGTCTTTCGAAACATCGATGCCCTGGTCGCGCTTGAACTCCTGAATCAGCCAATCGATGATGCGGTGGTCGATGTTATCGCCGCCCAGGTGGGTATCACCATTGGTGGACTTTACCTCAACCACGCCGTCGCCGACTTCGAGAATCGATATATCGAAGGTGCCGCCGCCGAAATCGTAGACCGCGATGGTCTCGTTCTTCTTGCGGTCGAGCCCGTAGGCCAGCGCTGCTGCGGTCGGCTCATTGATGATGCGCATCACTTCGAGGCCCGCAATCTTGCCGGCATCTTTGGTGGCCTGGCGCTGGGCGTCATTGAAGTAAGCCGGCACGGTGATCACCGCCTGGGTGACCTTCTCGCCCAAATACGCCTCGGCCGCTTCCTTCAGCTTGGCAAGGATCATCGCCGAGATGTCGGGGGGAGCTTGCTTCTTGCCGCCGGCCTCAACGCGCGCGTCACCATTCTCGCCAGCCACCACCTTGTAAGGCACCAGCTTCATCTCTTCGGACACTTCGTTAAAGCGTCGTCCCATGAAGCGCTTAATGGAGTAAACCGTGTTCTCCGGGTTAGTCACCGACTGGCGCTTGGCGACCTGTCCCACCAGCCGCTCGCCGCTCTTGGCAAACCCGACTACCGAGGGCGTGGTCCGGCCCCCCTCCTGGTTCGGTATAACGACCGGCGTGCCCGCCTCCATCACAGCCACGACGGAGTTGGTGGTCCCCAGGTCAATCCCAATGATCTTGCTCATTATGTGGCACTTCCTCTCAAGAAGTCTGTGGCTATCATTTAGCCTACCCACATTATGCAATCTTAGTGTGTGATTGTCAAGTTTTGTCTCTCCACGGACGCGACCCTCTAATCAGCAGCCACAGGCCTGTCCCCAGCTCGCCGATCACGCCGGGGACGCCGCAGGAAATGCCGACGATCCGCCCGAAAACGGTGTTTTCATATTCCGGATTGAACACGGGTCCCACGAAAGCGAGGACATAGAAGAGGCCGCCCAGCATCAGCAGCACGTACAATATTCGCGGTGCGAAGCCGGATCGGAACATCAGCCACCCCAACGGGATGAGCCACAGTCCCGAGAAGATATTCGTCATCTGGAACAGATTGCTAGAACTGCGCAGCACCTGCATGACCTGGACTTGCAACTGCTCACCGCCGAGGGCGGGCAGGCCCTTGCCCCCATCAATGAGCGACAGAGCGTCGATTTGCCGAGCCACGGCCGCCAGCGAAAGGGGCACGCTCGCGACAACGAAGGCCAGCAGGAGGCTCGCGGCGCGTTTACTTACAGGACTGAACAGTTGGTAGAGGGCTAGCCCGAGGATCAGGTAATCGACAAAGCCGGCCGCACCCGCGACGATCGCAAGCTCAAATAAGGATCGGCCAGCCTGGATTTTGGCGAGCGTGGCCGCCGCGTCGCCCGCCATGAGAGACCGCCCGGTGCCGTACCACAGTCCGGTGGTCGGCAGCAGTATCAGATAGAGCAGCCCGGCGAGGCGTGCGAGCTTGTGGTCGGAATTCACGCGGCTACTCGCAGCGAATCCTAACTTGCGCATCGCCGTCCACATCGACTGAGAGCTCGCCGATGTCCTTAATCATCGCTTCGAGGTCGGCGTAATGAATCTTCGATAAGTCGAGTTCGGTCCCGTTGTCCAATTGAATTTTCTTCTTTCCCAGCATGCCGGGGAACAATGCGCTAAGCCGCAGCCCTCCGCGAACGACGGTAATCGGCACACGGATGTTCACGTTCTCCGCCTTCTTGCCATCGCGAGCGGGCTTGTTGACGAGGATGCGGAAGTACCGCGGCTCAGTCTTCGTTTCCATCTGGCTTGGCGCCTCGACGGCCTGCAGCAGCTGCTCCGCTTCCTGCACGCTGATCTTGCCACTCGACAACATTTCTAATACCTTGCGTTTTTCTTCACTCACGGAGTTTCCTCATTTTCACTTCTCACCTCTCTTTGAGCTGTTCGATTGCCTGCGCGACTGTCAGCTCTCCGCGCGAGAGCCGATCCAGCACATCGCTGCGCGTCCGCACGGGTTCAGCCTCCGATCCCTGTTCAATTTCCACGAACGACAACTGGCTGCCGATCTTGTTCAACCGGTTCTTAATAGTGGGGTAACTCACGCCGAAGTACTTTTCCATCTGCTTGATGGAGCCGTGGCAGCGCACGAACGCCGCCACGAAGACCTGATCTTCCGCGGGCAGCTGCGCCAGCGGTGGCGGCGTAAAGGGGC
>Ga0068859_100008381_pt1 | contig 10477 bp, 8 predicted proteins | sample KBSSwiS22_FD_66585 | JGI IMG/M metagenome (GOLD analysis project Ga0068859, IMG submission 66585) | Switchgrass rhizosphere microbial communities from Kellogg Biological Station, Michigan, USA - KBS Switchgrass S2-2 | ecosystem: Host-associated > Plants > Roots > Rhizosphere > Soil ... | reverse complement strand
GTCGACCGGCGGGGTGACTTTGACGGCGACGACGTTGGTCCCGCCGGCGTTGAGCAGGCGGGTGACGTTGTATTCGTGGATGACCATCGTGCCCTCGGCGTTGGCGTCCAATAATTTTCCGTTGAGCCAGATCTCGGCCCGGTAGGCGATGCCCTTGAAGCGGAGCCAGGACTGGCCGCCGGGATTTTCCGGCGCGGTGAATTCGCCGCGGTACCACCATTGCTGGTGCGACAGGTCGGGCACCGACTTCATGTTCATGCCGAAATAGAGGTTGCTGTAAACACCGTTGGCCACGAGGCCGGCCATCACCGTGGACGGCACGGTGATCGGGTACCATTTCGTGACGTCATAACCCCCGGCCGAGACCTTGTCACCGCCGTCGGCGACGTTGGTGGCCGAGACGAGCGCCCATTGGTTGGACAGCTCGATCGACGCGGGCGCGCCATGGGCCGCGATGCCCGCCAGGAGCAGGGCGATGACGGAAAATCGTTGGATCGACGTGGGGATAAATTCCATGCGCCGGATTAAACGACAATCCACGGCAGGTGCCAACTGTTTTCATGGAAGCGCCGGTCGGTCGTTCGCTGTAGCCGCGGTCGGGAATGATATAGCTAATTTTAGGGATGCCGGCACACGCGTTCGGACTCGCTTTTACTCCGAAAAACTGGAACGCTCGCCGGCACGAGACTATGGGAACCAAGAAATTGACGCTGCTCGTCCTCGCCGCCGGCATGGGCAGCCGGTACGGCGGACTCAAACAGATCGACCCCGTCGGCCCGAACGGCGAAACCATCATCGATTATTCCATCTACGACGCCCAACGCGCCGGCTTCGACCGCGTCGTGTTCGTCATCCGCCACGACATCGAGACCCAGTTCAAGGAGATCGTCGGCGCCCGGTTCGAGAAAAATATCGCCGTCGATTACGTCTTCCAGGAACTCGACCAGCTGCCGCCGGGATTTTCCGTGCCGGCCGGCCGAAAAAAGCCCTGGGGCACCGGCCAGGCCATCCTCATGGCCGCCGAGGTCATCCGCGAACCGTTCGCGGCGATCAACGCCGATGATTTTTACGGGCCCGATTCCTTCCGCCAGCTCGCCGGGCACCTGCGCCTGGGCAACGACGATTATGCGATGGTCGGGTTCACCCTGCGCAACACGCTGTCGGAATTCGGCAGCGTCGCCCGCGGGGTCTGCCGCGCCGACGGAAAGCAGTACCTGGAAAGCGTCACCGAAGTCGTCGGCATCGAGAAGGACGGCACCGGCGCGAAATATCAAGGCGCGCAGGGGACGGTGCGGTTCACCGGCGACGAAGTCGTCTCGATGAACATGTGGGGGTTCAATCCCGGCCTGTTCGAGCATTTACGGCGGCAGTTCGTGGAGTTCTTGAAACAGCAGGGGCAGCAGGAGAAATCGGAATTCTACATCCCCCTCGCCGTGAACGACCTGGTCGCCGCGAAGCGCGCCCGCGTGAAGGTATTGCCGACGTCGGATTCGTGGTTCGGGGTGACCTATCGCGAGGACCGTCCCCGCGTCAGCCACGGCATCCGCAATCTCATCCAGCGCGGCGATTATCCGCAAAAGCTGTGGGCATAAAAATTCTTACGCCGACGGGGATCGTCATGCTACCTTTGCCGGACATTTCATGACCGCCTCGATCGAAAAACTGGAACAACAACTCGACAGCTTCCATCCCGCGCAACGCCAGGAAGCGCTCGCGCAATTATGGGACCTCGCCACCGCCGGCCGGATCGCGCTGGCCGAGCCCGGACACGACGTCAATCTCCACAGCCACACTTTTTTCTCCTACAACGCCTACGGTTATTCGCCGTCCAAGTTCGCCTGGCTTGCGCGCAAACGCGGCCTGGCCGTCGCGGGGATCGTCGACTTCGACGTCCTCGACGCCGTCGAAGAGTTCTGGGCCGCGGGCAAGCTGGTCGGATTGAAGCGCTGCGCCAGCCTGGAATCGCGCACGTTCGTCCCGGAATTTTCCACGCGCGTGATCAATTCACCGGGCGAACCCGGCGTCGATTACAACATGGGCATCGGATTCCCGCGCGAAGTGCGGCATCCGTTGCTGGCGCAGATGCGGCAGACCGCCGACGCCCGCAACCGCGAACTCGTCCGCCGCGTCAACGCCTTCCTCAAACCGGTCGAGCTCGACTACGAAAAAGACGTCCTCTCGCTCACGCCCAACGGCAACGCCACCGAACGCCACATCTGCGAGGCGTATTCGAAGAAAGGCGACGACAATTTCTGGAAGGCGAAGATCGGCGATCGGCCGGCCGACCCGGCGAAGTTCCAGGCGCTCATCCGCGCCAAAACGATGAAGAAAGGCGGCCCCGGCTACGTCACGCCGGACAAAGGTTCCTTCCCGCTCCTGGCCGAGATGAACGCCTTCGTCCTCGCATCCGGCGCCATCCCCACGATCACCTGGCTCGACGGCACCAGCGACGGTGAAAAAGCGATCGACGAACTGTTCGCCGTCTCCATGGCCAGCGGCGCCGCCGCGATCAACCTCATCCCCGACCGTAATTACACGCCCGGCGTGAAGGATGAGAAATTGAAGAACCTGTACGACGTCGTCGCCTTGTCGGAAAAACACGGTTTTCCCATCGTCGTGGGCACGGAGATGAATGCGCCCGGCAACAAGTTCGTGGACGCGTTCGACGCGGCGGAATTGAAGCCGCTGGTGCCGGTGTTCCTCAAGGGCGCGCATATCCTGTACGCGCACTCGGTGTTGCAGCGCGAATGCGGGCTGGGTTACCTGAGCGATTGGGCGAAAAAGAATTTCAAGTCGGTCACGGCCAAGAATGAGTTCTATGAGAAGCTGGGACGTCGATTGCAGCCGGCCGGCGAAGACAAGCTACGCGGGTTGCCGTCGGACGTGACACCGGAGCAGGTTTTTGAACGGGCCAAATAAAAAATCATCGGGGCAGCTTTGGCGGCTTCCGCGTCGGCCATACCCTGCACAATACACCAACCGTTCCGCACAAAATGACGGGAACAAAAAACCGCCAACTGAGGTCGCTCTCGACCACTCCCGAAATCCATTTATCGTTGCCTGATGATCCGCTTCCGAGCACCCGCCAGTGTGAATAGAAAATCTGGGCAACAATAAACGTCAAGGCCGACATGCAAGCGAGCAACGATCCGAATCGTCGTCTTGTCGAAATGCTCATAAACGTCGCACTTCAAATGTGAAACTAAACCACATGGTTTGCATATCAATCCCACTCGACCTCGACTTTGTCCACGAGAAAACCTAGAAAAAACCCGCCGCACTTCGCCCACCCGCGACGTTCTCGACCTCGATGATCACGGACTCGAATCTGATAAGCCTCCTGATGCTTCGACATCAAAAATGGATCAGACTTAAACCAAGGAATACTCATCTGCATCAACTCATATCCGTTTGCTTTCGCCCACCGACTCAAGAGAACTCTCGACCGGAACCAGTGCCAGATAGTAGATAATGCCACCCAGCACACAGCTAACAAACCAATGACAATCTTCGTGTCGGTGCTCATGGCGTCGAGTGGCCTAACAATTTAATTGGAAGGAGCTATTTCCCTGTTATCGGATATTAGCGGCCTGACAGGTAAATTTCCTTTGTGCCTGTTCATGTTATTGCGTGTCAATTTTGTTTTCTGTTGAACCGGTTTTACGCCTGTTGCCGAGAATAGCCAAGAGCTTTTTAGACCGCTTTTAAAATATGTAGCCGCCGACGTCAGTCGGCGCAATCGAAGAGGCAGGTTTGCGCGAACTGACGTTCACGGCTACGAAAATGGTTCATCGCGCTTTCCGGCCTGCTTTTTAATTAAAACAGCGATTTTTGCCTGCAAATGCACAAAAAACCATCGCCAGACGTCGTCCAGCCGCCCGCCAGACCCCATTTTTTGTCCGGGGAAGGGGAATTTTGAGTTGCTGACATAAATCTGCAAAGTCATTGAAATTTTCGCATTTAGTTTTTACCTTGGAGTTTCGATGACAACGATTCCTGAAAAGCAACGCGCGGTGCAATTGGTCGGACCCGACCAGCTCCGCGTCAACGATTCCAAACCTGTTTTCCAGCCCGGCGCCCACCAGGTCCTCTGCCAGGTCGAAGTCTGCGGCCTCTGCTTCTCCGACCTGAAATTGTTGAAACAATTTTCCGGCCACGTGCGTAAATCCGACGTCGTCAGCGGTGTTGACCAGAAAGCGCTCGCTGAGATGCCGCACTATGTCCCCGGCGATAAACCGGTCGTGCCCGGCCATGAAACCGTCGTCCGCATCCTCAAGGTCGGCCCCGAAGTGAAACGCTTCAAGGTCGGCGAACGTTACCTCGTCCAGACCGATTATCGCTGGCTCCCGACGAAGAATTCCAATTCCGCCTTCGGCTACAATTTCGAAGGCGCGCTCCAGGAATACGTGCTCGTCGATGAACGCGTCATCACCGCGCCCGACGGTGAATCGATGTTCATCCCCGCGCCCGAAGACCTTTCCGCCTCGGCCATCGCCCTGTGCGAACCCTGGGCCTGCGTCGAGGATGCCTACGTCGAAAAACAACGCCGCGCGTTCAAACGCGACGGCAAAACGCTCATCGTCGCCGACGGCGAACCCAAAGTCGACGGTACCGGCAAGGTCACTTACGCCCATCCGGCGATCCTGCCGACGGGATTTTTCGATGATGTGATCTATTTCGGCAGCGACCCGTTGGTCTGCGAAAAATTGTTCGCCAACGTCGCCACCAACGGCCTCCTCGTCATCGTCCAGGGCGGCAAAAAATTCGGACGCCCCGTCGTCACCGCGGTCGGCCGCGTCCATTATGGCGGCATCCGCATCATCGGCACCACCGGCAGCAACGTCGCCGACGCCCTCGCCGCCATCCCGGCCACCGCCGAGATCCGGCCCAATGACAAGATCAACATCATCGGCGCGGCCGGCCCGATGGGCACCATGCACGTCATCCGCGACCTTTGCCAGGGGGTCAGCGGCGTGACGGTCTATGCGGGCGACCTCAACGACGAACGGCTCGCGGCGTTGCGGAAGCTCTCTGATCCGTTGGCGCAGAAGAACAAGCTGACGCTCAAGACGTACAATCCGTCGAAAGACAAGCTGACGGATAAATTCGATTACATCGTCCTGATGGCCCCCGTCCCGGCGCTCGTCGCGCAGGCGGTCAAAGATTCCGCGCCCAAGGCGATCATCAACATCTTCGCCGGCATCCCGGCCGATAAGAGCGGCGAGATCGACCTCGACCTGTACATCGCCAACCAATGTTATTTCATCGGCACCAGCGGTTCGACGCTCGACGACATGAAGATCATCCTGAAGAAGGTCGCGTCGCGCCAGCTCGACACCAACCTGTCCGTCGCCGCCATCTCGGGCCTCGACGGCGCCGTCGACGGCATCCGCGCCGTGGAAAAGAACACGATGCCCGGCAAGATCGTCGTCTATCCGTTCGCCAAAGGCCTCAAGCTCACCGCCCTGACGGAGATGGGTAAAGACCACGCCGGCGTCGACAAATCGCTTCACGACGGTTATTGGAACAAAGACGCGGAAGAAGCGTTGAAGAAAGAATTCGGCGTGAAATAGTTGTTTCTGCGATCAAACAGATTCGAAGACCATGAATTTCTCACTCGAAGGTAAAAATGCCGTCGTCACCGGCGGCGCCCAGGGACTCGGCCAGGCGTTGTGCGGCGCGCTGGCCAAAGCCGGATGCAACGTCGCCATCGCCGACATGAAGGAAGAAGCGGCGCAGGCCACCGCGGCGGAAGTCGTCAAAGCCGGTCGCAAAGCATTCGCCATGAAGACCAACGTGGCCGAGGAAGCCGACGTCGAAAAGTTGTTCGACCGCACCGTCAAGGAATTCGGCCGGGTCGACATCGTCGTCGCCAATGCCGCCATCCTCATCGCCGAACCGATCGCCGAAGCCAACGCGGAAAAATGGCGCGCGGTGATGAACGTCAACCTGTTCGGCAATTTCCTCACGATGAAACACGCCTGTCGGGTGATGAAGCCGAACAAGAAGGGTGTCATCATCCAGATCAATTCCAAGTCCGGCAAAAAAGGCAGCGCGGCCAACTCGGCTTATGCGGCGACGAAATTCGGCGGCATCGGCCTGGTGCAGAGCGTGGCGCTGGAAATGGCGCCGCACGGGATCCGTTGCAACGCCATCTGCCCGGGCAACCTGCTCGATTCGCCGTTGTGGACCGACCCGAACAACGGTTTGTTCGTGCAATATCTCAAAGCCGGCAAGGTTCCGGGCGCGAAGTCGATCGACGACGTCAAGCAGGCCTACATGAACCAGGTGCCGATGAAGCGCGGCTGCAGCTACGACGACATCTGCGCCACGTTGCTCTTCCTCTCCAGCGACGCCGCGAGCTACCTGACCGGCGTCTCCATCAGCGTCACCGGCGGCCAGGAGATGAATTAAGGTAGCGCAGGCATTCCTGCCTGCGGGTCGCGAAACTTTCCAGTTTCGCCGTCGCGGTTGGAAAACCGCGGAACCCGCACGTTGGAAAACATGCGCTACACAAAAAATCGCTGCAAACAACCCCGATCGCTGTTACCTTCATGGCGATCGGATTCCTATGAAAGCCAGCCCGGCGATCGTCCAGGATTTGCTGAACCTCTCGCACGAGATCGGTCGTGAAGAGCGCGGGCTGGTCATCGCCGGTGAAGGCAACACGTCGGCGAAACTCGACGACCAGACCTTCCTCGTCAAAGCCAGCGGCGCCTGCCTGGCCACCCTCAAAGAAACCGAAGCCGTCGAATGCAAACTCGCTCCATTGATCGCGCTGTTGTCCGAGACGCGCCTGGGCGATGCGGAAGTCGATGAAGCATTGATGGCATCGCGGGTCGACCGGAAAGCGAAGAAGCCGTCGCTCGAAGCGATGTTCCATGCATACCTGCTATCGTTGCCGGACATCGGCTTCGTGGCGCATGCGCACGCGACGACGGTGAACCAGATCCTCTGTTCGCCGCGCGCGCGCGATTTCGCGGTGCGCCGGCTGCTGTCCGACCAGGCCGGGTGCTGTGGCGTCGCCTCCGTGTTTGTCCCCTACATCGAACCCGGTTTGAAACTGGCGCAGGCCATCCAGCGCGAAACGGCCGCTTTCCTGAAAAAACACGAGGCCACGCCGCGCGTCATCCTCCTGCAGAACCACGGCATCATCACCCTGGGCAAGACGTGGGAATCGGCGTTCACGCTGATGATGATGTCGGAAAAAGCGGCGAAGGTCTTCGTCGGCGCGGCGGCCCTGGGCGGCCCGGTGTTCATCTCCGATGAGGAAGCGCACAAATTCGCCAACCGGCCGGACGAGGAATACCGTCGCCGGATGATGAAGCTATGACGTCATTGAAAGGGAAGACGGCCATCGTCACGGGCGCGAGCCGTGGCATCGGCCTGGCCATCGCCAAAGCGCTCGCGCGCGAAGGGGTGAAACTCGCGTTGCTTTCCCGCCAAAGACCGCCGGCATCGGTGAAAGGGAGATTCATCCGATGCGATCTCGCTGATCCGGAGAAGATCCCGGCCGCCATTTCGTCCGCCGTCAAACACCTTGGCCGGCTGGATTTCGTCATCAATAATGCCGGCATTTTCCTGGAGCGCGCCGTGCCGGAGATCTCGCTGGCCGATTGGGAACGGGTCCTGCGGGTGAACGTGACGGCGCCGTTCGTGATCTGTCGCGAGACATTTTCGCACCTGGCGGCGAGCCGGGGCCGCATCGTCAACATCATCAGCAGCGCCGCCACGCAAGGCTACCTGCATCAATCGGCTTATTCCGCCAGCAAACATGGCCTGCTCGGGTTCGCCCGGTCGCTGGCCATCGAGGCGAAGTCACGCGGCATCCACATCTATAACCTCGGCCCCGGCGGCGTGGAGACCGACCTGATCAAAGGCACTTACCTCGGTGAACGGTTGAAAGGACAGACGATGATCAAAGCGGAAGACGTCGCGGAGATGGTCGTTTTCCTTTTGCGCCAGCCGGAAAATATCGATGTGCCGGAAATCTTCGTTCGCAGATTTAGCTCAAATGCTAAAGGCTGAAATTTCAAAAATCCTGTAGCCGCCGACGTCAGTCGGCGCAAATCGAGATGTGGCGCGAACTGACGTTCGCGGCTACAGCATGGATCGATGACAGCAGCCTTTTATCGTGGGGTGGCGTCCGGCAATCCGCCATCCACCGGAATGCACGCACCGGTCGTCGGCGTCTGGCGGGTCACGAAGAACAGGACGGCGTTGGCGACGTGTTCGGCGGTGACTTTCGCCTTCAACAGGTTGCGGTTGCGATAGAATTCTTCCAGGCCCTTTTCATCGAGGCCGCGCGCTTTCATCCGGCCGGGCCCGACCTCGGCCCAAAGCCCCGATTTGTGGCTGCCGCCGGAAAAGACGGCGTCGGGAGCGACCATATTGACACGGACGTCCAGCGGCGCGAACTCCAGGCTGGCGATGCGGGCCAGTTGATGCGCCGCGGCTTTGGTGGCGCTGTAGGCGCCGAAACCGGCGCCGGGCGCGAAAACATTTTTGGTCGAGACCAGGACGACATCGCCGCCGATCTTTTGCCGTGCGAAATGGCGTCCGGCTTCGGCCAGCACCAGGAGCGTTCCTTCGGTGTTCACGCGTTCGAGCTTCTGGAACGTCGCCGGGTCCAGGTCGGTCAAGGCGCCGGTGGCGGCGATCCCGGCGTTGATGACGACGATGTCGACGCCACCCCAGGCCGCGGCCACGGCGGCGAACGCCGAAGCGACCGAGGTTGCGTCGGTCACATCCATCGGCACGCCGATGACGCGGTCGCCGTCGCTTTTTTTGAACTCCGCCAGGAAGGTTTCAAATTTCTTGCCGGGGAGATCGGTGATGGCGACGTGGCAACCGCGGTCGAGCAATCCGCGGCAGATGCCGTAGCCGATGGCGCCGGCGGCGCCGGTGACGAGCGCGGTGCGTCCGAGGAGGCGGGGGTCATGGCCGGCGGTGGGTTGGGGATCGAGGATCTCGAACGTGCCGATGCCGGGGAACGAGACGGCTTTAGTCCTTTGCTTTTTCAGCGCGACCGCCAGGCGCGACCGCCATTGGTCGTCCGGCCCGTTTTTACCGGGCGCTTCGAGCGGCAACGCCGAAGGGGAAGCCTTCTTGCCGAGAAATTTCAGGATCGGCGGCTGGAACGGCCGGTCGTGGTCATCGGTCGGGCGGGCGAGCAGGCCGCGCAGGACCGGGGCGATGCGGGCGACGTCCTCACGCTGTCGCGGGTCAGCCATGGCGTTTCGTTTTTTTTGCTCCCTGCTGTTTCAACGTTTCGTACAGGTCGAACGCATCCTTCGGCTTGAGATTGTCATGAACTACCTTATGGACGGCCTGCATCATGGCGGCGGGGGCATCGCTCTGAAAGATGTTGCGGCCCATATCGACGCCGGCGGCGCCCTGTTGGATGGCATGATAGGCCATGGTCAAGGCTTCGAGTTCCGGCAGTTTTTTCCCGCCGGCCATCACGATCGGCACGGGGCAGGAGGCGGTGACGGTCTCGAAATCTTCAGGGCAGAAATACGTCTTCACGAACTGCGCGCCCAGTTCGGCGCAGATGCGGCAGGCGAGCCGGAGATATTGGGCATCGCGCGTGAGGTTTTTCCCGACGGCGGTGACGGCCATGGTGGGGATGCCCGCGCGCAGGCCCATGTCCACGAGCCGGGTCATATTGTGGACCGAACGCGTCTCATGTTCGCCGCCGATGAACACCTGCAGGGTGACGGCGGCGACGTTGAGGCGGATGGCGTCCTCGATGTCCACGGCCAGTTCTTCGTCGGACAATTCCTTCAGGATGCTGGGTCCGCCGCTGCAGCGCAGGACGACGGGTTTGGTCAGGGCCGGCGGCACGGTGGTGCGGAGGATGCCGCGGGTGAGCATCAGGGCGTCGGCCATGGGCATGAGCGGGACGATGTTGAGATCGATGCGCTCGAGGCCGGTGGTCGGTCCCTGGAAATAACCGTGGTCGATGGCGAGCATCACCGTCCGGCCGGTGGCGGGGTTGAAGACGCGCGCGAGGCGGTTCTTCATGCCCCAGTCCAGCGAGCCGGCGCCCTTCAGGAAAAAGCCGGGCGTGGCCATGGGGATGTTCTCGAAGTAATTCTTTTCCTTCGCAGGTTTGGGCGTGTCGGCTTCGGGCATAATCGCTCCATCGTTTGAGTTGAACCTAAATCTTCCGCGGCCCGGGTCAACCCCGCAACGGAAAAATCAGAGCTTCGCCCGGATCGCCGCCCAGTTGGCCTTGATGTAATTGCGGCCGGCGTCGACGATATTAAAAAGCGGGGGACAATTGCCGTGCCAGGTCTGGATCTCTTCCCAGGTGATCTCGATGAGCTTCTTTTTGAGGAGGATCTCCGTGTGACGGCTCGCCGTTTTCAGGTCGATCTGGAAATGGGTGGCGACCTCGAAATCGGAGATGTCCCGGCCCTGGTCAAAAAAGTATTTGAGCACTTCGCCGGTCCTGGGTTCCAGGTCGTCCGCG
>Ga0068859_100008379_pt1 | contig 10478 bp, 10 predicted proteins | sample KBSSwiS22_FD_66585 | JGI IMG/M metagenome (GOLD analysis project Ga0068859, IMG submission 66585) | Switchgrass rhizosphere microbial communities from Kellogg Biological Station, Michigan, USA - KBS Switchgrass S2-2 | ecosystem: Host-associated > Plants > Roots > Rhizosphere > Soil ... | reverse complement strand
CCGGCCGTTTTGATGGGCGATCTCAACGAATGGAGCGCGAGCAGCGGGTGCCTGCACGATTTCGCGCATCACCTGAATTTTGCCGAATGCGGCCGCAGCTTCCACGTCCGCCGGCCGATCGCCCGGCTCGACAGAATCATGATCAACAACAGGCTGCAAGTGCTTGAAAGCGGGGTTCATCGCACCGCGACGGCGCGCAAGGCCTCCGATCACTATCCGATCTGGGCTAGCCTGAAACGGAAGTAACTTCGGTCGCGGCGATATGGTCGGCATTATCCATGCCGAGCCAGTCGCGAGGCGGAAGCTTGTACAGCATGTCCAGGACCTCAAACTCTATGCCGCCAGGCTGATTGCTCGAGGAATTCCAAAGCGCTACGACGCCGGTCTTGAGCTTCGGATCGAACAGGATCAGCGAACGATAGCCGGTCACGCCGCCGCGATGGCCGACGACGCGATGACCGGCATAATCATAGGCACGCCAGCCAAGCCCGTAGGTGGCGGCGCTCAGGCGTTCGCGAAACTTACGCATCCGCCCCAGCTCGCCGGGCGTCGAAATCAGCGAAGACTGGACGCTGGCCAGCACGTCATCGGGAAGAACTTCGGGATCGGCGCCCATCTGCGCGCGCATCCAGATCGCCAGATCCTTGATCGAGCTGTTGACGCCGCCCGCCGCAGGCACCCGGTAATAGGATTCGGTGACTTCGACCGGCTTGCTGTTCTTGCCGCCGCGGTGCGGCCGCGCCCAACTCGGCGCGCTTTCGAGCCCCGCCTTGGTCAGGCTTGCCGAGCGCATGCCGAGCGGCAGGAACAGCTGCTCGCGGACAGCCTGCTGATAGGATTCGCCGGTCACTTTCTGGACCACGTCGCTCGCGGCGTCATAAGCGACATTCTGGTAGGTCCAGCATTGCCCCGGCGGGCAAACGACATTCAGGGTCGACAGCGAAGCCCGCAGCATGCGCGGATCGCCGCCGTCCTCGAGCTTGCCCTCATAGGCATGGCTGTAGATGCCGAGCCGGTGCGAAAGCAGGTCGGCGACGGTCGCCTTTTGCTCATTGCCCGCCGGCAAGCGCAACGAGGCCGAGTAGCGCGCAATCGGCGCATCCAGCCGAAGCTTGCCCTCGCCAGCCAGCTTGGTGACCATGTCTCCGGCCACGCCCTTGGACAGTGACGCCCAGCGAAAGACAGTGTCGGGAGTCACGCGGTCGCCACTTCCCGCGATCGTCTCGCCATAGCCCTTGAGGAACCGGATCTCGCCATCCTCGACGATCCCTACCGCCAGGCCGACCATGTCGGGGCGCTGCGAAAGCGCTTCGAGCCGATGGTCCAAGCGTTGATAATCGATAACGGTGGACCGGCGCTGCGCGTCGGAGATTGCGAGATTCGAGGAGCTTATGAGGTCGTCGCTGCCCGAGTTCGCGCCGGCCCGGGCATTGAAGCCGCCAGCGGCGCCGATGATGAGCAGCGCAATCCCAACCGCGGCGACCGATGTCGAAACGATCCGAACGCTCACATTTCCTCCCCTTTCAAAAAGGGAGAGAAGTCGAGACCGCATCAGCTTGAACTTACGCACCCATTCACCCCCGTGAACACATAAGGGCGTAAGCCGGCTGGCTAACTCTGGAAAGGCCATTTCGAGCGGAAAGACTCGGATTCCCGCGAACTTAGCACGCTTCGTCGTTACCGTGACGGCGGGCCTGGTCAATTTGTGCCGCGGCAAAGGCAGGTCTGGACTGGCGGTCCGTTATGATAGAGCGTAATTTCCGGCAGATCGGAGACGAACGGATGCAGTTCCTCAAGACCTTGTTCTGGGTTGCGCTCGCGGTGGTGCTCGCGCTGTTCTCGCTCGCCAATTGGAAGCCGGTGACTCTGGAACTATGGGGCGGGCTTGAAGCCGACGTGAAGCTGCCGGTCCTGCTGCTGTTCGCCTTCCTGCTCGGCTTCGTTCCGATCTTCGTCCTGCACCGTGCGCGATTGTGGTCGCTGAACCGCCGGATCGAGACGCATGAACGCAACGCCATCGCTACGGTGACACCGCCGCAGCCGGACTCGACCGGACATACCAGAACCGATCAGGGATTCGGGCCGCAGGGCACGATCACGCCCGTTTCATGAAAAGCCCGATATTCGTCGCCATCGACACGCCCGACATCGATCGCGCGAAGGCGATCGCGACCAGCGTCAGGCATCATGTCGGCGGCCTCAAGCTCGGCCTCGAATTCTTTTCGGCGAACGGCCGTCACGGCATCAAGGAAATGGGCGACTTCGATCTCCCGATCTTCCTCGACCTCAAGCTGCACGACATTCCAAACACGGTCGCCAAGGCCGTGCAGGCGTTGCACGCGCTGGAGCCTGCGATCATCACCGTCCACGCCGCCGGCGGGCGGGCGATGATGGAGGATGCCAAGGCCGCGGCGCCGACCGCCGCCAAGGTCGTGGCGGTGACCGTCCTCACCAGTCTCGATGGCAGCGACCTGACCTCGATCGGGCTCGGACCGGACCCACACGAGCAGGTGGCGCGACTGACCGAACTGGCCCGTTCCGCCGGGCTCGATGGCGTAGTGTGTTCGGGCAATGAGGTCGCTGCTGCGCGTACGGCCTGGCCGGACGGCTTTTTCGTGGTTCCGGGGGTCCGCCCTGCAGGCGCCAAGACCGGCGACCAGAAACGCGTCATGACACCGCGCGCGGCGCTCGATGCCGGCGCCTCGATCCTGGTGATCGGACGGCCGATCACTCTGGCCGCCGACCCCGACCAGGCGGCGCGCGAGATCGAAAGCACCCTATAGCGGTCGCTCGCCAAGGTGGACAAAGTCGTTCGCGCGCTTAAATCAGCCGTCCAAGGAGTTTGAGCATGAGTTGGCTGACCAGGGTTCGTCAGAAGATCCCGTTCCTTCCCAAGCGCGAGGGACCGGACAATCTCTGGCACAAATGCCACAAATGCGATGCGATGATCTTCACCAAGGAATGGGAAGAGAATCTCTTCGTCTGCCCGCGCTGCGACCATCACGACCGCATCGGCCCGCATCAGCGCTTTGCCCAGATCATGGACCCCGGCTTCACGATCCTGCCACCGCCGCAGGTGCGCGAGGATCCGCTCAAATTCCGCGACAGCAAGCGTTATAGCGATCGTCTCAAGACCGCCCGGCAGAATACCGGCGAGGCGGATGCGCTGATCAACGCGCGCGGCACGATCGACAAGCAGCACGCGATCGTCGGGGTTCAAAATTTCGCGTTCATGGGCGGCTCGATGGGGCTGGCGGTCGGCGCCTCGTTTGTCGCCGGCGCGCGGGCCGCGATCGAGGATCGCTGTGCATATGTCATCTTCACAGCCGCGGGTGGCGCGCGCATGCAGGAAGGCATCCTCTCGCTGATGCAGATGCCCCGCACCGCCGTGACGATCGCCGAGCTGAAGGAGGCCGGCCTGCCCTATATCGTCGTTCTGACCGACCCGACGACCGGCGGTGTCACCGCTTCCTATGCGATGCTTGGCGACATCCAGATCGCCGAGCCGGGCGCGTTGATCGGATTCGCCGGGCAGCGGGTCATCGAATCGACGATCCGCGAAAAGCTCCCCGAAGGCTTTCAGCGCGCCGAATATCTGCTCGAACATGGCATGATCGACATGGTCACCCACCGCCGCGACCTGCGCAAACAGCTCGCCGGGCTGCTGTCCTATTTGTCACCGCAGAAGGCAGCGGCATGAGCCTGTTCATTCGCCCGACCCACTGAGCGCGGCCCGAACTTGGCTGATCGTGCTTTGTCCGACAATCCGCTCGTCCAGCGGCAACTCGATCGGCTCGACCTGCTCTCTCCCGGTATCGACGCGCTTGGCCTGGAGCGGATCGGTGCGCTGCTGGAGCGGATCGGCAATCCCGAGCGCAATCTGCCGCCGGTTTTCCATGTCGCCGGGACGAACGGCAAGGGTTCGACCTGTGCATTCCTCCGTGCCGCGGTCGAAGCCGCCGGGCTCACCGCCCATGTCTACACCAGCCCGCATCTGGTTCGCTTCAACGAGCGGATCAGGATATCCGGGGGGCTGATCGACGACGCGCTGCTTGCCGCTTTGCTCTCCGAAGTCCTCGACGCAGCCGGCGAGATTCACGCGACCTTTTTCGAAGTGACCACTGCTGCCGCCTTGCTTGCGTTCGCGCGTCATCCGGCCGACGCCTGCATCGTCGAGGTAGGGCTCGGCGGCCGGCTCGACGCAACCAACATCATTCCCGAACCGGCGATATGCGGGATCGCGCAGCTAGCCGTCGATCATCAGGCGATGCTTGGCGCGAGCCTCGAACTCATCGCGGTCGAAAAGGTCGGCATTGCCAAGGCGGGCGTTCCGCTGGTCACGCAGAATTACCCCGCCAAGGTCGCCAGCCGGATCGGTGAAGCCGCGGTGCAGGCCGGTGCGATCTGGCTTCCGCGCGGCGAGGCGTGGAATTCGGCCATCTATCAGCAGCAGCTTCATTATCGCGATCGCCACGGCAAGATCGCTCTTCCGATGCCGCGCCTCGCAGGGGGGCATCAAGCTGCGAATGCGGCGCTGGCAATCGCGATGATCCGCCATCAGCAAAAGGTCCGGATTTCGGACGCCGCAATGCGCGCGGCGATGGGCTGGGCGGAATGGCCGGCCCGGCTGCAGCAGCTCTCGCCGGGTCCGCTGCACGCGATGCTGCCGCCAGGCGCGCAGCTCTGGCTCGATGGCGGCCATAATCCGGCAGCGGCGCGCGTGATCGCCGACTTCTTCCGCGGCCACGTCGCCGCCGGCCAGCCGTTCCACATCATCCTTGGCCTGCTCGAGAACAAGGATCCGGCGGGCGTAATGAAGCCGTTCAGAAACCGGTCGATCACGCTCCATGCGATACCCGTAGCCGACCACGCCCATCACACCCCCGCCAAACTGGCAGCCGCCGCACGCGAGGCCGGTATCAACGCCATGCCGGCCACCGGCGTCGAGGACGCGCTTGGCTGGATCGCCAGGCACGCCGACCGAAGCAAGCCGCCGATCGTGCTGATCCTCGGCTCGCTCTACCTGGCCGGCGAGATTTTGCGGAAGAACGGGCAGATACCGACCTGAACGATCAGGCGCGAAGCTCACCCAGGGTTCGCGATGCCCAGTCGTACATATCCTTGTTCTGCCGTCGTTCGAACTTGTCGAGGCGCTTCGCGAGCACTTCCACTTCTTCGAGCGCCAGCTGCGCGTCACGCTTGCGGCCGAGCGTCAACAACAGCGCCGCGCGGCGGCATTGAGCTTCCCCACCGGGCAATCGGTGTCCAACGTCGGCAAACATCGCCAGCGCGCGATCGTTCTCGCCGCATTCCTGCAACGCCCGTGCGAGAAGCAAATGGGCGCGGTCGTTCTCGCTCGGCGACATGGATTCCGGCAGTGTCTCGAGATGATCGCGCGCCGACGCGGCATCGCCGGTTTCGAGCTCGGCGCGCGCCAGCTTGATCTGCGTCGCGCGGTCCCCGCCGCGCGCCTTGGCCAGCGCCGCGCGATAGGGGGCGATGGCGTCGCGATGCGATCCGGCGGCGGCGAGCGCGTCACCGAGCGCGATGTGGTTGGCCGATGTGTCGGCAAGTTCGAGCGCATCCCTGGCCGCGCGAAGATCGCGTTCCGGGTCGAGCTTGCGGATCGCCGCCGCCTTGACGCTGCGCACTTCGCGGCGGCCGGCATAACCGGGGAGTATCTCGAAAATGGCATAGGCCAGGCAACCAGGAACCGATAGCAAGACGATCACCATGAACCAGATGTAGTTGCGGCTATTCCGCGCGCAATGGACAGCACATATGAGCTGCACAATGATCGAAAGGCCGATGATTGGCATGAACTAAGATCCCCCGACCCGGCTATTACTTGGGGTCGCGTTAAATCCCAAGCATCATCGAATCGTTAATCGTCCGACATTGTCGCCGCATGGCAGCGTTGTTATTCGGTCTCGCCGATCGCGGCGACTGCCGGGTGGCCAGCCATCGAAGCTTGCGCCCTGGCCCGAGCCTCGATGCGCGCGACGCGGATCCATTCGACCAGGCAGAAGAAGACGGCGATCAACCCAAGCGCCGCCGTAAGCTGGAAGACATAGGCATAGCCGTGGATCTTGATCGATTCACCAAGCGCCGCGCGGCCCAGCGATCCGACCAGGAAGGTCAACGACGACAGCAAAGCATATTGAACCGCGCTATATTGCTTGCTCGCGATCGACGACAGATAGGCAACGAACGCCGCTCCTGCGAGCCCGCCGGCGATATTCTCGCCCGATATCGCGATCATCAAGCGGATCATTCGCACATCGACGCCGAACGACGTCAGGCCGAACAGGTGGATGCACGCATCTATCGCATGCGATCCCGATGCCAGATCGGCATAAAGCAGGTTGCTGGCAGCCGCCGTCGCAGCGCCGATCAGCAAGGTCGGCATCCGGCCCAGCGTCGCGAACAGGATGCCGCCGATGCCGATGCCCGCCATCGTCATCAGCACGCCGAAGATCTTGGAGGCGAACGCGACCTCGTCGTTCGTGTAATGCAGCTCCTCCAGATAGAATGGGAAGGCGAACGGGCCCCAGATATTGTCGCAGAAGCGGTAGCTGAGGATCAGCGCCAGCACGACGATCACCCCCCACTTCAGCCGCCCGATCAGTTCGGCCAGCGGAAGGATCAGCGCATGATAGGCATGGTCGGCGGCGCGAGACGCCCCGCGTGCCGGCGGCAATGGCTCGGCCAGGACGTTCCTCCCGCGCACCTTGCACCAGTTGAAGAAGGCGGCGACGATGCTCGGCACCAGCACGGTCGCAATCACGATCCACGGCCCCATCGTCTTGGTGAAAGCGCCCGCGCTCGGCGGATTGGGATCGGCCGGATCGGCCACAAGCACGCGTATCATGAACGCCGCGATGGTGAATATCGCCCAGGCCCAGCACAAGCCGACGACCGCGAGCCCGCCCAGGCGCAATTTGGGCTCGACTGCTCCAGCGGCGCGCAGACTGGCCTCGCCTTCCTTGCTGTCGGCGGCCGCCGTGTCCGGCGCAAAGGCAGTGGCGATCATCGCCACGAACATCAGCACACCCATGACCGCATAGACGGTCGGCCAGCTGATCCGCGCCGCGAGGACCAGCGCGAGCGCGCCCCCAACCAGTGCCGCGATCCGGTAACCGAACTGATAGACCGACGACAATATTTCGAGCTTGGCGGTCTCGTCGGCGACGTCAATGCGCCAAGCGTCGATCACGACGTCCTGCGTTGCGGACGCGAAGGCTCCGACCACTGCGACGAGCGCGAATGCGCCGATCGCGAGCACGGGGTCCATGAAAGACAAAGTGATAAAAGTCAGGCCAAGCACGCCCTGGCAAATGAAGAGCCAGCTGCGGCGACGCCCAAAGCGGCTTACCAGCGGCAGCCGCAGCTGGTCGACCAGAGGCGACCAGAGGAATTTGAATGCGTAGGCCAGCCCGATCCACGAAAGGATGCCAATCGTCGCCAGATCGACCTTCGCCTCGCCCAGCCAGGCGTTGAGCGTTCCGAGCAGCAAGGTGTACGGCAATCCAGCCGAAAAGCCGAACACGAGCATGATGAAGGTCTTGCGATTCTGGGTGGCCGCCTTGAGCAGGCGCAGACCCTTGACCGATGATGCCACCCCGAACCTCCGCTTGAACTGCGGAAATGCTTAGCGGATCGTGGCCAAATGCAAAGTGCGGACCGGGGGCGCTGTCACTCGGCTTCGTAAAATTCGAGCCCCACGGGGAGGCGCTTCGCCTTGCGTCCGGAGAGTTTCGCCTCGACCGCCTCGAGCGCGGTGAGCAGGTCCTTCTCCGAATAAGGCTTGCTGAGGCATCCCAGCGCAAACTCGCGCGCCTCGATTGGGCAGCTCGCCGAAACGAAGAGGACGTGGACGCCCTTGCTCTTCGCGGCGCGCGCCACATCCAGGCCATTGCCCTCGCCGCGCAGGCTGATGTCGGTGAGAACGAGATGGATCGTCTCGGTCTCGATGAAGCGGTGTGCCTCGTCATGGCTGTCGACCGTTGCCACGACCTCATAGCCAGCTTCGACCAGGAAATGCTCATTGTCGAAGGCGATCAGCGGCTCATCCTCGACCACGAGAATGGCACTGATCTTTCTTTCACGCTTACCGAACAACATTGAGGAACCCGCTTTCCCGTCTTGGCCTGAATGCGTAACGAGCAAACATGTTTTGGTGTCCGCGCCGGGAGTCACCTGGCCGCTGATAAGATAGCGGTCGCTGGGCATTTGCTGCAATGGAGGAATTTCTGACCCGGTCGAACAGCCAAGAACCGCAGCGCATCGCCAAGCTGCTCGCCCGCGCCGGCGTCGCGTCGCGGCGTGAGATCGAGCGGATGATCGCCGACGGCCGGATCGCCATCGACGGAACGCTGGTCGAAAAGCCGGCAACATTGCTGAAGTCGCTCAAGGGCGTGACGGTCGATGGCAAGGCCGTGCGCGCGGCGGACGCGACCCGCCTGTTCCGGTATCACAAGCCGGTCGGCCTGCTTACGACGGCGTCCGATCCGGCCGGCCGGGTAACGATCTACGATCGGCTGCCCAAGACTCTGCCGCGGGTGATGCCGGTCGGGCGGCTCGACATCAACACCGAGGGCCTGTTGCTCCTCACCAACGACGGCGAATTCAAGCGCCAGCTCGAACTTCCGTCGGGCGGAGTCGAGCGGACCTATCGGGCGCGCGTGTTCGGCGACGTCACCCAGGATCAGCTCGAATCGCTCAGCCAGGGCGTCGAGATCGAGGGGATGCGCTACGGATCGATCGACGCCAACCTCGAACGCCGGACGGGTCGCAACGGCTGGGTCGAGCTGCGCCTGACCGAAGGGAAGAATCGCGAAGTCCGCCGCGTGCTAGAATATCTCGACCTCAAGGTCTCGCGCCTGATCCGCACCTCTTACGGCCCGTTCGCGCTCGACGACCTGCAGCCCGGCGCGGTCGAGGAAGTCACGTCGCAGGCCCTCAGCGAGTTCCGCAAGACGCTGCGATGAGGATAATATCCGGCAGCTGGCGCGGCCGCAGGATCGTCGCTCCCGCCGGCCAGCAAACGCGCCCGACCAGCGACCGTGCCCGTGAGGGATTGTTCTCGATGCTTGCGAGCCGGCTGGGCAGTTTCGAGGATCTGCGTGCCGCCGATCTATTCGCGGGAAGTGGCGCGCTCGGTCTCGAAGCCTTGTCGCGTGGCGCCGCTTATTGCCTGTTCATCGACCAGGATCGGCAGGCGATTGCGGCGATCCGGGCAAATGTCGACGCCATGGGCGCCGCACCGCGCGCAGACATTCGCCAGGGTTCGGTCGAAATCGCCGCGCCGCCGGGCCAGCCGGTGGACCTCATGCTCATGGACCCGCCTTATAAAGGCGATCTCGCGCAGCGCACGCTGGACCACGTCGCCAATCGGGCCTGGCTTGCGCCCGGCGCACTGCTGTCGATCGAAACGGCAGCAGCCAGCATCGACATTCCCCCCGGCCTGACGCTCGAAGCTCAGCGGCGCTTCGGCAAGGCGTTGCTGACCCTCCTTCGCTTCGATGCCTAACGACGCCGAATCTGCCCTTTAACGCATTGTGTTGCCGGCTTTCGTTCCCTAACTGTTCACAGGTGACCCAGGCCCCTGCCCTTGCCAGCGACCCGCCCTATCTCGATGGTTTGAACGAACCGCAGCGCGAGACGGTTCTCACCACCGAAGGACCGTTGCTGGTGCTCGCTGGCGCAGGCACTGGCAAGACCGCCGCGCTCACGGCAAGGCTCGCGCATCTGCTCGCGACGCGGCGCGCATGGCCGTCCGAGCTCCTAGCCGTGACCTTCACCAATCGCGCTGCGCGCGAGATGCGCGAACGGGTTGGCCGCATCACCGGCGGCGCGGTCGAAGGCATGCCGTGGCTCGGCACCTTCCATTCGATCGCCGCGAAGATGCTTCGCCGCCATGCCGAGCTCGTCGGACTCAAGTCCAACTTCACGATTCTCGACACCGACGATCAGCTGCGCCTGCTCAAGCAACTAATAGTCGCTGCGGACCTCGATGAGAAAAGGTGGCCGGCGCGCCAGCTCGCTGGCCTGATCGATCAGTGGAAGAACAAGGGCCTGGTGCCAAGCCAGGTCGGCATTGCCGACAGCCAGGCCTATGCTAACGGCCGCGGCGTCGAACTCTACACGCGCTATCAGGAGCGGCTGCAGACGCTCAACGCCTGCGATTTCGGCGATCTGCTGTTGCACATGCTGACCATCCTTCGCGGCCACCGCGACGTGCTCGAACAATATCAGCAGCGCTTCAAATATATATTGGTCGACGAATATCAGGACACCAACCAGGCGCAGTATCTGTGGCTTCGCCTGCTCGCCCAACAGCGCAAGAATATCTGCTGCGTCGGCGACGATGATCAGTCGATCTACTCGTGGCGCGGCGCGGAGGTCGCCAATATCCTCCGTTTCGAGCAGGATTTTCCGGGTGCGAAAATCATCCGCCTGGAGCAGAATTACCGCTC
>Ga0068859_100008378_pt1 | contig 10480 bp, 9 predicted proteins | sample KBSSwiS22_FD_66585 | JGI IMG/M metagenome (GOLD analysis project Ga0068859, IMG submission 66585) | Switchgrass rhizosphere microbial communities from Kellogg Biological Station, Michigan, USA - KBS Switchgrass S2-2 | ecosystem: Host-associated > Plants > Roots > Rhizosphere > Soil ... | reverse complement strand
GATCTCGTATGCCTGCTTCACACCGCGTCCCGGTGCGAGCGGTGCGTGACTTTCGAGTGCCTGCGCCGCCGTCACCAGTTCAATCGCGGTCGTCAGCTCGGCGAGATTTACGATCGATCTCAGCTTGGTCGCCGAGGTCATTCCCATCGAAACGTGATCTTCCTTTCCACCGTCGGTCGGAACGTTGTCGATACACGCCGGATGGGCCAATATCTTTGCTTCATTCAGAAGCGCGACGGCGGTGACTTGCAGCATCATGAATCCCGACGAAATGCCCGGCTGCGCGGTTAGAAACGGCGGCAGTCCCTCGTTTGAGTCGGGATTTACCAACCGGTCGATGCGCCGCTCACTGATACTCATCAAGTCTGTCAAAGCGATTGCGGCGTAGTCAAAAACAAGTGCGAGCGGTGCGCCATGAAAGTTTCCGCCGGATAACACTTCGCCCGTGTCCGCAAAAACTAAAGGATTGTCTGTCGCACTGCCGCTCTCAATTTCGACGACTTGCCTGGCGTGACTCAGCGACGTTCGAACGGCGCCGTGAACCTGCGGCATGCAGCGCAAACTGTACGCATCCTGCACGCGCGGATCGTTTTCGAGATGCGACTCGCGGATCTGGCTGTCGCGCATGAGTTCGCGCAGATGCGCCGCAACTGCTAATTGACCGGGGTGCGGGCGGGCAGCGTGAATGCGCTCGTCGAAAGCCACTGGCGTGCCTTTGAGCGCTTCGAGTGCCATCGCACCTGCGACGTCAGCTAATTTCACGAGTCGTTCGGCGCGATGAAGCGCGAGCGCGCCGACGGCGCCCATGGCTTGAGTTCCGTTCAGGAGCGCCAGTCCTTCTTTCACTTCCAAGTGAAGCGCTTGAATTCCTGCGCGTTCGAGCCCGGCGGCTGCTGCGAGGCGCTCGCCTTTATAAAACACTTCGCCTTCACCGATCGCGGCCAACGCCAAATGTGCCAACGGCGCTAAATCGCCACTCGCGCCCACGCTGCCTTTTTCAGGAATGACAGGCGTCACGCCTTTCTCGAGCATTGCGATCAAAGTGTCGATCACTAACGCTCGTGCACCACTGAATCCCGACGCGAGCACGTTAGCGCGCAACAGCAACATCGCGCGCGCTTCGTCTTCAGGCAACGGCGCACCCAAACCGACCGAGTGGCTGCGCACGAGATTTAGTTGCAACTGCACCAGGTCAGACTTATCGATTCGCACGTCTGACAGTTTTCCGAAACCCGTGTTCACTCCGTAAACCGTGCGGCCCTCAGTGACGATGTCCTCGACTACGCGGCATGCTTTTTCGACGCGTGCGCGCGCTTCATCGGCGAGAACTACCTGTTCCCGGCCTTTGGCGACATCTGCGATTTGCTCGAGAGTTAGCTGTGCACCATTAAGCTGAAGCATATGAAATTAGCCACGGATTACACTGATCTATACTGAACCAGTTTGCTGGATCTGCATAAATCTGTGAAATCTGTGGCCAAATCACCGAACGCCCGCATGTTTCTCAGGCGTCTCGGAGATGTCGATCTTCTTGAATTCCTGCGTTGTGTCGCGGCTGCGAACGCGCTGGCGCGCGCGTTTCGCACGGACCGTGGTTCGTCTTGTGGTTGCGGTGGTCCAGTTCGTCATTCGTTTCAACGGTCGTAACGAAAACTCGTGCTTCGGCAAAACTTCACCAGTGGCTTCGCGCAGTCGCACAGTCCCGATTGCAAAAACAAACACCGCGGCATTGAAAATTATTCCGACTAAAAACACGATCCAACCAGGTACGATTCCGACCGTGGCGCGCTCGATAAAAGCGTCAAAGTCGCGCGCCGGCAACGGCGACAGGTAAACTTTCAGATTCCAACTCAACGCCAGCAGCGCGAAGATCCACAAATAGTTGCGGCGCAACCGACGGCCCACCGCCTCCCATTCCGTGATCGTGAAATGCGGCGTCGTGAGATCGTCCGCGAGATGTTCTGCCCACGCTTCGTCAACAGGCCGGTTATCTGGCTTCAGTATGTTGGCGAAATAGCCTGTTTCCAGAATTCGCACGCGGCTGGACCAGATCTCGTAATAACGATACCGGCGTGCTTCCATCAGGAGGAAGATGGCGACGAGTATCGAGTTGATCGGAATCACAAAATGCGGATTGTTCGGAGAGCTGAAGACGAACGATAACGTCGCGCCTGCCGTGATGACGGCCCAGTTTGTAGTGGTGTCGAGTCGATTCCGCCAGGTATTCGAGCGCTGCACTTCGCCGCGGTAGAAATGGATCATCGCGGTGTTGAACTCGCCCGGCGTCATGCGTCGCATCAAAGCGGACGGTGAAGACGGCGCGTCAGACAGAGATTCCGGCGGTGGCGGCGGTCTGAGCCGACCGGTAACCCTGTCTGTCGTTAATGGACCACTACTTCTTTGACTTGCTTCGGTGGACATCGGACTTGATCTATGGAGCGCGCCGGCCAGACAGGGGCGCGGAACTCCCGGAAACTGATAATAGCACGCGCCATTGCCTTTGGTTAGTGGCTTTTCCTCTTTGTAGTTGGCTTTTCCTCTTTGCTCCGGAGGCGCAACATCCCCCTTGGATGCACAAAATTCCTCTCCTTGACACTGTTTCAGCGTGCGCCCTATAGTGGCCGTTCGTTGGAAACAGAGGTTGATGAGCACTGGATGCGGCACGCGCTGGCCGCCGCTCGCGAGGCGCAGGCAGGCGGCGAAGTGCCCATCGGCACTTGTGTTGTCAGCGAAAACAAACTCGTCGCGGTTTCAGGGAATCGCACGCGTACAGACTGCGATCCGACCGCCCACGCTGAAATCGTTGCGTTGCGCGAGGCCGCGAGAACGCTGGGCAACTACCGGCTGACGAGCGTCGACGTTTATTCGACGATCGAACCTTGCGCGATGTGCGCAGGAGCCTTGATACAGGCGCGTGTGCGGCGTCTGATTTACGGCGCGCCGGATGAGCGCGCAGGTGCGGTTGTCAGTCGCTTTCGAATCTGCGACACAGATTTTTTGAATCATCGAATTGAGATCAGCGCGGGCGTTTTGGAAGATGAATGCCGCGCGCTGATGCAGGAGTTTTTCCGAAGCAGAAGAGCAGAATAAGACCGGGGAGAGGTCGCATAGTGGATTAGTGCACCGGTCTCGAAAACCGGAGTGGGTTAACGCCCACCGTGGGTTCGAATCCCACCCTCTCCGCCACATTTTTTAGCCACAAAAGCGCACAAAGGCTCGAAGGAGAGGTGCAGGAGTGGCTGAACTGGCAGCACTGGAAATGCTGTGAACGGGAAACCGTTCCGTGGGTTCGAATCCCACCCTCTCCGCCAGAACTATGAACGACGACAAGCTAGCCATCGAAGAAGCAAGACGCGCGGCCCAGCACGAATCGGTGAAGAGCCAGGTTGACGGCGAAGTCCAATCCGAAATCAGTGAACGTGCCGCAACCAAGTCCACACCGCACGAATCCCAGCAAATCGATCAGGTTGCCGGCGAGTTTCGATCGAAAGCGGTTAACGAGGTTGTCGACACGGAGCGCGAAGTCGAACGTTCGAGATCGCTCGCGCGCGTCTCGCAGGTTGTCGATTACATTTTCTGGGTGATCTACGCTCTCCTGGGAATGCGTTTTCTCCTGGCTTTGATGGCGGCCCGTAGCAGCGCCGGGTTTGTGAAGTTAATCGTCGCGGTCAGCAACCCGTTTTACTTGCCGTTTCAGGGCATTGTCGCGAGTCCTCGAACGGACTGTGGTCACACGTTGCTCCTGCCGATTGTAGTTGCGATAATCGCGTACGCGCTGCTTCATCTCGGCATCAACGGTTTGCTGAGAATGTTCGCGCATCGAAAGACGGCGATTTAGTTTTTTATCAGATCCCGGGCTCCGCACAACGCAAGCCTTGTGAACCCCGCCAGGCCGGGAACGGAGCAACGGTAGCAACGGCAGCGTGTGTTGCGGGAAAGTCCGGGGTCTGGCCATTTCTATTTCCTCTCAGGAGTCGAGCCATGACGAAGATCTTTGTAGCCACTGGGTTCGTCCTTTCGCTTTCAATCAGCGTACTTGCACAAACAGAATCTCGCGCCGACATCCTGAAAAAAATCGAAGCCAAGCGCGCGGAACTCGCCACCCTTGAAAAGCAGTTCCTGTCGCCCTCAGAAGAAGATCGAGCCAGGTATGCAGAGTTTCTGAACCAGCCCGATACCGGCTTGATTCGTTTGTTGCCCCGCGAAAAATTCGACACTGCGACTTTTACCGAAAACAACAAATCGATCACCATTCGCGGCGGTGGCGCTTACTACTCCTTCGCGCGCCTGACCCACGAGTATGGCTATGGCAGCGACATCGAACTCGCAAAGGGCAAATTGATCACGGGCTTTTATGGCGGACATTTCGGATCGTTCGTCAACCTCGGGGACATACCGCTCGAAACGGTCAATTTGGAAACGCCCGCTGTAAAAGATCTGGCGACGAACACTCAACTCAAACAAACTTCTCAATCTCAAGTCCCTCTGAAGTTAAACTCGACGTACCTGCTGCGATCGGTCGACTCCACGCCTTCCGATGTTCTCGTTGCTTTTAAGGTCGTGCGGATCGACACCGACGAAAGCGCCATCATTCTTTGGAAGCTTTTGAAAAAGTCGCCACTACAAGGGGCTCGCAACAACTAAAACGAAGACATCCTATGGCCTATCAAGTAATCGCACGAAAGTGGCGTCCCCAGACCTTCGACGAAGTAACAGGCCAGGAACCAATCACTCGCACGCTTCGCAATGCCATCGAGCATCAGCGGCTTCACCACGCTTACCTGTTTTCCGGCGCTCGTGGCGTCGGCAAAACGACGACTGCTCGCCTGCTCGCGAAAGCTCTGAATTGTCACAAGGCGAAACAGCCAACGCCAACACCGTGCCGTGTTGACGATCCCACTCAATGTGCGTCTTGCCGCGAGATCACGGAGAGTCGATCGATCGACGTGCAGGAGATCGACGCCGCGTCAAACACGGGCGTCGACAACGTGCGCGAAGCGATCATCGCCAGCGTAGGCATTGCTCCCGCACGCGATCGTTACAAGGTGTTCATCATCGACGAAGTCCACATGCTCTCGGGAGCAGCTTTCAACGCTTTGCTGAAGACACTGGAAGAGCCTCCGCCGCGCGTCGTTTTCATCATGGCGACGACCGAGCGTCACAAAGTTCCCGAAACAATCCTCTCACGTTGCCAGCAGTTTGAATTTCGCACCATCGCTACGGCGAAGATTCTCGAGCGTCTCAAACTGATTGCGAAGGCTGAGAAGATCGCCGTGCCTGACGACGCGCTGCGCGAGATCGCGCGCACCGGCGAAGGCTCGATGCGCGATGCGCAATCCGCGTTGGACCAGGTGATTAGCTTCGCGGGCGACAAGATCACGAAAGAGGACGTGGAGATGGCGCTGGGTGTCGCCGGCGCCGACATTCTCAAACGCATCATCGACAGCATCGCGGAAGACAAGCCCGCCGAAGCCCTCGCCGCGGTGGACGATATCGTCATGCGCGGTCACGACCTGCGAAACTTCTGCCGGGATCTGCTCGCACACTTTCGCGATCTGCTCGTGACGAAGGTTTCCGGCAATGAAGAGTTGCTGGAATCGGCTGTTTGTGAACCGCAGGAGCTCAAACGACAAGCGGAGTTGTTTTCAGAGTCTGACCTGGTTCGGTTCTTCCATTCGCTGGCTGAAACGGAAACAAAGCTTCGTGCCGCAACACAGCCTCGTTACCAGTTGGAGATCGGGATCGTAAAACTGATGGAGCTGCGTGGCGTCGAGACGATCGGTGAGATCATTCAACGACTCTCTGCGCTCGAAAACAATCAGGAACCATCGCCGGTCAAAGCCTCGCCGGGATCGGGAGGCAGTTCGACGACTTCCGGTCGGAGCGAGCCGGAGCGAGCGCCAACGACGTCGCGAACGGCCGTATCGTCGTTTGCGGCAACTGCCGTCGCGCCGGCACTCGAAACAAATCTCGATGAAAAGCTCGAGTCTCCTCCGGTCGCAGCTTCAGAAATCGATCGCGTTAAAGCTGTTTTGGAACGTCAGCGAAAGATGTTGCTCGTCGCCGCGCTGGATGCGGCGCAAGCGACAGTCATTGAAGAAGGTGAGCTACGCGTCGAGTTCGCGCCTGAGGTGCGTCATCATCGCGATTCGCTTTCAAGGCCGGAAAACATCAAGTTGCTGCGTGAAGCGTGTCGCGAGGTCACCGGGAACGAGATCGGCATACGAATCATGGTGAAGGATCCCAGGGCTGAGGGCGAGCCGCTGAGCCGTGAAGAGCAGGAGCGACTCGACAAACAGAAGCTACGCGAGAGGGCTGAAAACAGTCCGATCTCGCAGCAGATGTTGAAGACGTTTCGCGGCGAGATCATCGACGTTTACAGTGAGCGTTCCTAAACGAACAAAACCCGGGGCATCGTCGTATGAGGTTCCATTGTGGAGGTAGGTTGACACGATGCGCGATCCGGTTTTAGCAGGGATTTTGAGTTTAATCATTCCGGGAGTGGGGCAGCTTTACAACGGCCGCATTCTGGCTGGAATTCTTTGGCTAATCTTTACGCCAGGATTCTGGATTGGCACGGGCGCACTCTCGGATGGATTTGCCACCTCATCGCGGCTTACACGGCGTACTCCTACGCGAAAGAGCATCCCGTCAGAGTTTAGACAGGATTGAAAATCCTGTCTAAGGTCTTACTGGTTTCTTCGGCGGCGTTGCCTTCGGAATATCGTCAGTATCAACAGGCTCCTCCAGCTTCACCGTTCCCCCGCGCAACATCGGCGGCAACTTCGTCACCGGCAGACTCACAGTCGCAATCGGATCGACACGCCGCAGAATCGCGCCACCACGTCCAGCCACCCAAACGTTCGTACCGCCGCGATAAGCAATCGAGAACAACGACGCACTCGTGATTGACGGCTGCAGTTCCCACGTCTGCCCCGCATCTCTGCTGTGAATGATGTTCCCTTGTTCGCCGACCACGAGCACATCATTTCGATTTGCCAACGCGACCCCAAACAAGTTGCCGTTGACGTTCGTTTCGAGATCTTTCCACGTTTCGCCGCCGTCGTCAGTTCGCAAAACAATCCCGCCTGCGCCGACGATGTAACCACGTTGCGTGTCGGCAAACGCGAGCGCGTACAACCATTCTTTCAGATTGCGATCCACACGCTTCCACTTCGCACCGCCGTCGTCAGTCCGCAGGATCGTTCCGCCTGAACCAACCGCGACGCCATTCTGCGCGTCGACAAACTTCACGTCCTCGAGCCAACTGAGCGAATTCGATTGTTGGAATTCCCAACTGACGCCTTCGTCCTTCGTATGCCAGATGGCGCCGCGAGCTCCGACCGCCCATCCTTCACTCTCGGAAGCGAAAGACACTCCAAACAGATCTTCTTTCGCGGGATTCTGGACCGTGGACCACGTCACACCTCCATTCACCGAACGAAGAATCGTGCCCTTGTCGCCGACGACCCAACCGGATTTCTCAGTCGTGAACGTGATCGCGTTCAGACCCGCAGTCGAACCTGAAGGCCGGACGGTCCAGGTCTTACCACCGGAGTTGGTGTAGAGAATCTTGCCACGCTCGCCGACGGCCCAACCGCGAGAGTTGTCGATGAAGAAGATGTTTGCGATGTCGTCGCGCCCACCGTCGGTGAGCCTGTGCCACGACAATCCTCCGTCGTCAGTGCGCACGACGAGACCGTCAGCGCCCGCGGCCCACCCGAGAGATTCGTCTGAGAAGAAGAGCGTTGTGAGCTTCGGACCAGTGCGCACGTTGACCGGCAGCCAGATGTTGCCGCCGTCGCCGGTAGTCAACACCACGCCACCATCACCCGCGGCCCAACCGTGCAGCTCGTCATAAAAGAAGACGCTGTTCAGATCCGTGGTGACCAGCGCGTCTTTGGTGGTCCATGTTTCGCCGGCGTTCTCGGTCTGGAGAATGGCGCCGCGATAACCCACGGCTGTCGCCTTCTTTTCTGTCGTAAACACGACGCCTGTCAGAGCGAAGTCAGTCAGCTTCTTCGCCTTCTTCCAATCTGCGCCGCCGTTTGATGTGACGATTAGCGTTCCGTGCGCGCCAACGGCGATTCCGTTCTTCGCATCTGCGAAGGCGATTGAAAACAGGTGAGACGTTGTTTGACTGTTCTGAGGTTTCCACGTCTTGCCGCCGTCAGTCGTCGCGATGATCGAACCAAACGAGCCAACAGCCCAACCGAGCGACGGATTCTTCGGCGCGAAAGTTACGGCGAAGAGATGATCGCGAACGCCGGTTTGTCGCAGCACCCATCTGTTGCCGCCGTTCGAGGTCGTGAGAACCACGCCGCGCGCGCCTGAGGCGACGACTCGAGAACGGTCCTTGACGTAGAGCGAGTAAAGCGTCATGTTCGAAGGGTTTCTCTGCTCTTCCCACTCGAATCCGCCGTTATTCGTCGTGAGCACAACCCCGCTCGCGCCAACGGCCCAGCCGCGTTTTCCGTCCGGAGCAAATCTGATGGAGTGGATCGAGTTTCCCTGTGGCAGCGGGTTTTGCCACTGCCAGCCGCGAAATGGGTCCTGTGCCTTGGTGAAAAAGGGCACAGCGAGCAGCAGGCAGAGAACTTTGATTCTGAGCGTGAGAGGCACTATTTCCTAGTCCAAACGAAGTCTTTGATCAGGGGAGACAAAATTATAGGGACATCCCTCGCAAAGGCGCAAAGGCGCAAAGAAAGAGCAGGGTTTACTTTGCGCCTTTACGCCTTTGCGAGAGGAATCCTCAATCCAGTTCTCCAGGCTCAACTGTGCCGATTTTATCTACCGCATCACGCAGGATTGATTCCTCTGCGTGGCCGGCGGCAGCGATACGCCGTGCGGCGCTATCTGCGGCTTCCTGAAGAAGATGCCCTGCGTGTCCGCGCGTCCATTCCCAGTGGATTTTGTGCGACGCGGCGGCCTTGTCGAGCCGTTCCCACCACGGAAGATTCGCCTTGCGGCGAAAGCGCCCGTTCATCGTTTCCACAACATACCGCGAGTCAGTAAAAACGCTCACCTGGCACGGCTGGCGCAACGCTTCCAGCCCGACCGCCGCAGCCGCGATCTCAGCCTGCTGGTTTGTCGCAACACCAAGATACTCTCCGACGGCGCGCCAAATACCCTTGTAACCCAGAAGCGCAACTGCGGCGGCGCGAGACGCAACCTGTCCATTCCCGAGGCTCGAACCATCACAGAAAATCGCAACCTGCTTCATCGGTGCGTCGTAGCCTATCACGCAATCGAAGGAAAATGTAGAATCTGGAGCACCGGAGGAAATCTAACAATGACGCCTCTAGAAAAACGTTCGGCTGGTGAAGTCGAACGGATTCGAGATCAGTTTCACCGCGCGTTTGAAGGCGAAGCGTGGCATGGACCATCCGTGCTCAAGCTGCTCGAAGGCATCACCGCACAACAAGCTGCCGCGCATCCGATTCCGGGCGCGCATTCGATCTGGGAGTTGACGCTGCACATTGCCGCGTGGGAACGCGCGTGCAAGCGACGGCTCGAAGGTGATCCGGCGCAACTGTCAGATCAGGAAGACTGGCGACCCATCAACGACACGAGCGAAGCGGCGTGGGAAAGCACGAAGCAGCACTTGATCGACAATCATCGCGAACTGCTGAACGCGATCGCGAAGGTTGATGACGCGCGGTTGAATGAGCCGATAATGAAGGATCCAAACATCCCGTTCTCGAGCGTGTACGTGACGCTTCATGGTGGTGTGCAACACGATCTCTATCACGCGGGACAGATAGCAATGTTGAAGAAGGCGTTGGAAAACTTATGAGCGGACTATCAGCTAAAGAATGTGTTCCGTGTCGCGGTGGTGTGCCGCCGCTCCAGGGAGAGGAGATCGCGAAGCTCCTGCCGGAACTGAACGGGTGGGAAGTGGTGAATGAGCATCACCTGAAGAAGAAGTACAAGTTTTCAGACTTTCGCGAATCGCTCGCGTTTGTAAATCGCGTCGGTGAGCTTGCGGAGGAGCAGGGGCATCATCCGGATATCTGCTTCGGTTGGGGATCGGCGGAGATTTCGATCTGGACACACAAGATCGATGGGTTGACGGAGAGCGATTTCATCCTGGCGGCAAAGATCGATCAGCTTTAGCCACGGATTTCACGGACGAATGCGGATCGATCCGTATTTATCAGTTTAATCCGTGGTATAGATTTTCTCGATTGCATCTACCATTCGATTTAAGCTGAATTTGGTTTTTGCGGCTTCGTGTGCGTGGGCGCCCATGGTGCGGCGCCGGTCTGAATCACCGAGCAGCGTGATCACGGCTTCGGCAATCTCCTCAACGTCGCCAATCGGCACTATCAAACCGGTCTTCTGATCTTCAACGACTTCCTGGGCACCCTCGGTTCGCGTTGCTACAACCGGCGTCCCTGCGGCCATCGCTTCTGCCATCGCCAACCCGAACGATTCGGTTTCGGAAGCCGAGACAAACACATCCATCGCGCACAACAAC
>Ga0068859_100008376_pt1 | contig 10481 bp, 8 predicted proteins | sample KBSSwiS22_FD_66585 | JGI IMG/M metagenome (GOLD analysis project Ga0068859, IMG submission 66585) | Switchgrass rhizosphere microbial communities from Kellogg Biological Station, Michigan, USA - KBS Switchgrass S2-2 | ecosystem: Host-associated > Plants > Roots > Rhizosphere > Soil ... | reverse complement strand
TGGAAATCCACCCTAAACAGCCTTACCTTAGCCGTCCCCAAAAAAGCAATAGCAATTTTGCGTGGCTTTAAGGGCGGATGTACCGGGATGGCGATACTCCGATCGTTTATTAAACCGCATTCCTGTTTTAAAAAATTACTGGAAGCAAAAAAACAAAACAATGAGCAAATTACATTTCACCACCAAGCATGCTAACGAGGCTACCGTTAAACACAACTGGTACGTTGTGGATGGTACTAATCAAACCGTAGGACGCATGTGTGCAAAGATTGCGGCTGTTCTTCGCGGTAAGAACAAAGCCTATTACACCCCACACGTAGATTGTGGCGATTTTATTATTGTAACCAACTGCGAAAAAGTAAAGTTGACCGGTAATAAAATGGATGAAAAAGTTTATGACAACTACACTGGTTACCCCGGTGGACGTAAAGAAGAAATTGCAAAAGATCTTTTAAAACGCAGACCCGAAGTAATTATCGAAAGAGCGGTAAAAGGTATGTTGCCTAAAAATCGTTTGGGTCGTCAACTGTACAAAAAATTATTTGTGTACCAGGGTGCAGCACATCCTCACGGCGCACAACAACCGAAAGAATTAAAATTTTAATTAGTAAACATCAGTTACGCAAACGCATAAAACCGTAACCGTAACCCGAAACATAAACAAAAAATGGAAAAGCAAAAAAACGCAGTCGGCCGCAGAAAAGAAGCTGTAACACGTGTTTTCCTTAGTAAAGGAGAAGGCAAGATTACAGTAAACGGCAAAGACTATAAAGCCTACTTCCCGCTGGTGTATTTACAAAACCAGGTAGAAGCGCCTTTAAAAACTATTGAAGCTGCTGATAAATATGATGTGGTTATTAATGCTACCGGTGGTGGTGTTAAAGGCCAGGCAGAAGCTGCAAAGCTGGGTATTTCCCGTGCACTGCTTGAAGTGAGTTTAGATTACCGCCCTGCTTTAAAAGCTGCCGGTTTGCTTAAGCGTGACCCACGTTCTGTTGAGCGTAAAAAACCAGGTCGCAAAAAAGCAAGAAGAAGCTTCCAGTTCAGCAAACGTTAATTGGTAGCAAGTATAAAGTAGCAGGTAGCAAGTTAAATGCACCTTCTTTCTTGATACTTAATACTTATAGTCTCGATACTTTAAAAATTTAATAATACACAATGGAAAATAATACTTCCTTACAACAACAGTTACTCGAAGCAGGTGTGCACTTTGGCCATTTAAAAAAGAAATGGAATCCAAAAATGTTGCCTTACATCTTTGCCGAAAAGAAAGGTATTCACATTATCGACCTTAACAAAACTGTTGAAGGTTTGCAAGAGTCTGCAGCAGCATTAAAAGCTATTGCACGCAGCGGTAAAAAAATAATGTTTGTAGCTACTAAAAAACAAGCTAAAGAAATTGTAAGTGAATGTGCAAGAAAAGTGAACATGCCTTACGTTACTGAACGCTGGTTGGGTGGTATGCTTACCAACTTTAACACTGTACGTAAAAGCGTTAAGAAAATGCAGAGCATCGAAAAAATGCTTAACGACGGCAGTGCAGAAAGCCTTACTAAAAAAGAGCGTTTAACATTAGCTCGTGATAAAGAAAAACTGGAAAAAGTATTGGGCGGTATTGCACAGATCAGCCGTGTACCTGCTGCTTTATTCTTAGTGGATATCGGGCATGAGCACATTGCAATGGCCGAAGCAAAAAAATTAGGCATCAGCACTTTTGGTATGGTAGATACCAATTGCGATCCTAATAAAGTTGACTTTGCTATTCCTGCAAATGATGATGCAACTAAATCAATCTCTATCGTGGTGAATTATTTAACTGCTGCTATTGTAGAAGGTTTACAAGAGCGCCAGGCAGATAAAGACAGCGAAGATGATCACAGCGATGTGGAAGAATCACCAGAAGCAAAAGCTGCAAGGTTTGAGCAAAAAGCTGATGGCGGCGACGACAGAGGGAAACGCGGTGGTGGAAGAGGCCCCGGCGGACCAGGTGGCCAGCCAAAACGCAGGGTTGCCGGACCAGGACAAGGCGGTAGAAAACCTGCAACAGGCGGAGCAAGATAAGAAAAACCCCTCCGCCCCTAAAGGGGGACTGAACTAAGCGGAGATTGAAGTGAAGATGGTGTTTGAACTTATAAGTGAGTACAAATTAAAATGTACTTTCTAATTTGAGGCATTATCAATTATTAATTATTCAATTATCAATTACAATGAGTGTTACAATAACAGCAGCAGACATAAATAAATTACGCCAGGCTACCGGAGCAGGTATGCTGGATTGCCGTAAAGCTTTAACAGAAAGCAATGGTGATTTTGAAGCAGCTATCGACTGGTTGCGCAAACAAGGCCAGAAAGTTGCCGCTAAGCGCAGCGACCGTGAAGCAAAAGAAGGCGTTATCATTGCACAAACTACAGCAGATCATAAAAGCGGAATCATTTTATGCATCAGTGCCGAAACAGATTTTGTAAGCCGTAACCCTGAGTTTGTGGCTTTTGTACAAAATATTGCCAATGCAGCAATTGACCGCAATGCACAAAGCATTGAGGAATTAAGTGAAGTAATGATCGGTAACGAAAAAGTATCTGAACTGATCAACGATAAACTAGCCTCCATTGGTGAAAAGATCGGCATCACCCGTTTTGAAAGATTAAATGCAGAGTACGTGGCTTCATACATACACGGTGCAAACCGCATGGGTGTATTGGTGGCTATGAACAAACATGCTTACGAAGCAGGTAAAGATGTGGCTATGCAAATTGCAGCGATGAACCCATTAGCAGTAGACGAAACTTCAATTGCTCCTGAAACTATCGCAAGAGAAAAAGAAATTGCTATCGAGCAAATTAAAGCAGAAGGCAAACCTGCTGAAATGGCGGAGAAGATCGCAATTGGTAAAGTAAATAAATTCTTTAAAGAAAATACTTTGATGGCACAACCTTATGTAAAGGATAACGGCAAATCAGTAGCAGAATTTTTAAAGAGTGTAGATCCTGAACTAAAAGTTTCTGAATTTAAAAGAGTAGCATTAGGTTAATCAAATAACCAAACTATATTAAAGGGTTGTTTCATTTTATTGAAACAACCCTTTTGGTTTTATTAGAGCGCTTATCATCTTGCATAAACGCCATTGGGGCTAACCACACTTGCAGGTCCACCGCTAATGCCAACAGGAGGCACAATAATATTTATGGTTTCACCATTTATTTTTAAAGAAACTTTCCGAGCATGAATTTCAACACCCTGCTGGTAAAAAGGCGGCATGGCAGCAGGCTCACGGTTGATCAGATACGGCGCTGTAAAATCACTCATCTCTACCTGGAACGTATACCCGCTAACTGTACATTTTGCTGTGGCTGTATCTGCACTTATCTGAATATCGAAAGTAGCATTTAAAACGGGTGCCTGTTCAAAAGGAGTGCCTGCAAAAATATTGGGACCAAAGTATTGTCCTACGGTTTCGTTAGTACTTACAAAGCCCATTACTGCCGGCATTACAGCAGGATCGGGTTGCCAAAGTATCATGCCACTTGCAGCATTTCCTACCGGAGTATTCACCATGCGGCCTAAATGCACAATTACATTGGGCATTTGGGCACTGCCTCCTGCGGAAAAATCAGAAGATGTTATTGCTACTAAATCAATACCGCCTTCCCAGCTCATCCATTTTGAAACATTGATCATAAAATAATTTTAGGTTTATTGTATGATGTAAATGTATACTGGAGTAAGACGGGTTTAAATACCCACCCTTGGGTATTTATTAAAATGATTGATGAGGAAAAATTATTGTAAATAGTTTCGGCAGTAGCATTAACCTATATTAAAAAAGGGTTGTTTCGAAAGAAACAACCCTTTTTTTGTTCAGTATTATTATTATTTTACGTTTTCTAAATTAAGAGAAATCGTTTTTTCTTTTGAGTTGTATTTCATCACCAATACAGTTCCCGGCTTTCCCCTGGTGATATAGTATTTTATATTTTTTTCCTTTTCAATATTGAACCTTTTTTGGGTAAATCCTTTTTTAGGATCGATCGTAATGGCTACGGTACCATATTTTTCATCACCAAATGAACCCCTTGCAACAATGGTTTGGTTTTGTCCATTCAATCCTTCATCGGTGTACATGTAACCAAAACTATGATCGTACGTTAGTAATCTTGCCATTAAACCAATTGACAATCCATCAGTAGGTAAAGGATAACGTTCTTTATCTTTCTCAATCTTTTCAAGTGATTTTGCCTTTAACGTATTATCTATACGTAGTAAGAACATATCCTCAATTGTAGCCTGTGCTGCTGATGCACTTCCTTTGCTTAAAATTTTCATCGCCATTCCGCCTGCACTCACAGTTTTCCTGAAAAATTCTCCTACAAGCACCATACTGCCATCGGGCATCATGCAAAGATTATGTGCTTTGATGTACCCATCTTCCGATTTGCTTTCATTTTTCATATCAAGCACAGTACCCAGGTCGTTCAGGTAATTGAAGTTCTTAACTATTTTAATATCGCCGGTAACATCATTTAATTCGGCGATGCTGAAACCAATTGGTTTTGACGTAGCAAATTTGCTACTTTGATCATACATCGTGGAAACCATTTTCAGTTTGCCTGTATTGTCGGTTTTTATCAGCATGGGTTCAAATGACAGGCCATTGATATCAAGAGGCTTTTTAAATAATTGCTTGCCATCGGTGGTACTTAATCCCACTAAAAACAGATCTGCATCCTTCGACATTATGCTGCCCTTATCCATTTCAAACAATAAGATGGCGTTGGGTGTGGTGGATAACAAATAAAGATCGCTGCGGTCTCCTTTATCAGCAGTAATGCTTTGTTCCCATTTTAATTTGCCATCTGTGCCGATCATTTGAAGGTTTACGCCACCGGTTTTAGCTTTGCTTTGATAAACACAAATAAAACCTTTGCCTTCCACATTATCTGTTCCCTCGTATATATTTTCCATTTGTGCTGCAATAGCGGCGCCAAACATTCCCTTTTTTACCTTATCAGGATCATAAGGAACCATACCTGTTTCTTTACCTTTAAGATCGAATATTTTTACAAATCTTTCATAGCCATCTTTTTTGTCTTTATCATAAAAACTTAATAATACCTGGTTGGATTCGTACACTGCTCTTCTTAAAAGCAGGTCTTTAGGTCCTTCAAACTCATTGTTACCAATGGGTTTTAAATTCTCGTCTAATATTTCAAGCCTGTACATTGCTGCTTTTTTCAGTTTGTCGATCTTGTAAAAAAAAGCATAACCAACAATTTGTTTGTTGTTAGTGATCTCAACAGAGCTTTGCAGATCAACCTCAACAACATTTTCTAAAGTTTTGCTTTGCGAAAATACATTTGTACTGATCAGCAGAACCATCGTGATAATAACCAGGTGGAGTTTTTTCATGTTCATTTTTTTTGAATTAAATAATTGTATTTACTGGTGGGATATTTATGTTTAAAACTATCGTATGCGCTTGTCTCGTCTTTCATTTTTACCTCTGTGTTATACATCATTGTGGTAAAGTCAAAGTCTTCAGAATTATTTCCAGGGTTGAGGCTTAAGAAATAAGCGGCCAGTTTTTCCAGGTCGGCGGTACTGCTGTTAAATAAAAAATCCTGTACTTCTTTCAGGTTACTTCCCGGATCGGCATATGCATTGGCAGCATTAAACCGTTCTAAATTTTTGTCTTTATAAAATAATTTAGAAAAACACAACGATAAAAAGTAATTGTAAGTAGCGGCATCATACTGATTTTGTAATGCAAAAAAGCATAAGTGAACACATAACCCGAGCTTGTTGCTTTCATAAAGATTCCGCACCAGTTCCTGCATTGCTCTTTCTTTATAATTTTTATAGGAACTATTTAAAACAGTACAGCAATTTACAGGCACAGGGGTATTGCCGCCAGAAATTGATGCATACCGTTTTACACAATCAGGATGTGTTTTTATTGAATCTATATCTTTATCTGCATTCATCGTCACCTTCACTGAAGAAAGACCATTATACTTAGGTTTTGTAATAAAATATCCCTGTTCAATAGGTGTTTTAGCGAAAATATCCTTTGTTGCATATAACTTATCTGAAGTAAACAACTCTTCCACCTTACCTAATTTTAAAAGCACTTTAGCTGCAGTAGCAATATTATAACCGGCATTTCTTATCAGCACCACACCAAGACTATCTGCTTCACTTTCCTTATAACGACTATGTTTTCCGCTCTCTACATTAATGTCCTTCATCAATTTTCTATAGCGTTCAAATTTTCCATAATCCGCTTTTTTTATATTCTTCAGTTCCTGGATAAATTCTTCAGAAGTAAGCATGGCTATGCTCTTTTGAATTTTACTATCGCCGTGGTTGAGTAACTGATGTGATATTTCGTGACCCAGTACAAGGGCCAGTTCATCGTCATTATCTATCCATAAAAATAATCCCATGTTGACCATGATCGTTCCTTCACCATAACAAGCAGCATTGGCGATGACTGACCGGTTGATATACAAGTGGATGGTATCGAACTTAAAATTTTTGTTGGCAGCAATTATTCTTTTAAAGATCTCATTGCATTTGTCCAGCAAAAGAGAATCTTTTACTACCCTGTTCTCTTCAAATTCTGATAAAAGATCTTTGTTCCGCCCTTTTAATATTTCATCATACCAGGCCTGGGAAGATTTATCGGTGTAAAATTTGGGGACTACGTACTTCTTTAATTGCTCAATTTTATCTTTATAGCAGTCAGCACTAAGTGCAGAAAACTTAATGTCGTTTTGCTGGGCATTGGAGTGCAGGTATGCGAAGCCAGCAAAAAACAAGAAAAAGCAGAATTTAACAGCAGAGGGAATTGTTGGTAGCGGCATTTATTAGAATACTTTTCTGGGTAAATTTAATAAATTTATTCCCAATATAATAATTCATTATTACAATATCAACTACTATCAGTACCTACAATGCTGGTAATTATAAGAGTTAGAAGGGTTTAACTATTTAATGCTTCCCACAAAATTTCTACGGGGTGTTTTGCCTTTACACCAGTACCATCTTTTATTTGATGACGGCAGCTGGTGCCCGGCGCAGCAATAATAGTTTCGGCAGCAGCATTACGTACCGCAGGAAATAAAACCAATTCACCGATCTGCATGCTCAGCTCATAATGTTCTTTTTCATAACCAAAACTACCCGCCATACCGCAACAACCGCTTGGTATCGTTTCTACGGAGTAATTTTTGGGGATAGATAAAATGGTTGCTGTATCAGATAAAGCGCTCAAAGATTTTTGCTGGCAATGGCCATGCAGTTTTATTTTTTTTGTTGCAGTAGAAAATAATGCAGCATCAATTTTTCCAGCAGCATATTCACGGGCAATAAATTCATCAATGTAAAAAATAGTTGCGCTTAATGCTTTTGCTTTGGCAAGATTTTCATCTGTTGCCAGATCAATGTATTCATCTCTAAAAGTAAGGATTGCAGAAGGCTCGATGCCAATCATTGGCGTATCTTCTGAAATCACCGGAGATAATAATTCAATATTCTTATTAATAATTTCTTTTGCCTTACGCACTAAACCTTTACTTAACCAGGTGCGGCTGCTTTCTAAATGCGTGGGTATGTTTATTTCATAACCTAATTTTTCTAAAAGCTGAATTGCTTTTATACCAATTTCGGTATCATTGTAATTAGTAAACTCGTCACAGAATAAAAATATTTTCTTTTCAGATGTGAATGGTTTTTCCTTTTTATGTTTTGCAAACCAACTATGCAAAGTGGTTTTATACATTGTTGGCATACTGCGTTTACCTGCAAAGCCAGACAATTTTTTTATGATACCGCCAATTACTGAATTGCTTATTGCAAAATTATACAAGCCAGGCATCATTGCACCTAACTTAGCGGATGCTGTAAAGTTCGCTATCAATTTACTTCTGAAAGGCACACCATTGGCATCATAATAATGTTGTAAGAATTCTGCTTTTAATTTGGCCACATCCACATTGCTGGGACATTCGCTTTTGCAGCCCTTACAGCTTAAACACAGATCCATTACTTCATAAATTTCTTTATGATCAAAACGGTTGAGTTTATCGCTGTTGGTTAAAAATTCCCTTAAGATATTTGCTCTTGCCCTGGTAGTATCTTTTTCATTTTTTGTTGCCATGAATGATGGACACATCGTACCACCACTTAATGGCGTCTTGCGGCAATCGCCACTACCATTGCATTGCTCTGCATGCTGCAATACATTTTGATTATTAAAACGGAAATGCGTTTTAAACTCCGGCGTATGCTGACCTGGAATATACCGCAGCATAGTATTCATGCTGGGCGTATCTACTATTTTATTGGGATTGAAAATATTATTCGGGTCCCAGGCCTTTTTTATTTCTTTTAAGAGCGTATAATTTTTTTCTCCCACCATTTGTTTAATGAACTCGCCACGCAACCTGCCATCACCATGTTCACCACTTAATGAGCCATTGTATTTTTTTACCAGTGTGGCAATTTCTTCCGCAATAGTTCTGAATAACTGGTTGCCTTCCACTGTTTTTAAATTAATGATGGGACGCAAATGAATTTCGCCGCTACCCGCATGTGCATAATGTACGGAGTATAAATTGTGCCTCTTCAGTATCTCATTAAAATCACGGATGAAAGCAGGCAGGTCGTTTACATCAACTGCCGTGTCTTCAATTACCGGTACCGCTTTTTCATCGCCAGGTAAATTGCTCAGCAAACCTAAACCTGCTTTACGTAAGGTCCATATTTTTTTACTGTCGTTGCCAAATAATAACGGAAAGTGATACCCTAAATTAGCGGCACGCATATCAGCTTCCACTTGTTTTGCAATAGTTATAATTTCTTCTCTTGTTTCCCTGCAAAATTCAATTACTAAAATAGCACCCGGATCACCTTGTACAAAAAAACGGTTCTTGCTTTGTTCAATATTATCTTTGGTACATTCTAAAATATAATGATCGATCAGTTCACTGGCACTCGGCCTGTATTTTAGTGCAATAAGATTGGCTCTTAAACTTTCATCAATAGAATTAAAATGCACGCAAAGTAAACCCACTTCTTTTGCAGGCAACGGCACAACATTTAATTTTATCTCGGTAATAAATGCCAGTGTGCCTTCGGAACCCGCTATTAGTTTACAAAAATTAAAATCATCACCACCTGCAGTAAACGGTGCAGCATCTAATAAAATATCAACGGCATAACCGGTATTTCTTCTCTCAACAGATTTTTTTGGAAACTCCTTTTTTATTTCAACCTGGTTATCGTAATTGCTTAATAAGCTTCTTACTGTTTTATAAATAGAAGCTTCTAAACTATTGCCTTCGCATTTGTGGTGAAATTCATCAAGGCTTACAGTTTTAAATTCCGCTTCGCTGCCATCACTTAATAATGCTTTTACTTCTAACAGATGTTCTCTTGTACTTCTGTACACAACAGAATTACTGCCACAACTGTTATTGCCCACCATGCCGCCGATCATGGCACGGTTAGCGGTAGATGTTTCGGGGCCGAAGAATAAACCATGCGGTTTTAAAAACATATTCAGCTCATCACGTATCACTCCGGGTTGTACCCTTACCCATTTTTCTTTGGCATTCAGTTCAACTATCGAAGTAAAATTTTTAGATACATCCACCACAATACCATTGCCCACCACCTGCCCGGCCAATGAGGTGCCTGCAGTGCGTGGAATTAGAGAAGTTTTATGCTGCAGTGCGAAGGCAATTAATTTTTTAAGATCATTGGTATTTTTGGGAATGGCAACAGCCAAAGGCATTTCACGATAGGCACTGGCATCTGTTGCATATAAAGTACGCATGATCGTATCAAAAAAAAGATCACCCTCTAATTGTTTGCCCAGTTGCTGCAGCGCCTCAGTCATGCTTAAAATTTAGGAAGTGCAAAGATAGTTTAGAACAGATAAAATACCGGGCTGATTAAGAAGGTTGTCAACCTTTGCAATATTCTTTGAAATTTTTAGATACTTTCTAAAGGTTGACAACCTTGCAAGGGAACTTTAGATACATTTGTAGTATGACAAATAATTACCAGCAATACTTTGATGCTAATAAAGAAGGGTGGAACAAAAGAACAGCCGTGCATAAGGAATCTGCCTTTTATGACCTTGCGGCTTTTAAAAAAGGAAAATCTTCTTTAAATAAAATTGAACTGGAAGAAGTGGGTAATGTAAAAGGCAAATCCTTATTACACCTCCAATGCCATTTTGGTATGGATACCATGAGCTGGGCAAGAGCAGGTGCAACAGTCACCGGCGTTGACCTGAGTGATGAAGCAATTGCAGTGGCTAAACAAATAAATGAAGAGATAAATTTAAATGCAACATTTGTTTGCTGTAATGTGTATGATACTTCAGCGTATGTAAAAGAACAGTTTGATATTATTTTTACTTCTTACGGCACCATTGGCTGGCTGCCCGATCTGAAACCATGGGCAAAAATGA
>Ga0068859_100008373_pt1 | contig 10482 bp, 9 predicted proteins | sample KBSSwiS22_FD_66585 | JGI IMG/M metagenome (GOLD analysis project Ga0068859, IMG submission 66585) | Switchgrass rhizosphere microbial communities from Kellogg Biological Station, Michigan, USA - KBS Switchgrass S2-2 | ecosystem: Host-associated > Plants > Roots > Rhizosphere > Soil ... | reverse complement strand
CCTCACCGGCTGTCGGCTATTTCGACAGCGTGACCGATGCCGGCACGATCATCACCGCGCGAGGCGCGCTGATCGGGACAGAGCGGCGCCGCTTCTCTGCGAAGGTCGCCGATCTAGTCTGGCCGACCGTCTCGACGGCGGTCCCCATGGTGCAGCTGATCGACGCCGAGCAGTCGGTGAATGCGGCGCTGCTCGTTTCGCGCCTCGAGCTGGACCTCGAAACCGAAACCACCACCTACGAACTGTTCGGGTAGACCATGGCAAACGCGTTTCTCGTCAAGCCGCTGCCGATGACGGTAACGGCGAACGGTGGCACGTCGCCGATCGGCTCGCCGTCGAACCTCGCGCTCGATTATGCGGGCCTGATCTATCAGGTCACCCAATCGGGCGGCGTATGCGGCGTTGCCATCGACCTGGGCGCGGACACGGTGATCGACACTGTCTTGGTGTTCGGCGTTGAGTTGATGGCCGCTGGCGCGACGCTCTACCTCTATTATTCTACCGCGGCAGCCGGGCCGGCGACCGGCGCCTCGCCATCGGACACCTCCGGTTCGGTCTATGCAGGTTCGGTCACGCCCTCGAACGGAAAGGGCGTCTCCTATCTGGCAATGGGTACGCCGATCACTGCGCGCTATTTGGTGGTCGCATACATCGGTGGCGGCGGATCGAACCCCTGGCGTGCGTCGCGCATCGTGGTCGGAAAGCGCATCCAACTCAGCCGTAATTTCAGCATGGGCGGCGCGCATGGCGTCAAGGATCTCGGTAGCGCCGATTTCTCGCGCCGCGGCGTACTGCAGCGCTCCTACGGGGCGATCCTGCGCACGCGCGGACTCACCTTTTCCAACGTCAAGAAAGACGAACTTGAATCCAGCTTGCTCCCGCTGATCGAGTATCTCGGCAACACGCGCATGGTCGCGCTCGTCACCGACCCGGCGGTCGACGCGCAGCGGCAGAACCGCTGCTATTTCGGCCTGCTCGCCGGTGACCTTGGAGCCACCCAGCGCAACGTCGGCAATTTCGAGACCAAGCTCAACCTGGTGAGCATCTTCTGATGCCGGTCTGGGCGCGCATCGACGGCTATGATCCGGTAGCGGCAGCAAACGTGACGCTGCGCGCGTGCAGCCATGACGACGTGCCGACGTGCAATGCGGCGAGCGCCGAATGGTACCCGGCGCTGTCGAAGTTGCCGACGCTGCGTTACGACCTGTTCGACCTGACCTTCGCCGGCAAGATCACGGCACCTTCGTCATCGCTGACGCTTCAGACCGAACTCTGGCCGAACTTCGGCCGATACGCGCTCGCTGACGCCAGGATCCGACTCTACACCGATCCGACCACGAACCCCGTGTTCGACGGGCGGATCACTGCCCAGCCCAAGGTCAACGCGGGTGCCGCGTCGATCGACTTCGCGGTCGACGATCGTTGGCTCGATACCGCGCTGCTGACGCTCTACGCGGGCACCACGGGCGCCGAGGGGCCGGCGGCACTCAAAGGTCAACCGAAGCCGCTGGCGATCGGCGCGCCGCGCTACGTGCCCGGTAAGCTGATCGACAGCACGAACAACGTCTATCAGGTGCACGGCTACGGCGCCGTGCACGCGTTCGAATATGCGCTCGAGCGCCTGGCTCGCTTCGGTTCGCCGGTCGCCGACTATGGCAGCTATGCCGCGCTCGTCGCGGCGACGATCCAGCCCGGTCAATGGGCAACCGCGAAGGCGGTCGGGATGGCGCGCTTCGGCGCGCCGCCAACGGGTCAGATCAGCTTTCTGCTTCAAGGGGACGAGGGCGGCGCTGATGGATGGGTCAGGACCCCGGGCAAGGTCGTTCGCCGCATCGCCTCGCTGTCGGGCGGCTCTGGCAAGACTGACGACACCAGCCTGAACGCGCTCGACACTGCCCGGCCGTACAACGTTTCTATCTACGCCGAGGAACAGGCCACGGCGCGTGAGCTGATCCAGAGCCTCGCGAACAGCCTCAATTGCGTCGCGGGCCTGTCGTGGACTGGCCAACTGTTCGTGATACCCATCACGCTCGGTTCGGCCAGCGTCACGCTCGCGGCCGATGGCACCAGCCTTCCGCCGGTGGTCGACGTGCAGCAGCTCGACGTCGAGCCGCCATTCGCGAAGCTAGCGATCGGCGCCGAGCGGACTTGGCAGGTGCATCCGCTTAGCGATATCGCGTTCACGGCGACGCTGGTCGACATGGGCGCCTATGTCAGCACGACGACGTACCGCGAGGGCAATATTGTCCAGGATCAAGGTTCGTCCTGGCTGTTCATCAACACCACGCCCACGTCGGGGCAGGCGCCGCCGACACTGCCGACCACCAGCAACAGCTATTGGAAGGTACTTGCGCAAAAGGGGCCGACCGGCGCCACAGGTGCAACGGGCGCGACCGGCGCGCCCGGCGCCAACGGCGCCGACGGAGCGTCGCTCTACACCTGGATCGCCTATGCCGACTCGGCAGATGGTTCGCTGAACTTCACCACCGGCTCGCCGGGTACGCGTGTCTTTATCGGCATCGCGACAAACAAGACCAGTGCGACCGAAAGCACGACGGCGAGCGATTATACCTGGTCGGCATATTCAGGCCCTCCCGGGTTTGGTCTGGTCGCCAGCGCGGGAGCAGCCGTTGCCGGCGGGAAGGTCTATCGCACTGGCACCTATACCGGCGCGTGGGACCAACAGGTCTATTCCAGTGAGAGCTTCCAGGGCGGCGCCTATCTCGGTTTCACCGATGGCAGCTGGGGACCTTACATCGTCGGGCTCAATACGGACCCGACCACTGACGCCAATTACACGTCGATCGATTATTCGATCTACATTGAGAACGGTACTGGCCGCTTCTATGTGCTCAACGGCGCATCGTTCGTCTACGACAGCGGTGCAGGGGTCTCGTCGGCGGGTGACCGCTACGGCATCCAATATGACGGCAAAACGACCCGCTACACGCGCAACGGAACGCAGTTTTATTCGCAGGCAGCGTCGAGCGGCCTGCGGTTCTGGCTCGACAGCAGTCTGATCGACAACGGCGGATGGTTTACGATCACGGCATGGGCCGCCGCCGGCCCGGCCGGCGCGGATGGGGCCAATGGCAGCAACGGCGCGCCCGGGCTCAACAACGCCACCGTCTATGCCTATCAGCGCAGTACCTCGGGCGCGCCTTCAGGCCCTAGCGCGACCGCGACCTATACGTTCTCGACCGCAGCGCTGACGGGACTCAACAACGGCTGGTCAGCGACGATACCGAGCGGCACCGATCCGCTCTACGTGATCGCCGCTACCGCCTCGGCGACTGGGTCGAGCGACACCATCGCTTCGGGAGAATGGTCCAGCCCCGTCCTGCTTGCGCAGAGCGGCTCGAACGGTTCGAACGGGTCCAATGGCAGCAACGGCACCAATGGCACGAATGGCGCCGACGGTCTCAATGCCGCGTCGGTATTCATCTATCAGCGTAGCGCCACCGGTGCGCCGTCGCTGCCGAGCGCGACTACGACGTACACCTTCTCGACAGGCGCGTTGAGCGGTCTCAACAACGGGTGGACGCGGACGATTCCGAGCGGGACCGATCCGCTTTACGTCAGCACGGCGACGGCCGCCGCTACCGGAACCACGGACACCATTGCGTCGGGCGAATGGGCGTCAGCCGCAATCCTGGTGCTGAACGGCACGAACGCCGGCGACAATATGATCCCGTCGCCCTTGCTGCTCGACAACCTCGGCTTGGGAGGCGGCGCGGTGTTCGAGAACAGCGCGTTTGGATCGTCGGGACGGCCAGCCGACTACAAGCGGGTGCGATTCGACGCGAGCGGAGACTTTGCTTTTTGGGACCAGAGCTACTTGCCGGTGGTGCCGGGAGAGACCCTTTGGCTCGCCGCGGCGCTCCACTCGAGCAACACCGGTGGGGCCTGCGAAATGGGGGTAAGCTGGTACTACCCAGACGGAACCTACGGCGGGAGCAACGTGGTCGCTCGGACGATCAGCGACGCTGAGTGCCACCTACAGTGGATCCGTTTCGTCGCGGCGCTCACCCTGCCGTCGGGGGCAGCATTTGTGCGGCCCTATGTCCGGCGCAACTCAACCGGCAGCGGGAGCTGGTACGCCTCCGAGCCCTACTGCGGCAGAGGCCAGCCGGGCGCCGACATCACGGCGTTCAGCCAGCTCGCGATCACGGTGCCCGAGATCGCGATTGCCGCCGACTATACCGGCAGCGTGACGACGCCGCTTCCCAAGGTGGTAACGCCCACGGTGACCAAGGGCGGCGTCGACGTGCGCACCAGCGATGATCTGACTTATGCGCTGAGCAACCTGTCGTCGAACCTGAGCCCCTCGGGCTCGGACAAGCTCACGGTCAACAACACGACGGGCTCGAGCAACAAGGGCCAGCTCTCGCTCGCTTCCGGGTTCACTGGGTCTGGCACCGCCACGCTCACCGTGAGCTACAAGGGCGTAGCACAGGCGCCGGTCACGGTCACCGTGACGCAGACCAACGCCGCGCCGCCTAGCGGTGGCGGGAGTGGTTCGTCGGGCACGGTCGACCTGGGCGGCCAGTCGGCGTCGTCGACCACCTACGCGACGATCGCGACGATCTCGGGCCTCGCGCTCACCAGCGGGCAGGCGATCCACGCCTATGGCGACGGCGCATACGACTGGTGGGCGAGCAGCGGGTCGGGCAACAAGACGGCCAGCGGCAAGTACAAATGGCAATACGCCGTCGCGGGTAGCGGCTCCTGGGTCGACTTCCCCGGAGGCACGGTGACCGGCTCGAGTGCATCCTACAACACGTTCACCGGCGACCAGACGCCCGGCTCGATCACCAACAACGACACCAAGACCGGCCTGTCGGCGGGCTCCTACGACGTGCAGCTGCTCTTCGGAATCAACACTGCAACGTCGCCCGGGCTCGGGAGCCTGATCATCAGCGACGGCACAGCATATGTGAGCATCTCATGACGACACGATGGGTGGTGCTCGTGCGGCCGGACGGGATGTTCGGCGGACGCACGCAGGTCGAACTGGGCAAAACCGCCGCCGAGGAAGGGACCAATCCGAACGGCTGGATCGAGATCGATACCGATGCCGAGATCGGCCACGAAGGCAAATATGACTTTGCGACCGGAATCTGGTCGGTAGACGGCGCGGCCGCCGCCGCCGCCATCGACCGCGCCTATCTGGTTGAAAACGGCGTCACCGCGATCGACCTCGCGCACCGAATCAAGGAACTCGAGGCCCGCATCATACTTGCCGGGCTGGCGATTGATGGCCGGCTCGCGCGCGAAGCCGAGGCGACGGGGAAAACCGTCGACGAGCTCGCGAATACCGTCGTCACGAATGCCGACGCCGAAGCCGATGCCGAATTGGCGCGGATCGTCGCCAAGGCCGACGCCCGCGCCGGCTGAACCAAGGAAAGGATTAGATATGCGATACGCCGTGGTGCCGCGGGGCGCCGTCGCATGAGCAGCGCCGTTCCAGTGGCCGTTCATGGTTTCACTTGGACGACCGGCTTGGTCGGGCTGCTGAACCTGCTCGTCGGCGGTCTGCTCGTGCAGATCATCCGCACACGGCCGGCGCTCAAGAAGATCGACGCCTACCGCGAGGCAAACCTGCTGCAGGAGCGCGCGGCCGAAATGGACGCAATGCGCGCCCGGATCGAGAAGCTCGAATCCAAGCTCGAGACCCGCGAGCGCGAGCACGCCGCCGATCGCGCCATCGACAGGCACCGCATCAACAACGTGACCAGCTGCCTCGAAGCGCTGCTGTTCATGCTCGAAACGTCGCCGGCGCCTGAGAAAGTCGCCGAAGCCGTCGCCAAGATCCGCGAGATGCGCGCGCGCCAGGCCGAGGCCGAGGCGATCGAGAAGGCGACAATTCACGCAGGCAAGATTTCAGGCCGCCTCGGGGAGGATCAATGAACCGCACCGATCTATTCACCGCGATCCGCCCATTCGCGCCCGATAGCCGCTTCTCGGCGGGCCATGTCGCGGCGATCGATGCGCTGGCGGACAGTTTCGGCCTGGCGCGCGCTGATGCAGTGCCAGCGGGGCCGCCGGCAACAGACCTGACCGTGCGCTGCGTGCTTGAGATCGCCGGCCACGAGTCGATCGTCCCCGAAGCCTATAAGGACAGTGGCGGCGTCTGGACGTGGGGCATGGGCGTCACGAACGCGAGCGGACACACCGTTTTCCCGCGCTACAAGGACGCGCCGCAGACGCTGCTTCACTGCGTCGAGGTGGCGGTCTGGCTGATGCGCCAAACCTATTTGCCGGCGGTGCTGAAGGCGTTCGCGGGCATGCCGCTCACCGAGGCGGAGTTGACCGCAGCACTCTCCTATCACTGGAACACCGGCGCGATATTGACCGCGGCGTGGGTGCCGGCGGTGAAGTCGGGCAACCTGGCAACGGCCCGGCGCTCATTCACGCTCGAGCACACCGGCAGCAGCACGATGGAACGTCGCGGCAAAGAGCGCGACCTGTTCTTCGACGGCAAATGGACCAACGATGGCATGACCACGGTCTACGATGTCGCCAAGCCGAGCTATTCGCCGAAGTGGTCGAGCGCGAGGCGGGTCGATATCTCGGAGGTCGTCGCCCAAGCGCTCAAAGGCGGCGCGGCATGACCGCCCGCGAGCAGTTGATCGCCTACCTCGCCACGCTGGCCGCGCTGGTGCTGGTGTTCGCCCTTGCACTGATCGCCGGGGTCATCAGCGGGGCCGTCATCGGCAAGATCGAAGCATTCGGCCTGGGCACGATTACCGGCGGCCTGATCGGCGTGCTGCGCATTCCCTCCGCGCGCAATCCCGTCGCGTCGACGGATTCCGGCGACGTCAATGTGAGCGACGCCAAGTGAACGTGCCGGCGATCGTCGTCGACAAGATCGAAAGCGAAGCCGGCCATCAGCCGGGCGCAATTGAACTCCGCGACCTCGAAGGCCGCATGATGGGCATCGCGTTCCGCTGCCCGTGCGGGTGCGGCTACACCAGCTGGCTCCCGGTCACCCAAGAGGATCGCGGGTGGGAATGGGACGGGAACCGCGAGGCGCCGACTCTCACCCCTTCGATTCTTCAATCCGGCCTGCCCTGCAAATGGCATGGCTATCTCACCGCTGGGGAGTTTCGGCCATGTTAGCGCCCCTCATCGCGCTCTTCGCTCAACTGGTAGGCCCAAAGCTCGCAAAGCCCGTGCTGATCGCCAGTGCCGTCTCCCTGCTCGTGATCGGCCTCGGTGTGGCGAAGTGCGCGTACGACCGATCGGTCATCAAATCCTACACGCAGAATGTCGAGATCAAGGCGCAAGCGGCCGACGCCAATGCCGCGGCTGCCCACGAGAAGACCGATGCGACCATCGCCCACGATACGCAGGAGATCGACAATGCGCTTGCCCCTTTACCGGATGCGAAGCTTAGTGACCGCCAGCGCGCTCGCGCTTGCGCTATCCTCGTGCGCCAGCACCCCGGCGATCCGAAGCCCAAAGGCTGCTGAGCTGCAAATCGAGCCGGAGCCGCAGTTGGATCCGGGCGCGGTCGCCAACGACAGCGCGTCGGCGCTCGACGCCTATGACACACAGCACGAAGCGTGGGGCCGTCGCGGGTGGGCTTCGGTGGCTCGGCTGTGCTGGTGGTTCAAGGATGCCGGCGCTCCCACTCCCGACTGTGGCCCACGCCCTCAGTGATGCGCAGTGGACACCCCCAACCACGTTCGATTGCCCACAATCTGGCGCGCTGGGCACGGTGAAATGCTTGTTGTCGTCCGGCACTGGCGCAATGGCGAGCTGCTGGAAGGCGTGTTTGTGGGCATGTGGCGCTTTGCGCTGGGGCCGGAGCCATGAAGGTCAGCCGCTGGCGCGTCGCGCTGATGATGCTTTGCGAAGTCTCGTACCTGTTGGCGCAGGTGCGGTGGCGGTGAGCACATCCCATGCGCACCACGCGTAAGGCCGCTCTGTCCCCCCGCGAAGCCGACTGCGTCCGGCTCCTCGCCGAGGGGAACACCGCAGCAGAGGCAGGCCCCCTACTCGGCATCTCGTCGCGCACGGTTGAGATCTACCTACACCAGGCGCGCCGGTTCCTCGGCGCGAAGACGAACGCGCAGGCAGTCGCGATCGTGTTGCGCCGGGAGTTCGAGGGGAAGCCCACGAACGAGCCAGTGTCGATTGCCGCGCCGGTCGTTGAAGACAGCCGCCATAAGCTACCAGAGGCCTGTCCGCGGTGTGGCGTGACGCTAACGGATGGCGCGGTGCGCCGCGGTCGTTTCTCCTACCGCCAGGACATCGGGGTCTTCTTCCGCAATCGGCCCCTCGACCTCACTGAGCAGCAGTCGCTTCTTTTCGGCACCGTGATGCTCGGCAACGGGCACGTCATGCGCTACTCGACCATCGCCGAGGCCCTCGGGGGCGAGTGGGGCGAGCCGGCGCGGCACATAGCCGTCGTGCTTAGCAAAACCCGAGCCTACCTAAAGGACGAGGGCATCCGCGACCCGTTCGAGGTCGTTCACGGCATCGGCCTGCGCTGGAGGGGTAAAGCCAAGCGAACCGAGGGGCCGCGCGGCGCCGAACGTCTGCGCACCTATCGCTCTTCGGCCCGGGCGGATCGAGAGTGCTGCGTCGTCGAAGGGTGCGAGAGGGTCAAGTCCTGCTACCCGCGGCAATACCGCGCCGGACCCTACGTCTGCCTCGAACACTTCAACGCGGTCCAACCGAGCCGCGCAAGCCCGCTGCGGTGTGTGCTCAATTACGTGCTCTTGCTTCACCGAGAACGCGACGGACGTAAGGTCGGCGAGCCGCTCGAGCCCGAACTGGATCGGCGATACTGTATTGCCTGGGCGGAGGTCGTCGCCCTCGCGAAGGCGCTGCCTGGCCCCGTCGGCGCGGATCTGGGCTGAGTCGGTCGACCAGCGCCACCGCCGCCAGACGCGCGCGAAGTTTGACCATCCCTTTCGTCAAAAAACCAAGGAACGAAGCTATGGCAATTCGCGGCCTACGAGCGGCGTTGACCGCGACCGCGCTCGCGTCGATGGTTGTGCACAATGCGGTCGGACAGTCCGCGCCGGTCATCGACTTGAACGTTCCAGCATCGCTGCCGTATGCGCCCGACGTTCGGTTCTTCCCACAAACGTCGACCACCACCCTCCGGACGAATGGCACGTTCCAGGCCTATGTCGCTCCGTTCAACTCGACGGGGTCGAAGCTAACGGTCGTCGCCGCAGGCGGCTGGCCGGTTTCGACTGTCGAGGGGCTCAATCTCGACATGTATGTCACGCACGCCAGCCTACCTGGCGGGCGGGCGAAGATCATCGGAATGAGCAACACCAACTCGCCCGCGTTCGCGACGTGCGTTGGCACATGGCTGATCGATGCCGTCGGCGTAACGATCGGGGCGTCAGGCGCCGAGCAGGCGTTCGGCGTCGAGGGTCGCCAGATCGTCTCGGCGACCGATTACACCGGTAACTCGACCGGGCTCGCAAGCCGTGACGGCGTCGGCCCTCGCGAGATCGTCGAGGCGAACGGCCGCAAGGGCTGGCTGTTCTATGGCAACCTCAAGCAGCTTCAGTCGTGGCTCGAGAACACGACGTACACCGGCGTCGACACGCTTGGTTATGCGTGGCTGATCTACGGCCGGGTGCTCAATACGATCGGTAACCAGACGCCCAATTTCGGGGCGAACACCTACGGCATGATCAGCGCTGGCTATTGCGGCAGCGCCCAGATGAACGCCTTTACGGACTCGTCCGGGCAGCTGATGAAGCGCCGGGCGGACAATACAACTACGCCGCTCAAGCCGTCGATTGTGCCGTCTCAAACGACGCGGTCGAAAATGTTTCTGCGGATGCAGCCGCAGATTTTCGGGGTCGGTCGTGCGACCGCAGACGGCTATAACGGAACGAATACCTCGTACACCGAAGTCCATGTCAATAATGACGAAGCTGTTTCGATCACCGGCTCGGTGAGCGGATCGCGTCAGAAGAATATTACTGGCTTCACGCTCAACGCTTTCACGCCATCCAGTGGCGCTGTCCCGACTAGCAACTCGCACGCCGCGACCCTGTGGATCATCTACGACGCGGTCGGCTTTCTGCGTGGGCAAATGGGAACGTCATCGACGCTCCAGACGCGGATGCAAGCCTGCTCGGCGGCCATGATGGCCTATTACAGCGTCCCGGTGACGACGCGGAACCTAGTATATGTCGGCGACAGCCGCGCGGAGGAGAACGGCGGCTATTATACGACATATTCCGGCTGGTCGTTCGCGTCCCGCCTCTGTGATCCCGGCTCGCAAGATGCGCTGCCCGCGAACGTTGGGGTCATGTGCGTCGCGCGACAGGGCGAGGGAATAGGTTCGATCAACTCGGCATCCGAGATGATCTTTGTGAACAGTCTCTACGGCTTGGCGTGGCCCTACGCCCCAGATTACACGATGGGGGGCGCCAAAGATTATCTCGTATTCTGGTCCGGCACCAACGACGTCGCGTCAATTCAAGCGAACCAGCGCTGGCC
>Ga0068859_100008372_pt1 | contig 10482 bp, 9 predicted proteins | sample KBSSwiS22_FD_66585 | JGI IMG/M metagenome (GOLD analysis project Ga0068859, IMG submission 66585) | Switchgrass rhizosphere microbial communities from Kellogg Biological Station, Michigan, USA - KBS Switchgrass S2-2 | ecosystem: Host-associated > Plants > Roots > Rhizosphere > Soil ... | reverse complement strand
CGGCGCACCGCGGTGATCGAGACCGAGGCGCGCTGGAACGTGACGCCGCGCTGGGCGCTGGTCGGCTTCGCGGGCGCGGCGCGCGCGTGGGGAACGAATACCAGCTTCTCCGAGGGCACCGACAGCCGGGCAGGCGGCGTTGGCTTTCGCTACCTGATCGCCCAGCGGCTCGGGATGTACGTCGGGATGGATTTCGCCAAGAGCACGCAGGACCGCGCGTTCTACATCACGGTCGGCAACGCCTGGCGATAAAAAAAGCCCGCCGCAGCGGGCTTTTTCATTCGTGCGAACTGGACTACTTGATGGCCGCTTCCACTGCGCGCTTTGCCATCACGCTGACCAGGTGCGCGCGATATTCCGCGCTTGCGTGCAGGTCGCTGTTCAAGCCGTCCGCCTTCTGCTTGATCGACGCCACGGACGACGGGTCGAACTTCGCCGAGAGCGCCTTTTCCATGTCCTTCTGGCGGAACACGCACGGACCCGCACCGGTTACCGCAACTCGGGTACCGCTTGCGCTGTCGGTGACGAACACGCCGACGATCGCGAAGCGCGAAGCCTGGTTCTTGAACTTCGTGTAGCCGGCGCGCCGCGGCACCGGAAACGTGACCGAGGTGATGACCTCGCCGGGTTGCAGTGCGGTCTCGTACAGGCCCTTGAAGAAATCGTCTGCGGCGATCTTGCGCTTGTTGGTGGTGATCGTCGCGCCCAGGCCGAGCGCCGCCGCCGGGTAGTCGGCGGCCGGGTCGTTGTTCGCGAGCGAGCCGCCGATCGTTCCCATCGCGCGTACCTGGCGATCGCCGATCATGCCGGCGAGCGCCGCGAGCGCCGGGATCGCTTTCTTCACGTCGGGGGAGCCGGCCACTTCGGCGTGGCGCGTCATCGCGCCGATCGTGACTTCGGTGCCGCTCGCCTTGATGCCGGAGAGCTCCTTGATCGTTCCCAGATCGATGAGATCGGTGGGTGACGAAAGCCGCAGCTTCATCGCCTGCACGAGCGACTGCCCGCCGGCGAGGAGCCTTGCGTCCCCCTTCGCCAGCGACGAGGCGTCGTTCACGTTCGAGGCCCGGTGGTACTTGAATGCATGCATGTTGGTCTCCTTACGCTGCTTTTCTGTTCTGAAGCGCACGCCATACCGTCTGCGGCGTGGCCGGCATCGGCAGGTCCTTCACCCCGAGCGCATCCGTGATCGCGTTCATCAGTGCGGCGGGCGAGCCGATCGCGCCGGCTTCACCGCATCCCTTGACTCCGAGCGGGTTGTGCGTGCACGGGGTTTCGCGGGTGTCGACCTGGAACGACGGCAGGTCGTCGGCGCGCGGAATGCAGTAGTCCATGAACGAACCGGTGACGAGCTGTCCGCTCGCATCGTCGTACTGGCAGCCCTCGGTAAGAGCCTGGCCGATGCCCTGCGCGAGCCCGCCGTGCACCTGGCCGTCGACGATCATCGGGTTGATGATCTTGCCGAAGTCGTCGACCGCGGTGAAGCGCTCGACCTTCGTCGTCCCGGTGTCCGGATCGATCTCCACCTCGCAGACGTACGTGCCCGCGGGGAAGGTGAAGTTCGACGGATCGTAGAACGCGTTTTCGTTCAGGCCCGGCTCGAGCTTGTCGTGCGGGTAGTTATGCGGCACGTAGGCAGCGAACGCGACCTCGCCGAACATTTTCTTCTTGTCCGTGCCCTTGACCGTGTAGACGCCGCGGTCGTACTCGACGTCGGTCTCGGCAGCCTCCATCAAGTGGGCGGCGATCTTCTTGCCCTTGGCGATGATCTTGTCGAGCGCCTTCATGATCGCGGTGCCGCCGACGGCGATCGAGCGCGAGCCGTAGGTGCCCATGCCGAACAGGATTTTCGACGTGTCGCCATGGACGATGTCGACATTCTCGATCGCCATGCCGAGCCGGTCGGCGACCACCTGCGCGAACGTGGTCTCGTGTCCCTGGCCGTGCGAGTGCGAGCCGGTGAATACCGTCACGCTGCCGGTCGGGTGCACGCGAATCTCTCCTGCCTCGAACAATCCCGCGCGCGCGCCCAGGCTGCCCGCGACGGCGGAGGGTGCGATGCCGCAGGCTTCGATGTATGCCGCATAGCCGATGCCGCGCAGCTTGCCGCGACGAGCGGACTCGGCTTTCCTCCCGGCATAGCCGGCCACGTCCGCCAGCTTGACCGCTGCGTCGAGCGTTGCGTCGTAGTTGCCGATGTCGTAGAGGAGAGCGACGGGTGTCTGGTAGGGGAAAGTGCGGATGAAGTTGCGCCGCCGGATCTCCGCCGGGTCGAGCTTCATCTCGCGCGCAGCGGTTTCCACGAGGCGTTCGACGACGTACGTCGCCTCGGGCCGGCCCGCACCGCGATAAGCGTCCACCGGCGCAGTGTTGGTGAACACCGAAGTCACCTCGCAATGGATCAGCGGCGTCGTGTACTGCCCGGCAAGCAGCGTCGCGTACAGGATCGTCGGAACGCAGGAAGCGAACGTCGACAGGTAGGCGCCGAGATTGGCGGTGGTCTTCACCCGCATGGCGAGGAATTTGCCGTCCTTGTCCATCGCCAGTTCCGCCACCGTGTGATGGTCGCGGCCGTGCGCGTCCGAGACGTACGACTCGGAGCGATCCGCGGTCCATTTCACCGGCCGGTTGATCTGCTTCGCCGCCCAGGTGACGGCCACGTCCTCGGCGTAGAGATAGATCTTCGAGCCGAAGCCGCCGCCGACGTCGCCCGCGACTACGCGCACCTTGTGCTCGGGCAGGCCCATGACGAACGCTGTCATCAGCAGCCGCTCGACGTGCGGATTCTGGTTGGCTACATAGAGCGTGTAGCTGTCGTCGTGGCGTGAATACGCTCCATTCGCCGCACGCGGCTCGATCGCATTCGGGATCAGGCGGTTGTTGACGAATTCGAGCTTGGTGACGTGCGCGGCCTTCGCGAACGCCGCGTCCACCGCGCCCTTGTCGCCCAGCGCCCATACGTAGCAGGTGTTGTCGGGTGCGATGTCATGCAACACCGGCGCGCCTTTGGCGCGCGCTTTGACTGCATCCACGACCGCGGGCAGCGCCTCGTAGTCGACCTCGACGAGCTCTGCGGCGTCGCGTGCCTGAGACTGGGTCTCGGCTACGACCAGCGCCACCTGGTCGCCGACGTAGCGCACCTTGCCTTGCGCGAGCACGGGATGCGGCGGCTCCTTCATTGGCTGGCCGTTGACGTCGGTGATCAGCCACCCGCACGGCAATCCGCCGAGCTTCGCGGCTGCGACGTCGTCGCCGGTGTAGACCGCAAGCACGCCCTTCGCTGCTTTTGCCTTGGCGGTGTCGATCGACTTGATCTTCGCGTGCGCGTGCGGCGAGCGCACGAATGCGGCATGCGTTTGTCCGGGCAGCGTCACGTCGTCGGTGTACTGGCCCGCGCCGGTCAGGAAACGGTAATCCTCTTTGCGCTGGATGCGCGCTCCAATCAATGCTTCGCCCATGGAGTCCTCCTCAGCCTGCGGTCGCCATGGCTTTGGCGCCGGCGGCGATCGCTTTGACGATGTTGTGGTAGCCCGTGCAGCGGCACAGGTTGCCGTCGAGCGCCTCGCGGATCTGCTGCTCGCTCGGATGCGGATTCGATTTCGCGAAGTCGATCGCGTTCATGACCATTCCCGGTGTGCAGAACCCGCACTGCAGCCCGTGATGCTCCTTGAACGCGGCTTGCATCGGGTGCAGCGTGCCATCGGCCTTGGCGACTCCCTCGATCGTCAGGATGTCGCCGCCCTCGGCCTGCATCGCCAGCATCGAGCACGACTTCACTGCGCGCCCGTTCAGATGCACGGTGCACGCGCCGCACTGCGCGGTGTCGCAGCCGACGTGCGTTCCGGTGAGGCGCAGCGCCTCGCGCAGGAAGGTGACGAGCAGCGTGCGTTCCTCGACCTCCGCTTGAGCGGGCTTGCCATTGACTTTCATGGAAATTCGTACGGCCATGTCTCCTCCTGACGGAAATGGTGAAAAGCGGTTCGCGCTGCTGCCGGATTGCCTTGGCTTGGGATGAATGGATGCGGCGACGCTACTCTCGCCACAGGCCGCACATGCTAGCCCGCGGGCTAGCGGCGCGCAATACCTTTTCGCAGTGCGTCAAGGATATGCCTTGCGACGGGTCGGGGACGCTGCCAGAATCTCTAGCGAGGCTCTCCCGCGACCCGGGAGAGGAAGGATCCAAGAGGCTTTTCCGATCGCTGCTTTCTGGGAGGAAAAAATGAAGATCACGTCGCTCATCGCCGGGTTCGCCCTCGTCGTTCCGACCTTCGCGCTGGGCCAGTCGAGTGCCGATCTGGCAAAGGGTTCGGCAAATACCAGCGAAGTCCTGAACTACGGCATGGGCTACGACCTGCAGCGCTACAGCCCGCTCAAGCAGATCACCGCCGCGAACGTTCGCAAGCTTGCGCCGGTCTGGCACTACAGCCTGGACGACAACCGCGCCGAAGAATCGCAGCCGATCGTCCATAAGGGCGTGCTCTACATCACCACGCATGCCGCAACAGCGGCGATCGACGTCAAGACCGGCAAGCAACTGTGGAAGACCAAGGTCGAATATCCGGCGGACGTGCCGAAGGTCGTGTGCTGCGGCATCATCAACCGCGGCGCCGCGATCTATGACGGCAAGCTCTTCCGCACCACGCTGGACGCGCACGTCATCGCGCTCGACATGAAGACCGGCAAGGAGCTGTGGCGGCAGAAGGCGGCGGATTACAAAGTCGGCTTCTCGATGACCGTCGCTCCGCTGGTTGCCGATGGCGTGGTCATCACCGGCATCTCCGGCGCCGAATTCGGCACGCGGGACTTCATCGACGGATGGGATCCGGAGACCGGCAAGCGCCTGTGGCGCACCTATACGATCCCGGAGCCCAACGAGCCGGGCGGCGACACCTGGAAGGGCGACACCTGGAAATACGGCGGCGGCTCGACCTGGATCACCGGCTCGTACGACCCCGACCTGAAGATGGTGTACTGGGGCATCGGCAATCCGGGGCCGTTCAACTCGGCCGTGCGTCCCGGCGACAACCTGTACACCTGCGCCGTGGTCGCGCTCGATCCGAAGACGGGCAAGATCAAGTGGCATTACCAGTTCTCGCCGAATAATCCGTTCGACTACGACGCGGTCGCCGAAATGGTGCTCGCGACGATCCCGGTCAACGGCAAACCGACGAAGGTGATCCTCAACGCGAACCGCAACGGCTTCTTCTACGTCCTGGATCGCACGACCGGCAAGCCGATCGCGGCGAATCCGTACGTGAAGGTGAACTGGGCGAGCGGCGTGGACCTGAAGACCGGGCGCCCGATCGAGACCGATATCTCGACGAAGGCGCGCGCCGGCGAGAAGGTCACGGTGTTCCCGTCGATCCTCGGCGGAAAGAACTGGATGCCGATGTCGTACAACCCGACGACGAAGCTCGCGTACGCCAACACGCTCGCATTCGGCGGCCGCTACAAGGCGGTGCCGGCCGAGTACAAGGCCGGCGAGTGGTACGTCGGGATGGATCTTTCCGACCTGTGGGAATGGGGCACCGGACCGCGCGGCCACCTGAAGGCGATCGACCCGATGACCGGCAAGGCGAAGTGGGAGGCGGCGAGCGACATTCCGCGTTTCTCGGGCGTGCTCTCCACGGCGGGCGGAGTCGTGTTCGCCGGGCAGCTGACCGGTGAGTTCGAGGCGTTCGACGCGAACACCGGCAAGAAGCTGTGGCAGTTCAAGACCGGTTCGGGCATCGAAGGCCAGCCCGTGACATGGCAGCAGGACGGCGTGCAGTACGTCGCGGTCACGAGCGGAATCGGCGGCGTGTACTCGCTCTTCTCCGGCGACGAGCGCCTTGGAGCGGTGCCGCCCGGCGGGTCGCTGTGGGTATTCGCGCTGCAGAAGTAATCCGCTTTTCTTCAACGACGAGTCCGGGTGCGCGCTGCGCACCCGGATTTTTTCTGGCATCCGCATTGAGCCGCATCCCGCAGATCCTCGCTTTGGCCGGCCTATTGTCGTGCGGGCCGCTCGCGTGCGCCGACGATGCGAAGACGGATGATCCCGTCGCCCGCGGTCGTTCGCTCTACGCGCATCACTGCTCGCACTGCCACGGCTTCAACATGGTCACGGCCGGAACCGTTGCCTACGACCTGCGCAGGTTTCCCCCGAACGACAAGCCGCGATTCGCCAATTCGGTCATGAACGGCAAGGGCAACATGCCTCCGTGGAAGGGCACGCTCTCGCAAGAGCAGATCGACTTGTTGTGGGCATACGTCGTTACCGGCGGCAAGCGGTGATGCGCCTCGTCCCGATTGCCCTGTTGGTGTTCGCGGGAGCTGCATCGGGACAGGGGCCGGCGCTGCGCGTCTGCATGAACGAGGACGTGCCGCCGTACTCCGTTGCGCGCGGCGAATCGGGCAGCGGGTTCGATGTCGCGCTCGCGACGGCGCTCGCGAAGCACCTGGGACGCCCGCTCGAGATCCAATGGTTCGAGAGCAAGATCGACGACGAGTCGAGCCCGACGCTCGAAGCGAACGCGCTATTGTCGGACCGGCGCTGCGAGCTGATGGCAGGGTATCCGCTGACCGAGCAGTCGCTCGGCCGCCCGGCGGCGAAGACTGCGCGGTTGCCGGGATTCCGCGGCGCCGGCCAGAACGATCGCCGCCGCCGCGTCGAACTCGGCGAAGTCGTGCCGAGCCGGCCTTATCAGCGCGCTCCACTTGCGCTGCTCCTCGCGCCGGGCGTCGCGAAGCGATCGATCGCGAACCTCGGCGACGTCGAGGACCTGCGCTTCGGGGCCGAGGGCGGAACGCTCGCCGATGCGATCCTGATGCTCTATCGCAAGGGAAAGCTGATCGACCGCATCACGCACTACCCGCCCGGACGCGGCGAGGTCCTGAAGCGCCTCGAGGCCGGGGAGATCGACGCGACCTTCGTTTCGCTGCACCGCTTCGACGCCTACCGCGGAGCAAACCCGGCGACGCGGATCCAGTACTCGGGCTTCAACTACCCGCTCGCCTTCAACCTCGGCTATGCGGCGCTCTCCGGCAACGCGGCGCTGCTGGGGCAAGTCAATGCCGCGCTCGAATCGATGCGCGCCTCGGGCGAGGTCGAAAAAATTGCGCGCGCTTCGGGAGTGACCTACGTCGAGCCGGTGCAACCGTTCGTTTCGCCGCCGATCTCGTTCCGCCAGTTCGAGAACTGATTCAGGCCAGCCGGCCCCGGAGCACTTCGCCGGCGAAGGTTCCCGTCGATTCGCCGTTCTGCATCGTCAGCGCGCCGTTGACGAGGGTCGCGCGGATCCCGTCTGCCTTCTGAACGAGGCGGCGAGCGCCGCCCGGCAGGTCGGTCTCGATCGTCGGCAGGCGCGGGCGCACGCGGTCGGCTTCGAAGAGAACGAGGTCGGCCTTGCAGCCTTGCTTCACCAGCCCGCGATCCTCGAACTCGAACGCCTGCGCGATGTCGTGGGTCATCTTTCGGACCGCCTGCTCCAGCGTGAACGCGCCGCGCCGGTTCACCCAGTAATGCAGGAAGTGGGTTTGCAGCGAAGAGCCCATTTCCTGCGCCGAGTGCGCGCCCGAATCGGAGAACGTCGCCAGCGTGAAGTCGTGGGTGAGCATGCCGAGCACGTCCTCGCGACCCTCGTTCACGACCGGCCACACGTAGATCTGGTCGGGGTTCTCGAGCGAAAGATCGATCATGGTTTCCACCGGATGCGTGCCGCGCGCGCGCGAAAGCTCTTCGACCGTCGGATCGTCCCAGTCGACGCCTTTCAGCGCGAAGAGATTGGCGTAGTCGGGCTTGCGCGGATCGGTCGTCGCCGCGCCGCCGCCCTGGAGCTTGTTGTCCTTCGGCTTCATCCGCTGCTCGGCCGCGACGAGTTGCCGGCGCCGCCCGGGGTCGCGCAGCAGGCGCTGCTGCTCTTCGAGCGGCAGCGCGCGCACGGATTTCCACTCGGGCAGCACGTCGAACGGCAGGTAGGATTTGAGCGAGAAGATCGCGTTGATCGAGCGAGTGGTGCCCTGCGCGAACATGCGGCCGCCCGCGTCGTTCACGTCCTTGATCGCCTTCGCCTGCGACTGCCAGGTCACCGGGTCGTCGCCCTGGCGCGTCGCGATCAGGCCGAACATGACCGGGCGCCGGTAGGCGAGCGCGAGATGCTTCATGCGCTCGAGGAACGCGATGTTCGCGCGATGCGACAGCAGCTCCGGCCCGGTCTGGAAGATGCCGGTGCCGAGTTCCGCCATCGCCGCGACGATGCGCTCGATCTCGCTCCACGCCGCGAGGCGGCTTGCGACCGGCGTGCCTTCGGGCGTGTGATGCGTGTGCGTGCGCGAGGTCGAGACGCCGATCGCGCCCGCGCGCAGCGCATCCTGCACCAGCCGCACCATGGCGCGGATTTCGTCCTCGCTCGCCTCTTCCGACAGCGCGCGACGGCCCATCACGTACATGCGCAGCGCCGAATGCCCGACGTACATCGCGTGGTTCAACGCCTTAGGCCGCCGCTCCACCGCCGCCAAGTACTCGGCGAACGACTCCCAGCTCCAGTCCATGCCGGCCGCCATCGCGGACGCCGGAATGTCCTCGACGAACGCCAGGCAGTTCGCGTACCACTCGCGATCCGCGGGCCGGCACGGCGCGAGCGTGAAGCCGCAATTGCTCATGACGACCGAGGTCACGCCGTGGTAACAGGAGGAGGTGCCGAGCGGGTCCCACATGACCTGCGCGTCCATATGGGTGTGGCCGTCGATGAATCCCGGCGCGACGATCAGTCCGTCGGCATCGATCACGCGCCGGGCAGCTGCGCCGATGCGTCCGATCTCGACGATGCGCCCCGCGGAAACGCCCACGTCGGCGACGAAGCGCTTCGCTCCCGAGCCATCGATGACGGTGCCGCCGCGAACCAGAAGATCGAGCATCGGCGGACAGTCTACTGCCGGTGCGCGACGCCGTACTTCGAATAGATCGCGGCGATCGTGCCGCCCGAGAGGAGCTGCGCGAGCGCGCCGTTCACTTTCTCCACGAGCATATCGTCCGCGCGCCGCATGCCGATGGCGACCGGCCAGCGCAGCTCGGGCTCGTCGTCCTCGGCGTGCACCAGCTGCAGCTTCGCGTCAGGGTTCTTCAGGTTGAAGTAGCCGATCGATGCGGCGGACGCGGCTGCTGCCGCGATTTCGCCGCGCGCGAGCGCTTCCAGCATGTCGCTTTCGAAGCCGAACGGAATCATGGTCGCCGGCGTCTTGCTGACGATCAGGCTGGCAAGCGAATTCATGATCACGCCGACGCGCGTCCCGGTCGGCAGCGCGCGATACGTCGGCGCCGCTTTCTGGTCGCGGCCGAACGCGAGCGGCACTCCGCCGCGGTAGTAGGGAGTCGACAGCTTGATCGATGGCGGATGCACACCGGGCACGGCGATCGTGTCCATCAGCAGGTCGCAGTCGACCGTCGATGCGCGCATGCGCGGGATGATCCATTCGATCCGTAGCCGCACGCCGAGCCGCTCCGCGAGCGCGCGCGCGATCTCGACCTGGAATCCGGGCGCATCCGGCTTGTTGCTCGAGTAGGGCAGCGCGTTCGGGTTCGCGCATGCCGAGATCTCGCCGTCGGCGCGAATCAGCTCCCACGGCTTGGCATGGCTGTGCAGCGCGAGGCACGCCAGGATCGCAGCGAGAATGGCGCGGCTCATTTCGGCGCGGGTTTCAAGCCGCGGATGTACGCGACGATGTCGCGCATCTGCTGGTCGGTGAACGCGCCCTTGAACGAGGGCATCTGCCCGACTTTTCCGTTGCGGATGCGGAACATGATTTCGTCGTCGCTGAGCGTGGTGCCCATCAGCTTCGGGCCCTTGCCGGCCTCGCGGCCGCCGGAAGAATGGCACCAGCCGCAGCTCGTCGCGAACAGCGCCCCCACGTCCATCGATTGGCCCTGCGCCGGGGTCGGCTGGGCCTGCGCCGGAGCCGATTCTTCGGGTTTCGAGGTATGTGCGCCCGATTGCATCGGCCCTGGCTTCGTGCCCGCCTGCGCGAAAGCCTGCAGCGAGACCACCGCGGCGACGACGGCAAAAAAAATCCGGAAAGGCACGCCGAGCGCCTTTCCGGACGATGGTTGCTGCGGGATCAGGGGAGGGCGAATACTTTGATTATTCCCGAGTCCTTCGGCATCTGGGTGAATACGCCGCCGAAGAACGACCCGTAGTCGTCGCCGGCCAAGCCACCCCAGCCGGTCATCACGGCGACGTACTGCTTGCCTTTCGCCTTGTAGCTGATGATGCCGCCGTTGTGGCCCTGGCCGTTGTTGTGTGCCCAAAGCTCCTTGCCCGTGCGCGTGTCGTATGCGCGCAGGAAGCCGCGCGCGTCCGGAACGAACAGCAGATCGCCCGCGGTGGAGAGCAGGCTCGCAAGCGGCGGCTCGGCGAACTTGACGCGCCACTTCTCCTTGCCGGTGATCGGGTCGCGCGCCGTCACGTGTCCGTGCGCCTTGTCGCCCTCGGGATGCGTGATGTTGAAGTC
>Ga0068859_100008371_pt1 | contig 10482 bp, 9 predicted proteins | sample KBSSwiS22_FD_66585 | JGI IMG/M metagenome (GOLD analysis project Ga0068859, IMG submission 66585) | Switchgrass rhizosphere microbial communities from Kellogg Biological Station, Michigan, USA - KBS Switchgrass S2-2 | ecosystem: Host-associated > Plants > Roots > Rhizosphere > Soil ... | reverse complement strand
GTCGAGAGAGGCAGACGCGGCGGCCAGCTGTGTACGAGACGCCGGCGCGGTTGCGCCAGCAAGCATCTTCAGCTGGTCGCGGGCAACCCGTGCCGATGCCGTCATGCGCTCCTCGATCCGCGTCATCACCGCATCGTCGGATTCTGCGATGTGAGGCGCCTGCAGCGCCTGGATCTCACGAACCGCCGCCACCGCGGTTGCGGCGAGAGCCTTGACGCGCCACGCGTCGGACTGCGTGGCCGGCATCACGGTGTCGAGCGACGTTCGGAACGCGTCGGCCGCCTCGCGTGCCGGGCCAAACGAGAGGCGCTGCGCCTTGAGGTTGGTGTTCGCGACGGCCAGGTCGAGCACGCTGCGATCGAGCGCGCGGTACTCGGCAAAGCGCTTGTCGAACTCGTCGAGCAAACGGAGCTCGTTCGAGTATTGAAGTGATGTGAGCAAAGACCTCAAGTCGGCGCTGTCCTTTTCAACCGCTTGCGTCGCCTGCTCCGCTTCGCCCGCGAACATGACGGACGTCTCGTCCGTATCCGCCATAACCGCGCGGTTCGCCGCGTCGCCGGCCTTGCTGAACTGCACGAGCAGGTCTGCGACAAGCTTGTTCGCGTCCACCAGGCGCTGAATGCTCGTCTCCAGCGGGGTTGTCGTACACGCCCCTAGCGCAACGGCCACATAGAATACGAGCGCAGTTCGAGTGACTTTTCGAGGGGTCCAGGCCAGCAGCGCCACCCCGGCAAAATAGCACGCGCCTGATACGTGGGGCCGCGCTTACCGAAAGTCATAAAAAGTCCATAAGTACGGCGTAAGAAACCTGTAACGGCACCCATAATCGGCGTGCGGCCTAATTCGTCTGCCTACGCGGACGAAGCGGGGGAACCACCTTACGGGGCGCATCCATCGCGCCGAAGCTTCGCCGAAGCACCAAAGGTGCGACGGCGGGTGAAGGCGGATGGTAGAGGACTTCCAACCTCGAGCCCGTCAGCTAACCCCGTCGGCCGTTGGAGGATCCGTGGCCGAAGAATCGTTTCTGGGACAAGTCAAGCGCCTGATCGTCGGCGCGCCCATTCCATCCCGTCTGGCCCATCACGAGCGCTTCTCGAAAATAACGGGTCTCGCGGTGCTGTCGTCCGACGCGCTCTCCTCGGTCGCGTACGCGACGGAAGAAATCCTGCGCGTCCTGACCATCGGGGGTCTTGCCGCGCTTTCGCTGGTAACGCCGATCGGCGCGGTCATCGCGACCGTGATGGTCGTCGTGGTGTTCTCGTACCGGCAGACCATTCACGCGTACCCGAGCGGCGGCGGCGCTTACATCGTCGCCAAAGACAACCTCGGACGTACGCCGTCACTGATCGCGGCCGCATCGCTGCTGATTGACTACGTGTTGACCGTATCGGTCAGCATCGCCGCGGGTGTCGCGGCGATTACGTCCGCAATGCCGCAGTGGCAGCCGCACGCCGTCGCGCTCTGTCTTGGGTTCGTCCTGCTGTTGATGCTTGGCAACCTGCGCGGGATCCGCGAATCCGGGAACCTGTTCGCCGGCCCGACGTACTTCTTCATCGTCAGCATCCTCGCGATGATCGCCGTCGGCGCCGTACGGTACTTCACCGGCACACTTCAACCGGTGCCGCCGCCTGCGCAGCCGCTTCCTCCCGGGACGACGCTGCTCCCCTTGTTCGTGCTGCTGACCGCCTTCTCGAATGGATGCACGGCGCTGACGGGCGTCGAGGCGGTCTCGAACGGCGTCCCAGCGTTCAGGCCGCCGGAAAGCCGTAACGCCGCCGCGACGCTCGTCGCGATGGCGGTCCTCGCGATCACGATGTTCATCGGGATTACGCTGCTCGCGCACGCGTACGAAATCGTGCCCAATGACGTCGAGACCGTTGTCTCACAGATTGCTCGCGCCACCTTCGGCGGCCGCGGCTGGCCGTACTACGCCGTGCAGGCGGCGACGATGGCCATCCTGGTACTGGCGGCAAACACGGCGTACGCGGACTTCCCGCGGCTGGCGTCGATCATGGCCCGCGACCGGTTTCTGCCGCGTCAGTTCATGAATCAAGGCGACCGGCTCGCGTTTTCCAACGGCATCCTGATTCTTAGCGTTCTCGCATCGGTCCTTCTCGTCGTCTTCGAAGGCGACACCCATGCGCTCATCCCGCTCTACATGATCGGCGTGTTTGTGTCGTTCACGCTGTCGCAGGCGGGGATGGTCATCCATTGGCGACGACTGCGCGAGCCCGGCTGGAGATCGAGCGCGGTCATCAATGGCTTTGGGGCCATCGTGACCGGAATCGTGCTCGGCATCGTGGCGATCACCAAAGCGGCAGAAGGCGCCTGGATCATCATCGTGATGATTCCAGTGCTGGTCACCATCTTCGAAGTCACCAGGCGCCACTACGATCACGTCGCCGCCGAGCTGACGCTCCGCGGCTGGCAGCCGGAGCCAGCAGGGCGCCACGTTGTGATCGTGCCGATTGGCGGTCTGCAGCGTGCCGTCGTCAAAGCCCTGCGCTACGCAAGGACGTTGTCAGCGGATGTGCGCGCGGTCTTCGTGGAGCTGGATCCCGACGCAACCCAGGCGGTGCGCCGTCAGTGGCACGAGTGGGGCGGGGGCGTCGACCTCGTCATTCTCGAATCGCCCTACCGGTCGCTGATGGAGCCGCTGCTCGAGTACATCGACGAGCTGCAACAGACGGAACCTTCCGCCTACGTGACGGTCATTCTTCCTGAGTTCGTGCCGCGCCGGCTGTGGCAGCACCTGCTGCACAACCAGCACGCTCTGCTGATAAAGGGGGCGTTGCTCTTCAAGCCCAATGTCGTAGTGACGAGTGTCCCCTATCACCTCGGCCGCGCTCTCGAGCACGCCGTGGCGAAGGACGCCGCGCTGGCCAGTCAGCAGGTTGGTTGACTTTTTTACTGCCACTTTTATGACTTCGTTGTGCGCCCTTCGGTATGCTGTCTTTGAGGACGCGCGTGATGGACGACTTCTTCATGCTGGATTCGCCGGGTTCCGAAGGGGACGAATTGCGGAACGCCGAGAGCGACGAAGTCGAGCAGCGCGAGGCGCGGGCGTTCCGTCGCTTCTTCCTGATTCGGCTGGCGATCATCATCGCCGCTGCCTGGGTTCTCAGCTGGCCCGTGCATCTGCTGCCTCATACCCTCTTTTGGACGCTGCTCGCGACCGCGGCGCTGGTAATCGGGCTTACGTCTCCCCCACGGACTCACCCAACCACTTCAGATAGGCCGTCGACGCATCTGCGCTGAGCACAACGAACTCCGGCAACTCATAGGGGTGCAGCTCGTGAAAGCGCGCCTCTATGGCGGGAACGCGGTCCTGCGTCGTCTTGATTACGAGCTGCTGTTCACGGTCTTCCTCGATTGATCCTTTCCAGCGGTAGAGGGATGTCATCGCCGGCAGCACGTTGACGCAGGCGGCGAGGCGGTCCGCCACCAGGACGCGCGCGAATGCGGCGGCATCGGTCGACTCCCCAACCGTGGTGAGGACGACGACGGCAATTGGCTCTTGTACTGTCATTGGAAGTTTGGTACTTGTACTGGCGACCGAAACGCGCTATTCTGCCACGACCTCGTGAAGAAGCGGACGAGTGACGCCACCACGACGACGTCCAGCCAGCCGCGCGAGCGGCGCGGCAGGATTGTCCGTTATCTGATCATCGCGGTCGGCTGCGTCCTCATCATCGACGCGCTGGTCGGCGACCGCGGGTTGCTCGCCATGGTCAAGGCGCGGCAGCAGTACCGGTCGCTTGAAACCTCGCTTGTTCGCTCGCGCGAGGACAACGCGCAGCTTCGCGAGCAGGCCCGTCAGCTTCGCGAAGATCCACAGGCTATCGAGGACATCGCCCGCCGCGAACTGGGCCTGATCCGACCCGGTGAGAAGCTCTTCATCATTAAAGATGTGAAGTAGAATCGTGCGCATTTGAGGAGATTGCCCATGCGCACAACCTTCGTGTGTCTGCTCGCGATCGTGTCGCTGGCGGCGCCCGTACTGGCGCAGAATCGCGCCGCCAAGCCGCTCGACATCTACGTCATCGATGTCGAGGGCGGCAACGCCACCCTGTTTGTCACGCCGTCAGGCGAGACCGTGCTGATCGACACCGGCAACGGCGGCGCGCAGGCGGCTCGCGACGCAGCACGCATCATGGAGGCGGCGAAGGACGCCGGGGTGACCAAGATTGATCACCTCATCTTCACGCATTGGCACGGAGACCATTTCGGCGGCTTGGCGGAGCTGGCCAAGCAGATTCCGATCGCCCGCTTCTACGATCACGGTCCGAACGTGCAGGCGACCCCGGCGACCGATGAGTTCTTCAAAACCGTCTACGAGCCGCTGACCGCGAAAGCGATGCACACGGTGGTGAAGCCGGGTGATTCGATCCCGGTGAAGGATCTCAATTGGAGGGTCGTCGCCGCCGCGGGCAACGTGATGAAGACCAACCTGCCGGGTGCGGGCCGCGCGAATCCCTACTGCGCTGAATCGAAGCCGCAGGATCCCGATCCGACCGAGAACGCACAGTCGGTCAGCAGCTACATCACCTTTGGAAAGTTTCGCATCGTGCACATGGGCGACCTCACCTACAACAAGGAGCTCGACCTGATGTGCCCGAATAACCGCCTCGGGACGACGGACGTCTTTATCGTCTCGCATCACGGCCAGGCCATCTCGAACTCGCCGGCCCTCGTCTACGCGCTGCACCCGCGCGCCGCCATCATCAATAACGGCACGCGGAAAGGCGGCCAGCCGGATGCGATGCGCGTCCTGTTCTCGTCGCCTGGCCTCGAGGATCTGTGGCAGATGCACTTTTCGCTGCTCAGCGGCCAGGAATACACGGTTCCGGGTGCCTTCATCGCTAATCAAATCGATCAGCCGGACACTGCCCTTCCCATCGCCGCCTGGACGCCGCCGCCCCAGGGGCAGCAGGCACCGCCCGCGCCGGTGCACAACGGCAAGTCGTATTACTTCAAGATCGCGGCGCAGCAGGACGGGACGTTCACGATCACCAACATGCGCAACAACTTCAGCAAGACGTATCGGCCCGGCGTGGCCAACGCGACCAGGTAAGAATGGTGGTATCTGCCGCCGAGGAGTGCTTATGAAAACCACACGCGCGCTCTTGTCATTGGCCGCCGTCGCCTGTCTCGCCGCGCCTGCGCTTGCGCAGAACCGGGCGGCAAAGCCTCTGACGATTTATGTCGTGGACGTCGAAGGTGGCAACGGCGTCCTGTTCGTTTCGCCGACCGGTGAATCGCTCTTGATGGACACCGGAAACGCGAACGCTGCCGCGGCGCGAGATGCCGGACGCATCATGGAGGCGGTTCGTGATGCGGGATTGACGCAAATCGACAATCTGATCATCACGCACTGGCATGGCGATCACTATGGCGGCCTCGCCGAGCTCGCCAAACAGATCCCGATCAAGCATTACTGGGATCACGGTCCGAACGTGCAGCCCGGACAGGGCCCCGACGATTTCCTCAAGAACGTCTACGCTGATCTGATCTCGAAAGCGCAGCACACGGTGGCCAAGCCCGGCGACAGGATTCCGCTTGGGGGGACCAACGTCACGGTCGTCGTCTCGGCCGGTGAGCCGATCGCCTCGCTGAAAGGCGCCGGGCAGCGCAATCCTGAATGCGCGAGCTTCCAGCCGATCGACAACAACATGGAAGATCCGATGTCGGTCGGCGTCATGGTGACCTACGGCAAATTCAAGGCGCTCCATATCGGCGACAACACGAGGAATATCGAGTTCAAACTCGCATGCCCTGTGAATCGGCTCGGAACCGTGGATCTGATGCTCGGCATGCATCACGGTCAGTCCAGCTCCAATTCGCCGGTGCTGGTACACGCCGTGCGGCCGCGTGTGGCCATTGTCAACAACGGCACGCGGAAGGGCGGCGAGCCGTTCTCGATGCAGTCGATGTTTTCGTCGCCCGGACTTGAGGACGTCTGGATGGAGCACTTCTCGCTGCTGAGCGGGCAGGAGTACACGGTCCCGGGCGTGTTCATCGCCAACCAGATCGATCAACCAGACCCGACCATGCCGATCGCCGCCTGGACGCCGCCGCCGCAGGGACAGCAGGCGCCGCCCGCGCCGGTGCACAACGGCAAGGCGTACTTCATCAAGGTGACGGCGCAGCAGGACGGGACGTTCACGGTGACGAATACAAGGAACAATTTCAGCAAGACCTATCGGCCCGGCGGAGTAACCGCGACGAGATAACGATCACGGAGCCGCAGAGACTCAGAGACGCAGAGGACTTTGTTTTCTCTGAGTCGCTGTGTCTCTGAGGCTCGTGACTGCAAACAGGATCAACACATGGCCAAGAGCGGGCGACACTTTCTCCAGATTCCGGGACCCACCAACGTTCCCGATCGCGTGCTGCGCGCGCTCAGTAAGCCGACGATCGACCATCGAGGTCCTGAGTTCGCGGCGCTCGCCAATGAGGTGTTCAGCGGACTGAAGGACGTCTTCCTGACCTCATCGCCCGTCATCATCTATCCCGGATCGGGAACTGGCGCGTGGGAAGCATCGCTCGTCAACACGCTGTCTCCCGGTGACAGGGTTCTGATGTTCGAGACCGGCCATTTCGCGACGCTGTGGAAAGACATCGCGACGCGCATCGGGCTGCAGGTGGATTTCGTCGCGGGCGATTGGCGCCATGGCGCGGATCCAGCGGTCGTGTACGCGAAACTCGCCGACGACCGCAGCCACGCGATCAAGGCCGTCTGTGTCGTTCACAACGAGACCTCTACCGGCGTCGTCAGCCGCATCGGCGAGATCCGGAAGCAGATCGACGCGGCCCGTCATCCGGCGCTGCTGCTGGTGGATACGATTTCCTCGCTCGGGTCGATTGAGTACCGTCACGACGCGTGGGGTGTGGACGTCACGGTCGGCTGCTCGCAGAAGGGACTGATGCTGCCGCCGGGCATCAGCTTCAACGCGATCAGCGACAAGGCACTCGCGGCCGCCAGATCGGCAAAGTTGCCGCGAGCCTACTGGGACTGGGAGCCGATGCTCCGCGACAACAAGGTGGGCTTCTTTCCGTACACGCCGTCGACCAACATCCTCTACGGCCTGCGCGAAGCGCTCAAGATGATGCGCGACGAGGGGCTGGAAACCATCTGGGCGCGCCACGAGCGGTTTGGCCGCGCGACACGCGCAGCGGTGAAGGCATGGGGCCTCGACATCCTCGCGCAGAACGCCGCCGAGTACAGCGGCGTGCTGACAGCCGTCGTGATGCCCGACGGTCGCGACGCCGACGCATTCCGGCAAATCGTGCTCGAGCGGTTCGACATGTCACTCGGCACCGGCCTCGGAAAGATGAAAGGCAAGATCTTCCGGATCGGTCACCTCGGCGACTTCAACGATCTGATGCTGGCGGGAACGCTCAGCGGCGTCGAGATGGGCTTTGCACTCGCCGGCGTGCCGCACAAGTCGGGTGGTGTGTTGGCCGCGCTGGAGCTGCTGACTTCAGAGGCGCTGGCGCCGGTCTCTTAGGAACTAGGGATCGGGGACTGGGGACTGGGGACTGGGGACTGGGGACTGGCGAGTCCCGAGTCCCGAGTCCCAAGTCCGCGATCGTGACGGATTCATGACAAATCGCCCGGCGCCGAATCCGTAGAATACCCCCCGTGATCCTTAGGCCTTCGCGCCCGGCGCTGCTGTTTCTCGCGGCGCTTGGCGCTCCGTGCGTACTTTTGATCGGTCTGACGCTTCGTCTGCTGGCGCAGGAGCGGGAGCTGGCGGAAAAGCGGCACGCCGATGATCGCCGTCGACTCGCCACCGATATTCGGCAGGACCTGATCAGCCGTGTCACCCGGCTTCGAATCGATCTGCTGGAACGGCATGCAGCTGTCGATTTGAACGGCAACGGCGCGTCACCAACCGCCTTCGTCGCACGTCTCGACGGCGACGCCCTCGTGTTTCCGTGGGACGCCGAACGCCCCGCTGCGGACCAGCCTTCCGCTTTCGTCGACGCCATTCGCTCGGGCGAACGTGAGGAATTTCTTCAACGCGCGTACGCTGATGCAGTCGCGTCCTACACGACGGCTGTCGGAGCCGCGTCAACGCCGGTGCAGCATGCTATTGCGCAACTCCACCTTGCGCGTGCGCTCGAGAAGGACGGACGCACTGAGCGAGCACACAGCACGTACATCGCGCTCGCGCAGACACCGGCCGACGCCGTCGACGATCAACGGATCCCACTGGCGTTGTACGCCGCACGACGGCTGATTGACTCGCAACATCTCACCGCAGGCGATGGAACTGCCGCCGCCGCCGTTCTCCACGCCGTATTGCAGGGCGGATCGGCTTTGAATCCAACCGCGGTCTACATGGCACGGGACGTAGCGGCGGCGCTCGTCGAACGTGCAACCGATGCCGATCTGCACGCCACCGCGATGGACCTGCGCCGGCAGACGAACAACGTTGCGGACTATACGGAACAGATGCTCGCGCTGCAGTCCGCGTTTCCAGCGATCCTCGCTCGCGCCCGTGGAGTCTCCGCAAACGGCGAAGTCGTCTGGGTACCATTCGGAGAGTCCGATGCCATGTGGCTCGTAGGCGTCGGGGGACAAGACCCGGTGGTCACGGGGATACGCCTGGTGTCGCTTGTCGACTCCATCCCAGCCACGAAGCGTCGCGGCGTCGCCGTCGTCGCCTCATCGGCGGGCGAGCCGCTCGGCGACCCGCTTCCAGGTCTCTCACTGCGCTTCGATCCGGCCGACGCGCTTGATCAGGAGCCACTCCAACGCGGCGTTCTCGTCAGCGTGCTGCTGTTGGTCGTAGGCGTCACCGTCGCGGGTGGATATCTCTTCTGGCGCGACACGCGGAGAGAAATGCGCCTCGCCGCGATGCGGGCGCAGTTCGTGTCGAGCGTGTCACACGAGCTGCGCACGCCGCTCACGGCGATCCGCATGTTCGCCGAGACGCTTCTGCTAAGACGCGTGGCCAACCACGATAGCCGAGACGACTACCTGCAAACGATTGTGAGCGAAAGTGAACGGCTCACCCGCCTGCTCGACAACGTCCTCGATTTCGCCAAAATCGAAGCCGGCCGTAAGACGTATCACCTGCGTCCCTGCTCGGCCGCCGACGTCGTCCGATCGGCCGCATCCACGATGGGCGATCTTCTCGCCCGTAACGGTTTCCACCTGGAGATTGCGATAGACGAGGAGACACCGATTGTGCTCGCCGATCGCGACGCGCTGGAGCAGACGCTGCTCAATCTTTTGAGCAACGCCGTGAAATACTCCGGCCGCGGTCGACAGATCCGGCTCGGCGTCCACGGCGGCGATGGGCAAGTCGTGATCGATGTTGCGGATGACGGCATCGGCATCCCATCCGCTGAACAGGGCCGCATCTTCGAGAAGTTCTACCGAGTGAACAATCCGGAGCACGCCGCGGTTCCAGGCACCGGGCTGGGGCTGACGCTCGTCGCGCACGTGGTTGCCGCGCATCACGGAGACATCCGGGTTCAAAGCGAGGTCGGTCGCGGGACCACGTTCTCGATCGCGCTTCCCGCGGCATCCGATGATCTGGTTTCGGTCGAAGCAGAGGTGCTCGCGTGATGAGCCGCATCCTCGTCGTCGAGGACGATGCGGCGATTCTCCGGGGTCTTGCCGACAACCTTGCATGCGAGTCGCACGACGTGCTCACGGCGACCGACGGCGAACGGGCATGCTCGATCGTCCGCGAAGAGAAGCCCGATTTGGTGATCCTCGATCTCATGCTGCCCCGCATGAGCGGGTACGACGTGTGTCGAACGCTTCGCGGCGAGGGAGTGACGACGCCAATTCTGATGTTGACCGCGCGCGGCGACGAATCCGACCGGGTGCTGGGGCTCGATCTCGGCGCGGACGACTACCTGACGAAGCCATTTTCCGTCCGCGAGGTCCTGGCGCGCGTCCGGGCGCTCCTTCGCAGGACGCAAGTTGCGACTCCATCAATCGACATCCTGCGCTTCGAAAACACCGTTATTGACTTCAAACGGTATGAAGCGCAGAACACGGGCGTGGCGATCGACATGACGAAGAAGGAATTCGGGGTGCTGCGGTACCTCGCGGCGCGCGCCGGAGAGGTCGTCACGCGCGAGGAGCTGCTCGACCAGGTCTGGGGCTACAACGCGATGCCGACGACGCGCACGGTGGACAACCACATCGCGTCACTGCGGGCGAAGCTCGAAACCGACCCGGCGCAACCGCGCCATCTGCAGACTGTCCATGGCGTCGGCTACAAATGGGTGCCGTGATGAGACGGGGATCAGGGATCAGGGATCAGGGATCGGCCCGTAGCGGCGGACCTTTCCGCCTCCGCCAAAGGCTACGGCGGACCCGCCGAAGCGTTCCGAAGGCGGGCAGGTCCGCCCAGAGAACGCGATGTACAAACGTTTTACATTCCCTCCGCGCGTCCATGACACATCTGCCATCGCGTCCCCGTAACGTTGGAGCGACCCGACAGGAGCGGGGAC
>Ga0068859_100008368_pt1 | contig 10483 bp, 7 predicted proteins | sample KBSSwiS22_FD_66585 | JGI IMG/M metagenome (GOLD analysis project Ga0068859, IMG submission 66585) | Switchgrass rhizosphere microbial communities from Kellogg Biological Station, Michigan, USA - KBS Switchgrass S2-2 | ecosystem: Host-associated > Plants > Roots > Rhizosphere > Soil ... | reverse complement strand
CATGGCCGTGCGCCGCGAGAGCTCCGAGCCCGAGGCCATCGACGGCAGCGTGCTGTCCGTGGGCAACACGGGCGCCGTGGCCTACATCGACATCGGCGCGCGCTCCGGCCTGCGCCGCGGCACGCGCTTCGAGGTGCTGCGCCCCGGCAAGAGCGGCGACCTCACGCCCAAGGGCACGGTCGAGGTGCGCGACGTCGAGGACGACATGTCCCTGGTGGGCCTCACCACCGAGCCCAACGCCTTCGATCCCATCCTGCCGGGCGACAAGCTGCGCAACCCGCACTTCGAGGCCAACAAGTCACTGCACTTCTTCCTGCTGGGCGACTTCCCGCTCACCATGAGCAAGGAGCAGGCCACCGCGCGCCTGCGCGAGCTGGGCGCCGACGTGGACGAGCAGATGACCGCCGAGACCGACGTGCTCGTGCTGGGCGAGAAGAGCCTGGCCGAGGGCGACGCCGCGCCCGAGCTCACCGACTCGGACGAGTACAAGCTCGCCGACAAGCTGGGCATGCGCATCATCCGGCTGGCGGAGCTGCAGGACTTCCTGAAGTACTGACGCGCCCCGTGCGCGTCGACGTCGCGCTCACCCTCGCTCTGGCGCCTGCGCCCGATGCGGCGCGCGACGTGGTCGTGCTGGACGTGCTGCGTGCCACGAGCAGCATCGTCTCGGCGCTGGCGGCCGGCGCCACAGGCGTGGAGCCCATGGGCACGGTCGAGGCGGCGGCGGCGCGCGCGCGGGCCTGCGGCGCGCTGCTGGGCGGCGAGCGCGAGGGCCTGCCGCCGCCGGGCTTCGACCTGGGCAACTCGCCGCGCGAGTTCGAGCCCGGCACCTGCGCGGGGCGGCTGCTGGTCCTGTCCACCACGAACGGCACGCAGGCGGTGCTGGCGGCGCGCGGCAGCCGGCGCGTGCTGGCCGGCGCCCTGCTGAACGCGGAGGCCACGGCGCGCGCGCTGGCGGCGGGCGGGGCGCGGGAGGTGCTGCTCCTGTGCTCGGGCTCGCGCGGGCAGGTGGCGGCCGACGACGTCGCGGCGGCCGGCTGCCTCGCCGGCCACCTGGCCCTGCTGGCGGCCGCCCAGCCCAGCGACGCCGCCCGCGTGGCCATCGCCCTGTTCGACGCCTGGAAGCACGATCTGGCCGGCCTGCTCCACCGCAGCGTGTCCGGGCGTCGCCTGCACGGCATCGGCCTGCAGCGGGACGTGGAGGACTGCGCGCGCGTGGACGCCATTCCGCTGGTCGCGGAACTGGATAAGGAGGGCGTGTTCCGCAAGGCTTAGGCGTGCCTTCCCCATGAACCGCTGAGCCCCCCGAGTCCACGAGCCCTCAGCCGATGGTCCGCGAAGACCGCCGCATGCCGCTGCGCGAGCACCTCAACGAGCTGCGCCGCACGCTGATCCGCTGCGCGCTGCTGCTGGTCGTGCTGCTCTTCGTGGGCATCGCCTTTGACGACGTCCTGCTGCGCTTCATGTACGAGCCGTGGGCCAAGACGCGCGAGGCGCTCTCGCCGCCCAACGGGCCGCGCGACCCGGGGCCGCTGGTCTACATCAGCGCGGGCGAAGGCATGATGTCCGCGCTGCGCGTCTCGTTCCTGTTCTCCGTCGCGGGCGGCGCGCCCTTCTTCATCTGGGAGCTGTGGCGCTTCATCGGGGTGGGGCTGCTGGCCAAGGAGCGCGCGGCCGTGCGCCGCGCCTTCCTGCCGGGCCTGGCGCTGTTCCTCGCGGGACTGTGGTTCGGCTTCGAGGTGCTGCTGCCGCTGGGCCTGCCGGCGATGGTGAACTACATCTCGCCGGACATCGCGGTGAGCAGCGTCACGCTGGGCAACTACCTGTCCCTGGTGGTCTCGATGACGCTCATCATGGGCGCGGTCTTCGAGCTGCCGCTCATCATGTGGGCGGGCGTGCGCGCCGGGATCGTCGAGCGCGCGACGCTCGCCAGGTCGCGGCGCGCGGTCGTCATCGGCGCCGCCGTCTTCGCGGCCGTCATCACGCCCACCACCGACGCGATCAACATGCTGCTGGTCTTCTTCCCGCTGCTGGTGCTGTTCGAGCTGGGGCTGGTCCTGTGCCTCCTGGCCGAGCGGGCGAGGGCGCGGGCGGAGAAGGAGCTCGGGTAGCTGGCGCGCCACCCGGCCCGGCCGGCATCATGGGGGGTCGCACCCTCCTCCCGGAAAGCTGCCCTGCCATGTCCCTCGCCTGCGGCATCGTCGGCCTGCCCAACGTCGGCAAGTCGACCCTCTTCAATGCGATCACGGCCGCCGGCGCCGAGTGCGCCAACTATCCCTTCTGCACCATCGAGCCCAACGTGGGCGTGGTGCCCGTGCCCGACGAGCGCCTCGCGACCATCAACCGCTTCATCAGCACCGAGCAGATCGTGCCCGCCGTGCTCAAGGTGGTGGACATCGCCGGCCTCGTGGCGGGCGCGAGCAAGGGCGAGGGCCTGGGCAACCGCTTCCTGTCGCACATCCGCGAGACGCAGGCCATCCTGCACGTGGTGCGCTGCTTCGACGACGGCAACGTGATCCACGTGTCCGAGACGGTGGATCCGCTCTCGGACATCGGCGTCATCGAGACCGAGCTGGCGCTCTCCGATCTCGAGACGGTCGAGAAGGCCATCTACAAGACGGGCAAGCTGGCGCGCGGGCAGGACAAGGAGGCCATCGCCGAGGTGGCCGCGTTCGAGGCGGCGCGCGCGCACCTGCAGGCGGGCAAGCCCGCGCGCAGCCTGAAGCTGGGCGAGGCCGGCAGCGCGGCGGTCGCGCGGCTCTTCCTCATCACGGCCAAGCCGGTGCTCTACGTGGCCAACGTGGCCGAGTCGGACCTCAAGGGCGAGTCGCCGCACGTCGCCGCCGTGCGCCGCTACGCGGAATCGCATGGCGCCGAGGTGGTCGTGCTGTGCGCCGAGCTGGAGCGCCAGCTCGCGGAGATGGGCCCGGAGGACCGCCAGACCTTCCTGCAGGAGATGGGCCTGGAGCGCTCGGGCCTCGAGCGCCTCGTGCGCGCGGCCTTCCACCTGCTCGGGCTGCAGACCTTCTACACCGCCGGCCCCAAGGAGATCCGCGCCTGGACCATCCACCAGGGCGACACCGCGCCCGCGGCGGCCGGCGTGATCCACTCCGACTTCGAGAAGAACTTCATCCGCCTCGAGGTCTACGGCGTCGACGACCTGGTCGAGCTGAAGACCGAGGCCGCGATCCGCGCCGCGGGCCGGCTGCGCAGCGAGGGCCGCGAGTACGTCATGCACGACGCCGACGTCGCGCACTTCCTGGTGGGCCGGTGAGGCGGTGAGCGCGCCGCGGCTCGTCGCCATCCTCGCGGTGGGGGACGAGCTGCTGGCGGGCGAGCTGCTGGACAGCAACTCCGCCTGGCTGGCGCGGCAGGTGCGCGCGCGCGGCCACCACCTGGCGGGCTTCGCGGTGGTGGGCGACGAGCTGCCCGCCATCCGCGCCGCGGTGCAGGCCGCGCTGGCGCAGGCGGACCTGCTGCTGGTGACGGGCGGCCTCGGGCCCACGGGCGACGACATCACGCGCGACGGCGTGGCCGCGGCGCTGGGCGTGCCGCTGGCCGAGCGGCCCGAGCTCGTCGCGAAGCTGCAGTCGTTCTACGCCTCGCGCGGCATCCCGCTGGGCGAGGGCAGCCGGCGCCAGGCCGAGCTGCCGGTGGGCGCGACCGTGCTCGAGAACCCCGTCGGCACCGCCGCCGGCTTCCTGCACGCGCGCGACGGGCGCGCCGTGGCCTGCTTCCCCGGCGTGCCCTCCGAGCTGCACGTCATGGCGCCGCCGTGCCTCGATGCCTGCCTGCCCGAGGTGGCCGCGGGCCAGACGCGCCTGCTGCACCTGTGCGGCCTCGCGGAGTCCGAGCTGGGCGAGAAGCTGAAGGAATTCATGGACCACGCCCGCGCCACGCGTCGCGACGTGCGCCTCGGCGTGACCGCGAAGCTGGGCGTGCTCACCATCGCCCTGCGCGGCACGGACGCGCGCGCCGTGGCCGCGCTCGAGGCCGAGGTGCGCGCGCGCGTCGGCGAGCTGCTCTTCGGCGCGGGCGAGGACACGCTGGCGGGCGCGGTGGTGGGCCTGCTCGCGCGGCGGCGCGAGACCCTGACCACGGCCGAGTCCTGCACCGGCGGGCTGCTGGCCGGCGCCATCACCTCGGTGCCCGGCAGCTCGGAGGTCTTCCGCGAGGGCGTGGTGGTGTACTCCAACGCGGCCAAGACGGCGCGCCTCGGCGTGCCCGAGGCGCTGCTCGCGGCGCACGGCGCGGTCTCCGAGCCGGTGGCGCTGGCCATGGCGCGCGGCGCGCGCGAGCGGGCGGCCGCGGAGCACGCGCTGGCCATCACCGGCGTCGCAGGCCCCGGCGGCGGAACGCCGGACAAGCCCGCCGGCACGGTCTGCCTCGCGCTGGCCGGCCCCGACGGCGAGCGCGCGCTCACGCGCCGCTGGACCGGCACGCGCGAGGAGGTGCGCGGCCGCTCCGTGAACCTCGCGCTCGAGCTGCTGCGCCGCCGGATCGCCGCGCCGTGAGCGCCCGCCGCGCCGCGCTGGCCGCGCTGCTGCTGGCCGCGGCCTGCGGGCGTGCGCCGCCCGCGCACCCCAACGTGGTCGTCTGGCTGGTGGACACGCTGCGCGCGGATCACCTCGGCTGCTACGGCGGGCCGCGCCCGACCTCGCCGCGGCTCGACCGGCTGGCGCGCGACGGCGTGCTCTTCGAGAACGTGCACGCGGCCAGCAACTGGACACAGCCGGCCGTCGCCGCGCTGTTCTCCGGCCGGCTGCCAGGGGCCTTCGAGGCCAGCTTCGGCTCGCCGCTGCCGGCGGGCGTGCCGCTGGCCGCCGAGCGCTTCGCCGAGGCGGGCTACGACACAGCCGGCTTCACCTGCACCGTGGCCACGGCCGCGCGCTTCGGCTTCGGGCGCGGATTCCGCGAGTACGAGGAGCTGGACGAGCTGCTCGACATGGACGCGCGCAAGAAGCGCACCGACGCGGTGTACGGCGCGGACCGGCTGGTGGCCGCGGCCACCCGCTTCCTGGAGCGGCGGGCGCAGCCGCCGCCCGACCAGCGGCCCTTCTTCCTCTGGCTGCACTCGGTGGATCCGCATGCGCCCTACGGCGGCCCTCGCGCGGCCGAGAGCTTCGCGAGCGCGTACGACGGCCCCATCGACGGCTCGGTCGAATCCATCGCGCAGGCCTCGCGCAGCGGCTACGCGTACACCGAGGCCGACCGCCGCCACGTCGCGGACCTGTACGACGACGACGTGCGCTTCAACGACGAGCAGCTCGGCCGGCTGGTGGACGAGCTGGAGCGGCTGGGCCTGCTGGACGACACGCTCATCGTCGTCGTCGCCGACCACGGCGAGGAGCTGTGGGAGCGCGGCGCGCTGGGCCACGGCAACACCGACCTGCACGCCGAGCTCACGCACGTGCCGCTCGTGCTGCACTGGCCGGCCGGCCTGCCCGCGGCCCGGCGCGTGCCCGCGCTGGTGGGCGGCATCGACCTGCTTCCCACGCTGCTGGAGCTGTGCGGCCTTCCGGCCCTGCCGGAGGCGGACGGCGTCTCGCGCGCCGGCCTCGCGCGCGGCGCGGACGGCGCCGGCGCGCCGGCGCTGCTGCTGGACCGCTGCCGGCCGCAGGACCCGGCGGCCGCCCTGCGCACCGCCGACTGGCTGTTGCACGGCGGCGACGACGCGGCGCTGGCGGGGCTGTTCGACCTGCACGCCGACCCGGACGAGCGCCAGGACCTCTCGGGCGGGCGGGCCGCCGACGCCGCGCGGCTGCGCGAGGCCCTCAGCGGCCTGCGCGCGCGGCGCGACGCGGCGTGGACGGCGGCAGGCGGCGGAGGCGCGTCCGTGCCGCCCGATGCGGCCACGCTCGAAAAGCTGCGAGCGCTCGGGTATCTCGGCGAGGGACAATGACGAATCAGGGCCGGCGGCGTGCCGGCGCGACATGGATCCCCGGTGGTGTAATTGGCAACACATCAGGTTTTGGTCCTGATTTTCGAGGTTCGAGTCCTCGCCGGGGAATCATCGATGCATCCACGCCATGTGCGGGACGAATGTTGAGTCCCTGACCAGCAAGGGGTCGCGCACGGCTGGGGCGCTGAGCGGAGAGGCCGCCGGACTGACACCGTGATCCGCCCGAGGCGCCGCCATGCCACCTCCTCGGATCCGGCAGGCGCTGGTACATTCTCTGTCCGACGGTCGGTCGCGACGTAGTTCGGTTTCCCCCGGGTCGAGGTGCAGCGATGCGGTACTCCCAGTTGGCTGTGCGTGGTGCGGTCGCAGTCCTCCTCTCGATGGGCATGTTGTCCGGCGCGGCCGGCGCAGCGGGTGACCTGCGTGTGCTGCACAACTTCGGCGACACGAGCGGCGAGTATCCCGACACCGACCTGGTGGCGGATGCGTCCGGCAACCTCTTCGGCATGACGGTCCAGGGCGGCGACTTCAACAGCGGGACGGTGTTCGAGTTCTCGCCGTCGCCGGGGGGCTGGGTCATGACGACGCTGTACAGCTTCACGAGCGGCGCGGACGGCGGGCAGCCCTACGGCGGCGTGACGCTCGACGCGCAGGGCAACATCTACGGCACCGCCGTCGTGGGCGGCAGCTGGACCGGATGTCCCGAGGAGGGCTGCGGCGTGGTGTGGCGGCTGCAGCCGGGTCCGACGGGCTGGACGCAGGACGTGATCCACGCTTTCGACGGCATCGACGGCTCGGGACCCGGCGGCCCCCTGAGCTTCGATGCGCAGGGCAACCTCTACGGCATGACGCCTCACGGCGGCGCCTTCAGCGCGGGAACGATCTTCCAGCTGAAGCCCACGCCTTCGGGGCCGTGGACGCACGCGATCATCCATGACTTCAGCGGCGGCGAGGACGGCGGCGGCGGCTCCAAGGCGCGCCTGCTCCTGGATCCGGACGGCAGCCTGTACGGCGTGGCCACGACCGGCGGCACGTACGGCGCGGGCACGGCCTTCCGCGTGGCGCCCGCGGCCGGCGGCGGCTGGGACTTCACGACGCTGTACGCCTTCCAGGGCATCCCCGACGGCGTGTTCCCGTACGGAGGCCTGGTCAAGGATGCCCAGGGCAATCTGTACGGCACCACCTACTACGGCGGCGTCGACGATGACGGCACCGTCTACAAGCTCAGCCCCGCGGGCTCGGTGTGGACGGAGACCGTGCTGCACGACTTCACCGACGGCAAGGACGGGGCCTATCCGATCAGCGCCCTGAGCTTCGGCGCCAACGGCGCGCTGTACGGGACCACGAGCGCGGGTGGCGCCGGCGGCAGTCACGGCACCATCTTCCGGACGAACCTCAACGCGACGGGCCAGTGGCGCACCGTCGTGGTCCACGCCTTCGACGGCGAGGACGGCGAGCTGCCCTATTCGGGCCTCGTCCTGGATCCCGTCTCGGGCGACTTCTTCGGCACGGCCGTCCACGGCGGCGACGACGGCGACGGGACGCTCTTCCGCTACGCGCCCTGAGCCACGACGCGCGCCGTCCGCGGCGCCGCGCGCTCAGCGGCTCGGCGGCCCGGCCTGCGGCACGTCGCTCGGGTTGTAGTACTCGACGAAGCCGAGCAGCATCTCGTCGCTGGTGTTGCGCCCCCAGCGCACGGTGGCCGACGGGTCGGGGTTGGCGGGGTTGTCCGGACTGTTGTCGTACCAGCCGGTGGCGCGCAGCACGGAGCCGCGCGGGAGCGTGGGGGGCTCGGCGTAGCGGTAGCTCATCTGCCAGTTGAAGTCGTAGCGCGGCAGGTCGAGCAGCGTGCGCTCCGTGCCGTCGGGCAGGATCACCTCGTAGCGGAACGCCGCGCCGCGCAGGTGCATGTGCGGCATGAAGGACATCAGCGTCCTGTCGGTCGTCAGCGTGACCTGGGCGGTGACGGGATAGTGCGGCGCATCGGGAGGGATGGTCAGAGCCGTGTTCAGGAGCCCGGCGCAGCGCACCTCGTGCTCCGGCGGCCCGTCGGCGAACACCATCCCGATCCGGATCCGGTCGGTCATGGCTGTGCCGTTGGGCGTGTAGTGGATCTGCAGGTGCAGCCTGGTGTTGGCCGGCAGCCGCCTGGCGAACCCCGGCGGGTAGATCACGTAGCCGTTCGAGGGCGCGTAGAAGGCCAGGACGCCTTCGCTCTCGGAGATGGCGCCTTCGGCCCACATGGTGACGAGCACGTGGTGCACGACGGGGATCGCCAGGGGCCGCACCTCGATCGCGCGCACCCAGCGCTCCGCTTTGGAGTCCGGCTCGATGTCGACTTCCTGCCAGGGAAAGGTGCCTTCGGCAGGCACGGCGATGGGCTCGGGCATCTGCAGCACGACATCCGGCGTGCCGATCTGCCACTCCGTCGGATAGGTGCGCGGCAGCGCGGCGTCCTGTGGGTCGCCGAGGGGCTTGCCCGCGTCGAGCCAGGCGTACAGGTCCGCGCGGTCGCGCTCGCTGAGCGAGCGGTCGTTGGCCCACGGCGAGCTCGCGCCCGGCTCGGGCGACGCGGCGAACCACGGCGGCATGAGCCGGCGATCGACCATCCGTCGGATCATTGCGCTCTTGGCCGAGACCTGCTCGTAGGTCTGCAGCGGGAAGGGCGCGGCGCCGCCCGTCCGGTGGCACTCCCCGCAATGGAACTGCACGAGGCGCGAGATGCGGTTGTGGTACGTGGGCGCGAAGGCGACCTCCGCGGCGTCCGAGAGGTCGAGCGCGCAGCCGGGCGCCGACGTCGCCGGGACGGCCGGCAGCCCGCCCGCGAGCAGGTCATCCAGGGCCTGCTCGAGCAGGCGCTGCCGCGGCGCGGGCAGCGAGTAGCCGAGCCCGTACTGGTCGTCGATCGCCCCGCGGTACACCAGCGTGCTTGCGGCGTCGAGGAGGAAGGAGTCGGTGGAGGACTGCGCGCCGAGCGCCCGGAGCAGCGCGTGGTGCGGGTCGCGTACGCACGGCGCGGGAACGCCCGCGGCCTTCAGCGCCGCGCGCAGGTCGTCGGCGCTGTCGGTCGGGTCCTGGGCGACGAGCACGAGGGACACCTGCTTCGTCCGGCACTCCTCGGCCAGCCGCGCCAGCGTCGGGATGTACCGCTTGCCGACGGGGCAGCTGGTGCTGATCAGCGCGATGACGGTGGGCTTGCCGCCGGCCAGCGAGCGCAGCGAGGTCGCGCCGCCGTCGAGGTCGGCCAGCGGGATGTCGGGGACGATGTTGCCGATGAGGTGCTCGTCGGGGGACAGCTTCACCGGGCCTTCACGCGGCGAGCCCGGGGACACCTGCGCCGCGGCCTCCCGCGGGTCGAGTTGCGGCGGGCGGGCCGGCACGCTGCGGGCAGCTGCCAGGCTGGCCCCGTGGGCGAGCACCTCGTCCAGGGTGTAGAAGCCGTCGTGGTCCGCGTCCGCGCCGCCGAGCCAGTCCCTGGCCGGCTCGGCTTCCGCGGCGTCGAGCTTGCCGTTCCGGTCGAGGTCCAGTTTCTGGAAGCGCTCCTCGATCGTGGCGTTCCCGTCGCTCTGCGGCGCCGGCGCCCACGCGACCGCGAGCAGGCCGATCAGGATCAGGCCGTCACCGGCGAGCCCGACGACGCTCATGCTGCGCAACCCCTCCGGGGACCGTGACCGGACGATGCCGGCTGCTGGCGTGATGGATGGAACATGAATCCTACCGGGTTCCGACCCCGGCAGAGACTGCCCCGCTTCCAACCGAGGCGGCCGCTCCTCGTCGCGCGAGCTCCATTCAGTCCGCGCCGCGGCCGCGCAGCCAGGGCGTGATGCGCGCCGCCAGCGCCTTGCCGAGCGCATCGTCGAGGCGTGCGCTCGGGTGCACCTGATCGAGGTAGACCTCGTCGGCCGGCAGCGTGCGCGACAGGTCGACGGCGACAGCAACGCCGTCGACCAGCGCCGGGTCGCCGGCAGCGCCGAGCTGCAGCGTCCGGGCGAACTCGTACTCCTGCTGCTGGTAGTCGCCCAGCAGGCCCCGCCCCGCCCCGGGCTGCAGGTTCATGCGCGAGCCGTTGACCAGGATGAGCACGTCGGCGCCCAGGCTGCGCGCGCTCGTCGCGCAGGTCGCGAGCAGCGCGCGGAACTCGTCGGGCGTGAGCCGCGGCCGGCTGCCATCGGCGGGCGGAGCCTCGGCGCCCAGCGACCACAGCTTGCGCGCGACGGCGCTGTGGACCAGCAAGCCCGGCGGGCGCACGGACTGGAAGGCGCTGTAGCTGTCGAAGTCGCTCAGGCCGTCCCAGTTCCGCGCGTCGTTGCAGCCGAAGGCGAGCACGACGAGGTCGGGCCGGAGCGAGCGGCCGCGCGTCTCCAGGAAGCGCCAGCCCTGGAACAGGCTGTAGCCCGGGACGCCGGCGTTGATGCACTCGATGGGCGTGCCCGGAAACGCCTCGCGCAGCTCCCGCTCGGCCACCTGCACGAACGTCTCCTCGGCCTGCAGCAGGAAGCCGAAGGTGCACGAGTCGCCGAGGAACAGGATGCGCACCTCGCGCGCGCCCTTCTCCTCCGGGATCTCGCGCTCCTCGCGCAG
>Ga0068859_100008359_pt1 | contig 10489 bp, 9 predicted proteins | sample KBSSwiS22_FD_66585 | JGI IMG/M metagenome (GOLD analysis project Ga0068859, IMG submission 66585) | Switchgrass rhizosphere microbial communities from Kellogg Biological Station, Michigan, USA - KBS Switchgrass S2-2 | ecosystem: Host-associated > Plants > Roots > Rhizosphere > Soil ... | reverse complement strand
GCGGGCGCACCTCCGGCGACGCCGCACGTATCCAGGTGTCTTTCCAGTGCTACACCTCGATCACATCTACTACGAAGGCGAGGTGGAGGTGGTGAAGGTGGAGCTGCCGCGGACACGGCTGTCGTTGATGGCTTCAGATCACTTGCCGCTTGTTGCTGACTTGAAGATTCAATTTCCGTAGATCCGAAGGTCAAAGGTCAAAAGTCAAAGGTCAAAAGTTAGGTCAAAGGTGCGAAGTACCAGCGTCGGGTCAAAGTGTATGACCTCCTGGCATGCCTTGACGAACTCCGGGAAGCGTGCGGGTCCAATGAAGTACTCGTGCAGAATGTCAGTACGGAATGAGTCGCGATCATCGAGTGTAATGACCGGTTCGTTCATGAGGGTATTGCGCGTCGCGTTTGAGGGAAGAAGCGGCCCCAACCCAGCCTCGGTCCACCAGCGGAATCGCTTGGCCCGATCAGATTCGACTTGCGCGCGGAAGACGTACCGCGAGGCACGACTGATGAAACCGGAGCCTGACGCCGGGGGATGCTGGCGCTCATCCGGCACCGCCCGATAGGTGATGAGCAATGCACGATCGAAGAAGCGATCCAGCGCGACGTCCATGCGGCCGTACGCCATGACGATCGAGGGGTCTGCAGCGAGCCGCTGAGCGAACAACGAGCCAATATCGAGTCCGCTCACCGCCTCGAATGTGGGTGCAAGCATTACATTGCGGCAGTGTCGGGTTCGAGCCATTGCTGATCGAGTGTGACAACGGTGCCGTCCCTGGCAAGACTCTGGCCGCCCATCGAATGACGCGCGGCGCTCGCGATGAAGGGATGTCCGGCAATTCGCGCTTCGGTCAACGCCGCGCGAACGCGCTCGACTGCGGCTTTCGGCGAGTTGTCACGAACGGTGATGTGTGAAGCAACCGGCGTGGGCGACAACTGACTAGCATCGTTGAGAACGATACCGCGGTCATGTGCGATGACCTCGTCAGCGAGGGGAAACGATGGACCGGGATCACTCGTGGGAAGACACTGCCGACCGACCAGCGCGCCCACTCCTGCGGACGCACTCAACAGCCACGCGCGTCGTGTCCACCGCCTCGTGGGCCGCTCCATTCACCTGCGCCTGTCAGGCAAACGAAAACGGCCGCCCCTGATGGAGCGGCCGTACCTAGTACCTGACTTTTGACCTTTGACTTTTGCCCTTTGACCTTCGTTAGCCTTCCTCTTCGAACTCTTCTTCTTCGATCGGAAGGAACCGGGTCGGTGGGCGTAACGCTTCGCGGAAGTCGTAGATCGGAAGCTGCTGAACGTGCAGCGAGATCACGCACCCCGGGGCCTTTGCGTCGATGACGACGGTCACGGGGCTCCTTTCGACACCTTCGCGAAACGCGAGGCGGCAGCCGCAGGCGAGTCGGGCGTGCGTGAAGCCTTTCAACATGTTCGGATCATACTACAGCAGTGTCTTGATCTCCCGCTCGATTTGTTCCTTCGTCGCAATTCCCGAGTGTTTCTTCGCGATGACGCCGTCACGTCCGATGATTACGGAGACCGGAATGCCGAAGAGCGGGCCAAAGGCTTCCTGCACATCCTCGCGTCCGTTGCCCACGAGTACCGGGTAGTTCATCTTGAACTCGGCCGCATACGGCAGCAGCTTGTCGGCCGTGTCATCGACTGACAATCCGAGCACCACGAGGTCGTCTTTGTACTGTTCCTGCAGCTCGACCAGCGACGGGATCTCCGCTCGACACGGACCGCACCACGTTGCCCAGAAGTTCAGGAGAATGACCTTGCCCTTGAACGATGCCAGCTGCACATCGACACCGTGCATGTCCTTGAGCGTGAAATCGAGGTTCGCCGCCTGTCCTGCCGCCTGGGCATCCTCGGGCTCACCCGGGAAGTCCGCCTGCGCACCCGGCGCCGTCTCATCATGCGGCTCGATCCCGGGCGCCACCCAGATCAGTCCCAGCGCGAGCGCGACAGCGCCCATGGCCAGCCACACGGCTTTGCGTGACCGGGGCGCCTCGGGTTCCGGCGTCGACTCTCCTGTCGGAACGGGCTCGCCCTCGGGTTGATCGAGTTCGGGTGGATTCATGTCGTCCTGCATGTTGTTTCGGCTCCGAGTCACGGTCCGCCTGAAGGTGGACACCACTACTACATTACCGCGCTTCTCGCATCACGTATCGGGACGCGCCCGCCAGGTCACCAGTGTCTGCCGGCGTGACAAGGACGAACGTCGTCCCATCCCGGGACCAGATTTGCGACCGATGACCGAGCGTGACGAGATCGTCCGGTTTTCGCTCCGTGCCGGGAAGAACAAAGAGCGAGACGTCCTGCCCGTGCACGCGGTACATCACGTGAGGTACGAGTCCATCGCCGTACAAGCATCGCCGTGCGCCGATAAGCTGGATGTCGTCGTCTGTCGATGAGGGGGGAACGTGGACATTCCTGCCGTACTGTTCGGACAGCACGTGCTCGATGTTCTGCGGATCCGCAGTCACGCCGGCAGCAGGAGCGAACAGCTTGAAGCACTTGGAATGATCGGCAGTCAGTTGCGCGGCGAGCAGTGCATCCGAACGACGCGTCGCGAGCGAAAAGAACGCCGAGGCAGTAAAGATCATCACGACAACGGCCAGCAACACCGGAACGAGCCGGACACGCCACCACGGTCTCATATCGCTGAGAGCGGCTCGCGAGCCCTGCCTCGCCCGCACGAGCGCCTCGCATCGCCCTTGAAGTCCGGGAGGCAGCGGCTCGACGAGGAGTGTCGACGCCGCATGACGCAACACCCGCCGGCCGCTTCGTTCGTCGTCGGCCAACCGCCGGCAGGGGGGACATGCCGCCAGATGCCGCTCGATTGCCCGACGCTCGTCCGGCTGGAGCAGGCCGTCGGCGAATGCCGGAAGTGAATCGATCGTCTGGCGACACTCGCTCATGCAGTTGCTTTCGTCTTTCGGAGCTGGTCGAGCAGCAGACGGCGGCCTCGGGAGATGCGAGACATCACGGTTCCAATCGGTACATCGAGCATCTTGGCGATCTCCGCATACGAGAACTCTTCGACATCGCGCAACCAGACCGCCTGGCGAAAAATATCCGGCAACTCATCGAGGGCAGCCCGGAGATCGGCGTCGAGCGTATTGCGAAGCAACAGCTGTTCGGGGGTCTCGGCCCGCTGGGAATCATCCGCCGTCGCTTCGGCCTCCTCGACGAGCGAACTGTCCACCTCGATCGCCGCCGCCTCACGACCCGCGTCGCGAAGCCGATTCCGCCAGGTGTTGTGCAGGATCGTCGACAACCAGGCCCTGAGGTTCGTGCCACGCTCGAAGCGATCCGAAAAGCGCAGCGCCTTCACGACCGTGTCCTGCACCAGGTCCTCGGCATCGGCCCGGTTCCGGGTCAACCTCAGCGCCGTCGCATAAAGCGGCTCGAGGTAACGCAGAATCTCCGCGCCGAACGTGTCAGCGTCCGCAGGCTGGCGACGTCGGAACATCGGCGATACCGAGACCCACTGGATCAAACCCGGGGGGCGTCTGGAAAATTCCTGCGCTCGGGTTTATCCACACCGGACGACGGGACCCAGGAACTGTCCGTCGCCTGCTGTCCGCGGCCCCACTCGAAGTATACCTGCCGTGGACGGAGACACAGGACATGTTGCTCTGAAACAACGCGCGCTCGTACGTTTTCATTGCGTTTTTCTGCGAAACCCTAGGCACATCCTTTGCTCGGGCGGATTACTTACCTTGGATTGCGGGGCTTTGCAGGTCGGCGGTAAGATCGCAATTCGCCGCGCAACCCGGTCAAGCGTGCCGAACGGGCAGGGCGGAACCCCTGCAAGGAGAACTGACATGAGCAACCGCACTCCGTGCGGCATTCTGCTCCGGGTGATGACCCTGCTGGCCTTCGCGGTGCCGGTCGCGGCCCAGACCCCCTATATTCCCTATTTCGGGAAGAACCAGATCCGCTACGACAAATTCGAGTGGTACCACTACGAGACGGACCACTTCATCATGTATTACTACCCGGAGATTGAGCCGCACCTCGAGCGCATGGCCGGTTATGCCGAGAGCGCGTATCAGCAAATTAGTTCCGAGCTCAAACACGACCTCGCGCACAAGGTTCCCCTCATCCTCTTTCAGACCAGCAGTGAATTTCAGCAGCAGAACGTGATTCCGGGCGCCGCATCCGAGGGCGTCGGCGCATTCGCCGAGCCGATCCGCCAGCGCATCGTCATGCCGATGGACGAGCCGCCGGATCTGCTGTACCGGCTCATCCTGCACGAGCTGACGCATCAGTTCGACTACGACATCATCCCGGCAACGCTCGTTCGGCGAAGTACGCCGCTCTGGGTACACGAGGGGCTCGCCGACTATATGACCGGCGCCTGGCGTCCGCTCGACCTCATGTCCGTTCGTGACGCGGCCGTCGCCGACATCATCCCCAAAATGAGCAAGCTGGAGGGGTACAGCGACGTCGGCGGCGCGCGAATGATCTACAACCTCGGGCACGCCATCTTCGAGTTCATCGAATCGAAGTGGGGCAAGGAAGGGCTGCGACAGTATCTGTTCTCGTTGCGCAAGTCGGTCATCGGCGGCGGTGAAGATGCCTACGAGGAGGCGTTCAAGATCAACGCCGACGAGTTCGATACGGAGTTCGAGAAGTACCTCAAGGATCGCTTCAAGCCATTCAGGGACAAGGAGCGTCCTACCGATTACGGTCGGAACCTTCTTCCCAACAAGGAGAAGACGCCGTTCCGCGGCGGCTACACCGTGGAGCCGTCCCCGTCTGGCGACCTGCTTGCCGTTTTCTCCGGTAACTCCCGCGATCGCGAGGGTGACATCCTCCTCGTGTCGTCGCACGATGGCAGCGTCGTCCGAAACCTGACGAAGGGGTTCGATCAGGATCTTGGTTTCGAATTCATCGTGACACCGGGCGGCCGCTGGGTGACGGTTCCCTGGTTCTCGTGGTCCGCGACCGGCGACCGCCTCGCTTACTTCGCGCGTGCGGAGAAATGGCGCTCGTTGATCCTGCAGAACGTCCTCAGCCGTAATATCGAGCGTCGCATCTCGATGCGCACGGTGGACGACCCGGAGTCACCCGATTTCTCACCGGATGGACGGAAGGTCGCATTCGCCGCGCTGCGGGGCGGCACCGGTGACATCTTCGTGATCGATCTGCAGACCGAGGAAATCACCAACATCACGAAGGATGCGTTCGCCGATTCCGCGCCGACGTGGGCGCCGGATGGCCAGTCGATCGTCTACAACGCGCGTGTCAGCGGCAACGAGAAGCTGTTCAGAGTCGACATCGCGACGGGGCAAAAGACGCAGCTCACGTTCGGGACCCATGACGATGCTGCGGCGCAGTTCCTGGATGCAGATACGCTCGTATTCCCGTCGACGGCAACCGATCCTGCGCAGCCGATCGATCCCGACGTTGCGCGCAACGGGCAGATCTATAACGTCTGGACACTGAATCTGAAGAACGGCGAGCTTCGTCAGTACACCGATGCCGTGAGTGGCAACCTGTATACCGCCGTGCTGAAAGACGGAAACGCCCCGCCACGCATCGGCGTCATCACTTATTACAAGGGCGATTACGAACTGCATGCACTCGACCGGCGAGACCCGATCGTCACGGCGGCATCGTCCGATTTTGGCGCGCCCGGGCCGATCATCGACTTCCAGGCACCGCTCTCGCACACGCTGATTGCGGACAAGAAGGCGAAGAAGGGGAAATTCGAAAAGATGTTCATGGACGGCCGCCCGCCTGTGAACGTAGGCGTGACCAGCAGCGGCGACGTCTTCGGCGGAACGGCGGTGACGTTCAGCGATGTGTTGGGTGACCAGCAGTTCAGCCTGTTTGCGGCGTCGATTTCGCAGTACCGCACGCTGTCACTCTCGTATCTGAACCTCGCCCACCGGTTCAACTACGCGCTGCAGGGTTACTCGCAGACGCAGTTCTTCTACGGCAACCTCGAGGGCGTGTTCTATGACCCGGCGTTCTCGGGGATCGTCGATCGCGACCTGTCGATCGCGACACGCACGGTCCGTGGCGCGACTGCGTATGGGATCTGGCCGCTCAATCGCTACCGCCGTCTCGAGCTCCACGGCAGCTTCCAGGATTACACGGAGAACTTCAACGATCCCGCTCTTCAGGCGTACTCCGAGCAGTACCAGGTCGATCAGTTCGGGCGGCCGCTCTTCAATTCGGGCATCTTCGTGCCGCTCGGCGTGAATTTCGTCCAGGAGACGACGGTCTTCCGTGAGTTCGGGCCGTTGGCAGGCAGCACGGTGAGAGCCGGATACGAGATCGCACCGAAGATCGGCAATTCACTCTCACGCCAGACAGCCGATATCGACGCCCGGTACTATTTGAAACTCGGCGCATCAGGACTGCTGGCGCTGCGCGCCCGTGGGTTCCACAGCTGGGGCGACGCACCCGACTTCATGTATTTCGGCGGCAACTCCGAGATGCGCGGGTATGAGTATCTCCAGTTCGTCGGCGACCAGACCGCGTTCTTCAACGCGGAACTGCGCTTCCCGCTGATCGAAGCCATGCTGACGCCGATCGGGGTCCTCGGCGGAATCCGCGGCGTGTTCTTCGCCAACATGGGAGGCGGGCACTTCGAAGGCCAGCCATTCAAGTGGTGGAGCAACAGCACGGAGGTCTACACGCCGATCAACGGCTTCATCCAGACCGGGCTCGGACAGCAGGCCCCGGTCTACGGAACGCCAGTCGTCATCGATGGCTTGCGCCTCGTCGACGCGCGCGCGTCGTATGGCGTCGGGCTGGAGACCTTCGCCCTCGGCTTCCCGATTCACTTCGACTGGGCGTGGAAGACGCTCTTCAACAGGGACTGGGAGGACGCCCTCTTCCGGCCGTTCGGCGGAAGCGACGAATTCCGAAAGGTCAAGTTCTCGGTCTGGATCGGGTACGACTTCTGATCGGCGTAGCGACAGTGTAGGGCGGGTCCTGCTTTATGGACCCGCCGGGTCTAAAGAACAAGACACGGCCTACGCCTATTCCAACCTCACCTCACTCCTCGCCACATCAATCGACACACGATAACGGCTCAGGAAGTTGTGTCCGACGATGCCACCGACCTGGTAACCGAGGAGCACGCTCGGCGCCCGCAGGTTGAGGACGGCAAGGCCAACGCGACGAAGGCTGACGCCCTGGAAGTCGAGATCCACACCGGGCAGCAGGAATGCGTCCTCGTCGGGTCCGGACATGCCCAGAACACGCAGCCGTATGTGGCGCGCGGATTCCATCCCAAGCAGATCCGCGGTGTCGGCGCCGATCGAGATCACTTCCCCACCGGTATCGACCACGAAGTACGCCGGATGCATCGAGTTGAGCGTGCCTCGAATCAGCGGCAATGGCTGGATCCTCATCGGCAGCGTAATGCCGGCCGCCGCCGACTCCGGCAGCGCCCGCGCGAGCACGACTCGCTTTCGCGCGTAATCGACGCTGACCGAGAACCCGAGAGCAATTGGCGACAGACTCTGCCCCTGCCAACGAGCGGCGCCGCCAATGGTGGGTGCTCGTATGGCGACAGGCACGTTGTGAACCTTCAACGACCCGAGTTCGACGGTATCGGCGCGCCCGAGGCGTATCCGGCGGACACCAGGCTGGCCGACACCTGCCGTGAGCGTCGATGTGACGGTACGAATCGCAGCCGCACTCGCCGTCTCTGGTGAAATGCCGGTTCGTTCGGCACCGGTATCGAGCACCCACTCGACCTGCATACCATTCAGCCGGCCGAGCACGACGATCTTGTTGTTCACCAGCTTGAACGGCAGGGTGTGCGTGGAATTGGCGTCTTCATCGCTGACGTCGAGCGGCGGCCGCCTGGCGAAACTGCGCAGAAGAGTTGCGCGGTTGCGGGCGATCGCGATCGCGGCGGGCTCGCGTGTGGGCAACAGATTGGCGGACTCGTCGTACGCTCTCGCGGCATCCTCGAAGCGATTGAGACGCTCGAGGACTGTTCCGCGCACGGCGTACAGATCCGAATCGCCAGGTGAAGACTCGAGTCCCCGCTCGACTTCGCCGAGCGCCTCCGTCAGGCGCGATCGTGAACTGAGCGACCTCGCGATGCCGTAGCGAGCGCGTCCCGATCGCGGATCGACCACCAACGCTCGCGCGTAGTCCTGGTCCGCTTCATCGAAGAACCCGGCAGCCCACAGCGCATCGCCCGACAACGTCAGCGCCTCGGCGTCGGCCTCGTGTGTCGACAGGATCGACGCGGCTCGACGCGCCACCGTGAACTCGCCAACGCGAAGCGCCGCAAGCACTGTGCCTTTCCGTGCCGCGAGCGCGGTCGAGGCCTCCGGTGATTCCGAGGCGGCCACAAACGACTTCAGTGCGTCGGAGTATTTGCCGTCGTCGTAGAGAGCTGTAGCTCGCGCGAGTTGCCCGGTCAAATCAGCCGGCGCCTGCGCGGACAGCAATGCCACTGCAATGCCGCACGCCACGAAAACACTTGCAACGCGAGGGAGCATCTGCCTCAACTCCCAACTCCCAACGATCGGGAGGCGAAGCGGGATTGCGTCAGAACCGTTCCAGAAGCAGCTCGCTGCGCTCCATGTCCATCGTCACGCGGAACGGCGCGAGGAACTTGTGGCCGACGATGCCACCAAGTTGGAAGCCGAGGAGGATGCTGGGCGCGCGCAGGTTCAGGACCACGAGCGGGAAGTTCCGGTACTCGATCTCATCGAAATCGAGATTCTGACCTGGCATCAGGAACGCCTCTCGGTCCCAACCGGATGTCCCCCACACACGCAAGGGGATACGGCGAAAGGGCGAGGCGGGAAGGACGCTGGCTGTCTCCGCGCTGATCGAAATCACCTCGCCGCCGGTGTCGACGACGAAGTACGCCGGGTGCGTCGAGTTGAGCAGGCCGCGCACCAGGGCGAGGCGATGGATTCGCATCGGCAGGCTCACGTCCGGCTTGACCGGTGGAAGCTTGCGGCCGATCGTGAGCAGCTTCTCCTTGTAGTCGATCCGCATCGACATGCCGATTGACAACGGCGAGAACGACTCGCCCTCGCGCTTCGGGATGCCGCGCAGGGCGGGGTTCTTGATGAGGACCGGGAGATTGCGGACCTGCAGCGTCCCGAAATCCAGCGATTTGACGATCGCGAGCTGAAGTCCGCGCAGACCGACTTCGCCTACTCCCGCGCTCAGCGTATAGGTGACTGGGCGAATTCGTTCGCGCGATGCCGTCTCACGTGACAGGACTGTTTCTTCCGAGCCGGTGTCGAGAATGAAGTCCTGCGGCCGACCACCATTCACGCGCGCCTGCACGATGATCTTGTCTGCCTGAAGCCTGAACGGCAGCGTGTGCAGCGTTTCCAGATCCTCAGGATCGATGTCGACCGGAGCGACATCGCCAAACGAGTCGAGAAACTCGACCTGCGCGCGCGCCCAGGCTGCCTTGTCGCTGCGATCCTTGTTCGGCAGGAGGTTGATGTAGTTGCGATACGCGTTCGCCGCCTGAGCGAACCGGTGCAGGCGTTCGTAGATGTCACCGACCAGCGCGTGAATCTCGCCGTCGCGCGGAGCGGCCGCCGATGCAGTCAATGCCGCGTCGAGCGCTGCCTCGAGCTTGCTGGTGGCCGCCAGCGAGCGCGCGAGACCGAAACGCGCGCGCGCCGAGCCAGGCGTCGCTTCCACACTGGCGCGATACTCACGCTCCGCTTCGTCGAAAAGACCGAAAGACCACATCGCGTCGGCGTGAAGCGTCCGTGCTTCTGCATCGACACCGGCGTTCTTCAACAACTCATCGGCTTCCTGCCGGGCACGAATGAATTCCGCCACCTTGAGGGCCGTACGCACCGTCCCCTTGCGCGCGGACAGCGCCACCTGCGGATCCTCGGCCTTGGTTGCCGCGGTGAAGGCAACCAGCGCCTCCTGGTATCGTGTCTCGTCGTAGAGCAGCGTAGCGAGCTGCAGCTGAAGATCGGCGTCGCCGCCAAGGTCAGCCTTCAACGCGATGGAGCATCCAACGAGGAGAGTTGCCGCGCAAGCCGTAACCTGAACGGTTCTCACAAGCCGACGAGACATCCGCATGGTCCCCACCCCTTGGCCTCGGCTGGGGTCCCGTGGCCCCACTGAGACGGAACGCGTTGTAGGTTACGACCTCTGATAGAAGGCGGCGTTAACCGGAATGAAGTTCTTCCACTTCTCCGGGGTTTCGTCGAGCGCAAAGATCGCCTCGACGGGGCACGCGGGGACGCAGGCACCGCAATCGATGCATTCGTCGGGGTGAATATACAGCATTTCCGCAGACTGAAACTGGGGTTCATCCTTCCGCGGATGGATGCAGTCCACGGGGCACACATCGACACACGCGGAGTCCTTCGTGCCTACACATGGTTCGCAGATGATATACGCCACGCCAATACTTCTCCTGTGACTGCCATGTCACTTGCCGTCGTATCCGACAGAGTATAACTCGGCCATTTTGGCTTCATCTTTTTGGATCAAGCCTTGGATTT
>Ga0068859_100008356_pt1 | contig 10492 bp, 6 predicted proteins | sample KBSSwiS22_FD_66585 | JGI IMG/M metagenome (GOLD analysis project Ga0068859, IMG submission 66585) | Switchgrass rhizosphere microbial communities from Kellogg Biological Station, Michigan, USA - KBS Switchgrass S2-2 | ecosystem: Host-associated > Plants > Roots > Rhizosphere > Soil ... | reverse complement strand
CAGTATCTGTTTACGATCAAGTCTGCGAAAGCGGGGGACAAACCGCCTGAAGGCGGCGACAACGCACCGAAGCTCAACCCGGCTGACTACCGGCGAAATGTGATCATCGAGATGTTTGACGCGCGCACGATGAAAAGCCTTTGGGCGCAGGCTTTCCCGAAAGAAGCACCGCGCGCCTGGATCGCGCCGGGCAATCAGACGATGGCGTTACTCTGGAGCGTCAGCGCCGATGCGGCCAAGTCTGAAATCAGCAGCGATCCGCAGCTCACGCAGACGCTCGCCAAAATGAAGGAGAAGGTAGGAGACTACTTTCTCAAGATCGTAGACGCGCAAAGCGGAAAAGAAATCGGCAAGCTGCTCATCGAAACAGGCAAAGCGTCTTTTCGCGTTTCGAACATCTTTGCGGCGGGCGATTCGGTGATCGTCACGGACACGCAAAACCGCGTGCTCGTCTATTCGCTCAAGACGGGCGAACAGAAGGGTCGCGTGTTTGGAGCGTATGCAGCAGTTTCTCCTGCGTCGAAACTGTTGTGCGTTGAGAACGAGAGCGGTAAGTTAGCTGTCTACGATCTCGCGACGATGGAAAAGCGTGACGAGTTTATCTTCACGAGACCGATCTCGATGTTGCGGTTTAGTCAGGATGGTAAGCGCTTGTTTGTGCTGACGGTCGGACAAACAGTTTACATTCTCGACATGTCGCCGATCGCAAAGGCGTAAGTACTCTCCAGGGAATCCAAAATGCAGCGTAAATTAGTAGTCTTCTTATTTGGTTTGGTCCTTCTCACCGTGGCGATTGGCGCGAACGGTCAGCAGAAAGCAGAGGAGGAGTTTATCTCTGCCACCGGCCAGTTTGGCATCATGCTTCCCCCAAATACACCGGATTATGATTCCGTAAGACTTAAGATTGGAGACAACAAGCTGATAGCGTGGGCCTACCGTTGGCAACTCGACAAAGAACAGGCCGTAGTGATTTACGCGATTGGGAAAGTCGATTTGGAGTCGAAAGCAGATTTCTACCTCGAAACCTTCCGTGACACCTACGCGCCAGGCTCCGTAAGGAACCAAAAGAAAACCTCGTTTGCCGGACATCCCGGGCTGGTCTCGGTTGTCGACAGTAAGGCCGGCAGCGCAATGATATGGACCTACCTGTTGAAGAACCGCCTTTATCTGATGTCATTGACGTTGGACGATAAGTCCAGGACTGAAGATCACCTCAAACTGATGTCGACCTTCAGGCTCCTGAGCCGAAAAGACATCGAACCGCGGTTAACGGCAATGGTGGAAGATCTGACGCCAACCGCCATGGCCCAGGCTTCTGCTCTTTCTCGTCCCACAACAGATGCTCAGGATGCCGCATTAAAGGGTTCTGTTAAGACTGTCATTACCGAATCAGAACCATATCTCGACGGATCGCTTATCGGCGCAGTTGAAATGGTCTCCGTTGAGAATTATGACGAGCATGGAAATCTCGAAAAGACTGTCCATTATGAAGATTCTCTCCCGCGTCGAGTCCGTCTTTATGGATCATATAGCGGAGAACGCGCTTTTCGCGAAATCAGACAGATCGACCGCTGGGCCGACTCCCAGGACAAGAACATTTCCGGCATATCAGCCATCAAGTCAGAGCCAAAGGTTTATACGATCAAATACAAGCATGACCCTGACGGTAAATTACTTCAAATGCGGGTGCTTCGCGATGACGGCAAAGAGATGGAGACAGCAAGCTATAATCTCAAAGCCAAAACCGTAACGCACCGATACGATTCAGATTATCTATTAATCCGGAAGAGATTATTGAAGATGGTCTCGACACTCGACGCCAACGGACTATCTACAGAGGACGCGTACGAAGTAAAGGGCCCGACAACCTTTAACGAGCGTTTTCACTTTTCCCCGGCTTTCGGTTTCAGTTTTTTTGACGACTCGTACGAGCATTTCAGAACGGATAAAGAGCGATACGAATACAAATTCGACACTCGCGGTAACTGGATTCAGCGAAAAACCTTCACGGTAAAGGACAAGCAAACAGTGTCGATAGCAGTGACTTATCGGACCATCGTTTATTACCAATAATCTTGTTAGGAGACATCACGCATGCGCTCTGCACTTCGCGGTTTAGTTGTCGTTTCCCTGCTCTGCTGTTTTCTGATCCAGATTCCGGCACAAACTTCGAACCGAACTAACGGCGGTGGGCGAGCTAAACCAATCGCGGCCGCTGCCGATCCGAACGGCGGCAAGGCTAGCGAGATGCGGAGCGCGATCGAGCGATACACACTCGACCGCGGCAGTCTCGCAAGAACCTATCCCGTCCAATACTCGAGCTCGCGCCGCGACCGCTTCAAGAAGTTTTACGAAGAGTGGCTGGCGTCACTGAAAAGTCTCGACTTCGACTCGATGAGCCAGGACGGCAAGATCGATTACCTACTCTTCAAGAACCACCTCGAATATGAGCTGCGACAACTCGACATCCAGTCGCGCCAGCTCAGCGAGATCGAGCCGCTCGTCCCATTCGCCGGCAAAATCATCGATCTCGAAGAAGCACGACGGCGGATGGAGCCGATCGATTCCGCGAAGATCGCCGCAACGTTGAACGACCTGAGAAAACAGGTCGACGAGCGTCGTCGCGCAGTCGAGCTCGGCCTGCGAAGCGAGGCGCGCGGTGGCGACACCAGCAACGAGCCAACGCGGTTGAAGAAGACGGTTGCGAATCGCGCGGTCGCTGCAATCAACGCCCTGCGCGGCAACCTGCGCAACTGGTACACGTTCTACAACGGCTACGATCCGATGTTTACGTGGTGGAATGAAGAGCCCTACAAAACGCTCGACCAGTCGATGACAAACTACGCCACGTTTCTGTCCGAACGCGTCGTCGGCATTCGCTCGGAAGGAACCGCCCAAACACAAGCAGGACCGAACCGTGGACCAGGTGGAGGTGGCCCAGGTGGCGGCGGGTTTCAAGGCGGTGGTCAACGTCCCGGCGGCAATGCTGCGCGACCGGGAGACTCGAGCGACATCGTCGGCGATCCGATCGGGCGTGAAGCGCTTCTCGTCGAGTTGCGCTCGGAGATGATTCCCTACACGCCCGAAGAGATCATCGCGATCGGCGAGAAGGAAATGGCGTGGTGTGAAAACGAGATGAAAAAGGCGTCGCGCGAGCTGGGTTACGGCGACGATTGGAAGAAGGCGCTCGAACACGTCAAGAATCTTTACGTCGAACCCGGCAAGCAGCCGCAGATGATCCGCGACCTAGCGCTCGAAGCGATCAAGTTTGTCGAAGACAACAACCTCGTCACGGTTCCCGAGCTGGCGAAAGAAAGCTGGCGCATGGAGATGATGACGCCGGAGCGACAGCTTGTCAGTCCATTCTTCCTCGGCGGCGAAGTGATTCAGGTCTCCTTCCCGACCAACACGATGGCCCACGAGCAGAAAATGATGAGCATGCGCGGCAATAATATTTATTTCTCGCGCGCGACTGTCCATCACGAGCTGATTCCCGGTCATCACCTGCAGGGCTTCATGTCGGCGCGTAACAAGCCCTATCGCGCAATCTTTGGTACGCCATTCTGGAGCGAGGGGAATTCGCTTTACTGGGAATTGTTGTTGTGGGACCTGGGCTTTGCCAAGACGCCGGAACAGAAGATCGGCATGCTCTTCTGGCGCATGCACCGCTGCGCGCGCATCATCTTCTCACTCAGCTTCCATCTCGAGAAGATGACGCCGCAGGAATGTATCGAACTGCTCGTCAACAAGGTGGGCCATGAGCGCGACAATGCCACTGCCGAAGTGCGACGTTCATTCGACGGTAGTTACGGCCCGCTCTATCAAATCGCGTATTTGATTGGTGGCTTGCAGCAAATGGCGATGCACAAAGAGCTGGTCGACTCCGGCAAAATGACAAACCGCGCCTACAACGACGCTCTCTTAAAAGAAAACCGCATCCCGATCGAGATGCTCCGGGCGGCGATAACCAACCAGAAGTTGACGAGAGATTTCGTGACGAGCTGGCGGTTTTACGGACAGTTTTAGCCGCGGATTTACGCAGATCAACGCGGATCAGAAAAGTTCTTTTCAGATCTGCGTTCATCCGCGTTCATCCGCGGCTAAAACTTATCTTCCATACGCGAGGCGTAATTTAACGAACATTGGCTCGGTGGGTTTGACGCTGGGGCGGTAGAAGAGGAGTTGAGGGGGCGGCGCGCTCGCGGTTAAGGCGCGGGTGCGGGCGTCCTTTTCTTCTTTGGTCCATGATTGGCCCGCCATCGCCATCTCCATACGACCGACACTCGAGCCCCACGACTTCTCCCAGCTCGCCACTTGCGCGTCAGTCAGCTTCAGTGCCTTGTCCGTGATGTTAATACCCTCGAGTCGCGTGGGCGTGACGATCACGCTCATCACTTCCGCCACGTGATCTGCCCTGCTCTTCTTCATCACGAAAAATGGCGGGCTATCGTCCTGCGCGGGAATGTCCAACAGCCTTCCGATCGCGACCTCATTATCACCACCACCGGTGCGCTTCGTCGGAAAGATCAAATAAGGCTCGCCTAGCGATCCATCCGCGTATTGTTCGCGATCGATGATGTACACAAAACCCGCACGCACTGCTTCTACACTGATTCGTATTCGATCTCCCTGGCCCAGTCTCGTCGTCGCGGAGATTCGCTCGGGCACCCACTCAGTCGCCGCATTCTCATCATGGACAATCAAACGCTCGCCGGAATCAGTTCGACGCGGCGGGCGCAGTCGCCAGAGAGTCATCCCCACAACTGTTTCCGGCGCGACATTGTTGACGGGGACGTTCGGTGTCGTGTTTCGATAAGCGCGTCGCCGGCTCGTGGTCTTGTTTGTCGACGAGCTAAACGCGGTATCCCAAAGCTTCCGCGTCATGTCTTCCGGTCTTTGTGCCGAGATCGACAACACGAGCAGGGCCAGCAAAGCGAAACTCAAGATAACTCTCATTTCCACTCTCCTTGCATCACGAACGGAGCCCAGAAGTACGGCGACTGCCATTGCCGCGTACGCAACATCTCGATCTGCGCCGCACGTAATGCGGCCGCCGGCGTCTTATTGCTGCGCAGCATTTCTGTATAAAGACGCTGCATCAGCGACGCCGTGGCCTTGTCGTTAACATTCCAAAGACTCACGACAACCCGCCGCGCGCCCGCGTACATGAACGCGCGCGTCAAACCCTCGAGCCCTTCACCGGTTACTTCCTTTCCAAGCCCCGTTTCACACGCACTCAGCACTATCAGCTCTGCCGGCAGCTTGAGGTTGTAAATGTCGTGCGTGCGCAGAAATCCGTCCTGCGGCTTTCCTTCTTTATCGAACATCGAGAGCACGATCGCGGAAAACCCTGCACGCTCGGTGTCGACATAGCCATGCGTGGCGAAGTGAACGTAGCGAAAGTGACTTAACTCGCCGTTGCCGGCCACAGCGCGATTGGCGTCGAAACCAACTGCCTTCAGCGTTGAGCCGGCAGGGGAGACGGCGAGTATCTGATCTGCTTCCCAGCGAGTGAATGGCAAACGCGGGATCGAGAGTTGCCCACCTGGACCACCGGGACCGTGCTCGATTATGCGCGTCGAAGCCGATTCGTTCACGCGGGCGCGGGGGTTTAAGCGCACGTCGTTCGTCGAAAAGACCGGATCCGCAATCACCGCGACAGCCTCCGGCGCGAGTGGACGGTTCGCGAGTATCTGACGTTGAAGAGCAAACGCCGACGCTGACGGGAGACTGACTAGCTCATGATCGACGATCAATGGTCGATTCGACGCGGTGGGCAAAGCCGCGAACGGCACATACTGCAAGGCGCCATCCGCCACGACAACCAGCCGTTTCCTCCCAAACTCAGCAGCCGCAGGCGCCAGGATCATCCGGCTCAACTCACTCGCTGCTTGCTGAAACTCAGCGTCGGCATGAGCGATTCGTGTTCTGCGTTGCACAGGTGATTCGAATACCGTGATACTGCGCGCGGCGAGCGATTCACTAACACGACGCGCAACACTCTCGACTTCTGCTCGCTTCGGCAGCGCGTAAGTCTTCAACGAATTCTGCGTGATAACCCAAACGTAACTGCGCGGCTCGCCCAATGAGTATTCGAGCAGAACGGTGTTCGGATCCAACTCACGCTGAATTCCCTTTAAGTCGAGCGGCTGCGGTTGCGTCAGAGCGGAATATTGCGGGCTGCTCTTGCGAATGGACGCCAGTACTTGCTGATACTCATCTTCAAGCGCGCTGATTTCTCGTTGTAGCGTCGCGACTTCTTCACTGCTGCCCTTGCTCGTTTTGAGCTGCATCTCGCGTTGTGCTTTCGCATTCAACACTCGCTTGAGATCGCGCTCTTTCTCGAGCAACGCAGAATCAACACCCTGTCGAATATCGATCCGCGCTTCGCTCAGTTGTTCGAGCAGGCTGCGGGCACGCCCCCGCTCGCTCGCGTGCAACGCATCAGCATCAAGTTTTTGCTGCATCAAGACATCAATATAAAACTCGTAGGCTTTCTCGATCGTCGCGCGATACGACGCACGCAACTGCAAACTACCCGAACGCGAACGCACCGTCTCTCGTAACACCAGCGACTCTTCAATTTGCCTGCGCGCCTCTGCAAGATTTCCACGCTTCTGCTCCGCGCGCGCGATGCCTTCAAGTGAAACCGCGGCGCTACCGAGGTCGCCGATGCCGCGAAAGATGGAGAGCGCTCGCGAAAACTGTGCTACGCCCTTTTCCGGTTGTCCCAGCATATTGTAGGCCTCGCCTAAATTAGTAAGCGCTATGGCCTCACCCCGTTGTTCGCCGACGCTGTGTTGGATTTCAATGGCCTGCTTGTGAAACTCTAAAGCTTTTTCGTACTGCCCCTCGGCAGCGGCAAGCGCACCCATTCCGTCAAGTGTTTCGGCTTCCTGGAGACGATTCCCGATCTCTCGCTGAATGGCCTGTGCCTGGTTGTAATAATCGAGGGCCTTCTTGTTTTCATTCAGGCGCATGCAAACGTGGCCCAGATTCAGGAGCGTATTAGACTGTCCCGGCTTGTTTTGAGCAGACCGAAATAACAGCAGAGCCTGTTGCAGGTAATCGAGGCTTTTCTGATATTCGCCAGACTGCCGATAGACGCGACCGATGTTGTTGAGAGTGGTTGCCACACTGAGATCACTGCCGTTCGCTCTGAAGACTGTCAGTGCCTGCCCGTAAAAATCCAGGGCCTTCTGCCATTCGGCGATATCCATGTAGATCTTGCCGATGTTACTAAGCGCGTTTCCTTCTGCTAATTTCCATCCGCCTTCGCGCGCCAGCCTGAGGGCGCGATCGTAGTGGTCCAGTGCCTTGACGACGTCGCCGAGTATGTCAAGCATGCCGCCCACAAACGTTTCCGTTCCGGCTTCTAACCTTGGATCTCCGATCGTCTGAGCGAGGGAGAGTGTTTGATTAAAGTAGCCGAGCGCGGTTCGGAAGTCGTTCAACTGGTAATACGCAATCCCGATCCCCAGCAGCGTAAGTGCGCGCCGGTAAGTGTCGCCCGCGGCTTCAAAGAGCGGCAGGGCCTGCTGGCCTTTTTCAATGGCCGCACGTTTAGCTGACGGAGAGTTCTGAAGCCTGAGTTTTCTGGCTTCGTCAAATGCCGCCTGGGCCAATGCATGTCCTTTGTCGATGGCAGTGGCCTCGCGCGAGGCAATTATCTTAATGCGGTAACGACCGGCGGTCGCTTTCGCATTTGGCGATCGCACCTCAACACGGTATTCACCAGACACCGCTGCGACGAGGGTAACGGGCTCCGTACCCCATCGCTCGTTGGGGCTATTGGTTTCGCTAAGTTGTTTGCCGTCAGGAGCAAAGACAGCGGTGATTACGTCGATATCATTTTGCTCGACGAGTGCATGAAGGAACTGGCCCGCGGTGAGCGAAACTCGGAATGACTGTATTTCGCCACCCTTTAATTCATGCTCGCCATCCGACAGCAAGGGAAGATCAACTGACGCCTGTGCGAACACCAGCAGCGAATGCACCGTGAAGATCGCCAACATCACGACCAGAGGCTGAAACAGATGCCTTTTAATCTTGTCGCTCATCGTGTTCATGGGATCAGACACCCTACACGCATCAAGGCGCGGGTCGCACTTAACTTCTCAACTAGCTTTGCCCGAAAGTCTGATTTCTCTGTGTTCTCTGTGACTCTGTGGTTGTTTTTCCTGAACAATCTTCAACCACAGAGTCACAGAGAACACAGAGGTTGCACAGAGATGAGCATATTGGACGACTTTGGGCAAAGCCTTCTCAACTATTAACGCGAGAACTGCTTGGGAAAACCAACATGCGAGAGGGTTCGGCGGTGCGCATCATATTTCGCTAAAGAGGGACACGTCAATGCAGAAAACGCCACAAGAGGCACAAGAATCACAGAATTCCTTTTTTGTGTCTTGTGCCTTTGTGACCCGGTGATGTTACAGAGACAAGGAGTGATCTTATGCGGAACCCGATGCGCCGGCGCTCAGTTCAATTGGGTGTCCTCCGGGAGCCTGGAAGGTTCCAGTCTCGGGGTCGCCATCATCATCGTCTCCGGGCTGAATGGGCACTGACCAGCGTCCGTGCGCGCCTTCTACGTCCGAGATACAGAACTCAGTTACTTGAAACTCTATTTCTTGCCCATCGATACTGGGCAGTTTGAAGCTGAAATCCTGGCCACTTGTTATGATTGAAGGATAGGTGGGGATCCGGCTTCCGTCTTTCGTGAAGAAAAGGAATCCATTCGTATGGCCTTTCTCCTCGAAGTAGCACTGTTGCAGATAGGATTTATCCTCTCCTCCATGAACGTGTTTGATCCTTATTTTCGGGTTGTCCATAACGTCTCCTTTCATTGGTTGGTGGATTTGCACAAGTGGATTGGCTTGTGCCTGGGCTTGCGAACCTGCCAAACGTCTTCGGCAAGACGTTGCGGGCGTCGCATTTTGCCTTCTCGATTAGTAACGCGAGAAGTGATTGGGAGAATCACCATAGTGTTAGTCCTGACTTTTGGCGTCAGTGGTGTTCGAGTTTGATGGCGTAGACGAGCAGCTTGCTCGCAGCTTTGACTGTCGTAAGCGTCTCGCCCTTTTCGACGCCGGGTTTGGTTGCCGAATGAGTGTCGGTGAGATTTTTGATCGACTTATTCAGCGCCGGATCAGTAATTAGTCCGCCCGTCTCAATACTTGCGAATTGTTTGATCGGCTCCAACTCCGTCAAAACGTTTTCAGAAAACACGAGCCACAGTTTTTCGACGCCCTGCTGCGTGTCGAACCTTAACCAGGACTTTTTTGGAATCTGGATCGTCTCCCCCGCGGGCACGAGTGAAGCGCCATTGTTCGCAGTCGGTGTCGGGAATACGACGTTGTATTCAGGCGCTCCGGATGCTGGTCCCTCGTTGAGAATGTACAGGTAACCTTGCTGCGGACTGCGTACGTTCACGCGGATGCGATAGCCCGTTTCGAAGTTGATCTCACCCGCGAGTGAAAACGGATCCTGGTAAGGGTTTCTGCCTTTGAACTTCTGCACTGTGATCCAGTAGGTGAGTGTGCGTTCAACGGGCGCGACTGCCGGCGTCGTTACGGAAGGAGTGGCCGCCGATCGCGAAGACCGCCTGATGTTTATCGCAAAGATCGCTGCAGTAGCTAACAACATTCCAACTACCGCGAAGACCAGCACTCGTTTCTTTTTTGCCCCCAGACCGGGTTCGTCAGGCGTCACTAACGGCGAAGTCTGCTCAAGCTCCGCACTTATCTCCAGACGCTTCTGAAAACTGCGCAGATCGGCCAACATGTCCTTCGCAGTTTGATAGCGCTCGACAGGCTTTTTCGCGATCGCCTTCATCACGATGCGCTCCAACTCCACCGGCGCTTTCACGAGCTTTGTCAGCGGCACGGGATCTTTCTCGAGAATCTGCACGATCGTATGGCTCGTAGTGCTCCCACGGAACGGTATCTTTCCCGTGACCATCTCGTACATGATCACGCCCATGCTCCAGATGTCTGTGCGCTCATCAATCTCACTCGCCTTCGCCTGCTCGGGCGACATGTAGTTGATCGTGCCCATGATGACGCCGGGCGCGGTCCGGAATTCGGTTATGGCTTCAGGATCGGAATCGTGTTCGAGAGTCGAGTATTTGTGCTCGGTAACTTTCGCGAGACCAAAGTCCAGCACTTTCACTACGCCATCACGACGGCGCAGCATCACGTTTTCGGGTTTGATATCGCGATGGACGATGCGTGCTTCGTGTGCGGCATCGAGCGCGGCCAGCACCTGTATGCTGATGTCGACTATCTCGCTAAGCTTCAGGCGCTTGGCCTCGAGGTGATCTCGCAACGTCTCGCCATCGATGTACTCGGTGGCGAGGAAAGTCAGTCCATCCACTTCGCCAAACTCAAACACAGTGAGAATGTTCGGCTGGTTCAAAGACGATGCGACTTTTGCTTCCTGGCGAAAGCGCTGCATGCGTCGCTTGTCCTGCGAGATGTCGGGCGAGAGTACT
>Ga0068859_100008352_pt1 | contig 10492 bp, 5 predicted proteins | sample KBSSwiS22_FD_66585 | JGI IMG/M metagenome (GOLD analysis project Ga0068859, IMG submission 66585) | Switchgrass rhizosphere microbial communities from Kellogg Biological Station, Michigan, USA - KBS Switchgrass S2-2 | ecosystem: Host-associated > Plants > Roots > Rhizosphere > Soil ... | reverse complement strand
CAGGCTCAGATATTCGTGGGCACCTTCCACGCTGTCGAATGGAGTTTCACTGCGGTCTTTCATGGTCAGACCTAAGATTGCGTCGCCGTTTTCACCGAGGCAGGCGGTCCCTCAAGTTTTTGCAGAGTCCAGACAATGGCCCACAAACCTACGAAGGCAACTGCGAAGAACACAATCCCGCCTTGATGATGCAGCCTGCCCGAAAGAAACGACGGGTTCACATACATTCCCAGGGTCGAAAGGCTGAATATACGGAATGCATTCTTAATAATTGTAAGAGGAACCAGCAATAACATCAGGATGATCTTCGACTGAATTTTCCTGAGAAACAAATGTCCCAACACAAGGCCGGCAATGAAAAGAATTACGCTGGAACGAATGCCGCTGCATTCCTGGGCAATTTCGATGGTCACGCTGGGCAGCACGATAATGACCCCGTCCCGTGAAAACGGAATATTGGCTGCGCTAAAAAACCAGTCGGTAACCACCGCAGAACCGTATTGCAGGAACACGATGACACGCTGGCGCCACGCATCCGGCACCGGGGTCATTAAGACAAGAAAGCCAAGTGGAAATAATCCCGCCCAGACCGCTTTCCGTCCATAGGAAAACCAAAATGCCGCAATACAGCAACCGGAGAAAAGAAGGATGGACAATGAAATGTAGATACTCGGATCCATGCTTCCCTTCAGAAATGAAAGGCCGGCAAAAACAGCGATGAATACAGCGAAAAAAACTGCTGCCAACCGCGCAAAACTGACTTGGACAAATATGCTTTTCTGCTCAAGATAAATAAGCGCGGCACTCAACGGCGGTATGACCAGCATCTGGGAATACTGGTCTGCTGAGAATGATCCCCGAACGACCACGGCGAGAGGTTTAATAAAAACAATCGTAGCCAGGGCAAGAAGGCTGCCAAACCAGATATTCTGAGGTGTGAGCCACCCCTGCCCAGATTGCGCTTCTCTCATCTGTGTTTGGCTTTCCGTCGGCACCTACTTCTCCCTCATTGATTCTATATTCTAGTTTTGCTGAAATGTTTCTCCGATGGCCCTGTTCCACCCAGTAGTAACTGGCTACGATATAAAGCGGAACTTATAATCGAAAAGCTCCTCAGGGCCTCGAAAACACCTTTCATGACCGATCAGAGCTTCGATATTGTGATCATTGGAGGCGGTATTGTGGGGCTGGCCACTGGCCTCCACGTTAGCCGCAGTTTTCCCGGCTTGCGCCTTCTGCTAGTGGAAAAAGAAGATACGTTCGCGAAGCACCAAAGCGGCCATAACAGCGGCGTCATTCACTCCGGAATTTATTACAAGCCCGGGTCGCTCAAAGCGCGGCTTTGCGTCGAGGGCTACACCGCCATGGTGGAGTTCTGCCGTGAACACAACATCACCCATAGGATCTTGGGCAAGGTCATCGTGGCAACCTCGGAAGAAGAATTCCCACGCCTGCAAACCCTTCTCGAACGTGGGCAAGCTAACGGCTTAAGCGGCCTCCGCGAACTGGGCCCAGAGCAGATCCGCGAAATCGAGCCGCATTGCAGCGGGCTACGGGGACTCTATGTTCCTCAAACCGGTATTGCCGATTATCCGGCTGTGTGTGAGAAGTATGCGGAACTGATCATTACGAACGGAGGGACCATCCGGAAATCTACAAGAGTCACGGGCTTAAGCGGTAACGGAACCGAAACCATAGTTGAAACCACTCAGGGAGCCTTTGCAACCCGCTATGTCATCAATTGCGCCGGTTTGCATAGCGATCGTATGAGCCGCCTGGCTGGGCAAATTCCGGAAGTGCAGATTGTTCCCTTCCGCGGTGAGTACTACGACCTAGTGCCCGAGAAGGAATATCTAGTGAAATCTCTAATCTATCCAGTACCCGACCCTCGTTTCCCATTCCTGGGAGTACATTTCACTCAGCGTGTGCATGGAGGCGTTGATGCCGGCCCAAATGCGGTGCTGGCCCTGAAGCGCGAAGGATATCGCTGGCGCGACATCAGCATTCGAGACACGACCGAGACCATGGTTTATCCAGGTTTTTGGCGCCTTGCGGGAAAGTACTGGCGCTATGGCGCGAGCGAGGTATATCGTTCCCTCAGTAAGCGATCGTTTGTGCGTGCCTTACAAAGATTAGTACCGGAAGTGCGCAGTCAAGACTTGGTACGCGACGGATCGGGTGTAAGAGCGCAAGCACTACGACGCGATGGCTCATTAGTGGATGATTTTCAATTCCTCCGCTCTGCCAATCTGCTTCATGTATGCAATGTTCCCTCCCCCGCCGCGACAGCTTCGCTCGCGATAGGAAAATCGATAGTGCAAATGGCGAACGGAGAGTTCCATCTGGGGGGTACATAGTTTCTGATAAACGAATTTTGAAGATCGCTGCATCTTTAGTTTCAATAGTGACCGGTAAATGATTCAATTCGATTAATGTCAGCTCAATTCTATTGTGGTCATGTTAGGCATGCTGCTATCACATCGGAATTGCCAGACCATGCCACATACAGCTCTTGCCTGTGGGCGACAATTTCACACGTGTGGGCGTTTCCCAACTGCATCGGCTCGCGTCTTTTGATCCACGCTTGTTTCAGACCCCGCCTCAGGACGACGCCCTTGCGCTTCTCTAGTCCTTCACCTCCGCCAGGTTAACAAGCGACTTTTTACCCCCAAGCTTTCGAACATGTTCGGCCCACAAAACAAAAGAGCGCGCGCCATTTCTGACGCGCGCTCTCAAAGTTCCGGGAACCAAGTACTTCTAAGGCAGCAATCCGAATGCGACTAGTTGCCCTTGAGAGATCACAAAGACCTTTCCATTCGCCACCAGCGGAATGCTGAACTTGGTAGCTAAGCCGAATGAATCGCGGGTCCCGGCCTGGCTGCTGTTATACAGCTCGGAGGCGAGGTTGTTGGCATTGTAGGCCCGCAGGACACCGTCGGACGGATTGTTGTCCTGCATTGCCCACAGGATGCCGTTGTTGGTCCCGTTGGCTGAAACTGCGAACGAAGCTCCACGGTTGGGGTAGGTGACCGCAGATTGCGAAGTGAATGAAGTAGAAAGCAATCCATTGGTAAACCGGAAGATCTTCAGATTGTCATTTACCGCGCCGAAATAGACATTCCCACTGAAGAATACAGGTGTACTGTAGTTGCCTTCCTCTGCACCGCCATGCGGTAACGCGTCCGCAATGGATTGCACGATCTGGCTGTTACCTGTGGACTGGAAGTGGCCCATGTTGTCGCGATTGACGACGTAGATGGTCCCTCCCTTGGCCGCAGCAACCAACAGGTGAGGGGTCGCGCCCGGTTGATCAACCAGCAACACCGGGCCCGCGGAGGAGAGGTCGAAGTTGTTGGATTCCAGGCTTGCCTGGTCGAACGGCGTGAAATAATCCATCACGCTGCCGTTCGGCCCAACCTTGAGCACCGTGTCTCCGTAGTCCCTTCCACCGCCGTCGGCATTGAAATCGCCATTGCCCGTGGTGAAGAAGATCCCACCCGAAGCATCCGATGCCGGGCCCTCGCCACTTTGCCAGATACCGCCGCCATAGCCATCTGGGCTCACGCAGAATGCCATTGTCTGTTGAAGGGTACTCGCGTTGTAGCCAAGGACCCAGCCGTGCCAGGGTTGCTGGTCTCCGTGAGATGCAAACGTGATGTAGACCACACCGTTGACCAGAGCGAGCGCGGGACGCTGGTTCTCGCGCAGCGGACTGAACGGCACCTGGCCACCCGACGACCCGTTGCCGGTTCCGGCTACACTGGCCGACAAAGCTACCGGACCGCCGAACTTTTCGGCACCCGTCGCAATGTCTAAGGCGTGTAACCGTTGCACGTAGCTGTTACCGCCTTCCTTGGTTTTGGCAACCACATACAGCGTGCGGGTGGCAGGATCGATGACCGGGGTCCCGGTGATTCCCAATTCGGTCGCGATGTCCCCGCACTCGCCGACACTGGCGCACGGGACGGTGGTCACGTTGGATTTCAGGAAGCTCACTTGCCAAAGCGGATTGGGGCTCAATCCGTCGGCGTCGAACGCATAAACCGAATCGTGCTCGGTCGCGACATAGACGACGTTGTGCGTTCCCTGGTTCGGAATGGCTACGTTCGCAACGTAGAGTGGCGAAGCGTAGGTAATGCCATCCAGGTTATAGGAGAAGAGTTTGCCGAATTGCGTTTGGTTTACGTTGGACAGAGTCAAAACCGCTTCATTGCTGTTGAGCCCGGAGCGGAGATTGTCGTTATGGAAGGTGAACGTGCCGGGATAATTGCTTACGTAAACGGTCGCATTGGCGGTCTGCGAACCGTTGGTCGCCGTCACCGTGTGCGACCCCGCCGTTGAAGGTGGCACGTACACGCCAGCGGTAGAAATCGTACCGACTGTAGCCGAGCCGCCGGCGATACCATCCACCGACCATGTAACCGGATTGCTGCTGGCATTAAATTGTTGGGTGGTGCCGAACGTGACCACTGCGGCGCGCGGCGTTACGGCAAAACCGATGCCCGTACCGCTCAGCGAGACCGAGTGAGGACTTCCCGCAGCATTGTCCGAGATGGAAACACTGGAACTGCGTGCCCCCGTGGTTGCCGGTGTAAAGGTCACACTGATCGTGCAGGACGCGCTTGCCGCAAGCGTCGCCGGGCAGTTGTTCGTTTGTGCGAAATCCCCGGCGTTTCCTCCAGAGACCGTTATGTTGTTGATGGTCAGCCCGACTCCTCCCTGGTTGGTCAGAGTTACCGGGACGGCCGAGCTAGTTGTTCCTGTGCCGACGCTGCCGAAGTTGACGGTGCCGGGATTGAGGCCCACAAGCGGCGTGGGTCCGCCCACTCCCACCGGAGTACCCATGTCTGATTGGATCTGTGCCTGGTTCAAGGCCACATTGTAGACCCGCACCTCATCAATAAGGCCGGCGAAGTACTGTCCAAAGATACTGTCGCTTCCAATGGTCAGAGGATTGGTGGAGGTTGTGATATTGCCGCTTTGGTTGACGGTTGAGACTAGGTTGCCATTGAGATAGAAGCGAATGGCCGAGCCGTCGTAGGTCAGGACGATGTGCGACCAAGTGTTGGTTGGGAGAGTCGCCGTGCCAAAAATCGTAGCATCGGTCGAACCCACAGTGACGCCGCCGCCGGGAACGCCGCTGTGATCGGTCGTGGCTTCCAGGAAGTAGTTGTCGTTGCCCTTATAGACAACATCGCGCCATCCAGAGGACACCGCAGTGGGATTCACCCAGGCCTCGAGCGTCGCACCTGTTGTGAGGTGCAGCGACGCCGAGTCTGGAATCGTGACCCGAGAACTTGTGCCGTTGAAAGAAAGGGCCTTGCCGTACTTGCCGGAGGTCGTCCAAGTCGTATTGGACAGGGTCCCGTTGTTGCTGCTCCCAGAAAGATCGGTGACGCTGGTGCCGGTGCCCTCATCGAACGAGTACGCCGCAACCAGGCCTGCGATGGTGGACTGGGTGGTGGCCGTCGCGGTGTTGGAATAAAGGCTGAAGTTCCCGGCCGCGTCGGTGGCTTTCACCTGATAGGTGTAGCTGGTGTTAGAAACCAGCGCCGTATCACTGTAGGTCGTGCCGGGTACGGTAAGCAGGCGGCCGAAGCTGGTGCAGCCTGCCCCTTGGCACCGCTCAATCAGGTAGCCGGTGACACCAACATTGTCGGTGGACCCGGTCCAGCTTAGATTAATCTGGCTTCCGCTCGTGGCGGTCGCCGTCAAATTTGTCGGTTGGGTCGGCGCCTGAGTATCGGGCGCCTGAGTCGAGGTTGTGACGACGTTCGAATATGCACCCAGGTTGCCGGACGTGTCACTTGCACGCACGCGATAGCTATAGCTCGTACTCGCCGCAAGCCCGGTGTTATTGAAAGTTGTACCCGTGGCTGTGCCGACCTGGGTGAATGTAGAGCATCCGGTTCCGGAACATCTTTCGATCAAATACTGAGACACTCCCACGTTGTCCGTGGCGGCCGTCCAGCTTAGATCAATTTCTGTCCCGCTCGCTGCCGTCGCGCCCAACGCAGACGGGGCACTTGGAGGAGTCGTATCGACTACTGCAGCTTGTGTGCGGAAGGCAACCATTTGCATGACCCAGCCTCCGCTACTCATCGGTGCAGTGGCACTATAGCTGCCGGTTGATGTCACCATCCGGTCTTCGGCGAGGTCGCCATCGGGAGACGTGAGCACCCGCTGCGTGAAGTTGGTCCCTGGACCGGAGGTCAGACTCGTCACCATGTTGGCGGCAAACAGGAGATCGGTGGCGTTGGTGGTAGTGGCCGCGCCGCTGTTGCTGGAAGTGCCGCTGCCGGACGCTGCGGCAGTCGCGTCCACCGGACTGACAAGATCGGCGCCGCGATACTCCAGGATGCGAACGTCAGGAAACGCCGCGGCCCCAGAGAATTGCACCGTCACCGTATTGGCCCCCGCTCCCGCGGCAACAATGTTCTTGGCGTAATAAATCGACTGCGACAGAGAACTACCCAAAACAGTCGGTCCAACCGCGCGTACGTAGGTATTGCCGCTACTATCGGTCACGCTGCTGACAGCAGCGGTCGTATTGTTCCACCCCACTGCCACCACGTTGAGATCACCGGCTGACTGCGCCGAGTTGTATTTGACCGCGACACTGGTTGGCGAAGACTGAGGATCGGCAGAATTCACCTGCACGAATGTGATCGCGCTGCTGGCCGCTGAAGTGGTGGCAGTCGCAACGTTGGAGTAGGCACTCAGATTGCCCGCGGCATCGGTCGCCCGCACACGATAGCTGTAGCTGGTGGATGCAGTAAGACCGGTGTTGTTGAAAGTCGTCCCGGTTGCGGTGCCAATCTGTGTGAACGTCGAGCAGCCTGCGCCCGTACAACTTTCAATCAAGTACTGAGTAACACCAACATTATCTGTGGACGCCGTCCAACTGAGATTAATCTGGCTGCTGCTGGCCGCGGTGGCACTCAGACCGGCCGGCGCAGTTGGCGCCTGCGTGTCGGTGGTGTTCGCCGTGGCGACGTTCGAGTAGCCGCTAAGGTTGGCAGCAGCGTCGGTGGCCCGCACACGATAGCTATAGCTCGTACCAGTGGCCAGTCCGGTATTGTTGAAGGTCGTTCCTGTCGAGGTCCCGATTTGCGTAAAGCTTGAGCAACCGGTGCCCGAGCAGCTTTCGATAAGGTATTGTGTGACACCAACATTGTCGGTGGAGGCCGTCCAGCTCAAGTTAATCTGCGTCGCCCCCGCAGCAGTCGCGGTCAGACCACTGGGATTGCTCGGCGCGGTAGAGTCTGGAGTCGTCGAGCTGGCTACGTTCGAATAGCCGCTGAGGTTATTGGCGGCATCGCTTGCCCGCACCCGGTAGCTATAGCTTGTGTTGTTGGTAAGCCCGGTATTGCTGAATGTTGTACCGGTCGAAGTTCCCACCTGAGTAAAGGTCGCGCAGCTCGCACCGGAACATCTCTCGATCAGATATTGTGTCACTCCAACGTTGTCGGTGGAGGCCGTCCAGCTCAGGTTGATCTGAGTCCCACTCGCCGCTGTTGCGCTCAGGCCGGTTGGGGCGGTCGGCGCTTGCGTGTCCGGGTTCTGCGTCGTGGCGCTGGCGACGGCAGAGTACGGCCCAGAATTGCCCGCCGCATCGTTCGCTCGCACGCGATAGCTGTAACTCGTGTTTGCAATCAGGCCGGTGTTGCTGAAGGTCGTCGCTGTCGCTGTGCCGATTTGGGTGAAGGTAGAACAACCGGCCCCTGAGCAGCGTTCGATCAGGTATTGCGTCACCCCAACGTTGTCCGTTGACGCAGTCCAGCTCAGATTGATTTGCGTTCCGCTCGTGGCAGTCGCGGTAAGCCCCGCTGGTGCAGTTGGGGACTGAGTGTCCGGGGTCGCAGCCGTGCTTACGTTCGAGTAGCCGCTCAGATTGCCGGCGGCATCAGTCGCGCGTACGCGATAGCTGTAGCTGGTCGCATTGGTTAGGCCAGTGTTGCTGAAAGTCGTTCCCGTTGCGGTACCGATCTGGGCATAGTTTGAACATGCTGCCCCCGCGCAGCTTTCGATCAAATATTGGGTCACGCCAACGTTGTCCGTGGAGGCAGCCCAGCTCAGGTTGATCTGCGTGCCACCAGCCGGGGTTGTCGTAAGATTTGCAGGTGCAGTGGGAGGTTGCGTATCCGCTACCACCGATGTCGGTGTACGGAAAGCTACCATTTGCATGACCCACGGATTGCCGAAAGTTGATGCAGTAGCACTGTAACTGCCTGTAGCAGTGACCATTTGGTCTTCGGCGATGTCTCCGTCCGGGCTGGTAATCATGCGGCTCGTAAAGCCGGTGCCCGCCGAGAGTGTCCCGCTGCTCACCATATTGGCGCCAAACAGAAGGTCCGTAGAGTTGGTGGTTGTGACCGACCCGCTGTTGCTGGTGCTCGCCGTTCCAGTGGCCCCCACAGCGACATCCACCGGATTTGTCAGGTCGGCTCCGGTGTATTCCAGGATACGAATGTCTGGGAAAGGTGCTGCGGCGGAGAATTGCACCGTGACTTTGTTGGTGCCCGCAGCGGCAGCTACGATGTTCTTCGCGTAGTAGATGGATTGCGAGAGCGCTCCGGAAACGGTAGTCGGCCCGATGGCCCGCTGATAAACATTGCCGCTGATGTCAGTGACCGAGCTGATCGTGGTGGTGCTGTTGTTCACACCCACCGCCACCACGTTGAGATTGCCGGCCGTCTGCGCGGCAGTGTAGGTAACGGTAACGCTGGTCGGGGAAGACTGGGGAACGGCGTAGTTTCCTTGCACGAACGCGATGATCGGGGCCGCGTAGGCGATACTAGGCAACATCCAACACGCCATCGCTATGGCAACAACACGCAAGACAGCTGGGAATCCACGACTAACGCAGGATGTACCGTTCACGGATGTTTTTCTCCAGATCTCGATAAGACAGAAAATAGTCGGGGGGCAGATAGATCGTACAATAAAAAATCACAAGTTGGAAACCAAACCGCATCAACCAGAATTCCACTCGGCCGGCGTCCTCAGCCGCAGGAATCCCATGTCGTCAGGCTTCATGACAGGCCTCAAGCTCAGGTTCCCCGCTGGCCGCGGTTTGTCTTGGGGGAGTTACACGCTTCAGCCAGTTCTCCCGCCAGTACGAATAGATGGCACGGGGGCAGAGCCGATGGTAGTCCGACTTGCAGACCCCGCCTTCCAAAACAATACATGGCGCCTTCATTTCCATCATTTTTCCGGTGTTCTCGTTGATGATCCGGTTGACCCGCCGCAACACGCGGTAGATTCCGCCACAGTACGGCGTCATCTCTCCGTCAAACAGGAGGCCACGGTTGCGGTTCTCCCGGTTCAGGGTGGACACAATCTCTTCAATGCGGCGGACCTCAACCAACTCGCCGGGCTGGAGGTTCAATTCTTCAATCGGCGTCTTGTCGAGCGATCCATGGAGCGCAGGATAGAAACTCCACCCCATACGGCTGGTAAAGATCCCGATCAACAAACTCCGGACCAGTCGAATCACTGCTAGCAACCATTCCAGGGTTCTCCCCACCCGAGTGTCGTCGGCCAGCTGAGTCGAAAGATTTCTTGAGGCGATGTCCTGTATATACTGGCGCGGATTCCATGCGCTCATGGCGGATGTGTAATCGCGCAACTGTGTCGCCTGACACGAGTAGATAATCCCACCTTCCCGGTCGGTGCGGGCGCTTGCATCCAAAAGGCTTTGGACGCTGCAAAAGCCGCTTCCAATGCGAGTCTGCGCCGGCCGCAGTTGCTCGGGACGCACGAAATCGCTGTCCACGCGCTTAAGCCACGCTTCCTTCCAGAAAATCAGGCAGCCCGCCTGGCATCCCCCGTGCGCGTCTCCGTTGCAGCGCGAGTCCTCCAGATGCACGGCATTGTTCAGGCGGCGGATGGTCCACGGATTGTGGGCCGGATCGCAGGTTTTATGCGCGCTTGCCGCCACGCGAAACCTCCTGCCGCAAACCTCCAACATTTCAGGCATGAAGGGCAGGTTCTCATACCGGCCGCGTTCATCCAGTGTGGCGAGGATTTCCTCGCGGCTTCGGACTTCTATCCAGTCTCCAGCCTTAAGTTTCAACTTCTCGTTATTGCGACTCACTTAGTGTGTCTCCTTGGCACGGGCTTGGACGCTCGTTTGGGCATTGCTCAGAGCGGCGGCTTGTGGGGAGGCGGTTTTCGTTCGGCGTTTCTTCTCTACGGTCTCATACGGATTCAGCACGGCTCGCAGGAGGCGCAACGCAAGTGCGGAGGCCAGCCGCAACCGGCTGAATCCCACGCCCGCGTCGGTCAACTTCCGCTTGTGATAGTCCCAGAACTTTTTATCCTGCCGTCCACGCAAGAAGGTCACGGCCAGAAAGTTGTAGTACTGGCTGACGATCCGGCGATAGCAGGCTGCATATTCTTGGTCTGACAGGAAGTCGCGGCCATGGGCCACAAGGTTATGCAAGTGTCCCGCAACCAGCGTATTGATGTCTTCGGTGAGAGCTCCCAG
>Ga0068859_100008347_pt1 | contig 10495 bp, 5 predicted proteins | sample KBSSwiS22_FD_66585 | JGI IMG/M metagenome (GOLD analysis project Ga0068859, IMG submission 66585) | Switchgrass rhizosphere microbial communities from Kellogg Biological Station, Michigan, USA - KBS Switchgrass S2-2 | ecosystem: Host-associated > Plants > Roots > Rhizosphere > Soil ... | reverse complement strand
CCTTTGATCCCCATCTTGTCGAACAGCACGTCACCCAATTGCTTGGGGCTGCCGATGGTGAACTTGAACCCGGCAAGGCCATGGATCTCGGTTTCGAGCGCGGCAATCTGCTCGGTGAACTCGGCCGAGAGGCGCGACAATACGGCGGCGTCGACCTTGATGCCGCTGGTTTCCATGTCGGCGAGCACGCGTGCGAGCGGGCGATCGACCATTTCATAGACGCGCGTCGCGCCTTCGTATGCGAGCCGCGGCTTGAACCGACGCCAGAAGCGCAGCGTCACGTCGGCGTCCTCGGCGGCGTAGCGCGTCGCCGATTTGAGATCGACCTGGTGGAAGCCGAGTTGATTCTTGCCAGTGCCAACCACATCCTTGAACGCGATGCAGCTGTGCGAGAGATGCGTCGCGGCGAGTTCGTCCATGCCGTGGCCGTGGAGCCCGGCATCGAGGTCGAAGCTCATCACGATCGTGTCGTCATAGGGCGCGACGCGAATGCCCGCCCGGCCGAGCACGATCAGGTCGTATTTGAGGTTGTGCCCGATCTTGAGCACCGCCGGATCCTCGAGCAGCGGCTTGAGCTTGGCCAGTGCAGCGTCGCGGTCGAGCTGCGCAGGCCTTTCGGCGAACATATCGCCGCCGCCATTGTGGGCGACCGGGATGTAGCACGCCTTGTTCGGCGCCAGCGCCATGCTGACGCCGCACAGGCTCGCGCGCATCGGGTCGAGTTCGGTGGTTTCGGTGTCGAGGGCGACAAATCCCTGATAGCGCGCGGCTTCGATCCAGCGATCGAGCGCTTCGTCGGTGACCACCGTCTCGTAGCCGTCGTGATCGCACGGCGGATCCTCCGGCAGGCCGGGCGTCTCGTGCTTCTCGACCGGTGCGTCGGCGACCGCGCTCAGCCGCGCGAGCAGCGACTTGAAGCCATGATGCTCGAGGAACGCGCGGAGCGGCGCATCGGGGATGCCCTGGAGCGCCATTTCCTCGAGCGGATGCGGCAGCGGGACATTCTCTTCGAGCGCAACCAGCTTGCGGCTGAGTCGCGCCATCTCGGCATGTTCGATCAGATTGTCGCGCAGCTTGCCGGGCTTCATCGCGGGTGCGGCAGCGAGCACCGCCTCGACATCGCCGTGCTCGAGGATCAGCTTGGCAGCGGTCTTGGGCCCGACGCCGGGGACGCCGGGGACATTGTCGACGCTGTCGCCCATCAGCGCGAGCACGTCGCCGAGCTTCTCCGGCCCGACGCCGAACTTCTCGACCACTGCGTCGGGGCCGAGCGTGCGGTTGTTCATCGTGTCGAGCATATCGACCGATGGATCGGTCATCAGCTGCATCAGGTCCTTGTCGGAACTGACGATGGTGACACGCCAGCCCTGGGCCAGCGCCGCCTTGGTGTAGCTCGCGATCAAGTCGTCGGCTTCCCAGCCGAGCTCCTCGAGGCACGGCAGCGAGAAGGCGCGCGTCGCGTCGCGAATCATCGGGAATTGCGGGACGAGATCCTCGGGCGCGGGCGGACGGTGCGCCTTATATTGATCGTAGAGTTCGTTGCGGAAAGTATGCTCGGACTTGTCGAGGATCACGGCCATGTGCGTCGGCCCCTCGGCCTTGTGCAGCGCGTCGGCGAGCTTCCACAACATGGTGGTGTAACCATAGACGGCGCCGACCGGCTCGCCATGCTTGTTGGTAAGCGGCGGCAGCCGGTGATAGGCGCGGAAAATATAGCCCGAGCCGTCGACGAGATAGAGATGTGGCATCGCGCGCCGAGATAGCAACGCCACTCGCTCCCGTCACCCCGGCCGTTCAAGCGGTTTGGGCGAGGAGTTCGTCGACCCAGGCAGGAACCAACTTGCCGGCGGGTCCCATCCGGCTCCACTTGAAGAATATACTGCCTTCGGACGGTTCGAGATTGAGCTCGAGCGTATCGATGCCGTGGTAGCGCGCGGACTGGACGAAGCCGGCGGCGGGATAGACCGCTCCCGAGGTGCCGATCGACACGAACAGGTCGGCGCGGCTCAGCGCCTGCTCGATGCGGTCCATCTGATAGGGAATCTCGCCGAAGAACACGATGTCGGGGCGCAGCGTCGCTTCGCCGCAGCTGCGGCAGGACGCGCCTGGCGGCAGCGAGTCGGTCCAGGGCTGGCGCGCGCCGCACGCGGCGCACAGGGCGGAATTGAGTTCGCCGTGCATGTGGAGCACGCGCTTCGCACCGGCGCGCTCGTGCAGATCGTCGACGTTCTGCGTGACGATCAGCAGTTCGCCCGGCCAGGCGGCGTCGAGCCGCGCGAGTGCATGATGCGCCGGGTTGGGCGCGACATCGGCGAGCCTGGCCCGGCGGGCGTCGTAGAAATCATGCACCAGCTGCGGATCGCGTGCGAGCGCCTGGGGGGTGCAGACATCCTCGACGCGGTGGCCTTCCCACAGCCCGCCGGGGCCACGGAAGGTGGCGACACCGCTTTCGGCGGAGATGCCGGCACCGGTGAGGATCAGGATGTTACGAATCTCTCGCGGTATCGGATCATTCCTTCAAGCTAGCGCTCTGGACCAAAAGCAAAGCATTGCTAGGATTGGCCTGATGGGGGACGAATCGCAACCAACACCTGTGCTTGAGCCGCTGACCTATCATCGCCTGATCGTTGAGCATTTGCGCGAGAACGAGCCCGAAATCTGGAGCTGGGCCAGTTCACGACAAACACGCGAGGAGCAGGTCCAGGAGATGCGCTCCTATCTGCTGCGCGAAACCTATCGCCTCGACGCGGCAGCGCATCCCGAAGTGCATGAGGACATCGCGATGGTGCTGGCAAAGCTCGAGATCGACGCACCGGCCACGCTATATCAGGCGGCGGATGGCGCGATGAACGCGGCACTGTGCTTCGTGCCGGGCGAGATCCATTTGTTGTTCCACGGACCCGTGCTCGAAAGGCTTTCGCGCGAAGAACGGATCGCGCTGCTGGGCCATGAACTGGCGCATTATCGGCTTTGGTCCATCGAAAGTGGCGCTTATTACGCGGCGACTACTATCCTCGATCATGCGCTGGCCTATCCGGGCGCATCGCCCAGCCATGTCGAAACCGCGCGACTCTTCCGGCTACATACCGAGCTGTATGCCGATCGCGGCGGTGCGGTCGCCGCCGACGCGCCTGGGCCGGCAATAGCCACCTTGGTCAAGACGATGACCGGCCTCATGTCGGTAGATCCCGAGGCCTATCTCCGGCAGGCGGCTGAAGCGGAGAGCAATGCCAAGGCTTCGCAGGGCGAGACTCATCCCGAAATCTTCCTGCGTGCGCAGGCGCTCGATAAATGGTGGCGCAGCGATCCCGAAACCGAGGCATGGATCGAAAAACGCATTCGGGGCCCATTGTCGGTTGCTGCGCTCGACCTGCCACGCCAGAGCGAAGCCACGACAATTACGCGCGGCTTCCTAACCCGGCTCGCCACGCATCCCGCGGCAGATGATGAAGCAATCGGGACGCTGCTCCGCCGCTATTTCCCAGACTGGCAGCCGGGCGAAGAAGCCGTAAGCGACTTAACGATCTCGCCTGATCGCCTCGACGACTCGTTCCGCGAATATCTTGTATCACTCAGTCTTGATGTGGCGATGGCCGATCCCGATCCGGACAGCCGCTACGCAATGCTTACGGCGGTAGCGGGGATTGCCAGCCTGTATGATGGAATCGAGCCGTTCAAGGCGGCGCTGAAGCGTGACCTGAAATTCACGAAACCCGCGATCGAGAGCATCTTCGCTGAACTGACGAGGGCGAAGGTTTGACCGAGGGGATTCGTGTCACGCTAAGCGAGCGTGTGGCGGCGGGCGGCGCTTTGCCGACCGAGGATATACTCTACGCGATACTGCCACTGATGCGCGCGGTCGCGGGGCTACATGCGATCGAGCGCGTTGCCGATCTCCGGGGCGAAACAGTGACCGATCCCGGCAATGGAATTCTCGCACTGGCACAGCCCGGCGGCTGCCGTCCCAGCTACAACGAAGCTCGCCTGCGCGAAATCCAGCCTCACGCGGGATCTGCGCTGCGCGTGATCGGGGAATATCGCGTCGCGACTGGTGTGGATACCGGCAGCAACGTCGAAGATTTGCGCGCGCGGGGAGATGACACGGACGCGGAGTTCAAACCCGCCTATCTTACCGGTTATCGCGCCTGGGAGCAGGCTATCGGCCATCATGACGAGCTGACCGACATCTTCGTCATCGGGCTGATCCTCGCCAGCCTCGCTTGTGGTCTCGATCTGAACGACGAGGAAGATGTAACGCTCTTCTCTGGCGCGCAGGCCAATCTGTTCCGGCTCAACGGCGCGCTTCATCCGGTCATCGCCGCGCTGATCACCGAGATGACCGCACTCAACCGGCATGAACGCGCGAGCGATCTGGACGCGCTCGCGCAACGACTCGAGGAGTATCGCGACCAGCCCGGGGGGCTCGACGTGGAGCGCGCACTGGCCGGGGCGAAAGGAACGAAGGACCGTCGCGCCGCGGTGCTGACCCATTTGCGCGACCGGCTGTTCGACCTTTCACGCCGCAACCGGCTGATCCATTTTCGGCCGACGCAAGCGAGTGTGAACCTCACGGTGGCCAGCGTGCCCGTCGTGATGCGCCTCGAAGCGATACGCGCGGACCAGCTCTGCACCTGGGACAACGTGTTCGCGGCGGATATGCTCAGCGGTAGGCAGATCGCGCTCGCCAAATGGCTGCGCTTCGAGGACCAGCCTTACCTCCTCTCGGCGTTCGACCGGATCATCCAGGAGACGCGGCGCGACCGGACCGAATATGGCTTCAGCCATCTCCGGCTGGTCGTCGCCTTTCTCCACTGGCACAATCTGAAAGACGCGGCGAACGAGCGCATACAGTCGCCCTTGTTATGGCTGCCGGTCGAGGTGACCAAGAAAAAGGGGGTCCGCGACCAATATCTGCTGCGCTGCCCCGGCGCCGAAGCGGAGTTCAATCCAGCCCTGCGGCATTATCTGCGCCAACTCTACGATATCCAGCTGCCCGAGAGAGTTGATCTCGCCCAGACCTCGATCGAACAGATCCATGCCGACATCACCGCGCAGATCCATCGTAGCGAACCGGGCGTGACCCTGTCGGTGACCGACAAGCCGCAGATCGAACTGATCCATCAACGGGCGGTCCAACGACTCAAACTATTCCAGCGCCGCAAGCAGCGAACGGCCCGCGCCAGCAGCGTATCGCGGCCCGACTTCAGCTACGAACGCGACGATTATCGCCCTTTGGGCCTCGCCCTCTTCGAGAAATATGTGCGGCCCACGCCGTTGCCTCAGCGGCTCGCGGTCGGCGGCAGGATGCCTGCGCGGACGGACCGGATGGTGGCGGGCGGTGATGCCGAAGCGCTGACCTACGCGCTAGCGGGCGGCGAGGGGCATCGCTACAAATGGGAGATCGATCTCACACAGGTTACGCTGGCGAACTTCAACTACAAGAAGATGTCGCTAGTCCGTGACTATAACCAGCTGATCGATGATGCGGTGCCGCCGCCCGCGTTCGACCGGATATTCTCGATCGAGCCGCGCGAACTGGAAGCCCAAGCGCCACGCGCTCTGCCGCTCCACGAACTCTATTCGGTCGTGCCCGCCGATGCGACGCAGGATGCCGCGGTTGCGATGGCTCGGTCGGGCCGAAGCTTCATCATCCAGGGGCCGCCGGGCACCGGCAAATCGCAGACGATCACCAATCTGATCGCCGACTATGCCGCGCGCGGGAAACGCGTACTGTTCGTCTGCGAGAAGCGCGCCGCGCTCGACGTAGTGTTCAATCGGCTCAAATCGGTCGGACTCGATCGGCTTTCCTGCCTGATCCACGATTCGCAGGAGGACAAGAAGTCCTTCGTGATGAATTTGAAAGACAGCTACGAACGCTGGACCAAGCAGGACGATAGACTCGAGACGCTGCACGCATCGCGCGACCGGACGCTGGACGCGCTGGCTCGGCATCTCGACCGGATCGCCGCATTCGAAACGGCGAGCAGCCGCGTGCCTGAGGCGACTGGCGCCAACGTCCGAACCCTGGTCCGCCGTCGCGCCGCGCTTCCCGAGACCAAGGCGCTTGGTGCCGCCGAACGCGAACAATTGCCCCAGCTCGCCGAATGGGACGCCCATCGCAAGCTGGCCGATCGAATTCACCGCACGATGGCGGAGAGCTTCGGTCTTGCCAGCCTTGCCGAACATCCCTTTGCCCGTCTTGCTCCTGCCATGGTGGCGAGCGACCGCGCCTATGCTGAAGTCGAGGCGGCGATCGGGGAAGGCGAGCGCATTATCGATGCACTCGACACGGCCCTGGAGGACGAGGCGCTCCTGCTTTCGTCACACACGCGGCTTGCCGATGCGCTGGTGCTGGTCCGCGCGGTACGACAGGCCGTCGAGACAAACCTTGCCGGCAATCTGGCGCTGCTCGATCCAGGCTCGTCGCTGTCAAGCCACTTCGCGGCCGGGTGCGCGGCACTTGATCGCGCGCGCAAGGAGGCCGAAGCCGCCGCCGACGCGGCCGCGAATTGGCGCGACCCGTTGACACCCGAAGACACTGGCGCTGCGCTCGATCAGGCGCGACGGCAGGAGCCTTCCTTCTTCAAGTTCCTGAACGGCGCGTGGCGACACCTCAAGCGGACCGTTCGCGAGCGCTACGATTTTTCGGCGCACGCGGTCGAACCCAGCATCACAGCGGTGCTCGAACGATTGGCCGCGCGTCACGCGACTGCCGCCGCCGATGCGGAAGCCCGGCGGGCGATCGCAATTCGATTCGCAACTACCGATGCCGATGCCCTCTCCGCCGCGCGCGACGATTGGGTGAATGCGACCGCGCCAATGCTGCGCACGCTTATTGGCCATGTCCGTGCCGCCGCTCATCCCAAGGAACTGATTGTGCGGGAGGCGGCGTCCGCGGTTCAGATCGAAGCGCTCGCCGCTTTGTGCGAACGGTTCCTCATGGGTGCGGATGACATGACAATCGGTGCGCTATCCGAAGCGATGCGCGACATGCGCGAGGGGCTGGAGGACCTGCCCGACTTGCTTCCGTTGCTCGCCGCCACCGACGCCGGAGGGCCGCGAATGGCGTTTGCGGTGCGCCACCTGCCCCTTACCCCGCCTTCGATCGAAGCACATATCATGGAGGAAGCCTTTGCTCGAATCTTGCGGAACGAGCCGGCCCTCCAGCGCTTCGATGCTGCGGAGCTCGGTTCCAGCGCGAAGCGCGCGGCCAAGGCGCGGGTGCTGCTCCAGGCCGACAATTCGGCGACGATCCTCGCGTCAAATCATCGGCGGTTCCGCAATCATGTGAAGCGCTCGATGCTGTCGGTGACGCAGCTCGACGCCGACGGTCGGGAATTCAAGCGCATCTATTCGACTGGGCGGCGCGAGCTGGAGCACGAGTTTGGCAAGTCGATGCGCTACCGCTCGATCCGCGACTTGTCGGACGACGAAACCGGACCGGTGGTAATTGACCTAAAGCCGATCTGGCTGATGAGCCCGCTCTCGGTGTCCGACACGCTTCCATTACATCCCAAGCTGTTTGACGTCGTGATCTTCGACGAAGCCAGCCAGATCCCCGTCGAGGAGGCAGTGCCCGCTCTTTCTCGCGCGCCACAGGTGATCGTGGTTGGCGACGAGATGCAGTTGCCGCCCACCAGCTTCTTTGCTGCCGCACGCGATGAGGACGAGACGATCACTGCGGAGGAGGATGGGCAGACCGTCGCGATCATTCTCGATGCGGACAGCTTGCTCAATCAAGCCGCGCGTAACCTGCCCGCAACTCTGCTCGCTTGGCACTATCGAAGTCGTTCCGAAGCGCTGATCAGCTTCTCCAACGCTGCCTTCTATGACGGACGCCTGATCACGATCCCCGATCTCGTCGTCGCCGATGCCGCCGCTGCGCTCGAACCGCTGCGTTCCGACGATCCCACCTCCGCCCCGACGGCGGTCAACCGAATGCTGGCGCGCGCGATCAGCTTTCACCCGGTTGCGGACGGCGTCTACGAAAAGCGCGTCAACGATCCGGAAGCGCGCCTGATCGCGGCGATGATCCGCGACCTGCTGTTCCGCGAAACCGGATTGAGCATCGGCATTGTCGCCTTTTCCGAAGCGCAGCAGACGGAGATAGAGGACGAGATCGATGCGCTGGCGGCCGAGGACAAGGCCTTTGCGGCACGCCTCGAGGCCGAATATGACCGCGAGGATGACGGGCAGATCAACGGCCTCTTCATCAAGAATCTCGAAAATGTTCAGGGCGACGAGCGCGACGTGATCCTGCTCAGCATCTGCTACGCGCCGGATGCGACCGGACGGATGGCGATGAACTTCGGGCCAATCAACCAGCGTGGGGGCGAGAAGCGGCTCAATGTAATCTTCAGCCGTGCGCGCCACCACATGGCTGTCGTTTCAACGATCCGCGCCGAGTCGATCACCAACACCCACAATGACGGCGCGCGGGCGCTGCGCACCTTTCTCGCCTTTGCCGAGGCCCAGGCGCGCGGCGACGCGATCCATGGCCAGACCGTGCTTGCAACCCTCAACCCCGAGGCGCAGCGGGTGTTTGCGCGCAGCGCGCCAGCTGACTCTTTGCGGGATGCCCTAGCGCAAGCGCTGACCGCCCGCGGCCACAACGTCCGCGTCCATGTCGGCAGCGCCAGCTTCCGCTGCGATCTTGGCATTCTCGCGCCGGGGGGAGATCGCTACCAGCTTGGCATCATGATCGACGGTAATGGCCACGGTTCGGTTGAGGATCGCTATGTCTTTCAGCCCGCAATCCTGCGCGCGTTCGGCTGGAAGGTGATCGATGTGCCTTCGCACAGCTGGCTGCGCGACCCTGGCGGTGTCCTCGCCCAGATTGAAACTGCGCTTCGTCGCGACGCCGAGGATGGCGACGACGATCCGTTCGAGGGGTCCACGATACCACAGCCGGTCGTCAGTGGGCCAAAAAGCAAAGCAGGCCAGGACGCGCCGGTCGCCGAGCCCGACCAGCAATCGACCGCGCCGGACTTCAGCGAATTCCGCTTCCAGCAAGGAAGTTCCGACAAATTCTGGAAGATCGCCGTTTCCGGCGGCGAGATGACCGTTATCTTTGGCCGCATCGGCACCAAGGGCAGCACGGTGGTCAAGGTCTTCGAGACACCTGAACGCGCCAAACGTGAAGCCGCCAAACTAATTTCTGAAAAGGTCCGTAAAGGCTATCTCGAAGTCTGACTGCCAGCTTTCAAAGTTTCAATCGGCTAGTAGGTGACGCCATCAGGCCTCGACGAAGTGGCCTTCCATAGCCGACCGGGCCTCGGAAGGTGGCGACACCGCTTTCGACGGAGATGCCGGCGGCGCTGAGGATCACGATGATGCGGATATCGGCATTGTGCCCCTTTGAGGATCACGATGATGCGGATATCGGCATTGTGCCCCTTTAACGCGACGGCGCCGCCGTCGCCATCCAGCATCACCGAATTGATCGGATCACCGGCGGATCAGGCGAATTCAGTTGCGATCCGCCGGCCGCGTTGCACCATGCCCGCCACGGCGAAGCCGCCGAGCGTGATCACCCAGGCCGCCGGTTCGGGGAGAGCGAATGAGTCAAGAAGGTTTGCGGCAGCCCGCTCGATGACCAGCGCTTCGGGCACGTAACGCTCTGATCCGCGTGCGCCAATGTCAGCCGACACCGGCAGCACCGTACCTGTCGCGATCAACGCGACCGTCAAAAATCCCCTCATGCCGATCCCCCTGGCATTGCAACTCGGCCACGCGTGTACGGCGTCACCGCCGCACCCACTGCCGATCCGAGCTCCTGCTAGCGCGAGGGCGCCTGCGTGTGCCAAGCGGTTGAGACGAAAAAACGACGGAAATTCAGACCTTCGTTGCCTCGATCCAAGCGGCGAACGCGTCGATGAAGCTCCTGGCGCCGTCGTCCTTGAACGGGCCACTCTCGTCGAACAGACTGGCAGCGCCGCCGCCATAGGCCTGGAGTTGCTGGAGCACCGGCATATCCAGGAACACCAGGCTCTGGCACAGCGGATGGTTAGCGCCAAAGCCGCCCATCGCACCCGGCCAGTTCATGACAACCCACGACCGCGCCCGGCGACACCTTACGCGAACCGCTGCAGGTTCCGGCTGCCAAGCGGGGCGTCCGTCGATCGCGACCTACCATTACGGCCACTTGCTGACGGAGCCATAGCCAGTTGCGTAACGAAACCCCTGTCGCGCCAGCGCGGGCTGTGTCACATCGCTGCGTGGAGAGCGATGCGCCGATCGGAACGGATCGGGCAAGCGCCAGACAAGGCAGTGACATGACTTCGATCGGTATTTTCGGCAGCCTCGGACGCATGGGTCAGGCGATCGCCAAGGCGGCCCCCGGGTTCGGCGCGCGCATCGCCGGCGGATCCGATTCGAACGACGATCCGCTGCCGGTCGCCCGCGCCGCCGATGTGCTGGTAGATTTTTCGGCGCCATCGGCGCTCGAGGCGCATCTTGCCGCCGCACGCGCCGCGAACACGCCGATCGTGATCGG
>Ga0068859_100008343_pt1 | contig 10497 bp, 3 predicted proteins | sample KBSSwiS22_FD_66585 | JGI IMG/M metagenome (GOLD analysis project Ga0068859, IMG submission 66585) | Switchgrass rhizosphere microbial communities from Kellogg Biological Station, Michigan, USA - KBS Switchgrass S2-2 | ecosystem: Host-associated > Plants > Roots > Rhizosphere > Soil ... | reverse complement strand
ACGGCACTCACGGCACTCACGGCACTCACGAGCACTCACGAGCCCACGACCCCGCGACCCCACGAACCGCGAACGCAGAAGGGCGCCGCGACATCGTCGCGGCGCCCTTCTGCATCGAGCCGAGGCTCGACTAGAAGCCCGTGTTCTGCTTCAGGTTCGGGTTGAGATCGAGTTCCGTCTGCGGGAGCGGCCAGAGGTATGCCCGGACCGGGAACTGCCGCGCCGACGCCGGCTGACACGCGCGCACGACCGTCGCGGCCGCGTTGACGTAGTCGATGCCGCACACCGCGGGCGCCGGCATCACCGTCTCGGCGATCTTCCACCGGCGGATGTCGAACAGCCGGAGTCCCTCGAACGCCAGCTCGACGCGCCGTTCGTTGCGGATGAGCTCACGGGTCAGCGTCGCGACGGGGGGCATGTTCACGCTCGGGCGCTGCCGAACGAGATTGAACGCGGCGAGGGCCGTCGGATCGGCTCCCTGACCGAGCTCGAACTTCGCCTCGGCGTACATCAACAGCACGTCGGCGTAGCGCATCAGGATGATGTCGATGCCGCCGTTGCCGCGGTCGGCCTTGTCCGTGAGGTCGATGTACTTCCGGATGTTGAACCCGGTCACCGAGGCCTGGGCGTTCTGCAGGTCGATCGCCTCGGGCCTGGTGGAGATGCCCTTCGGCCGTGAGTCGAACACGTTCCCGTCCCACGTCGTGCCGGGATAGAGAATCGTGAACGCCAGCCGCGGATCGCGGTTCGACGTGTACGACAGCGTGTCCGTGGGCCCATTCCAGGGCTTCGCGACGTACAGCGGCGACGTCGTGATCGGCAGGCCGTCCTTCATGTAGTACGCGTCCACGAGCTGCCGGATCGGGACCACCGACGCGGTGCCCGAATTGGTGAACGGCGCATACTCGCCGAAAATGTTGTTGTTCTGGCCCGACGCCTGAGTGGTCTTCGCGTAGTTGTGGGTGAAGATCCGCTCCTTGCTGGTCTCGCCGGCGTACAGGAACAGCTCGCCGTAGTTCGGGTGCAGCGAGTACACGTTCGCGTCGATCACCTGCTTCGCCGCGTCCGCCGCGACCTGATAGCGACCCGCGTACAGCGCCGCGCGCGCCTTGTACGACACGGCTGCCCACTTCGTTGCGCGGCCGATGTCGTTCCCCGTGTACGAGACGGGGAGCACCGCCGCGGCCTCGTCCAGATCCTTGATGATCTGGTCGTAGATCTGAGGGACCGTGGCGTTCGTGAGCTGCCGTGCCTCGTCGTCCGTCATCGGAGTGAGAGGCATCGGCACGGGGCCGTACGTCGCGACGAGCTGCAGGTACAGCACCGCGCGGAGGAACTTCGCCTCGGCGACGTATCGGTTCTTCTTGGTCGGGTCGATCTTGCCCGCCGGAATGCGGTCGATGTTGCCGAGCAGGATGTTGGCTTTCGCCACCCCTGGGAACCAACCCTCCCATCTGGTGGGGTTCGTCGCCGTCCGGGCCCACCGCTCGCGCCCGTACACGCTCTGCGGGTCGAACGTACCGTCGGAGAAGACGTAGCGGCTGTCGAACTGGCGGTTGACGGCGCCGTTGTCCGTCATCCCATCGTGGCCGATGATCTCGAACCAGTCCGGAAGCGCGGCGTAGACCCCGTTGAGCGTCAGGACGGCGTCGTTCTCCTGTGTCCAGAAGATCTCGTCCGACACCGTGGTCGGTGACGTGACGTCCAGGAGCTTGTCCGCCGACTGACAGCCGACGAACGGCATCGTCAGGACGAGCGCGCCGAGGATGAGTGTGCGTCTATTCATCTGAGGGGAAAGTCGAGGCATGAGGGAGAGGAATCAGAAGCCGAGGCTCGTTCCGATGCTCCAGTTGCGCGTCTGGTAGTAGTACGTGGCGCGCGTGGAGCCCGGGTTCGCCTCGGGGGGCACGATCCCCTTCAGCGGCGACCAGGTGTAGACGTTGGTGCCCGCGATGTAGAGGCGGGCGCTGCTCAGACCACTCCGCGCCACGAGTCGCCCGGGCAGCGTGTAGCCGAAGTTCAGGTTCTTGAGGCTCACGTAGCGGCCATCGCGGACGTACCACGAGTTCGAGCCCGGCGCGTTCTGGTTGTGATCCGAGCGGAAGGTGAACCGCGGCCACTTCGCGTCGGTGTTCTCCGGCGTCCAGTAGTCGAGCAGGTACGTCGCGAAGAAGTTCTCCCACGTCGGTCCCTCGATCAGCGCGCCGTCGAGGAAGACGTCCTGTTTGCCGACACCCTGCACGAGCAGGCTCATGTCGAAGCTCCGCCATCCGGCCGAGAGGTTCGAGCCGAACGTGTAGTGCGGGAACCGATCGCCGATGACGACGCGGTCGAGCGCGTCGATCTTCTTGTCGCCGTTCTGGTCCTTGTACTTGAGGTCACCCGGCGCGGTCTTCGCGTTCTGCGCCGCCCAGGCCGCGACCTCGGCCTGCGTCTGGAAGATGCCGACCGCCTCGATGCCGAAGATCGCGTCGATCGGCTCGCCGAGACGACGGATGTACGGCGAGGAGATCTGATCCCCACCCGGCAGGTTCGTGATGCGGTTCTTGTTGTTGGCGACGTTGAATCCCACCGAGTAGTTCAGCTGGCCGATGTTGTGACGCCAGTTGAGCGCCGTCTCCCAGCCGGTGTTCTGCACCGCGCCGGCGTTCGACGTCGGGGACGTGTAGCCGATCAGGCTCGACACCGGCACGGCGATGAGAATGCCGCTCGTCAGCTTGTTGTAGACGTCGCCGGTGAACGTGAGCCGGTTGGAGAACATCTCGACGTCGACGCCGACGTTCGTCTGCTCCGTCGTCTCCCAGCTGATGTCCGGGTTTGCCAGACGGCCCGGGATGGCGCTGCTCGCCAGCGCATTGTTGAAGCTGTAGTTGAGCGTGTTGATGTTGAACGTCTGCTGGAACAGGTAGTCGGCGATGCGGTCGTTGCCCAGCCGGCCCCACGAGCCGCGCAGCTTCAGGTCGTTGACGGGGCCGAGATGGTTGCGGAGCACCGGCTCGTCCGAGATGCGCCAGGCGAGCGACGCCGACGGGAAGGTGCCGTACTTCGTGTTCGGTCCGAACCGCGACGAGCCGTCGTGGCTGAGGTCGACCTCGGCGAGGTACCGGTTGTTCCAGCTGTAGTTGAGGCGCGCGAACTGCCGGACGAGACGTGTCTCACTCGCGCTGCCGCCCGAGAACTGGAACGACGCGTCGCCGTTGCCGGGGAGCTGCAGCTCGTTGTTGTAGGCGCCCTGCCGCTGCGCGGTGTTGCCGTCGAAGGTCGTCTGGCGCTGCTCGTAGCCGACCAGGCCGTGAAACAGGTGCGCGCCGAGCGTGCGCTCGTACTCGCCGGTGAGCTGCGCGTCGAAGTTGAAGTCGTTGTTCCGCCGGTCGAACGAGTTCGTCCGGACGTTGTTCATGCGCGCCGTCGTGGGGTTCACGAACGGGTCGAACAGCGTGTAGGTCGGCTGGAACTCGAGCTGCCGATTGTCCTTGTTGTCGGCCGTGAACTGCCCGCCGAACTTGAGGCCGTTCTCCATCGCGTAGCTCGCCAGGGTATTGAGCGAGGCCGTGACCCAGCGATCCTTCACCCATCCCTGCTCGCGAAGCAGGGCCAGCGGGTTGTACTGGTTCCCCCGGTTCCAGCTGTAGGCGCCATCCGGATACGTCGCCAGCACCGTCGGCGGCGTGTCGTGGATGGCGCGGAACTGCGCGTCGCCCTCGCCGCGCGGCCGCGCCGTCCGTTCGTGCATCAGCATCAGATTGGCCTGCGCCGTGAGCCGCTTCGACACGTTGAAGTTCGTGTTGCCGCGCAGCGTCGCCCGCTTGTAGTAGTTCTCGGTGTTGAGGATGCCTTCCTGGTCGAAGTAGTTCCCCGACAGCGAGAGCGTCGCGAGGTCGTTGCCGCCCGAGAGGCGCACCGTCTGATCCGACATCGGCGCCGTCTTGTAGATCAGGCCGAGCCAGTTCGTGTTCGGGTACTTGATGGGATCGATGCCCGATTCCGTGCTGTCGATGAAGCCCGCGCTGTACTTGGCCGGCTGCCCCGAATTGATGTAGACCTGATTGACGGCATTGAGCTCGGTGCGGATGTCGACACGCTCCGGCATGTCCTGCGCTTTCTGCGACGCGACGTAGCCGTCGTAGGTGAACTTCAGGGCGCCAGTGTTCCGGCCGCGGCGCGTCTTGATGATCACGACGCCGTTCGCCGCGCGCGCGCCGTAGATCGCCGCCGACGCCGCGTCCTTGAGCACCGACACGCTCTCGATGTCGAGCGGATCGAGGTTGTTGATCTCGCCCACGACGCCGTCCACGAGGATCAGCGCGCCGTTGTTGCCGAGCGTACCCGCGCCCCGGATGCGCACCTGGGCGCCGTCCGAGCCCGGCCGGCCACCGAAGTCCTGCACGGTGACGCCAGGCATGAAGCCCTGCAGGCCCTTCGTGATGTTCGAGACCGGACGCTTGGTGATCTCCTCGCCGGCCACGACCTCGGTCGAACCGGTCACGTTCGCCTTCGTCTGCTCGCCATACCCCGTCGAGACGACGACGCGCTCGAGCTCTGCCGGCGCGACGGTCAGCCGGAGGTTGAGCGTCGCCGACTGGCCGGCAACGACGGTCGTCTGTCCCTGGGTCAGCCGATAGCCGAGTAGTCGTGCGCGGACCGTCTGCGTCCCCGCGGGGACGTTGGAAAGCGTGTAGCGGCCGGTCTGGCCGCTGCTCGTGGCGAGATTGAGACCATCGACGCTCACGCGCGCGCCGGCGACGGGGGTGCCGGACGAATCCGACACCACGCCGCTGATCGTCCCGGTCGTCGCCTGCCCGGAGGCACGCGACGGCACGGTGATGAGCGAGATGGCACATGCTGCCAGGAGCAACCGTGTCGAGCGGTTGATCAGGGACATCCAGACCTCGAACGTGTTGAGAGGGGAACAGGAACTACGCGAAGCGAAACCATCCCGCGTCCCGGACGGCGGCGGCGGGTACCCGGCGTCGTTGCCGAGTCGGCGAACGGCCGTGCGTGATCGTCGCGCACGGTGGCAAAATGGACCCAATAGAGCCGGGTTCAGGGGCGTGTCGATGACCGAGGGGACCTCCGCGCTGGTGAGTCGGTCACGGATTCAAATCTGAATGTTTGTTCACCTAACTTGAACAAATGCTCTGTAGCCAGACGAATGTTCAGCTCGGCGGACTAATGATAGCGGCGTACGCGCGCCGCGCCAGGACCGTTGTGAAGTCGAATTCGGTGAGTTGGGCGATGGCCGGCCTCGCCGAGCGTCGCGCCGAGATCCGGCCTGTAAAGGAAGCTCCGCCCGGGGCATCTGCTCGCCCCGAGAGCGTGTCGAATCACCCGGGAGCCAGAACCCGTACGTGAACAGATCGGGGCCGACGCTTCGCACGTGCTTCGTCGAATCGCCTTCGTTGAGCACTTCCACGTAATCGAGTGCAGCGCTTCGCACCGCTGCACCGTCCGCACTGGTCTGTTCGAACATCCGACTCGGCGCGACGAGCTTCGCGACGAGCACCGCCTCAGCGATGAACAGCACGCCAGACGACATCGAGGCTCCAATGATTCGGCCTGGTCAGTATGTCGACTTGAACTCCAGACGGCCAGACCGCTTGCAGCCGCACTGGCACCATCGCCCCGCTTCCAGCAAACTCGACGTTGGGAGGGCGGTGTGTCCGCGCTGAACGCTAGCGCGGCTCGTGGTGTCTTACATGTGTCGACCGTCGAGCCTCCCACCGTCCCACCGCCCGTCGCGTGACGAACCCATTGATCTCGCCGCTGCTCGTCAGTCTGCGTGAAGCGCTCGCCGGCCGGTACGACGTCGAGCGCGAGCTCGGTGCGGGCGGCATGGGACAGGTGCTGCTCGGTCGCGACGTCGCGCTCGACCGGCCCGTGGCGATCAAGGTGATCGCGCCCGATCTCGCCTCGTCGCCCGCATCACGCCAGCGCTTCCTCCGCGAAGCGCGCACGGTCGCGCGCTTGCGTCACCCGAACATCGTCACGGTCTACGCCGCGGGCGAAGCCGACAACCTCCTCTACTTCGTGATGGAGTACGTGGAAGGGGAGAGCCTGCGGCAGATGCTCGAGCGCGATGGACGCGTCGAGGGGCAGCGCATCGAGCGCGCCGTCGCCCTGCTCGCCGATCTCGCGCGCGCACTCGGCTACGCGCACGCGCAGGGTGTCGTGCACCGCGATGTGAAACCGGAGAACGTGCTGCTCGACGCGGCGACGAGGCGTGCGATGCTCACCGACTTCGGCGTCGCCCGCGCGTTCGCGAGCGGCGTCGACAGCGATGGCGATTCGGTCGTCACGCGCACCGGGTTCGTCGTGGGCTCCCCGCGGTACATGAGTCCGGAGCAGGCCGTCGGCGAGCGTGAGCTCGACGGCCGGAGCGACATCTACTCGCTCGGCCTCGTGGGCTACGAGATGTTCGCCGGCTCGGCGCCGTTCACGGGGTCGTCGCCGATGCAGGTGCTGACGAAGCAGCTCACCGAGGCGCCGCCGCCGCTCGCGCGGCAGCGTCCCGATCTGCCGGCGGAGATCACGTGCACGATCGACCGTGCGCTGAGCAAGCTCCCGGCCGATCGATGGAGCACGGCGGAGGAGTTCGCGCGCGCGCTCGAGGGCGCGACCCCCCCGAGCCCGATCGCGGCGGCGGCGCGCACGTCGGCGGCCACGGTCGTGTCGCAGCCGGTCGCCATCGCGGCGGCGCGACGCTGGCCCCCCCACACGCGCTGGCTCGCGACGGCGGCCGTCGCCGTGCTCGCCGTCGTCGCCGGCGCGTTCATGTGGATGCGGCCGGATGGTGCGCCGAGTGGCGTCGATCCCCGCAAGTCGTTCTATGTCGCGCCGTTCGAGATCCTCGGCGGTGGCGAGCAGCTCGCCTGGCTGCGCGAGGGCAGCGCGAGCATGCTCACGCTCAACCTCGCGCAGTGGTCCGACCTGACCGTCGTGAGCTACGAGCGCGGGCTCGACCTCCTGCGCGAGGCGCGGCTCGATACGGCGCGCCGCATCGGCCTCGCCGATGCGCGCGAGATGGCGCGCAAGGCGGGCGCGTGGACGGTGGTGATGGGGCAGGTGACCGCCGCCGGCGATTCGATGCTCGTGACGGCGCGGCTGTTCGACGTGGCGAACGGTCGGCAGCTGCATCAGGCGCAGCAGAGCGGGAGCCGCACCGCCGACCCGCGCCCGTTGTTCGACGGGCTCACGCGCCAGCTGCTCGACGTCGCCGGCGCGCCCTCGACGATCTCGCTCGGGCGGCTCACGGAGACGACCACCGAATCGATCGAGGCGTATCGCGCGTACCTCGAAGGGACGCGCGCGATGAATCACTGGCAGCTCGACCGTGCGGACTCGCTGTTCGCGCTCGCCACCGCGCGCGACTCCGACTTCGCGCTCGCCTATTACCATCGCGCGATGGGGCTCGGATGGCGGCAGGTCGGCGACTCGCTGCATCTCGCGCTCGCGGGGCGCGCCGCGGCGCTCGCCTCGAAGCTGCCGCCGCGCGAGCGCGAGCTCGTGGCGGGGTACGCCGATCTCACGCTGGCGCTGCAGAGCGCGATTCGCGGGGACACGATCACGGCGCAGGCGAAGTTCCCGTCGGCGCAGGCGCACTATGCGGCGGCGATCGCGCGCGATTCGGGCGATGCGGAATCGTGGTACGGGCTCGCGGACGCGCTGTGGCACCACCAGCCGGACGGGTGGGGGAAGCCGCGCACGGTGGCGAACTGGGATCGTGCCCTGCACGCCTTCGACCGGACCCTCGCGCTCGACTCGACGTTCTATCTCGCCTACGCGCACAAGATCGACCTCTACCGGCAGGCGTCGGGACAGACGCCGACGTTGATGCTCGAGGGCGACTCGCTCCGCATCGTCGATCCGGCCGCGGCGCAGCGTGGCGAGATGGCCGATCGGCTCAAGGCGGCACAGCGGCGCGCGTACGAGCTCGCGGTGCGCGATGCGCGCGCCTGGGTGTCCGCCGCGCCGTCGCCCAGCGCCTACCAGTCGCTCGCGCTCCTCTACTTCTCGCAGGGCCGGGCCGATTCCGCCGCCATCGTTCTGCGCGAGTCGCTCGCCCGCCCGGAGACGCACGCCGCACACACGGTGTTCCAGCTCGTCTACGCCGAGTCGAAGAGCGATCCGCTCGGCGCGCTGCGATCGCTGCGCCGCGCGCTTCGAGCGCCCGACCTGCACGGCCTCCAGCTGCAGGGGTCGAACAACCTCATCGAGTACCTGCTGGGTGCGGGCGCCGCCGCGGCGATGACGGGCAGCCTCGTCGACGTCGATTCGCTCGCTTCCCTCGCCGTGCGCACGGTGAGCGCACCGAGTGGGCTCGGGCTGCGCGAGGATCCGCGCACCCGCCTCTGGCCGTTGGGTGTGCGACTCGCCGCCGGCCTGCCGGCGCGCAGCGTCGCACCGGCGTTCGCCGCGTCCCTCGCGAGCCTCGAGCGACTGCCTCGCGGCGGCGGTGACTACCTGCGCGCGCAGGCGGTGGCCGCGCTGTACGTCTCCTATCTCGCGACGCACGATCAGCGCTCGCTCGCGCTCCTGCGCGACTGGCGCGTCGGCCAGCCTCCGTTGAGCGAGATCGATGCGCTCGTGGCGCTCGATGCGCGGGACACCGCCGCGGCCCGTGCGGCGATCAGGACGTTCCCTTCCGCGGACTCGATCCGCGCGGCGCGCGGGCCGGTGTCGCTCCCGCGGTGGATCGCGCGCGCGCGCGCCTACGAAGCCGTGGGTGATCTGCGTGGTGCGGTCGCCGCGTACTCGGTGCTCGAGCCGCAGCAGATTTCGTCTCTCGGGCAGGCCGACCCCTCGTGGCCGTTCTACGCGCGATCGTTGATGTGGCGCGGAGAGCTTCAGGAGCGGCTGGGCGACCGCGCGGCTGCGATCGACTCGTATCGCCGCTTCGTCTCCCTCTGGGCCGAGGCGGATCCCGCGCTGCAGCCGCAGCGCGAGACCGCGCGCGAAGCACTTCGCCGGCTCGGCGTCGCATCCTGATTGCGCGCCGAGCGCGCTCATCAGTTTAATTGAAGCATGCTTGGACTGAGCCCATGGCTCTCGCTCCTCGTCGTGCTCCTCGTCGCCATGGTCGCGCGGCAGATTCCCGAGCGGCGCCGCAGCCGCCGGCTGGCCGCGCGCACGCTCGAGACCCTCGACGGCCCGTGGGCGCCGGCCATCGTCTGTGTGCTGACCGGGCTCGTGACGTTCTACGTGTGGGGCTCGCTCACCCGCAGCGCGGTCGTCCACGACGAGTCGGCGTATCTGCTGCAGGCGGAGATCTTCTCGCGGCTGCGCTTCACCGCGCCGACGCCGCCGCTTCCGCAGTTCTTCGAGCAGCTGTACGTGAACCTCCGTCCAGCGGTGTTCTCGAAGTATCCGCCGGGAACGTCGCTGCTGCTCGCGCCGGGAGTGATGACCGGCATGCCCGGTCTCCCGGTCGTGGTGATGAACGCGCTGAGCGGCGCGCTCGTGTTCATCCTCGCGCGGCGGCACGCCGGCGGCGTCGTCGCGCTGCTCGCGTGGGTGTTCTGGGGCACGTCGTTCCCGGTGCAGTACTTCCACGCCATGTACCTGTCCGAGGTGCCGACGAGCCTCGCCTGGCTCGCGGCGTGGTGGGGCGTGTCGCGCTGGGCGAGGTCGGCGCGCGCGCGCGATCTGGCCATCACGGCGGTCTCGCTCGCGCTCTGTGGCATCACGCGTCCCCTCACCGCGGTGGCCCTGGCCATCTCGGTTGGCCTGGTGCTGATCGTCGTCGCGCGCCGTCGCAGCGATGACGCTCGGCCGCGGTTCACGCGGCACGAGGTCGGTGCGCTGGCCGCGGCGGCGTTCGCCGCGATGCTGTTCGTCGGCCTCTGGAGCTGGCGGAGCACGGGTGATCCGCTCACCACCCCGCTCTCGCTCTACACGCAGCGCTACGTCCCGTTCGACCGGCTCGGCTTCGGCGTGCGGGCCGGAGACAAACCGTCCGCGACCCTGCCGTGGGATCAGCGCGTCACCGACGGCTCGTTCTACGAGGAGCACCGGATTCACACGCCGGGCACGCTCCCCGCCACCGCCGTCGCCCGCGCGCGCATGATCGGCCGCGACATGTGGTACGACTGGCGTGGCGGCCTCGCCCTCGTCGCGCTGGTGGGGCTCGTCGGAGCGCCACCCGCCCTGTGGATCGGGCTCGGTGCCCTCGTCGTGCAGCTGCTGCTCTATCTGCTCTACGCGCATCCGGCCCGCTGGTCGCTCTACTACATCGAAGGGCTGCCGGTGCTGGCGTTCGCGACCGCGCTCGGTGTGCTGCGCGTGCTCGAGCTGGGCGCGCCTCGGATGGCATCCTCGCGCGCGCGACTCGTCGTGCTGGCGACGATGCTCGTCGCGATGGCCTATCCGGCCGCGATCACCATTCTTCAGGTGCGCGCCCAGATCGCCACCGATCACGCGTACTACGACACCTTCCGCGCCGCGCTTCCAGGGGACGAGTCGGACACGGCGATCGTCTTCGTGCGCTACGCACCCTCGCAC
>Ga0068859_100008342_pt1 | contig 10498 bp, 9 predicted proteins | sample KBSSwiS22_FD_66585 | JGI IMG/M metagenome (GOLD analysis project Ga0068859, IMG submission 66585) | Switchgrass rhizosphere microbial communities from Kellogg Biological Station, Michigan, USA - KBS Switchgrass S2-2 | ecosystem: Host-associated > Plants > Roots > Rhizosphere > Soil ... | reverse complement strand
GCTTTCGTTTCGGCGATGTGCACTTCGTCTGACTTACTTCCTGTAGAACCGTCGGGATAGACTAGAATGGCGTCGTCTGCAACGATCCGCTTGATCGCTTCGACGTCATACGTTTCCCCCGCCTTGAACCAATCGCGTTCAACCTTCAACACCGCGGCCTGAATCGCCGCCGCATCGTAAGTTTCTTTGGCTGGACCAGCGGTCGCATTCGCCGCGTTTCGATTAGTATCCGTGGCTGCGGGCTGGCACCCGCTGAGGACCATGACAATCCCAACTACCAACAACAACGCAAGTGCACTTCTGTTCATTTAATGAACTCCTTTTCAGATCGGGTCGGACGAAACCACCAAAAGCACTCAGCTTCTACGTCAAACGCACCTTTTTAGTCAACTTTTGATTGGCCCTCCGCAGATTGACATCGCCATTTCTTCGGATTAATCTCGCCATATATAAGCAAACCGGAGCGACCACGGCATTCTACATTGGCAGTTCCGGCGGTACGTTTCCTACCTGTTTGTTTGTGAACACGTAAATTGGAAAGGAGTAACCATGACTCGCCTTTTGAGATCCTCCAAATTTTGGTTACTAAACCGAGCCCTGCTTGTAGTGATCTGTTTAGCTTTTGCAGGCACCGCTTTCGCCCAAACCGCTCAAAAACGCGCCAATCTTAAGCCGGAAGAAGAGCCGGTTTTCCACGAGTATCGTGGCGTAAAAATCGGCTGGTTATCGGATGAAGTGCGCAAGAAACTCGGCAACCCCCTGGTTAAGGGAGAAGAGCAGGACTATTACGAGTTTGGCGAAAAAGAGAAAGCACAAGTCTACTACGACAAAGCGACTCGGCAGGTAACGGCTATCTCCGTCGACTTCATTAATGGAGCCCCGGAAGTAATCACTCCGCAGCAAGTGTTCGGTGCTGATATCGAAGCCAAGCCCGACGGCTCAAAATCCAGGCTGGTGCGATATCCGAAGGCTGGTTACTGGATCTCGTACAGCCGAACAGCGGGCGATAGTCCGATCGTTTCGGTGACGATACAAAAACTCGGCCCGTGATTCTGGCACAACACATCAAGGACAGGGCTCTTTTTGAAGGATTCAATAAGGTCGGAATAGTCGGCGCCCAGGCGCTCGAGGCTGAGGGGCGCCGGCTGAATGAGTGGCTTGCGCGCGGGTTTCACGGCGAAATGAGCTGGATGGCGCGCGATGTCCACAAGCGTATCGATCCGCGCGAGATCTTCCCGCAGGCGCGTTCAGTAGTCGTTATCGCGCTCAACTATTTTACGCCGCATCAGCATCAGCAAAATCCCGCCACCGGCAAAGTATCTCGCTATGCCTGGGGAGATGATTACCACGACGTAGTGAAAGAGAAACTGTTGTCACTGCTTTCGTGGGTTCGCGACCAGGAGCCTCACGCTGATGGAAAAGTGTGTGTCGACATACAGCCGGTAATGGATAAAGCATGGGCCGTACGTGCGGGACTGGGATGGCTGGGCAAGCATTCGAATGTGATCACGCCCGAGCATGGTTCGTGGGTCTTTATCGGTGAGCTGCTGCTGAACCTGGAACTCGATTGCGATAGTGTTCAGATAGAGGATCACTGCGGAACGTGCACGCTTTGCATCGATGCTTGTCCGACACAAGCGATTACCGAGCCGTACGTTGTCGATTCCAACAAATGCATTTCTTACGGGACTATCGAACTGCGGGCGCCTGAACTGCCTCGTGAGCTTGAAGAGAACCTTTCGGGTTGGTTGTATGGCTGCGACATCTGCCAGGATGTTTGTCCGTGGAACCGTTTTGAAGAGACTACCGCTGAGGCGCGTTTTGCTCCGCGCGACGGAAACGTCAATGCTGATCTCGATGAAATTCTTGAGCTCACACCCGAGACTTATGCGAAACGTTACCGAGGCAGTGCGATGAAGCGCGCGAAACTGACCGGCTTGCAGCGCAACGCGCGCGCGATTAGCCACAAAAAAGCACAGGAAGCACAAAGCTGATTTTTGTGCCTTTTGGCGGCGCATCAACACGAAATGTGTCTAATCCACTTAATCGGCGGCGCATTTTCGCATCAACCTGAAGATCTGGACCGTAGTCTCAGCGTCAAATCGTCAGACCTCATTAAACGTGCCTTCGACGACATTGATTCCGCAAAGTTGGTGGATCATCACGTGCACATCGCCGGGCTTGGCGTCGACGGTACGAATACTTTCGTCAATCCAAAGATGCGGACGTGGCGACATCCGTTTCATCGTCTGAAGCTGAAGGTTTATATGAGTTCGGCGGGCGTCTCTGATGAAGACAAAGCTGATCCGCAGGCCGCCGCTCGACTCGAGAGCCTGGTGCAAAGCATCAAAGGCCACGGCAAACACCGGCTGCTTGCTTTCGATAAGAACTATCGTCGAGATGGATCAGTGAACCTCGAGAAGACCGAGTTTTATGTTCCGAACGAGTATGTCTTCGAGTTGGTTGACCGGTATCCGGAATTGTTTATTCCGAATATCTCCGTCAATCCTTACCGGCCTGATGCGGTTGCCGAGCTGGAGAAGTGGGCTCGTCGTGGTGCGCGGGTCGTGAAGTGGCTGCCGAATGCAATGGGGATCGATCCGTCGAATGCGAAGTGCGATCCGTTCTACGACAAGATGAAGGAGTTTGATCTGATTCTGTTGAGTCATGGCGGCGAGGAGAAGGCTGTCGAGGCCGAAGAGGATCAGAAGCTCGGGAATCCGTTGTTATTGCGGCGCGCGCTCGACCATGGTGTGAAGGTGATTGTGGCGCATTGTGCCGGACTCGGAACGAACGAAGATCTCGATAACCAGGATCGAAAGGTGGTCGACAACTTCGATTTGTTTCTGCGTTTGATGGACGAGAAACGTTATGAAGGATTGGTGTTTGGGGAGATTTCAGCGATGACGCAGTTCAATCGTGCGGGAAAGCCGCTACGAACGATGCTCGCGCGCGCAGACCTGCACGAGCGGCTGGTTAATGGCAGCGATTATCCGTTACCAGCCGTGAACATTTTGATCAGGACCGGCCAGTTGGTTAAGCATGGTTACATTGGTCGCTCCGAGGCCGATTCCCTGAAAGAGATCTACGACTACAACCCGCTGCTCTTTGACTTTGTTTTGAAGCGCACTCTGAGACTTCCTGGCACTGACAAGGCATTTCCCGCCGCCGTTTTCATGTCCAATCCTTCGCTCTCCGTGTAAATCCGTCGCCTAAATAGTATGATTTCAGCGATGTTGCGTGACTCATATAATCGTCCGATTCGCGACCTGCGCGTGTCGCTCACGGATCGCTGTAATTTTCGTTGTTTCTACTGTCTGCCGCACGGCGAGCCGCCGATCGCGCCGAAAGAGCAGATGCTTTCGTACGAGGAAATCGAGCGTGTGTGCGAGATATTTGTGTCGCTCGGTATCGAGAAACTTCGGCTGACTGGCGGCGAACCGATGCTGCGCCGCGATATCGAAACGATTATTCGAAAACTGAGCCGGCTGAAGAGCTCAGGTCTGAAGGATCTGGCGCTGACAACCAACGGCTACTATCTGCCGGATCGGGCACAGAGTCTTAAAGACGCCGGGCTCGCCCGAGTCACGATCAGTCTCGACAGCTTGAAGCGCGACGTTTTCAAACGGATGACGGGCGTCGACGTGCTCGACAAGGTGCTGGCGGGAATTGCAGCGTCGAAAACGGCCGGGCTTGAGCCGATAAAGATCAATGCAGTGATCGTGCGCGGGCACAACGAAGATGAGGTTGCAGATTTTGCTGCGTTTGCTCGTGAGTACGACGTGAAGATGCGCTTCATTGAATTCATGCCTCTGGATTCCGGGCACGAGTGGTCGCGGGACGATGTTGTGTCCGGGAAAGAGATTCGCGATCGCATTAGCGAACGCTTTCCGCTGGTGCGGCTTGAAGAGCCGAGAGGTTCTGAGACGTCTTTACGATATCGTTTCGCGGATGGGGCACCCGGCGAGATTGGAATCATCGCGCCAGTGACTGAACCCTTCTGTGGCGCCTGCTCACGAATCCGCTTGACGGCTGACGGTCAGATTCGCACCTGTCTGTTTTCAACCGTCGAACATTCACTGCGTGATGTAGTTCGCAGCGGGGCGTCGCGTGAAGAGATTATCGAGTACATCCATTCAGTGATGCTGAAGAAGGAACCGCGCCACTTCATCAACGATCCCGGCTTCGTCACCCCCTCACGAACGATGAGCTTTATCGGCGGCTAGTTGATCGCATACGCAGTAAGGAGTAGAATCCGTCCACTTGATTTACAATACTCACAGAACACCAATGAGCACTAAAGTCGAAGCCACAATCGAAGATCTCTACAAAGTCGACGGCAAGGCTGAGCTCGTCAACGGAGAAATAATCCTCATGTCTCCAACTGGCTATCGACCGCATTACGCGGGAGCCGAAATCTTTTCCTCACTCCGTGACTATAGCAAGCGCCATGAGTTTGGACGTGTTGTCGGCGATAACGTGGGATTTGTCGTAAACCTTGCTCACCGTAAATCGTTCAGTCCTGACGCCGCGTTTCATATCGGAGCCGATACCGGTATGAAATTCCTCGAAGGCGCGCCGGTGTTTGCCGTCGAGATTCGCAGCGAAAGCGATTATGGGCCGCGTGCCGAGAGAGCGATGGCGGCGAAGCGTGCGGACTATTTCGCGGCTGGCACGCTCGTGGTTTGGGATGTGGATTTATTGAGCGACGATGTAGTGCGCGTTTACCGCGCCGGCGATCCGGAAAGACCCACGATCTATCACCGTGGCGAAACCGCAGAGGCTGAGCCCGCCGTGCCGGGCTGGTCGATGGCGGTTGATGACCTGTTTCCCGTTGATTCTGAATCCACCGGGACATAGAATCACTTCAACGTGATTCGAAACACTCACACAACACCGATGAGCACAAAAGTCGAAGCCACAATCGAAGATCTTTACAAAGCCGAGGGCAAGGCTGAGCTCGTCAATGGAGAAATAATCCTCATGTCTCCAACAGGCGGTCTTCCGGGATACGCTAGCGATCGAATACTTTTCTCACTAATCCAATATTCCGATCAGCACAAATCCGGATATGCGGTCGGCGATAATAAAGCTTTTGTGGTGAATCTTCCGCACCGCAAGTCGTTTAGCCCGGATGTGGCGTTCCACGTCGGCGAACTCACGATGAAGTTCTCCGAGGGAGCGCCGGTGTTTGCCGTTGAGGTTCGTAGCGAAGGCGACTACGGGGCGCGCGCCGAGAGAGCAATGGCGGCTAAGCGCGCGGACTATTTCGCTGCTGGTACGCACGTCGTATGGGATGTGGATTTATTGAGCGACGATGTGGTGCGCGTTTACCGCGCGAGTGATCCCGAGAGAGCTACGATTTATCGGCGCGGCAAAACAGCAGAGGCTGAGCCGGCTGTGCCAGGCTGGACGATGGCTGTTGATGATCTCTTCCCAGCGAAATAGGTTCACTCACGCTTTCACAAACTCATCAATCTCTTTCACCGCCCGCAACCCAGACCATAGCGCCCCCTGCATCCACGAAGACCAAGGTGAGAGATGTTCACCCGCGAAGTGTATCCGCCCGTCAGCCGCCGAAGCCGATAGGTAGTTTCCGAAGCCCACAAAGCCCCACGCACCGCGCGACCATTCGTCATCCAACCAACACTTGGTCGCACCGCGCTCGAAGGTTTCCCGAAGGCCGCCAAACATGCCATCCAACTGCGCCAACGTGGTCGCGATGCGCTCGTTCTCTTTCAGATTCGTGATTCTTTCAGCTTCGCCCGGGCGTGCGTACGTCATCAAGATCCCGCGTGGTCCTGGTTGGTTCCAGGTCGGCTGCCAGATTTCGATCGCGCCAGCGGTGAACACAAATCCATTTAACCCTTTATCTTCCCAATTACGAGTCTTCGTTTGCAGATAAACACGTGCGACCGCGTCGTAGTGAGTGTTCTTGATGAGATCGCGTTTCTGCGAGGACAACGCCGGCAAGTCGATTTTCTTCAGCACTGAAAACGGGATCGTGCAGAGTACGTTGTCAGCAGTGAGTGTTTGTCGTTGTCCTGCCTTGAGGAAAACCACGCGCGCTTGCTTGTCATCCTGTTCAATTCTAACTACAGCTGAGCCATATTGAATCTTACCGCCGAGTTTGTCAGCGAAAGCCTTGGGTAATAGATCCTGACCGCCTTTGATCTTACGCCAACGCTCGGGACCTCCACCTAAGTCGCCGCCAAAATGCCGCATCATCGCATCCGTAAACCCGTCGATCGGCACTTCTTCTCGCCCGCCGCGATCAAACCGCAATGCATTCAATCGCTGCGGATAAAACGGCTCCAGCGGTAGCTCAAACTCCTTCACATACTTGAGCGTGAGATCGTGATTGTCAGGAATACGGGCTGCACCAGCTTCGGCAAACAATCCATCCGAGAACGGCTCGCGCAGTGTATGAACACGACCGCCAGGACGCGTGCGTGCTTCGAGCACCGTTACATCGTGGCCCAACTTGGTAAGTTCATACGCAGCAACAAGCCCGGCCATCCCGGCCCCCAGAACGAGAACCTTTTTGGCCGGGCCACTCAGAACGAACGTGCCGAACGCACCTGCCGGCCTCAGTCCGGTGGCGGCAACTGCGACTGCGCTTCGCCTTAAGAATTGACGGCGAGTTAATGCCAATTACCTTCGTCCTCTGTGTCGTGATCTGTGCGTCCGAGATTTTGTTTTCGCCGGAGGCTTGGCGGCCTGTGCTTCAGTACGTTCTGTCGACGAGGGGGGTTGCGAACTTGTTTCCGCCGGAGCCGGCTTGGCCGGCATGTCAGCTTTGGAAAATCTCGGCAGCAAATCGTCGTGCATTGCCAACTGATAAACCGACCATGCGATCACCATCGCATCCTTTTTCACGTCGTCTTCAAGAATACGTTCGTAAGTATCGAGATTCGTATGCCACGTATGACTGCCGTATTCAATCGGATCCTGTCCCATACCGATGCCGGGCATGCCCGCGTTGTTGAACGACGTATTGTCAGAACCACCAACCCTGCGGCTGCGCGTGGTAACTGCTCCCACCACGCCATCCTCTTTGAACGGTTCCAGAATTCCGCGCACGATGGTGGCAGCCTCGGGCGGCCCAAATACAGCCGCACCGCGCACACGTCCCGTGCCGGAGTCGATATTGAAATAGCCGCCAAATTTTTCAAAGCCCGGCTTTGGATCTTCGAACGAGCCGAAGTGCTCCTTCACATAAGCTAACGACCCGAGCAAGCCCTGCTCTTCGCCGCTCCACAGCGCCACACGAATTGTGCGGCGCGGGTGAGCACCGAGTGTTTTGAGAATTCGCGCCGCCTCCATCATGATCGCGCAGCCGATGGCATTGTCAGTCGCGCCTGTGGCTGCGTGCCACGAGTCGAGGTGACCGCCAAGCATGATGACCTCGTCAGCTTTGTCTGTGCCGCGGATTTCCGCGATTGTGTTGTAGGACGTTGAGCCTTCCGGGTACACGCGATTGACGATATTGAACTCGAGCTCCACTTCCGTTCCGTCGTCGAGAATGCGACTGATGCGTCCGTAGTCTTCATTGCTCATCACGACCGTCGGTATCACTTTGTTGACGTCAAACGTGGGATTGTTGAAAGCCCGAATCTGCCGAAACTCGCGGCCGGCATCGTTTACCCTCACGGCTGCACCATTCTCTTTCAAAAACGCATCGACCTGTTCACTGACCTGACGCGTTGTTAGAGGTTTCGGTGCGCCCGGCGCCAGCGTCGGGGTTGGAGAAGGCGTTGGGAACGCGAAGGGACGCGCGTTTGGCCCATAACGTTGCTGTGCCTGCTCGTCAGTCATTCGCTTGGGCGGTGGATTCAAGTTCACCGCTATCACGTCAGGTTTACCGATGAGGACAATCTTCCCACGCACTTTCGCTTTATAGTTATCCAAAAAGATCGTGAGTTGTTCCTGCGAGGGCCGTTCGGGTAGTTTCAGTTGCAGTGCCTTCGCCTGTACTGTTCCTTTCGTACTGGGAGTCCACGCCAGCACCTCACACACGAGCGGATCCTTAACCGGCGAAATCAAGTGCGCAGTCAGCCGCTCGTTCAGCCAGCCCGGATGTTTGAAATCCCACGGCTCGAGATGCGCATTGTCGAGACCCCACGCCGTCATCTGCTTGACTGCCCACTCCGCGGCAGCTTTGTGATTGGGCGAACCTGTCAGCCTTGGACCATACACATCCGTAAACATGTGCATGGTCTTCATGATCTGCGAACGTTCCATAGCTTCCTTGCGAATGCGGGCTAACATGTCGCCGCTGCCGTTCTGAGCCGCTACGGGCAGCGAGAGCAGTGAGATAATCAGCGATAGGGCGACTACGCGTCGTTTCAGCATGTTGTGTCTCCGGGAGATCGGTTGGGTTGGATTACCAGCGGCCAAGATTATAGACTACATCCATACCAATCGGAGAATTGACCCACTATGAGCGCAGGAATCAAACTAACGCAAAGCGAACTTTCAGAAAACACACCGCTGCCAAACTCTCGTCGCGTTTACGTCGAAGGGAAACTCCCGGGCGTGAGCGTGCCGTTTCGTGAAATCGACCAGACACCGTCGCGAAACTTCGACAACACCGTGGTCGCGAATCCACCTGTTCGCGTGTATGAAACGAGCGGGCCATGGGGCGACACAGACGTCAGCTGCGACGTTCGTGAAGGACTGCCGCAACTGCGACGCGAATGGATTATCGGACGCGGCGACGTCGCGGTGTATGAAGGTCGTGAAGCGCAGCCGATCGACGATGGTTATCTAACGTTTGAGGCTGCCAAACGCGCGCGTGTAAAAGACGTCGGTAAGCTTGAAGACTTTCCAGCAGCACGCAGAACAGTTTTGCGCGCGCAGCCAGGCGCTCGTGTGACACAGCTTCACTACGCGCGGCGCGGAATCATCACTCCTGAGATGGAGTTCATTGCGATCCGCGAAAACCTCGGGCGCGAAGCTGCATGGGAAAACGGAGACGCGCCACGTGATTCGCTATTCCATCAACACAAGGGGCAGTCGTTTGGCGCTTCGATTCCGGAATTTGTCACTCCGGAATTTGTGCGGTCAGAAGTCGCGCGCGGACGCGCCATCATTCCCGCGAACATCAACCATCCCGAATCCGAGCCGATGATTATCGGCCGTAACTTCCTCGTGAAGATCAATGCCAACATCGGAAACTCCGCGGTCGCTTCTTCAATCGAAGAAGAGGTCGACAAGATGCGTTGGTCGATTCGCTGTGGTTCTGACACGGTGATGGATCTGTCGACGGGCAAGAACATTCATGCGACGCGCGAGTGGATCATTCGCAACTCGCCGGTGCCGATCGGAACCGTTCCGATTTATCAGGCGCTCGAGAAGGTTGGCGGCAAAGCTGAAGAGCTCACCTGGGAAATCTTTCGCGATACACTTATCGAACAGGCAGAACAGGGCGTTGACTACTTCACCATTCACGCCGGTGTGCGCTTGCCTTACATCCCCTTGACTGCGCGCCGCACCACGGGAATCGTGAGTCGCGGCGGTTCCATCATGGCCAAGTGGTGCTTGGCCCATCACGAAGAGAGTTTTCTTTACACGCGCTTTCGTGAGATTTGCGAGATCATGTCTGCGTACGATGTCTCATTTTCTCTGGGCGACGGGCTGCGTCCGGGCTCGATTGCTGACGCGAACGACGAAGCGCAGTTCGCCGAGCTCGAGACGTTGGGTGAGTTGACAAAGATTGCGTGGGAGCATGATTGCCAGGTGATGATCGAGGGGCCGGGTCACGTGCCGATGCACTTGATCAAGGAAAACATGGACAAGCAGCTCGAGACTTGTCAGGAAGCGCCATTCTACACGCTTGGTCCACTCACGACAGATATCGCACCGGGTTACGATCACATCACGTCGGCAATTGGCGCCGCCATGATTGGTTGGTTTGGGACGGCGATGCTCTGCTACGTGACGCCCAAAGAGCATCTTGGCCTGCCGAATAAGAAGGATGTGAAAGACGGCGTGATCGCCTACAAGCTGGCGGCGCATGCGGCTGATCTCGCGAAGGGACACCCTGGCGCGCAGTATCGCGACAACGCCCTCTCGAAGGCCAGATTCGAATTCAGGTGGGAGGATCAGTTCAACTTATCTCTCGATCCGGAAGTCGCACGCGTATATCACGACGAGACCCTGCCGCAGGAAGGCGCGAAGCTGGCGCATTTCTGCTCGATGTGCGGCCCGCACTTCTGTTCCATGAAGATCACGCAGGACGTGCGTGAGTATGCGGCCCAACACGGACTCGAAGAACAAGACGCGCGGGACACCGGGATGAAAGAAAAGTCCAAAGAGTTTGTAGCTGGCGGTGGCGAGATCTACAGGTAGCAGTCCGCTTCATGTGTGCTAACTGGTTTTGCTGTGCGGAAATACACATAGCAATAATGAGCCAGGGAGTAATGCATGAAGTTAGAGCCGCTCGATTCCGAAATGCTGGTTGCCGCAGGCTACGACGAGGAGTTTCACAGCTTGA
>Ga0068859_100008341_pt1 | contig 10498 bp, 13 predicted proteins | sample KBSSwiS22_FD_66585 | JGI IMG/M metagenome (GOLD analysis project Ga0068859, IMG submission 66585) | Switchgrass rhizosphere microbial communities from Kellogg Biological Station, Michigan, USA - KBS Switchgrass S2-2 | ecosystem: Host-associated > Plants > Roots > Rhizosphere > Soil ... | reverse complement strand
ATGGCGATAAAACTTTTAATGCTTCACGCATAGGCCAGTCAACGCCCAACCATTTCGATGACGGGGGTTTTAATTTTCTTCAGAATACCGTCAATTTCGACGTCAACAAAACATTCAAAAATGTTGGACAAGGATTAAACCTGGGCCTGGGCACCGAGTTCAGGTACGAACGGTATGGCATTTTCCAGGGCGAGCAAGCTTCTTTTGAAAGCTACTATAAGAAAAATTTATATTACCCTGTTCTTGGAGATTCCGCAACACCTGCTGCAGGATCACAGGGCTTCCCCGGTTTTAGCGATAAGGACGTAGTCAATGCACATCGCACCAATATTGGTGTATATGCAGATGCGGCGCTCGATATCACAAAAGAATGGTTAGTAGACGGCGCATTGCGTTTTGAACACTATTCAGATTTTGGATCACTGCTCACAGGCAAGCTGGCTACGCGTTACAAAGTCAGCAGCAATTTCAATATCAGGGGATCATTCAGTACAGGTTTCAGAGCACCCTCTTTGGCACAGATCCATTTTAGTAACACGCTTACTTCTTTTAGCGGTGGCAACCTGGTTGAATCAATTATTTCTCCTAATACCAGCGCACTTACAAAAGCCGCAGGTATACCAGCATTAAAACAGGAAACATCTTTGAATGGAAGCCTTGGGTTTTCCTGGAAGCCGTTAACAAACCTTACTATAACGGTTGACGGATATATAGTAAAAGTGAAGGACCGGGTTGTATTATCAGGTTTGTTCGCCGCCGACCCAACCGTGTTGCCTCCTGCATTTGTAAACCAGTTTCCGGCAGGCGTTTCAACAGCACAATTTTTTGCGAATGCTGTAAACACAACCAATACCGGGCTTGATGTGGTAGCAGATTATACACTGCGCTGGAATAAAAATACCCTCAAATTCTTACTGGCTGGCAATATCCAGCATATCAATATCGACGACATTCATATCCCGGATGTACTGAATACGAGCAAACTGTTGCAGAAGACATTTTATAGCGATAGGGAAGAAGCATTTTTAAAAGCATCGGCGCCGAAAGCCAAGTTTTCACTGGGCGCGGATTACACAAGATCGAAACTGGGTCTCGGCGTGCACATGACCTACTATGGAAAAATTGTGTTGATGGGTTATGGTGATGCGGGCGCGCCCAGTGGGGATAATCCTAATTACGCGGGCATCAACCCACAGGTACCCTCTGACGCAAATCCTTCTATATACGTTCCGGAAGTGTATAATTATACGGGCAAAATTACTACCGACGTTTATGTATCGTATAAGTTTTCAAAAAACATCAGCGTTTTTGCCGGAGCGGATAATGTATTTAATGTGCACCCTAACCTGGGTGTAAATCCGCTGGCAAAAGGCTATGCCGGAGATAATGAAAGCGGCGGTCCTTGGGATTCTGTGCAAATGGGTTTTAATGGAAGAAGGTTGTTTGGGAAACTGGCCTTAAATTTCTAACATCATAGATTATCATAATAAAAATAGCCGGCAGATGCTGCCGGCTATTTTTATTTACAAGCCATTGCGCTATTTCCCGGGGCTTCACCCCGGGCTATTAGATTACGCCCTTTCAGGGCTAAATAAATCCGCCCTTGCGTCTCCGATCATTTTACTGTAGCTGTGTACAAATCATTTTTGATGGCGTATATAATGATACCCGCTGTATTTTCCCGGGGCTTTACCCCGGGTTATTTAGATTACGCCCTTGCAGGGCTAAATAAACCCGCCCTTGCGCCTCCGATCATTTTACTGTAACTGTGTACAAATCATTTTTGATGGCGTATATAATGATACCCGCTGTATTCTCCCGGGGCTTTACCCCGGGTTATTAGAGTAACGCCCTTTCAGGGCTAAATAAACCCGCCATTGCGCCTCCGATCATTTTACTGTAACTGTGTACAAATCATTTTTGATGGCGTATATAATGATACCCGCTGTATTCTCCCGGGGCTTTACCCCGGGTTATTTAGATTACGCCCTTGCTGGGCTAAATAAACCCGCCCTTGCGCCTCCGATCATTTTACCGTAGCTGTATACAAATCATTTTTGATGGCGTATATAATGATACCCGCTGTATTTTTTGCATTCATTTTTTCCAGCATCTTCATGCGCAGTCCTTCTACCGTGCGCACGCTTAAAAAAACTTTGGCCGCTATTTCCTTATTGGTTAATCCATCGCAGATATAAACAATAATTTCTTTTTCGCGATCTGTGAATTCCGGTCTTACCTGGTGCTTGTACGGATTGAATTTACTCCTGGCCACCATCTGCGCCAGTTTATGAGAGGTATGTTTGCAATAATAGGGTTCGTTCTTATACACCGCTTTAACGGCATCGATCATTTCATGCTTGTCAGCATTCTTCAACAGGTATCCCTTTGCGCCTACCTCCAGCATATCCACAATCAAATCGTCTTCATCAAACATGGTGAGTGCTATGATGCCGATGGTAGGATAATGTTCTGAAATATGCCTGGCGGCTGCTACACCGTCCATACGTGGCATTTTGATATCGGTGATTACGATATCTGGTTTCAGCAATTTGATCTGTTCTATCAGTTCCCTGCCATCTTCTGCTTCTGCCAGCAGCTCTATTTCCGGTTGTTTCTGCAGCATCAGCCGCAGACCGTCCCTGAAGATCTCATGATCATCCGCAATAATAACTTTGATGGTGCCGTATGTATTCATAGAAAAAGTTGTCTATACCGGTATTTCAATAGTGTAGCAGGTTCCTTTTTCCGCGCTGGAGGTGCAATTGAATTCTCCGCCCATAACTTCGGTACGGCTCTGCAAATTACGAAGTCCTAACCCCGAATTATCACGAATCTTGGAAAAATAGTCGAAACCCACGCCATTATCTGCTGTGAGCAGGAACAGGCGGTTATCCTGTATGCTTATTTTGATAATGAGCATAGTGGCTTTTGCATGCTTGAGGGTATTGTGGGTGATTTCCTGCACAATTCGGTACAGGTTGATCTCCTTGTCCTGGTCGAGCTGTAAATCCTGCTCGCAGATAAATTTCACGGGCAGCTTGTACGCGTCCTGGCTATTGTCTATGAATTCTACAATCGCATTCTTTAGTCCTTTCCGAAGTAGGGTATTGGGCATGAGGTCATTCGAAATTTCGCGGAGCTTGGTAATGATGGTATCGATATACCGGCTCGATTTTTCCACCACCTGCAGGTCGCCGGGATCGGTTGTTTCCAGGCTATTAATCTGCAGTTTCACCGATGAAAGCAGGGGCCCCAATTCGTCATGCAGATCTGCGGCAATCCGCTTTCGCTCGTTTTCCAGCGTATCTATTTCGGCGCGTATACGCTCTTTGTGCAGGCGGAGACTCCTGCGCTGGTAGCGTATCGCAGTAATAATAAAATACAGCAGGACGATTCCCACTATACTTACTATTATTAAAATAGAGTTGTAGTATTCTTTTGCCGGGGTATCCATATTACAGCCACTGCATACAGGAGGTTAACCAATATATTTGAATAAGCATTTATTTTCTGCAAATCGTCTTTGAATGAGCTTTTATTGTTCAGTACATTGTTGATATCTTTTATCGATGTGGTTGACAGGTCGGTAGCCCGGGTTACTATGAAAAATGAATAGAAAATGATAATGCCGATGCATATCCAGAACCGGGCATTTACAAAAATATTAATCCGTTGCTGCACAACTATTTTATTGAAAGTGGTAACGCTGAAAAATATCAGTGCAAACGAATAAATGAGCAGGAACAGGTTATTGATATTTGAAAAACCGCTGAAAAAGAATGTGATGTATATCCATATTAAAAAAAACGATCCAAGGATAGTATAAAATCTTTTTTTGTTATAGTTGAACAGTCCCCAATTGTGAAACAGCCATGCAAACAAACAAAAATCGACCAGCGAAAAAACATTGGTAATTTTTGTAGCGGTGCTGTCGCTGCGTTGCAGGCCAATCAATATTTCTACCAGCACCGTTACAAGCAGGTTGTAGACAAAGGGGTAAAAAGAGCGGTCCATATTTTTCCATCTTACTATTGCTATAATAGAAGGAACAATTATGCTCATGCTCAGTATAAACTCTGCAGTATGGTTCATCTAATTAATAATGCCCGTTGCTAAAAAACTGGTTTATTGTACCGGTTGCTCGTGACAGCATTGACCGTATTCCAGTCCACCGTCTACATCAGTTACCCTTACAACGGCGGCCGATCCTCCTTTAATAAACAGGTCTTTTCCTTCGCCATCAATGCCCACCAGTATCAACCTGAGATCTTTTTTCTTATTGGTTCCTGCTGTGATGCCGTAATAAATGCGGATGCCGGTGCATTTTGGGTCCTTCAGTATTTCAACCAGGGCTTTTTTATTGAACCCTTCGGAAGACGTCATAAAAAGGTCCGGGTTTTTGGCGTTCAGGTTTTCTTCTTCAAAGGCCCGGCGAAATTTAGCAATCTCTGTTTTGGGTATGAAATGCTTGCGCTGGCCAAGTTCCGAACTGTCTTCGGGTATAACGATGGTCACGGTGTTGCCGGTTCCTTTGGGAATTCCGGTATGACAGGAAACGACCAGTAAACTGCTGACGCAGGCCACTGCCAGGACAAGCAGTAAAAGAGTTGATTTTTTAATGATGAGCATAACGATGGTTTTAAAAGTTAATTGGCAATAAAAATACCCAGATACCCTTTATAGCAGATAAGTAGAACTACCTGAAATAGCCCGTATGGCTACTTCCTAAAATCAGTAAATAGAACCTTGTACAGGGGTTTTAATTAATGCAACTTTGAACAATCAACGCCGGCCGCCCTAAGCTGGCAATGTCTCTAAACCAACCCGTAGAACCAGCAGTGTAACATTTAAGTCACTTTTTAAAAATTATTGTAATGAGACAGCAACCACCTCCCGCTACGAAAAAAAACAATGGCAAGGAACCCGTTCCCGACTACCTGCGCATGTCATCCAGGCCCGCTATGGGCGATTCCGTTGAAGTAATGGAATTGTATTACCGCGAGCGTATTCAATCTTTTACCAAAATGCTGGAGCACCTGAATGTGCTGGAAGATGCACCTGAAATTGAATTTCTCTGCCGCGAAATTGTAGAATGCCGTACCATGCTGGTTAAATTGGCGGCTAAGAAAAAATACAGCGCCTGAAAACTTGTCCGCTGCCCCCACTGCCCGCTCCCACAATAATATCTTACCCTTTAACCAGCTATCAATAGCAAGGCCCGGTTTTGCCGGGCATTTTTTTATATCAGATATATAGAAAAAAAGATGATTATACCTTTCTCATTTTTCCACGAATAGGGATTTCATATCCAAAAGGTCTTTCCTCTTTAGATACTTTCTCTATAATTTCTTCCCAGGAGTTAACCAAAAGCTTAGTTATCTCCCAATGCTTATCCATGCCTTTCGGCATTTTTATAAAAAAAATTCCAATTTGATATTGCTTACACAATTGATATTGCAACTTTGTTTTATAAATATTCAGGTTTCTTGTTATCATAACACCCCCTGAATTACCTATTGCAGGAATAATAGTTTCATCGGGCTCGCCCTTTCCAAATTTTATTTTTGCCGAGTGAACAAATATGTCTTTACAATACCCTTTGTTTAGCGAGTTAAGTGCATCTGCCACGTATTCTGATAGATTCTCGTCCATGTATATTTCAATCATGCAACAGACTTTTTATAAAATGCTATTGCATCATTAACCTGCTTTTGCGTCAAGTCGTAAAGTATACCGATAGTATCCATTTGTTCTCCGCTTTCGTACATTGAAAAAATAACCTGCACATGAATATTTGTTCCATTTATAACTGGTTGGCCAAATTGATTGTGAGGATTAACCACGACATCGCTGGACTTCCCAGCCGGCCAAAATTTTTCTGCAATTTTCGATTTATTAAATTCAATATTATTTGCAAATTGACGTATAAATGCAATAAAATCCGTCTGTTGAGAGCCATCTGCATTTACTATGCAATCCTTAAACTCATACCAAATTTTCTTTCCATCACTAAGTAATTTTTCGCTTGCAAAAGGGTAAGGAGTGTTAAGATCCTTTGCGATGGCAACGCGTGATTTTAGAATCTGTTGTAAGGATACACCCAGCTCCTGAAGATAAAAGCATGTATATAACTCTATAAGTGTATAGAAATTTACAGCTTTAATATTGTTGCCGGCAGACCATGAATAAGTCTCATTAAAAAGGGCTTTACCGAGCCGTTCATCCCAATATTTATTAAGATACCGCCTGACTTTAGGCTGAGGCAAGCCTAGGATTCTGCTAATATCCGGAATTGTATAAATTCCAGCTCCCAATTGTTGTTTGTGAAATGAATTCATCAATTTAAAATTACAAGCTAATAAATATAAAATCGATACAAAATCCAGCTCATCTAAAACAACTTCCCCTGCTCTCCCGGTCTTCTGAAAATGGCTGTATTCAAGCTCCAGTCTTCCGCATTCATGCCATATAGTTTTCCATATTTTTTATACTGCTGGGCTACCATTTGCGCAATACTGCCTTCACCGCGCATGCGCACACCCCAGCGGGTATCGTTTACCTGGCCATCGTGGCTCTGTTCAATTAAATGCCATACTTTATCGGCCCGGTCAGGAAAATTTTTATAGAGCCAGTCGTGAAACAATAATTTAATAGCCCCATTCAACCGGATAAAAGTATAGGCAGTAAAAGTGGCGCCATTGTCGCGGGCGGCCTTCATAATACGTTGCATCTCGTGTTCGTTGAGGCCCGGTATCATGGGGCCCATCATTACACCCATGCGCACACCGGCGCTGCTCAGTTCATTGATCACTTTTAATTTTTGTTTGGCCGTGGTAGTTCTCGGCTCCATGATCCTGCGCAGATCTTCATTGAATGAAGTAATTGATACCATCGCAGACACCAATTGCTTTTTGGCCATTTCCTGCAATACATCCTTGTCTTTTAATATCCAGGAGTTTTTGGTGAGTATGCCCACGGGCTGGTTAAACTCATTGCAAACTTCCAGCAGGCCGCGGGTAAGTCGGTATTGTTGCTCGGCTGGCTGGTAGCAATCCGTATTACCACTGAGCATAATGGGCCGGCAATCCCATTTGGGATGCATTAAAAATTTGCGAAGCAATTGCGGCGCATTTTTTTTAACAATGATCTTCTGCTCAAAATCCAGGCCCGCGCTATAGCCCCAGTATTCATGCACATTACGGGCATAGCAATAGATGCAGCCATGCTCACAACCGGCATAGGGATTCATGCTGTAGCCCATACCCACATCAGGGCTTTCTACTTTGTTTACAATGGTTTTTGATTCCTGCAATATGTACTGTGTAGGCAGCGTGGTTTCTTCCCAGTCATCAATTCCTTCTATATGTTCTTTCGTTATTTCTGTTTTTAAAAACCTGTTGCGGGTGTTTATCTGTGCGCCGCGGCCGGCATGGTATTGCGCGCCTTCTTCTTTTTGTTTTACGGATACTTTATAATGATCCTGTTGCAGTTTGTCTGACATGTTGTTCTTTTGGAAGAGATATGTATGAACCACGGAGACACGGAGACAGGGAGAAGCACAGAGATTTTTTTATTGAATAAAGGGCGCGCAGTGATATTAATCACCTAGCAAATACTCTTTAAAAGTTACTTTATAAGTACACAGAGGAATTGCTCTGCAAGCAAAATATTTACAATACAATACTGATATTGGCGCTGAAATCTATTTAATAAGATAGAACATTCAACAACAGGAAATACACAATATTTACATTCCTGTCCCTATGATTTACAATATTTGATTCACAATATCATGCGCTTTATTCCATCTTTCATCAAAGGAACATGGAAATTTAAAATATACCCAAGATGTTTTCCGGTAAGCCGCAGGTAGCTCAATAATTGAGCTGCCCAAACGGGATGGTAATCTTCCTGTGCTTTCATTTCAATAATTATTAAATCATCTACCAGAATATCAATTCTCAACGCTTCATTAATAATCATTTTATCATAAAATATTGCAGCACATTTTTGTTTTACAAAAGGAATGTTTCTTTTACTTAATTCATAGCAAAAACATTTTTCATAAACGCTTTCCAATAGCCCCGGGCCTAAGGCTTTATGCACCGTAATGGCAATATCTACAATTTGTCCTGTTAGCCATTTTTCCCTTTCAGATATCGGTTTAAATGCGACCCTTGTGTTCCCCTCTGTCATACCAGTTTTTTCATTCCTGTTTAGTTTATCCCCCAGTGCCTTCTCCCTGTCTTTGTGACCCCGTGGTTCCAATTCAACCAAACAATTCCCCCTGCTTTGTATTCACCGGCAGGTTCATAAATTCGAGCCGTTGCAATATCTGGTATGGCTGATCGGCTATGCCTGCCTGTCTTCTTAACAATAACATGCTATCCGCAATAAAGCGACCGGTAAAATGTTTCCGGCTATATTCCAGCCAGCCCTTTTCATATTGCCATGGCAATAACTTGCGCGCAATTGTTACATGCGGTTCATCTATAAAATGCGGCTTGTTATCATTGTTCAGTTTCATAAGCTGCTGGAAAGGCCGCATTTCCTTTACCAGGTTGCGCACCGGTTCTTTGGTAGTTACATTAATAAAAATGGTATGCGATGGAAAGCTGCCGAAATCTTTCAATTCCACTTTAAACGGATGATAACCCATGGCCACTGTTTTCAGCCGGTTGATGATTCGTTCCTCCATCATGGCGTACTGCAGAAAATTCACCAGCGTAATATGAGGCTTTCCCCAGAGCGCGTTGGGTGCTTTGTACACATCATGAAATTCCTTTTTCATTTCTTTTATTCTATTGCGCAATTCTTCGTGCGGGTTTAACACCAGCAAATACTCATTTACTTTATACCCAGGCAATGTTAATGCAGATGGTTTCATAATTTTCTTTTTTTGCGGTTCATTAAATCAGGCAACCACGCTTACCGGCTCGGGTGGTCTGAAACGAAATACCTGCAGCATTTCACATTTATCAAACTGGTGCCGGCGGCGAAGCAATACTAATTCTTCGATCATAAATGACTCATAAAAACTTTTTTGGGTATAATCAGCCATCGCATTGCTATATTCCTGCTCCGTTAAACTGCGGGCAATACTAAAATGCGGATTATTGATTAACCTGGGCGGAGGACAACCGGAGGCATGTATATAATCCATTACCGGCTTCAACTGATTTGCCAGTTGCCGAAAAGGTTGCGGATCCCGCAAGCCCAGGTAAAGCGTATGTTTTGGAAATCCGCCGAACTGATTCAGCGTAACCTGGAAACTATGCAAGGAACTGGTCACCTGTTGCGTCCATCGGGCAATGGTAGATTCCATAGGCTCCAGCGCCAAAAAGCTGGCTATGGTAATATGCGGCTTCGTGGCAGCGGCCATCTTTATGCCCCGTTCAGCCGAAAATTTTATTTTTTCCGCCATTATCAGGTCGTTCACCCGTTTGTCGGGATGGCCTACCAACAGGTATTCAAACAGGCTATTGGATTGCCGTGCAGTTGCCACTGAAGTATTTACGCCCATACCTGTAAAAAATTTCAAGTGATTAATTATTTAGCATAAATTTACTAAATAAATTAGTATTACAAAAATCTTTTTTTGATTCTTTTTCCCGGATGGCAATAATCCGGGATGAATAAAAAATATATAGTCATGGACGGAGAAATTTTTTATGGCGCCGCTTATAAAGGGTCCAAACAATACAGCCAGCAGGATATTAAAACCGCCAACGCTACCGGTTTTGGCGCCGCTGCAGACGATTACGCGGAAAGAGGTATTGATCTGAATGAACAATTAATCCGCAACAAGCCCGCTACCTTCTTTATGCGCGTACGCGGCGATGCCATGATTGGCGCCGGTATACACGACGGTGACATTGTTATTGTAGATCGATCACTGAAAGCCACCAGCGGCAAAGTAGTTATTGCAATCCTCAATGGCGAAATGCTGATTCGCCGCCTGGAGAAAACATTTAATAAAATACGGCTGTTGCCTGATACCGAAAAGCTTTCTCCCATTGAAGTGGATACCTCGTGTAACGAATTTTCAATTTGGGGAGTGGTGACCTATTCAATTCATACCCCCTAACCCCCTGAAGGGGGAATATCAGTCTCATTAAAATGATACGACTACTATAAAGATTGTCTGCATCAATAATTATTACCCAAATCCCAGGAATATGAAAAAGCAAATGTTCTATAGTGCAAGTCCGATTATTTTTCAAAGGGCGAAGGAATTGAGAAATCAACTGACTGATGCCGAAAGGATATTATGGATGCATTTGCGCACCAAACCAAAGGGATATAAATTTCGTCGCCAGCATCCTGCAGGAAATTATATTCTCGATTTTTATTGTCATGCTTTAAAAATCGCTATCGAGGTGGATGGTAATATTCATAATGAAGAAAAAGCTCAGGAAGCAGATCGCAAAAGGCAAAAAAACCTTGAAGCAGAAGGTATTTGTGTGATAAGATTTTCTAATAAAGCTGTAATGAC
>Ga0068859_100008337_pt1 | contig 10501 bp, 5 predicted proteins | sample KBSSwiS22_FD_66585 | JGI IMG/M metagenome (GOLD analysis project Ga0068859, IMG submission 66585) | Switchgrass rhizosphere microbial communities from Kellogg Biological Station, Michigan, USA - KBS Switchgrass S2-2 | ecosystem: Host-associated > Plants > Roots > Rhizosphere > Soil ... | reverse complement strand
TACGACGTTCGAGCGCTTGCGTCGGATCAGGCGGCGAACCCCGCGGCGGATGCGCTCGAGGCCGACGCGGAGCTGTCGGTCCCCGTTCGCGTCGATCGGACGGCACCCACGGTCGAATCGAAGCGCAAAGGGGGTACGCTGCTCGTGACCGTCACCGACGCGATCTCCCCGATCGCCCGGCTGGAAGTTTTGCAGGACGGCCGCGTCCTGTTCGCTCCGCGCCCCGCGGACGGCGTCTGCGACGGCACGCGGGAACAGTTCGAGATTCCCGCCGCGCGGCTGACGGGGACCGGAACGACGAGCCTTCGCGCCGTCGACGCCTCCGGGAATGCCGTCGAGTCGCAGGTGCCGGCTCCTTGACGCACCGCGTCGCCCGAGCTTGCCTGGCTGCAGGGCTCGCGCTGGGAGCCGTCGCTTGCCGCGGCACGTCGGGGGGCCGGAAGGACAACGACGTCCGGGTCGCGATGTACTCGAACCCGTCCTCGTTCTCCCTGATCGGAAACACCGACGTGAACTCCTCGCAGCTCGCGAGCCTGATCTCGGACGGCCTCGTGGCGTACGACGCTCAGGCGCACTACGTGCCGATGGTCGCTCGCTCGTGGGAGATGTCTCCCGACGGGCTGACGATGACCTTCCACCTGCGCGACGGCGTCTTCTGGCACGACGGCGAGCGCGTCACCTCCCGCGACGTTGCCTATACGGTCCAAAAGGCGAAGGACCCGGCGACACAAGCGCGCTCGTACGTGTCCTCGTTCGTGAACGTCGCCTCGGTCGACACCCCCGACGACCTCACCGCGATCGTCCACTACGTCTCGACGTTCGCCGACGAGCTCGAGCCCTGGCGCATCCCGCTCATCCCCGAGCATGCGGCCAGCAAGGACGCGAACTTCCTCGACGGCGCGTTCGCGCATCATCCGATCGGATGCGGCCCTTTTCGATTCGTCAGCTTCGACCCCGGGCAGTCCGTGGTCCTCGCGGCGTTCGACCGCTACTGGGGCGGGCGCCCCGCGATGGACCGGATGATCGTCAAGATCCTGGCCGCCGATCGCACGGGCTACGAAGCGCTGCTGATGGGTCAGCTCGACGTGCTCGGGGTGACCCCGGACGTCTGGCGCGAGTCGCTCACGGCACCTGCGGCCGCCTCGCTCTCGCGATTCGTCTACTACCGGTTCAGCGCGTGGAAGATCGACTGGAACCTTTCCCCGAAGGTCCCCTACTTCCAAGACAAGCGTGTGCGCCGAGCCCTGTTGGCCGCCCTCGACCGGCAGCGGTATGCAAAGTCCGTCTGCGCGGGGCTCGCCCGTCCCGGCGTATCGAGCTACCCGCCCGAGTCGCCTTGGGCGGACCCGGCGATCGCCGCCATTCCGTTCGATCTTGTGGAGTGCGCGCGACTTCTCGACGAGGCGGGTTGGCGGCGGCCGGCCGCAGGGAAGCTGCGGCAGAAGGGCGGCGTGCCGTTTTCCTTCACGCTGATCTTCCCGGCCGGGTCGCAGGAGATGGCCGACCGGAGCGCCGCGTGGATTCAGCAATCGCTCGCGGAGGTCGGCGTCGAGATGCGCATCGAGAAGCTCGAAGGGGAGGTCTTCAAGGCGCGGCGTAAGCAGCAAGCGTTCGATGCGGCGATGGGCTCCATCGTGTTCGACGCCACCCCCGATCGTTACGACCTCTACCATTCCAGCGCGAAAAACGGCGGATTCAACTACGGCGGGTTCTCCGACGCCGAGGTCGACCACCTGCTCGAGCAAGGGCGCGCGACGCGAGACGCCGAAACCCGCCGCGACATCTACAACCGCCTGCAGAAGCGGATCGACGACCTGCAGCCGATCGCCTTCGTCTTCCAGTTCGCCCAGCCGGTGCTTCACGATCCCGCGCTCGAAGGGATCGTTCCGTCGAGCGTCGGCTTGTACCAGCTCGCGCCTGGCCCACGCGCTTGGCATTGGGCGGCCGGGCGCGCAAGGCGCTGACCCGTGCTCGCCGCGATCGCGGCCCGGATCGCCACGGCCGCGATCACGTTGCTGCTCGTGAGCGTCGTCGTCTTCGGCCTGCTCTGCGCGCTGCCCGGGGACCCTACGGGAAGCGACGACGCCACGCGACCGCTCCCTCCGGAATACCGCGCCCAGCTGCGCGCCCAGTATCACCTCGACGACCCTTGGCTCGTCCGTTACGGACGGTGGATCGGCGACGTCGCCCACGGAGACATGGGGACGTCGTTCGCGGCGCAGCGACCGGTCGTCGCGCTGCTTCGGGAGAGGTTCGCCGTTTCGCTCGCGCTCAATGCGTTCGCGCTGATCTTGATGCTGGCCGCCGCCGTTCCGTTGGGGATTCTCGGCGCGTGGAATCCGGACGGGGCCTGGGACCGCGGGGGCTGGATCGCGACGACCGCCCTTCACGCGATCCCGGTCTTCTGGATCGCGATGCTCCTTCAATGGCTGTTCGCCGTGCGCCTCGGCTGGCTCCCGCTTTCGGGGGTCTCGACCGACGGCGCCGAGCACGCGTCGATCTTCGGAGCGACGGCCGACACGTTTCAGCACCTCGTCCTTCCGGCCGTGTGCCTGGCGACCGGGGGGCTCGCGTACGTCTCGCGGTTCGTCCGGACCAATTTGCTCGAAAGCACCGCCGGGGAGGGCGGGAAAGCCGCCCGCGCTCGCGGATTGTCGACGCTCCAGTACGTCGTCCGCCACGGGGTCGCCCAGGCGGTGGTTCCGCTCCTGACGCTCGCCGGATTCCTGATCCCACGCCTCGTCGGGGGCTCGCTCCTGATCGAGCAGATTTTCAACGTCCCCGGTTTGGGGAGCCTCTTGTTCAACGCGATCCTCGCGCGCGACCTGCCGGTGGTTCTCGCGCTCACCTTGATATCGGGACTGGCGACGCTGTTCGGGACGACGATCTCGGATCTCCTGATCGTCTGGCTCGATCCCCGGGTGCGGCATGCCTCGTAGACGCGCGTCGGTCGTGTGGGGGCTCGTTCTCGTCGGCGTGATCGCGCTGGGGGCTCTGGCCGCCCCGTGGATCGCGCCCGATCCCAACCACCAGGACCTCGACTCCGTGCTCGCGCCTCCGTCCAGCGCCCACTGGCTCGGGACCGACGGCCTCGGCCGGGACGTCGGTGCCCGGCTCGTCTACGGGGCGCGGATCTCCCTGCACATCGGCTTCATGGCGGGGGTGCTTTCGGTCTTGCTCGGCATTCCGATCGGCGCCATCGCGGGGTATGCGGGGGGAACGACCGACGCCGCGCTGTCGCGCGTCATCGAATCGGTACTGTGCTTTCCGAGCCTGGTCATCACGATCGCCCTTTTGAGCGTCGGTCCGCGGTGGCTCCTCGGATTCTCCGAGCCGGCGCGCATCGCGCTCGCGCTCAGCTTGATCGGCTGGACTCCGGCGGCCAGGTACCTGCGTGCCGAGTTTCAGCGACTTCGCGGCTCCCCAGCGATCGCTTCTGCGCGCGCCGCCGGCGCCGGCCACACGCGAATCGTGGTCCGCCACCTGCTCCCGCAGAGCCTGGGACCGATCCTCGTCACCCTGGCCTTCGGGGTCGGTGCGGGGGTCCTCGCCGAGGCGACGCTCTCCTTCATTGGAGTCGGGGTGTCTCCGCCGACCGCATCTTGGGGGCAGATCCTGTTCGAGGCCTTGCACCAGGTCGGACAGGCATGGTGGCTGGCCCTGTTCCCCGGCGCGGCGATCTTCACGCTGGTCCTGGGCTGCAACCAGCTCGCAGAAGGGATCCGGGTCTGGCTAGACCCGCGCCACCGGGCGGCATGAGCCCGACCCGCTTCCTGCGCGAGCTGGCGCTCGTGTTGGTGATCACCGGGGCGGGGTTGTGGTGCGTGACCCGATGGGTGGCGATTCCCTGGGTGGTCAGCGGCGCGTCGATGGAACCCACGCTCGAGGACGGCGATCGGGTCATCGTCGATCTCTGGAGCTTGCGCGGCCGCCCTCCGAGAACCGGGGAGGTCGTGGTGCTGTCGGGACCGGGCGATGAGGATCTCGTCAAGCGCGTCGCGCGCGAGCCCTACCCGGGCGCCAACCCGTACCCCGCCCCGGCTCTTGCGACGGAGTCCCCGCTCGAGCCGTCATTCATCGTGCTCGGTGACAATTCGCGGGAGAGTCAAGACAGCAGAGCGTTCGGCCGCGTGCCGCGGCACCGGCTGCGTGGGCTGGTGGCCTGGCGCTACTGGCCGCTTTCGCGCGCGGGCCGGATCGAGTAGAGACGCTCCGCCGTCGAGTCCACCGCCACGCCACCGGGCCGGTATCCCTCGAGGTCGACCACGACGAAACGGAACCCGGCGCCCTTGATGGCGTCGGCAACCCGCCTTCGGGTCGCGGGATCCGACAGCTGCGCATGTTCCGCTTCCCCGACCTCGAGCCGGGCGATTTCGTCGTGATGGCGGACACGAAGCTCCCGGAAGCCGAGACACCGCAAGGCTTCTTCGGCCCGTCCGACCTGGCGAAGTCGTTCGGCCGTCACGGGCGTCCCAATCGGAATCCGTGAGGCGAGACAAGCGCTCGCGGGCTTATCGTGAATAGGCAAATTCATCTGTGACGCCAATGCCCTCACATCGGCTTTGCATATTTTGGCGTACAAGAATGGAGCGAGAATGCCCAGCTCGTCGGCGGCAGCCATCCCGGGCCGATCGTCGCCCAAGTCGTCCACGATGGCTCCGTAGACGATCGTGGGGATCCCCGCCTGCGCCGCGTGTTCCGCCATGACGGTGAAAAGCTCGGAGCGGCAATGGAAACAGCGATCTCCGCGGTTGGCGCGGTAGCCGGCTCGCTCGAGCTCCCGAGTGTCGATGATGCGATGCTCGACGCCGAGCTGGGTGGCGACCGATCGTGCGTCATCGATCTCGCGCTCGGTCACCGCTTCCGACCGACCCGTGACCGCGATGGCACGCTCCGCTCCGACCGCCTCGCAGACGAGCGCCAGCAGCGTCGCGCTATCCACTCCACCCGAAAGCGCGACCACGATCGCGCGGTGATTGCGCAGCATCGAAATCACGCGATCTCTTTTTGCGTTTAGCTCCGCAAAACCGTGCATTCACGACCTCATTGACGATCGTAGCACGCGCGGAACGTCGGGGTTTTTTACGTTGTCGCGGTTGACATCCCTGGGGGATCACAGTACATCAATGCATCCCTTTGGGGGGGTGTGTTCACGTGATTACGACGCCTCGAGGCGTTTGTTTCAATTTTTTTCCCACGCAGGAGGGGGCTATGCAGATTCGGTTCCTCGCAGGCTTCAAACGCCTGGCGATGACTCTTGTCATCGCGAGCTTGGTCGCCGTGCCGGCAGGTGCAGCGACACCCTTAGCCAAGGCTAAGGCGGGAGGCGGAACACCGCTGAACGCCGGAAGCGGAACGGATGCCGACCAGGTCGACATGATAAAGGCCGTTGAACCGGTCCTTTACGTGCGCTCGAACTATGCCTGGCCGTTCGCGGCCGGACCGGTTTACGGCACGGTCGACGCCGGGCAGTGGAAATCTGCCGGCGTGCTCCACACGCAAGTCGGCTCGTTCGACTTGACGCATGGGCTTCCGAGTTTCCCGAGCGAGCTCAAGGTCGCGAACCGGCTCGGCGCCCAACCGACGCAGTACTTCTTGCTGCAGGTTCGGCCCGAAGCGTTCACGAACGGTTCGTTCGACCAGATGAAGACCAAGATCGCAGCCGAAGGCGGCGTGATCGTGGGCGAGATGCCCGTTGCGGCGTTCGTCGTCCGGATGACGCCCGGCGCGTATAACGCCGTGCGCAACGCCTCGGACTTGATCGCGCTCGAGCCCTATCAGCCCGCGTTCAAGCTCTCGCCTGAGATCGGGCGCGTTCCGCTCCCCGATGCGACCCGGGCCAATTCGAACGTCTATTCCCTCCGGCTGCAGCTGTTCGCCGGCGAGAACGCCGACGTCGTCGCCAGGGCGATCGCGGGATTGGGCATTCAAGTGACGAAGACCTACGCGGACAGCGTCTTCGTCGAAGCGGATCGCACGAAGCTCGCCACGCTCGCGGGCCTCGACGCCGTCTTCATGATCCACGAAGTTCTCCCCGTGTATCAGTTCTCGGAAGAAACGACCTCGACGGTCCAGACCGGCAAGTGGAACAACGGCGCAACGCCTTACAACGACGCCGGAATCGACGGTGGCGGGTTGGACAAGGTGTCGCAGGCCGACGACCAGATCATGATGATGCTCGACACGGGCATCGAGCTCGACGCTGGCGACCTTTCGAACACGCGGACCAGCGCGGGCCTCGACATCAACGGTAACCCGATCGCGGGACACCGGAAGGTGGCGTTCTACGGAACGACGAACGCGTTCGGCGGCCAGGGCGACCTCCTCGGCTGCGACGGCAACACGACCAGCGGCGTGACCCACGGCCACACCGTGGCGGTCGTCGCGCTGGGCAACGCAACCAAGGTGCCTGGCAGCTACGGCGCAGGCTACACGGCCGTCGACGGCGGCGGAAACTCCTGGAAGCTCGACGGTCTGGCTCCGAAGGCCCGGCTGGTCGCCTATGACGCGCAGGTCACCCCTCTGACCGGCCGCTGCGACGATCCGACCCAGGGCAACCTGACCCCGGGCGACCTCTACACGTCCCCCGCCGGCGGCTCGCTGGCGGATGGTTACGCCAAGGGAGCGCGGATCTCGGTCTTCTCTTGGGGCTCCGTGACGACCCAGTACGATGCGGACACCATCGACATCGACCAGTTCCTGTTCGACAAGGCCGACGCCATGGTCTTCATCGCGGCCGGAAACGCCGGGCGAGACAAGAACGGCGACCGCATCCCCGACCCGAACACGATCGGGACCCCCGCGACGTCGAAGAACGCGATCGTGGTGGGCGCTTCGCGTAACGCCGACGACCTCGGCGACCCCGATCTTCCGAACAGCCGTTGGACCTTCTCGAGCAACGGCCCCGCGACCACGCTCTCCAATCGCATGTCGCCGCTGATCATGGCCCCCGGAACCGACGCGGGCACTCTCGGCCTCGCGTCCGAGTTCCACTGCCGCTCGAACGACAACGGGCAGTCCGACCCGGTCGAGTGCGACGTCACGTCGGGTCAGATCTCGACGAGCTATGCCAACGCGGCGGCGGCCGGCGCCGGCCTGCTCATTCGCGACTACTTCGCGCAGGGCTTCTACCCCGACGGCACGAACACCAACCCCGGGAACGCGGCGGACAAGGTGTCCACCATCTCGGGCGCGTTGCTGAAGGCGATCCTCGTGACGTCGGCCGACTGGATGAACCAGCCGGGCACCGTCGAAGTGCAGAAGCCGACCAACGCCCAGTTCGGAACGACCCCCGACTTCTTCGGCTTCCAGGGGGCCCTCACCCGGAAGTTCCGCGGGAATCGTGAACAGGGTTACGGCCGAATCACCCTGACCAACTCGCTTCCCCTCCAGTCGTCTCCGTCGACGGTCACAGGCATGATCGTCGCCGACGGCGGCGGGCTCCCCGCCGGGCTGATCAACAGCACCACACTCAACACCAAGATCGATCCGGGCGCCGACAGCCGGACGTGCAGCTTGGATCCGTCCACCTCGTGCACCAGCGACGTCGATTGCACGGGTATCGGGACTTGCGTGCCGTACACGCTCAACGTTTGCGACACGTCGCAGCCCCTGACGGTCGCGATCTCGTGGATCGACCCGTCCATCACGGAAATCAACGCGCGCGACCTGAACCTCGAGCTCACGTCGCCTTCGAACCGTGTCTACGTCGGCAACTTCTTCACCGACGACGTCAATGACGACGCGGCGATCACCGGCAGCGAAGAGTGCACCTACAACGGCCTGCCTTGGCCGGCAAACTCCGTCGCGGGCGTCGTCGACACGGGTCCGTGGAGCTTGCCGATCTCCGGAACGGGCGTGAACTGCACCTCGGCCACCGTCCACGCGGACAGCGTCAACAACGTCGAAGCGATCTTCCTTTCGCCCGACAGCCAGTTGAACGGTATCAACGACGATCCGACCACCGCCCCGAACGAAGCCTCCGACAATCAGATCGAAGCGGGTCAGTGGAAAGTCGTCGTCAAGGCCGCCGGCTCGAACTCCGGCGCGCAGAACTACTCGATCGCGATCGTCGGCGGCGTCTGCCTCGGCTCCGCCGCCCGTATTCAGAAAGTTCTCCCCTTGAATCAGCTCCAGGGCGGCTCGCTGACCTGCAATGACAGCGCCGTCGTCTCCATCGACGAAGTCGGCACCACCAACGATCCGGTTGGCGGCCTGACCACGGCCGAGATCGCCAGCCGCACCACGGTCCAGGTCGTTGCCGCCGACGGCGTGACCGTGACCGACACCGAGACGTTCACGGCCGGCGATTTCAGCCTCGTCACCTCGGCCGGCGGTAACCTCCGGTTCGACTCCCGGAAGATCCTCTTGAGCGAAGGCACCGCGCCCGATTCGGGCAACGGCGCCCTCGACGTCCGGGATGGCCAGAGCGTCCGCGTCGTCTATCAAGACGAGTCGTCAGGCTCTCCCGACGTGAACGCCAAGCGCATCGGCACGGCCGCGGTGAACTGCAAGCCTGTCGTGTCGAGCGGCGGTGTGGTCTTCACGCAGTTCGGCAAGGACGCGTTCACCCTGGTGAACGGCGGATGCGAGAAGGACGCGCGCGGGTACTTCACCTTCGGCTTCCCGGATCGCTACATGGACGCCGGCGAGCTCGTGTCGTACACGGTCGCCTTCCAGTCCGCTGAGCAGGGAACGAAGCTCCTCAACGTTGCGATCAGCCTGCGCGCGGTGGTCGCGGACGGCGACAGCCCGGCGAATTGCAAGCCGGGATCCGTCGGCGTCTGTGCCGATCCGAACCGCACCAACAACGTGGCGAGCACAGACCTCACCGTGCTCGACTCGCCCAAGATCTACGGCGTACTGCCCGCCGGGCAGACGATCACGCCCACGTTCACGATCCAGATGGCGCCCTCGATCACCGGCACGAAGAAGGTCGACATGCTCATCGGTGTCACCTCCAGGACCGCCGGCAAGGGCGTCGAGAGCCTCATCGCGCAGCGCGAAACGTTGAATGCGGATGAGTTCTCGTTCTTCTACTCCACCGACTTCCCGACCGGCGGCTCCGAGCCCGTCGGCGGCAACGACGTCAACAACAACGAAATCCTCGAAGCGGTCACCTCCGACCCGCGTACCTTCGTCGGTGACTACGTCTTCGAAACCCGCTCCTACTCCGACATGACCGCCGGCGGGAACAACACCGTCGCGAGCGTGCAGGGTCCGTGGAACTTCGACACGTGCTCCACGGGCGGTAAGTGCACCGACGGTCCCGGTGGCTTCGTCAGCGGCCTCCAGAACACCAGCCGTCCGTCGGCCGGCCTCATCGCGCTGTGGGGTGAGGACAAGAACTTCAACGGCAGGTTGGACGGGTTCTGCAGCCTCGACAACAACCTCCCGTGCACGCAGGGAATCGCGATCTCGGAGAACTGCCAGCGCTGCTCGGGCGACGCGTCGCGCGAGTGCAACGTCAACGCGGACTGCCAGGTTCCTCCGGCGGTCGGTACCTGCGTCAGCAAGGGCAGCTGCAACTTCACCCTCGGTGAAGACCGCGACCCCAACCCGAACGGCGCGCTCGACAAGGGCTGGAGCACGGCGGGCGGCTGCGGTTGGCAGACGAAGAGCGGTGGCGCAACGGGCGGTGTGTGGCACACGGGTGTCATTCGCGACCTGAGCACCACGACGTGTCTTGCGGCCGGCTTCGCCTCGGGCCGCTGCCAGAGCTACGAAACGCTCCCCGACGGCGATCTCGTCGGCGACAACGATTGGTGGGAGCTCCTGCTCACGCCGGTCCTGAACAAGGTCAACCAGGGTCTCGACGGCTCCGGCGATCCGATCTACCAGATCGCCATCACCGACTGGGCCTTCAACATGTTGGCCGACCTACCGGACGACAACACCTCCGTCCGCTTGGAGTTCGACACCGACATCAACAAGTCGGCCGGCGCCGAGCTCTTCAACGACGCCGCGTTCACCGTCGGCTTCGCCGGCAAGCAGGGACCGGTCGTCGGCGGCAACGGCCCGATCACGAACGGATTCAACATGTTCGCCCGGGTCAGCCACTGCGTGGACACGGATGGCAACGGATCCCCGGATCACTGCGGCACCGCGCTCGGCAAGATGTGCGGCAGCGACCAGGCCCAGATCGACCTCGAGTGCACCGGTAACGACCTTTCGCCGGTCCGCGGCGTTTGCGTCACTCCGCCGGCGCAGAAGCGGTGCACGGGCACCATGGCGAACTGCACCATCGACGCCAATTGCCCCGCGATCGAGCACTGCGTCTTCGACAACATCCCCTGCACGGTGGCGACGCAGGCAACCGATTGCGCCGCGAACGGCGGCACCTGCGTGGTTTCCGGCACCGGCAACAACCGCGAGGGCGACAACAACTGCTTCTTCGAGGGTAAGGTCACCCCGGCGGGCGGCACCCCGCGCGCCAAGTCGCAGGAACCCTACGGCCTCGCCGGTCCGGCTGACGACGACGTCGCCAACGGGTACTGCAACC
>Ga0068859_100008336_pt1 | contig 10502 bp, 19 predicted proteins | sample KBSSwiS22_FD_66585 | JGI IMG/M metagenome (GOLD analysis project Ga0068859, IMG submission 66585) | Switchgrass rhizosphere microbial communities from Kellogg Biological Station, Michigan, USA - KBS Switchgrass S2-2 | ecosystem: Host-associated > Plants > Roots > Rhizosphere > Soil ... | reverse complement strand
CGCTGTCCGACCTCCAGATTCTGCGCCTCGACCCACTCTCCGGTGGCTGTCAGGATCTGCTGATCGAGCGTGCAGACGAGCGCCCGGTTCTCGGGAGCATCCCAATGGGCACTCGGATCTTCAGGTTTGTGAACACCGATCCGAACGAGATGCCCTTCTCCCTCGAAGACTCCGGAGCACTCTCCGTGGACCCAGAAGTAGGTTTCCTCATCCCACTCGAAGACCCCGAACTTGGGATACTTCTGCCGAAGTCCATAGATGTGCTCGATCGGGAAGGCGCCGATCGTGTAGCTGACGAGCATCTGCTCGGGGCCGATCATGATTTGAGCGGCTCCTCAAGCGGGTGTAGCCACGAAAGAAGTTCCCTTGGTGCCCACGGGCGCACATGCGCCACCACCGTCTCCACCCACATCACTGGGTTCCCGATCTCCAGCGCGTGCTGATGGATCGCCTTGTAGTAGTAGAGGTCTTCCTTGCGGTCGGCCGACTCACCCCAAAGCGGGTAGCCGGCATCGCGCGGGACGACACACCCCTGCCCCGTCATGTTCCTCGGCATCCCCACGTCGCGCGTGAACCAGACGACGACACCATTTCGCAGCAGAACTCGATAGAAGAACGCCTTGCCTGGGAAGTCGGCGATGTCGAGCGCCATCTCCTTCAGCGCGTTCTTCGTGTAGCTGTCGTCGTGGTCCATGAACGTGAAGTAGTCACCGGTCGCGTAATCCCGCATCATGCGGTTGCGCTGGAAGTTGCCCCAGTTCCCGGTGAACGGAAACGGGATGTAGCGCAAGCGGTCGTCCTTGAAGGACTCGACCACCTCGCGAATCGCGTCCACGTCCCCGTCGCAGCCGATCAGGCACTCGAAGTCCTCGTGCCCCCCGTCGAGCACGCTCTGAATCGAGTTCTTGAGCCAGAAACCTGCGCGGCCGCTGCCGATCGGCACATCCACCACCGGCATGATGACGGACAGCTTCACTACCAGCCTCCAACGTCGGTGGGCGAGTCGATGAAGGCCCCCGTGTTGTTGACCACCTGGGCCAGCACTCGCAGATCGTGCGCGTCGCGGTAGGGCAGCGTGGCGCCCGCGTTGTCCAAGACGTACTGGTAGGTCTGCGCCGCCGAGAGCTGGTCGATGGCCGGACAGTCGAAAGGCGCGGCGAGGTGGTGGTCCGGGGTGTCCGGCGGTGTGATCCCGCTGTCCAGGCGCAGGAAGAGCCAGTTGTTGAAGTTGGGGTCGGTGATGAAGTCCCCGTCGAGGGGGCCGGTGTTTCCTTGGATGAACACCTTGGCGCCTACGGCGCTGTTCGCCACCCGGAACCACGAGGTCGGATTGCCGACCGGCGGGAACACGGTGTTGGGGCCGGGCTTGTAGTAGTTGGCGACGACGTTCACCACCTTGAGCCCACCGCCCTCCAAGGCAAGCGGCTCTTCGCCCCAGTTGTAACAGAGATTATTTCGGTAGTCCATGTTGGTGCAGACGGTGAACTGCGGATTGCGCTGGTTCCCGTTCGAGATCAGGTTGCCGTGGATCGAGCCGTTGTAGCAGGGGCGGTTGCCGGCACTAGATCGGAAGAGCATCGACATGGAGTGGGGCGTGCCGTCGAGCTTGGTCTTGGGGTGCTCGGAGTGGTAGAGCGCCTCGGTGACGATGCAGTTCTGGTAGGTGAAGTCGTGCGCCCGGTCGGCAGTCAAGCACTCATCCACGCTCCAGAACAGCGAGCAATGGAAGAGGACCACGTTGTAGACCTCGCCGTCCGAGCCGGCGTCCCCCACATTGGCTGCGTCGCGGTCGTCGAAGCCGTCCTCACAAGGAAGCACATCGCCCGTGCGGATTCGGATGTGCGCGATCAGGATGTCGTGACTACGGATGCGGAACTCTTCGCCCTTGAGCACGATGGGGCTCGGAGCGGTGCTGCCGTCGATGGTGACGAAGGGGTGGCGGATCTTGAGTGGCGAGAGGTTCCAGATGATCCCGCCCACCGTGAAGGTGATGACTTGGGGGCCGTCGTAGAGGAAGGCTTCCCTGAGCGAGCCTGGGCCTTCGTCGTTCAGGTTCGTGACTTGGTAGCTGCGCCCGCCAGCACCTCCGGTGGTCTGGGTGCCGAAGCCCTTGATGCCCTCGAAGGTGCCGCCCGCTCCGGTGGTGCCCGTGGTTGGGACGCGCCGCCCCACGCGAATGCGGCCGATCGAGTTGGCGGCGAAGCGGCGCCAGAAGCTGCCGACCATCACGCGAGCCATCAGCGCTTCCTTGTTTCCAGCATCTCTACGCGGGCAGCAAGCTCATCGAGCTTGTCCAGAACCTTGTGGAGCGACTTGGTCTGATCGCTGAATCGGTCTGATTGGATCGACGTTGAAAAGAGAGCGTCCCAGATGGATCGGTTCGCGCTCTTCAATCCTTCGATCGCCTTCTCCACCACGCCAACCCGATCAATCGGAGGAAACCCGCGGCGAGGATCTCCACGCTTGCGTCGAATGATCCTTCCACGACGCCTCTTCGCCTTCCTCTTCATTCGCATCCTCCTTGGTTAACGCCTGCGTCCCATCCCACCATCCTGGAACCCGGCGGGGAACATCATGCCGACGCCCACGTTGGGGTCCATCCACCTCATGTCGAACTTGATGGCGTAGCGCACCACGTCCATGAAGTCCTTGTACTTGTCGCGGGGCGTTTCCTTGGGCGCGTGGTCGGTCTTGCCCCGGAACTCGTCCCAGGTGTAGTTCTCGGCGGCGCGGATCAGGTTCTTGCAGCCGTCGAGGAAGAACAGTTCCTCGCTGCTGAAGGCGTTCCGAACGGCGATGTGGCCGCTCGGGATGTCGTTGTCCACGGTGGTGTCGAAGTAGCGGCCCCGGTCGGCGAACTCGTCCTGCACGGAGGTTCCGGTGGTGGCCTTCTTCGCCACTCCGAACTGGGGGTCCATGATCGGCCACACGATCGGTGCGCGCTTCTTGTCGAAGCCGTAGGCCGCCCCTTCCGTCGAGGTCTTCCAGAGTTCGTCCTCGATGGTGTCCATGATCCCGCAGTAATCGTCGATGGTGGCCTTGTAGGACCGGACCTTCGTGATGTCGAAGTCGGGCCACTCGCGAATGAAGACCTTCTCGTCACGCGGGGTGACCACGCCCCACGCCATCGCGAAGGGCTTGCGGTCGTGGGGATCGACCACGAGGAAGGCAGGGTACTTCCGCCAATCGGGGTTTCGAGCAAACCACTCGGCGCCGTCGAGAACGTGCTTCGCCCGGTCGAAGTTCTTGTAGACGCGGCCCATCAGGTGGAGGAAGCGGCCGTGTTGGCGGGCCTCGATCTCATCTTCATCGAGCCCGGCCACGAAGAGCGCCTTCTGCTGATCGCTGATGTAGGGGGTGTCCGAGAGGTCGCAGGTGACGATGGCGATCGACTCCTGAGTGAGCTTTAAGAGGTCCGATTCCCGGTTGATGTGGACGGCGTTGGGGGCGTCGTAGAGTTCCTCTTTGATCCAGGGCTCTTCGAGCGGGGTCATGGCGAAGAGGATGGGGGCGCCGTTCTTCATCATCCCGCGCTTGGTGCCGATGTAGGCGTAGCGGGGCGGGGGCTCGTTGAAGGCGAAGCCGTCCCAGGTGTAGCCCTCGAACTTGCCGGGCTCCATCTCGTAGCTGAGGAGCTTAATCGAGGTGTAGAACGGGGCGGGGAAGGTGATCTTGCTGGTCACGCGCCCCTGGATCTTCTCGAACTCGCAGCCCATCTCCTTCAAGGGCAGCAGGGCATTCATCTTGGGCAGGATGTCTTCGCTGAGCGCGTTGATGAAGTCCTTGCCGGCAAGCCCAAAGCGCATCCCGGGCTGCCACTTCCTGCCCCCAGGAAATACCACGGGCTCGCCGTTCCAAGGGTTGAAGCCGAGGCACCAGGAGAGGAGTTCGGCGCCGATGCCGTAGGTCTTGCCGACCTGATTGGCGGCAATGAACATCCGGGTCTGCGCCGCCCCGCTGCGCATGAACCAGCCCTGCTTGGGATGGGTGTCCAGTGCCCAGTCCTTGGGCTTGAAGGAGAGGAGCGCGGTGCGCTTCATCAGCGCCCGGATGCGGTCGGTCAACTCGACCCGCTCTTCCTTGGTGGCGGGGATCCGTTCCTTGCCGAAGAGTTCGTAAGAAACGTGCTTCAGGATCTGGACGGCCAGCCACGCCTTGAAGTTGAAGGCCATCAGGCGGGGACTTTATCGCCCCCCTCTTATGGAACAAGGTGGCTACGCCACTCCCTTAGCACCCGCAGGTGCTCTGGATCATCGAGGCGAACCGATAAGGCGTAGGGGCCGGCGTCGCCGACCCGTCCGAGAATCTGGCAGTAGGCCATCGCGTCCTCCTTCTCGCTGAAGCAGCGAAGGAGCCAAGGGTGGCTTTCCTTTTCGATGACCGCCCAGATCCATCCGTCCTGGATCATCCATCCCTCCTAGAACAAGAGAGCCCTCCCCGGATGCGACGAGGAGGGCCCATGGCGTGGGGACGCGATGCCAAACCGAGGAGGAGACGTGGAGGAGTGTAGACCCCGACGCCTTCGCCAACAAGGGCGCGTTTCAGGGTATGCTGGGCCCATCAGGCCGCACCCTTGCTGGGAGGGCAGTCGAATCATGGGCCGTCGTCGCAAGGAACGCAAGTTCCGCTCTGGAACCAAGCCGTTCCAAACCGTCTGTAGTCGCTGTCAGCATCCGATCGCCATGCGCCATGACGGCCTCGGGTGGCGTCCCTTCGAGTTGGGCGCGATCTCACCCCACACCTGCCAAGCCGCCACGAGGTGGGAAGATCCCAAGTCCGGGCCATTCGGCAACCGACGCCGATGAGCCTCTGCAAGCGCGGCCACGAGCGCACTCTCGGCAACACCTACTTCCACCGAGGCCGGTACTTCTGCCGCCTCTGCAAGCTCGACGAGCAGAGCACCCGCCGCCACTCCCAAGACCCCGCCGCCATCGACCGCGACATCCGCTGGCTCATCGACCTACCGAACATCATCGAAGAGGCGGATGCAAAAGCACGACTTACGTCAAATGAAGTAACGGACTCCCCCGGGGAATCGACCACACTCTCCCGGGAGCCTTAAGACCCGTCCTAAGTCTTAAGTATTCAGGGGGCCACGCCCCCTCGGTGCTCCCGCACCTCACCCCCGACTCGCGACGGCTTACCGCCGCTCGGTCCAGAGTCGCTCTCGCTCCCCTGAGAAGAGCCGGAACTGAGAGTGGTGTGCTTCCCGAACTGCTACTTCAGATGTGGTCCGGTGCGCGCAAGCGGCTGCAATAGATGACGATCCCAGAAATCCCCCTCCCCCACCCTATTACCGCGCGTGCGCGGGCGGACTTAAGGCGCGCGCGGGCGCTAGCTGTCGCGCGCATGGAACTACTACGCGCGAGCGCAGCCGCGCGGGAGTGGTCTTGCACGCGAGCGCGTGCTTCGGTTAGGAGCCCAGCTCCTTGGCGATGGAGCTAGCGAGGTCGGTGAAGCCCTTGGTCTGGTCGTCCTTGTGGGCTGCGTCGTGGATGGACTGCGCTAGCTCGTGCATCGCTCGTGCTTCTTGGACACCGAGCGTGCCCCGACCGACGTGGGCGAGTAGACCACGGCGAAAGCGCTTCAAAAGCGCGTCGTCAGTGACATCCATGGAGACGAGGGAGGAGAGCGGAGCGACTGGGATGGAACTCGCCTGAGTATCCTCCCGCTCTCTCTGCGCCTTGCGGCTGTGATGCCTGCATAGGTCTTCGCCTCGGAGGGCGGCCATTTTGCATGGTTCGCCGGTCTTGGAGGCGCCCGCGCAGAGGCGGAAGTTAGTGGGGCGCGTGCGTAGCGTGGGCGTGGCGTTATCGACTTCCATGCCTAACGAGGCTAGCCAAGCTCTCGGACGTTCTCTTGGATGCGCTTCCATCGTCGGGCGCGACCAGCGGGCGATAGGTCGTAGCCACGAAGGCCGGCCTCGGCGGCCACCGCTCCCGCGAAGGCCTCTCGGTCTTGGGCGTCCGCCTTCTTCTCGTAGGCGTCCCTGGCCGCTCGTAGCGCGTCACGAAGGGCCACGCCCCGATCCTTGGGGCGGCAGCAGACGTAGAGCTTCACGCTCCTGCGCTCGTCATCCGACTTCAAGGGGCGCCCGATTTTCTTCATGGGTTGGACTCTAGCCTCCTGGGACTTCCAGGGGGGCGAAATATTCTCTTGCGTCTCTAGTTTCAGGAGGTAGATTAAGTCCCCTCGGTCGGAAAGCCGAGTGGGTCAACCAAGGAGCAGGGCATGGAACGCAGGAACGGGTACGGCTGCGTCGCGGTGCTGTTCAGCGGGGCGAGGGTCTTGGCGCTTTGGTGCCCCACGCTTGAGGAGGCGCAGCGCGGCCTCGACTTCCTTCGCGCAAGCACCCCCGACGCCTTCTTCGTCCTCGAAGAGTGCGAGGAGCCGATGTCGCTCCTTCAACTGCGCTGCCAGCGGATGTCGATGATCGCCTCCGTCTGAATCGAATCGGTTTCAAGGCCGCTCGGAAAGGCGGCCGGGTTCCAAAGGAGCAAGCTCATGTGCTACCGCTGCGATCAGGCACGCTCAGACTGCATCGGGATGATCCGGGAGACGGCTCGCGCCTTCATGCGGGCCAAGGCGAACGGCGCCAGCGCCAGCCTCGTGGCTCAGCGGAAGCGAGCCAATCTCATCCTCCAAGGCCGCGCGGACGAAGCGGCCACCCGTGGAGATTCCAAGTGAACGAGACGAAGCAGAAGACGTGCGGCAAGGACCATACCTACAACGGGTGGACGAACTACGAAACGTGGCTCGTCGCCCTCTGGATCGACAACGACCAGGGGACGCACGAGGAAGCGCGCGCGATGGCGCTGCGAGCCGCGCGCGATCCAGAGCCCGAGTCAATGATCCCCGGTCACTCCATGCGCGCCTACTACTTCGGCGTGCAGATCAAGGAGTGGGTCGAGGAGACGATGATCGGGGACCACGGCGCCACGCTCGTGGCCGACCTGCTGAACGGCGCGCTTTCTGAGGTCGATTGGCGGTCGATCGCCGAGCACTTCCTCGACGACGTGCCGGCCGATGAGGAGGTCGAGTCTTGAATCCCCCCGCGAAGCCGAGCGGGAGGGGGTGCGACGAAGATGCGGCACACAAGTTCTATTCCCCCGACCTACTGCCGTGTCCTTTCTGTGGCGGGGTTGCGAAGTTCACCGAGGGCCGCGACGAATTCCGCTTCTTCGTCGTGACGTGTCAGGAATGTTTCGCGCAAACCGAGAGCGACCATCTACGGTCGGTAGCCATCGAAAGGTGGAACCGAAGATCCCCCACCCCGGAGAAGCCGTGAAGACGACGAAGCTGAACTACCGACTCGGTTTCACCTATCGCCTTCAACTCCTCCAAGCGTGGCGCCATGTTCGCAAGGTTGCTGCCGCCGTCGCCGCGCAACCACGGATGAGCCGCCATGAACTCCGGTGGGCCGTCGAGTGCCTACGCATCGCCCTGCGCCAAGCGCGACACCTTGGCAATCCGCGGCTCCTGTTGAGGCTGCGATGAGAAGGGTTGCGCCCGCCCTCCTCCTCGTCCTCTTCTGCTTCCTCGCCGCGTGGGCGTTCCTGGTGATGCCGTGAACTACCTCAATCCAAAGTCACCGGGCTACGGTCGCAAGTACCACAAGCCGAGGACGCGCTGCTACGGATGCGGCAGGCTCGGCTGCGGCTGCGCGTGGGGGCCGTGGTGCTTCAACTGCAACGTCACGCGCATCGGCCGAGTGAACAACGGATTCGCGGCGATCTCGGAAGGACTTGCGACGAAGTCTCTTTCACCCCAGCCCCCGTCGCCCTAGGAGGAAACATGACAGCAATCGCTGTTTCGTGGCTTCTCGTCTCCCTCGTGACCCTTCGTTGGTGGTGTACAATGCGACGACCCAGCAGGTTGGAGCCTGCCGGGCCGTCTCGCCGAGTCCGCTTTCATGGAGCGAACCGTGGCTTACATCGAGCGTAGCGTCCTTCCGTTCGACCAGCGAATGTCCAAGAAGCGGTGGCGCCGCGTCGAGTTCACGACGGATGGTTGCTGGATATGGATGGGATGGGTCAGCCCACTCGGATACGGAACCTGCTCCTACAAGGATGTCACGTGGGGAGTGCACCGCGCGTTCTACGACGCTCTTGTTGGCCCGATAACCGCACCGTCGCTCGACCACCTGTGCCGCAACCCGTCGTGCGTGAACCCGGCGCATTTAGAGGCGGTGACGATGCGCGTCAACGTGCTGCGCGGGCTTGGGCCTACGGCGATGCTCGCGAAGCAGACGGAGTGCAAGCGCGGACACCCACTTATGGGACGCAACTTGATGACGAGCCGTCGCGGGTATCGAGAGTGTCGGAGATGCCACTACCAACGGATTGCAGAATACCGCGCGCGATGCGCGGTTCTGAAGCGAGGTGCGCGATGATTCCGAAGGAAGTGGCAGAGGCCATCACCGAGGCAACCGCAACTGCCTTTGAGGCGGGCAACAGCAATACGACCACTCAAGGGCTCATCGAGTGCTCGCTGCGGTCGAATGACGCCGAGAGGGCTCTGTTCTTGGCCATCGAGAAGGCCCTCGCCGACGCCCGCGACGAGGCGTTGGACAAAGCGTGCGGCATCGTTCGCCGCGCCACGTTCGCGGACGGCAAGATCAAGATGGACGGCGACGATCTCGCTGAAGAGATCCGCGCCCTGAAAGGAAAGCCATGACTGTGGACCCGAGGCTGGCGGTGGAGATTTTGAAGCAGGATCGCGACGAGGATCCGACGGATGAGTGGCGCGATGTCCTCAATCTCGCGGTCCTCGCGATCGAGGCGATCGAGGCTGAGCGCGCTTACTCGCTCTGTAGTTGCCAAGGCCCAATCGTATGCGAGCACAGCAAGGACGTGACGAGCACCCGCCGCGCCTACCTCGCCGCCGCGCACCCGGAGGGGAAAACGTGAACACACTTCGCTGTGTCGTTCTCTTCGGCGCGTGGTTCGTCGGCGCCTTCATCGCGGTCCTGCTGCTTCGCCGATCGTGGTGCAAGCTCGGCTGTCACGATTGGCGCAACGGGCCGGGCTCGCGGTGCGCGGAGTGTGGCTACGAAGATCCGATATGGAAGGAGCCTCCCCATGGAACCTGACCCGATCCGGCGGGCGTTCGAGGCGTGGTATGCGCGGCCAACAGTACAAGCAACTTCGCATCGTGCCGTTGCTGCGTCAGCCTTCACGGCCGGCGCGAAGTGGGCGGCGCACTTCATTACCTCGGAAGCGTTCGCGCTCGCGCAACCGTCCGCAAAGATCGACTTCGGAGAGTTGGATGACTTCATCTGCAAGCACTTCGGCGTGGAGGGCTGACGTGAGGACGACGGCGGAGATCGTGCGCGAGGCGTGCAACAAGGCCACGCACGGCGAGTTCGGAAACATCGACCTGTTCAACAAGGGGGCAAGTCGTGGCCCGTATTACACGCGGCTAGACGTGCGCCGCATGGTTGAACTCGCCGCGACCTACGCCTGCGAACTCGCCCAAGCCGACGCCGCCGCGCTGCTGGAGCCGGTCAGGATGAGGAAGGAAGAGGGAGGGACGAGGCGGTGAAGCGGGTGCTGTCACTATGCGACGGGCTTGGCTCGTGGTCGCAACCGTACCGCGACGCTGGCTACGACGTGGTGGCCGTGGACGCGCTCCAAGGCCAAGACGTGCGCCTGCTCGCATTCTCGGACGGGTGGCACGGCATCCTCGCGGCGCCACCCTGCACGCACTTCGCCGGCAGCGGCGCCAGGTGGTGGAAGTCGAAGGGCGAGGCGAAGCTGCTCGAAGGACTCTCCGTGGTCGATGCGTGCCTGCGGATCATCGCGACGGCGCGTCCGAGATGGTGGGCGCTGGAGAACCCGGTCGGCCGCTTGACGACCTACCTCGGCCCGGCGCGGCTCTCGTTTCAGCCGAACGAGTACGGCGACACCTATACCAAGCGCACGCTGATCTGGGGCGACTTCACGATCCCGAGCGGGGGCAAGGCACTGGATCGACCGGCAACCGCGAGCGAGGGGAGCAAGATGCACAAGATGGCACCGTCCGAGAAACGCACGCAGCTTCGATCGGTGACGCCGAAGGGTTTCGCCGACGCCTTCTTTCGAGCCAACCCATGAGCACCAAGCCCATCCTCTGCGGCAAGTGCGGGACGAGCAGCGATGAGGTGCGACACATGATCTGCACTTGGTTAAAGGGGCAGGAACCGGACATGGTGAGCGTGACCTGCGGCAGATCGTACGATTGCAAAATCGTCTATGCCGACTCCCTCCCCGCCGCGCTCGCCAAGTTCGAGGAGAAGGTGGAGACTCAGAAATGAAGACCCCGCGCAAGCCGTTCAAGTGGAAGGGGCGCTGCTGGTTGGCGGTGGAAGCGTTGCGCCTGAAGGACTTCCCGCCCATGTACCTATGGCGCTACCCAGGAACGAATCACGCCTGCGTCGAAGTGACGATCCGCGAGGTCGGGAAGAGAAAGAAATAACCGCCTCACCGCGCTCCAGGTCCACCCCTCAGCCACCCCTGGGAGGC
>Ga0068859_100008335_pt1 | contig 10503 bp, 7 predicted proteins | sample KBSSwiS22_FD_66585 | JGI IMG/M metagenome (GOLD analysis project Ga0068859, IMG submission 66585) | Switchgrass rhizosphere microbial communities from Kellogg Biological Station, Michigan, USA - KBS Switchgrass S2-2 | ecosystem: Host-associated > Plants > Roots > Rhizosphere > Soil ... | reverse complement strand
TTCCCGCTACTTAAAGTAAATAAGCTAACGTTCTGGTTGACATGTCGTACGCATGTCTTTATAGTTCCGTACCCGTAGGTCGTCTTTGATGCCAGCTTCGGCGTTCACCCCCCGCATCAAATCGACGGATTGCCGATGTTCAAGCTAAGACGCCTCGAAATCACGGGCTTTAAGTCCTTCGCCGACCACACTGACCTCATCTTCACTGGTGATGGGATAACTGGAGTTGTCGGGCCAAACGGCTGCGGCAAGAGCAACGTCGCTGACGCGATCGCCTGGGTTTTGGGCGAGCAGCGAGTTAAGCACCTGCGTGGCGCCGAGATGAAAGACGTGATCTTTCAAGGATCGCGAAATCGTCTGCCCAGCGGCATGGCCGAGGTCGTTCTCCATCTGGTGCGCGACGAGTACGTCGAGCACGAGCCGGACATCGAAGATATCGATTCGACCCTCGAGCAAATCGACGAACAGAGCGAAGCCTTAGAAGAAGTTCTGACCACGCCAGTCGAAGCGGAGTCAGTACCGGGAGCGTTAGTGACCGGGTCAGCTGATTCGGTTACCGACCCCGTCGCCAAGCTTCGCACCCTCACCCAACCTCTCCCAGAGGGAGAGGAGAAAATCGCTCCCGGTACTGACCCGGTTGTCGAGGCAGGTACCGAGCCGGTAGTCGAGTCCAAACCAAAAACCACACATCATCGTCATTGGCGGCAGCGGCGCAACCTGGCGCTTGAGTTTGCGCCGGGCGAGGCCGTCTCAGTCACGCGTCGTCTCTATCGATCCGGTGAAAGCGAATACCTGCTCAACGATCGTACCTGCCGGCTGCGCGACATTCAGGATCTCTTTTCCGGCACCGGACTGTCAGGCGGCCACTACGCGATCATCGAGCAAGGCCGCATCGGCCAGATTCTGTCGGCTAAGCCGATGGACCGCCGCACGATTATTGAAGAAGCGGCCGGCATCACTAAGTTTCGGGTGCGACAACGCGCTGCCGAAGCCCGGCTGGAATCGGCCCGATCAAATCTCAGCCGGGTCTCAGACATCATTTCTGAAATTGAACGTCAGGTAAACAGCCTGCGACGTCAGGCTGCCAAGGCCCGGCGCTATCGGATTCAGCGTGAAGAACTGCGTGACTTGCTGCGCCGCGTTTATGTAGCTGAAGACCGCAGTCTTACTTTGCTGCTCGAGCAGAGCCAGACTCAACTGGACGCGGCGAATGAAGAAGAGCAACGGCTTACTGCCGAGTTGGCCACCCGTGAAGAATCCAGCAGGTTCGCGACCCAGAATGCCCGAACTCTTGAAGACGAATTGGCGCAGGTGCGCGCCGCGGTCGCCGACGCGGCCCTCCAGCGCGACCGGCGGATTCGCGAAAGGGTTTACCAGCAGGAACAGATCGAGGAACTCACCCGCCGTCACACCGAAATCGAAAGAGAAATTGAGGCACTTGGCGCGCGGTCGGTAGTGATCGATTCCGAGTTGGAGCGCCTGCGGGCTATCGAAACTCAACTGAGGTCAGAAAACGAGCAAACCATTCAGGCCTTGCGTTCGGCAGAGGATGCGCATGCGCAAAAGCTGGCGCTCGTGTTTGAGTCGGAAAACGAGATCGAAACAGCCCGCGCTGAACTGCTGAGACATACGGCGGCCGCCGAGCGTTTGCACGAATTGGCGCGCCAGCTCGAAAGCAGTCTGGAGAAATTGTCGCAACAGGCTGAAGGCCTGGCCCGTGAGGGTGAGCGAGCCGCCGCCGCTCATGCTGAACGAAATGCGCAGGCCGAAAATCTAAACGAGCAAATTGCCGCGGCCCGCAGGAAGCTCGCGGGGCTGACTTCTGAACGGGAAGCCGCCATCAGGGCCGTGGTCGAAGGCCACGAGCGTGTTTCGGATACTGACGCGGAACAGACGCGCGTACGTGACGATTATTCACGGGCGCTGCACCGGCTCGAAAGCTTCAAGGAGCTCGACGAGCGCCGTGCGCATTATTCCCTGGCAGTCCAGGAAGCGTTTTCGGCGAACCAGAAGCAGCACTTTCATTTGATTGGCACGCTCGCGGATGCGATCCAGGTTGACCGTGAATGGGAACATGCCGTCGAAGGAGTGTTTGGATCGTCATTGCAATCGATTCTGGTGCCCACCCCGGACGATGCCATTCAGGCAGCGACCTGGCTGAAGAACAATAACGCCGGTCGGGCGACCTTCCTGGTCACCGGATTGCACGGCGGCAGTGACGAAGTCGATGTCGATCTGGATGTCGATGTATTCACCTATGCGCGCGATTCCGTCTCCCACGCGCAACGTCAACAGCATGTGCCGGTTGGGATCGATGGACCGCGTCTCGCCGACATCATCAGAGCGCCACGAGAGTTGTTGCTCGTTCTGGAACGAACGATGCACGAACGTATGAACGCGCGCATCGTCGACACGCTTGAGGATGCAACGGCGTTGTCGCTGGCGACCGGCGACATGTTCGTGACCACTGACGGCGATTGGGTTGCCGGCGGGCAATTCGTCAATGCCGGAAATGGCCGCGCGCTGGAAGAAGGCGCCGGGCTGCTGACCTTCAAGCGCGAGTTGCGGGAATTGGAATCGCGAGTCGGTGAGTTGGCCGCGGAATTGACCGTGGCTGAACTAGCGGTGGCTGACGCCCGTTCGCGTCTGACCGGCCTCGAGGAAACCGTGGTGTTGCTGAATGCCTCGATTGCTCGGGAAGAGCGCGAAGTAATGGCCCGCGAGATGACCGCAGATTCGTTGCGCCAGGATGTTGAGCGGGCTGAACGACATTTACGCGTCGTGGCCGACGATACTCAAAGACTTGAGCAGGAGCGTCGAGAGCTCGAGGAAAGCCGTGCGCAGACCCAGGCCGAATCAGCAATTGCTGACGAAATGCGCCGTGCCACGCAGGAGCGCATCGAGCACACACTGGGCGTGCTCGGCGGGTTGCGTCGCGACGCCGAGACCGAAAACGAGAGTCTCAATCAGCAGCGGGCCGAGGCCGCCGCGGCCGCCGAACGTCGTCGTTCCACGAGCGCGGACCTGCGCCGGCTGGATACCGAGCGCGAAGAGGTCAACTCGCGGGTAGCGCGTTATCACCTGGAACTGGTCGAAGCCTCGACTCGCATCGACGAATTGATTGATTCGTTGAATGAAATAGACCAGCTGACCACCACGATCGATGAAGAAAAGACGCGCGAAGAAACTCAGATCACTGAAGCTACCACGCGCCTTGAGAGTGCCCGGGCGCAAGCCGACCTGCTGGCGAACGAGTTGGCAGAATTGAACCGGAACGCGGCGGCGTCGCGTGACGCCCGCGCAGCGATTGAAGTGCAGCGCGCGGAAGCAATGGCGCGGGTCAACTTCGTCCGTGAATCGTGCGCCAACGAACTCAATCAAAGCCTGGACGAAATTGCCGGCGAACTCACGCTTGAGCCGGAATTCGATCTGGAAGCGCAACGCGCGCACGTTGAAGATTTGCGGAACCGGCTGGAGAACTTTGGCGCGGTGAATATGATGGCGCTCGAAGAACTTTCAGAAGCCGATGAGCGGTTGGTGTTCCTCACCACCCAACGCGAAGACATTACCAAAGGCATCGCCGCCACCGAAGAGGCGTTGCGTGAGATTAAACGCCGCTCGCGCGAGCGCTTCCGCGATGCGTTCGAAAAGATCAATAAGAATTTCAGCGAACTGTTCCAGGAACTGTTCGGCGGCGGCCGCGGTGAGATGAGCTTGATCGAAGCCGACGACGAATTGGAGTCGGGCATTGACCTGGTGGCGCAACCGCCGGGCAAGCGCCTCCAGAATGTTTTGCTGCTCTCCGGCGGCGAGAAGGCGATGGCCGCGCTCGCGCTGGTCCTGGGAATCTTCCATTATCGTCCTTCGCCTTTCTGCCTGCTCGACGAAGTTGACGCGCCGCTCGACGAAGCGAACATCGGCCGCTTCACCAACAAAGTCGTGGCGATGTCCACGAACACGCAATTCATCGTGATTACTCACAACAAGCGGACCATGGAAACGGCGCGCGCCCTGTACGGCGTGACCATGGAAGAAGTCGGCGTGTCCAAGCTCGTTTCCGTCAAGTTCGAATAGTGCATAGACTCTCTCCCTGAGCTGCCGGGTCAGTACCACCTCCCTAAGGAGTTGGGATCAACTAGCCCGGTTCAGAACCCCTCAAATCTCAACAGAGCTGAGTCCCAGGACGTAAATAGCTCCGAAGACCGACATTAATCGGAAGCCAGCCTCTTTATCCCACCTCCTTACGGAGGCGGTACTGACCCGATGGCCTCACGTACGTGTGTCGGCTCACCAAAAAAGAACTAGCAACTTGCATTATCTCTTCGTCATCTAGAGAATAATCGACAATATTATGCGAACCAGGTATTCAAACATTTTATTGCTCGTGGCGTTAACCCTGAGCGCCTCGCTAATTGCTTCAGCCCAGGACACACCAAAACGCAACGATCGCCCACAGGAATCCGCCAGCCCGGCGCCGGCGCAACGCCGTGAAGAAAAGAAGCAGCCAGACGCCACGAAGTATTCCTATGAATTTGCCCAGAAGGAATTCATTGTCAACCACATCGTGATCACGCATGATGCGCTCGGACGCGGCAACGTCAGCTTTGAGCGAAAAAACGAGAGCACGCCAATTGTTGAACCGGTCGAGTTGTCGGCCGCAGCGCTGGGACGCATCTTCGGACTCTGGACTGAGTTAAGGTTTCTGGATTCTGAAGAGAACTACCAGGCTTCCAGGAGCTTCGCCCATCTCGGCACATACAAGATAGGCATGGATGATGGGAAGCGTCATCGGACCGCCGAGTTCAATTGGAGCGACAACAAAACAGCCTGGGCACTCGCCAACGAGTACCGGCGCGTCGCGGATCAGGCCATCCTCATTTTCAACATCAAGCTGGCCCGCGAGATGCAGCCTTTGAATGCGCCCTCGCTCTTGAACGAGATGGAAGGCCTGCTCAAGCGCGATGGACTCTCCGACCCGCAGCAACTGATACCGCTACTTAACGAGTTGAAGACTGACGAGCACATCCCGCTAATTGCCCGCAACCACGCCGATCGGATCTTGAAGAAGATCGAGAAGAAAACCTAGCCGTCCAGCATTCGGCAAAACTCCACCAGACGATTCTCAGCCCAAAGACGATCCTCGCCGGCGTTGGCCGAAAGAAACGCTACGTGGCCGCCGCGCTCTGTCGCAATCAGGATCACGTAGGGATTCGCCGCAACCGTTGGATCGCGGAGCGGCTCGAACGGAATGAAGGGATCGTCTTCGGCGTGAATTATCAGAGTCGGTATGCGAATGTGCCTGATCAAGGGCAGGGAGCTCGCCTTTGCGTAGTAATCACGCGCGTCGGCAAAACCAAACGCCGGGGCTACGAAACGGTCGTCAAACTCTTCAATGCTGTGGATGTCGCCAATATCGGATATGTCGTAAAGATCAGGGAAAAGTTTTTTCTTCCTCCTGAGGCGGTTCTTCAAGCGTCTGAGAAAGTCCTGCTGGTAAATCCAATTACGACCCAGGTTCATGTGTAGCGTGCTGGCCCGCAAATCCACCGACGGTGAAACTGCGCAGATGCCCAGTACTTCGGCCGGCGGATTCTCTCCGTACTCACCCGCAAGCTTGAGAATCATGTTCCCGCCCAGAGAAAATCCGGCAAGGAACAGACGTGGCAACTTATCTGTCTTGATCAGTTCTTCAATTACCACGCGCGCATCGTGAGTGAGCCCGCCGTGATAAAGCGTCGGCGACAGATGCTCGGTACCCCCGCAGTTGCGAATATTCACGCGCACTACATTGAAGCCGGTCCGGAAGGCTTTGTCAGCGGTCGAAACCATATAAGCCGACGCAGTTGAGCCTTCCATCCCATGCCACATCAGAAGCGTTGAGTGTTCCGCGCGATTTGGTTGCCAGCGGCAACGGGCCAGGATCTGACTGCCCGGTTCGACCTGGAACAAACGCTCTTCATCACCGGTCCGATCGCGCGGTCGCAGCGGCCAAAGGTAGGCGGCGAGTGTTTGCGTATCACCTCGCTGGAAAACTCGATGCGGAATGAAGTCTTTCGCTTTCAGGTTTTGAGTTAGCTGCTTGCGAAGGAGGTTGATTGAGGATTTGTCATACAACATTGTCTTGAGAGTACGCTCTTAACATCGCGACTCCAAGCGGCTGGGTTTTTGGTAGTGATTTCGTTGTTACTGGGGCGATACCGTTTGATTGACTCACTAGTTCAATGTTTCATTCATTCAATGAACAAATGAATCACTGAATCAATCAAAACCCCTTCGGCTGGCTCGAACGAAGCACGCCGGAGGCGTGCGTACCGATTGCGACTTCGGATTATTTGAAGGTGATCAAGACATTGACGGTATTTTTCACGGCGTCCGGCCTGGTGTCGTATTCGGCTTTTACGCGCGCCCGGCTTGGAGATTTCTGCATTAAGCCGCGGATGAAATCGGGCATCACCGTTTGCCGAAATTCTTCGAGATAAGTTTCGTCAAAGACTGTGTTCGTTCCCAGCTTCCATTTTGCCTTCAATTGATCCGCGTCGGCCTGGGTGACGCCGCTAACGATCAAGTCGCCCATGAAATAGCGCGGCCCCTCGTTGATCACGAACTTATAGTTTACCTGCGCCGACTTTGGTTCGACGTCGAACGATTCTTTCACCTGGGCCGTGATATGGCCTCGGCGTGCATAAGCGAGCCGGACCTGTTTCAGCCCTTTGTCGATCTTCAGGCCGTCGGCGATTTCGCCGGGATTCATTCCCAGGGCCGTCGCCAGTTCCTCGACTGTCAGCTTTTCATTGCCGTCCCACTCTGAACGTCCCCAGGTAAAAGCATCTCCTTCTTCGACCGGAATCGTTACCACCACGCCGCTGGGACATTGAGCGGAACTCTCAAAAACAGCGGTCGGCGTCTGAAACTGCGCGCGCAGATGGCCCAGGTGACGATAGAGCGGCATGAGCGAAGTTTGGGGAAAAGCTGCGATATCTTTCTGTGAGTATTCGGATTTCAGTATCGGCTGTGAGGCTTTGATGAGCTCAGCTTCTGAGACGACTTTAGCGCCGGGAAAATGAATCGCGCAGACCGGGACCTTAGCGCCCGTCACCGCGAAGATCAATTGAAATTTTTCGCCGGCTAGATTGGGCAGGGCTTCGACGCGGCCGGTAATCTTTCTTTGGTCCAGGAGACGTTGCAACGCTGCGGTTATCTTGTCCAGCGTCTCGCCGGCGGCCGGCGCGGTTCCATTAAAGAAGGGGACGTCGGCGCGAATTGCTGAGACCAGTTCTTCCTCAGTAAACCAGACAAAGTTTTCGAAGACGACGGGCAAATTCGCCGCATTTTCCTCGAGCACGAAAGTGATGGTGGCCCGGCCTTTAGCACTGCGAACACGATAACTTAGTTTGCGCAATAAACCGGATTGCAGCAGCTTGCCGGCGGCGGCATCAAAGACGTTGGCGTCCACCAGCTGTCCTATTTTCAGTTCGCTCAGGGAAGTTAGCTGGCTGACGCTGAGTCGTTTCTGCCCAACGAATTCAATTCTGTCCAGCGTCAAACGTTCCTGAGCCCCTGCCAGCGCGGGCCAAAGGATGCTCAGCAGGACCAGGCTGACGAAAAGAGTTCGGCGACGATCTAAGAAGTTTCTCAAGCGCATAGTTGACTTCGAATGTAGCAGTAAAGCATCTTGCCTCAGGATTCAGATTCTAGCTTGAACCGTTGGACCATGAAAGCGGCGCACCCAGCCAATCACAGCAGCTTTGAAGCCCGCCGACGCGAGAAGGTTGTTGAGGCGTGGCGCAGTTTAGGCGCACCGAGGGTTGGCGAGGATGAATTGCGTCAGGTACAGGAGGTCCTGGCTAAAGAATTTGTCGCGGCAGATAACCCCATTAGTCCGGCTGCAATTGCTCGAATCCTTGCCGATGTAGGTGCCGAAATGCTCCATCCTGAGATTATCGAATTCGATGCGCGCTGGCGCGAGGCCAGGATCAAGCGTGAAGCCGAGAGATTCGAGGACCTCGAACGAATTTCGTCTGCGAAACCGATGAACCGAGAGCAGGCCGAAGCGCTGGTAAACGAGCTGGAGGCGCTACGTAAGCGGTTTGCTGCCGAAGCTGATGCCGAGGCCCTGGCCGAGTTAACCACGTTCGCCGCAAATGCGCGCCGTGCTGCACAGTTGCTGGCGAAAGATCCCGCATCGGATTCTATCCGGCGGGCTGAACAGGTGGAAATATCACAATGGATCAAGGTCTGGATCCAAACTCCCAACCTCTTCGCCGACTGGCTGGCATTGCGAAAAAGCTCGCCAGAATTCCGCAAACGATTCGGTGCCGGCCAATAATGAAGGGACGCCTCGCGGCGGACTAGGTACCGCGGAGCGAGACAGCGACGAGAATTATCGGGAGTGCAATAACCGCGCCAGCCACAGCAAACTGTTTCCATGCGGGACTCTCGCGCCTTTTTACCTTAGCGACCTCGTCATAAGTGGCTCTGGTAATTTTACCTGTCCTGGCATCGACGATGCCAAAGTGGTCCTCGCTCACGTCGACGATGCAGCCTTTTAACGACGGCTGGTTGTTGAAGAACACTTCGACCTTGGCTTTAGGGCAGGTTCCCAGTTTGGCGATTGCTGCGCGCGCTTTGTCGGCCGCCGTTACCTGGGCGCCGGGCTGGGCAGGCGCCGGGGTGGCGAACTGCACCAAATAGATGACAAGTGACAGCAGAATAACTCGTCTCAACACCGCGTTGTCCTCCTGATGTCTCACAGATGGAAGAGCAGGCGGATGTTGTGCAATCTGCGGGCCTTGATCTTACGTGTCGAGTTGGGCAGCGTGCAGAGGCGGTAATTGATTAAAAGGGTGTGCGAGCTGATAGGCGTGAGCCAAGCTAAGCAAATTAGCCTCGCTCCAGTGCGGACCCAGCAGTTGCAAGCCTATCGGCAGTCCTTCTGCCGAAAGTCCGCAGGGAACACTGATGCCGGGCACACCGGCGAGATTAGCTGTGACGGTGTAGATGTCGTTGAGGTACATGGCCAGCGGATCGTCAACTTTCTCTCCGAACTTGAATGCCGGTGTTGGCGTCGTTGGCGTCAGGATCGCATCACACCGCTCAAACGCCGTTGCAAAGTCCTGTTGCAGCAAGGTCCGCACCTTTTGCGCTTTGAGGTAGTAAGCGTCGTAATAGCCGGCGGACAGTACATAGGTGCCCAGCATGATCCGACGCTTTACCTCCGGACCGAATCCTTCATCGCGCGTTTTGCGATACATGTCGCGCAGGGCTGGTGCGTCTTCGGCGCGAAAGCCATACCGGACACCGTCGAACCGCGCGAGATTTGATGAGGCTTCGGCTGTGGCGATGATGTAGTAAACAGCGATCGCATACTGCGCGTGCGGCAGATCAACGTCGACGATTTCGGCGCCGAGATCCTTATAAGCATTGATCGCGTCTTCGATCGCTTTGCGAACTTCAGCGTCCACGCCTTTGCCAAGCAACGCTTCCGAGACGCCGAGACGCATGCCTTTTACATCCCGGTCCAGAATGGCCGGGTAATCCGGAACCGGCACGTCCGCGGTGGTTGCATCGTGTGGGTCGCGGCCGGCGATGACTTGCAAGACCAAAGCGACATCACTGGCGTTGGTCGCCAGCACTCCCACCTGATCCAAAGATGAGCCGAAAGCCACCAGGCCATACCGCGAAACCCGTCCATAAGTCGGCTTCAATCCCACGACACCGCACAGCGCGGCCGGCTGGCGAACTGAACCCCCGGTGTCCGATCCGAGCGCGACCGGCACGATGCCTGCGGCCACGGCGGCGGCCGAACCACCCGAGGAACCGCCCGGGACGCGCGACATGTCCCAGGGATTTTTGACTGGGCCGAATGCCGAATTCTCGTTGGACGAGCCCATCGCGAACTCATCGCAGTTGGTCTTGCCGATGACGGTTGCGCCGGTGGCCAGGAGACGCTCGATTACTGTGGCGTTGTACGGAGGCTGGTAAGGACCGAGAATCCTCGATCCGCAGGATGCCTGCATCCCGGTAACGCAAATGTTGTCTTTGATCGCGATCGGAACGCCGGCGAGAGATAACGTGGCTTTCGCGGGACTCTGATCGATTTCCGTTGCCCGCCTCAATGCTTCCTCGCGAGCAATCTGCAAAAACGCATTTAGCGCGTCATTCAGCTTTTCAGCTGAATCAAGCGCCTTTTCGATAGTCTGGCGAGCGGTGGTTTCACCGCTGACTATCCCGGTTCTCAGATTTGCCACGGACTCCATTTGCTTAAACGGTGCGAGGATTGATCAGCCCAGAACTTTCGGCACCCGAAAATGGCCCGCCGCCGCATCGGGCGCCTGGTCGAGCGCCAGCTTCTGGCCCAGCGAAGGTTGTACTTCGTCAGGGCGGGAGCTTTCGGTTTGTTCGCCTTCAGGCGTCAGGCCGCCGAGGGCCGGTTCGACCGCGCTGGTGTCAATCGCGTTGAGTTGCTCGACATAGGTGACGATCTCAGATATCTGGGGCGCAAAC
>Ga0068859_100008334_pt1 | contig 10503 bp, 9 predicted proteins | sample KBSSwiS22_FD_66585 | JGI IMG/M metagenome (GOLD analysis project Ga0068859, IMG submission 66585) | Switchgrass rhizosphere microbial communities from Kellogg Biological Station, Michigan, USA - KBS Switchgrass S2-2 | ecosystem: Host-associated > Plants > Roots > Rhizosphere > Soil ... | reverse complement strand
CGCCCGGCTGAGCGGCGTCTCACCGGGCCGGCAGCCGTGCGGATTGCCGACCTTGGTCGCGATCTGCGCGTGCTGGATGAAGGACGCGCCTTGGGACCGAAGCCACTTGCCAAGCACGATCTCGCTCGACCCGCCGCCGTACGTGCTCGCGGTATCGAACCGTCGAAGGCCGACCCGCCGGGCATGATCGAGCAGCTGCATGGCTTGCTCTTCACTGTCGCCCGCGCCGTGCAGGTCCGGCGACGAGCCGATCCCGCCAAAATTGCCGCAGCCGAATACAATCCGGTCGACGTCGCTCTTGGTCAGCATCTTCCCGCCTCCTTAGCTTCAGCACGAACGATAGAAGTTTCGCCTGCCCCGTTGAGCTTTGTCGCGCACTCGTGAATAGGGTCCGGGGGTAAAATCAGGCGGGCTCGCGGTGCCGTGACTTCGGACTGTTACGCGATCTTGGGGGTTTCGCCGACGGCTGAGAATGTCGTCATCGGCGCCGCTTATCGCGCGCTCATGCGCCACTACCATCCCGACACCAACCCCGATCCCGAAGCGCAGGCTCGGGCCCGCGAAATCACCGCTGCTTATGCCGTGCTTCGCGATCCGGCGAGACGCGCGGAATATGATGCGCGGCGCGCCGAGGCGGATGACTTTTGGCCCGTCGACGAGCCTCTGCGCCGGCCGCCGCCGATGCGCGCGGCCGGAATCGCATCGGCCGCGCTGGCGGTCGCCCTGGTCGGAGCCGTCTGGATGTCGCCGGCAGCGGACCGGCACAATCCGGCCGTCGCGCCACTGGCCGTGCAAGCCCCAAGGAAGACCGAGCCGACGCCTGCCGGGCCGCCCAAGGCTCTCGAACCCGAAGAACAGCGGCTCGCCAAGCTCATCCCCCCGGTTTCGCCGCCGCCGCCAGCCGCTGAAGCTGACCTGGCCCCAGTGCCTCCGTTCATCACTTCCCCTGTTCCCGATGAGAAGGCGCTTGCGATAGCTCCCAAACCGAAGATCGCGCCGGGGGTTCATCCGAAAGCTCTGCCCAAGCCCGCACCGCAGGTGGTGAAAGCGATCGCTCCCGCGGCGGCGCCAAAGAGCGAGCGGGTCGCGACTCTCGATCGCATGTCCGCGGGCTTCTTCAGCCAGTCGATGACCCACGCCGACATTGCCAAAAAGACGTTGCTGGTGGCCGCTCGCGACCGGTCGGAGGCCGAGCGCAAGGCGTGCCGCTCGGATTCATGCGTGGCCGACGCCTACGTCCGCCAGATCCGCGCAACGAGCGCGATCATGGAAGGCAAGGCCGGACCGCGGAACTAGCTCCGGCCCGGCCCCCTTTGGCCTACTGCGCGGGTGCCGCGGCCGGTGCCGCGGGAGGTTCGATCGCCGTGAAGTCCTCCACGACCTTCCAGCCGCCGTCGGCCTGCTTCTTGTACACCGTGACGTACGACCCGCTGTTCGATGCGATCGCCTTCGTTTTCGGGTCCGTATATTTCTCGGTGTAATGGCCCCGCGCGTAGGCGAGGTCGCCGGACGCATCGATCTTTTCGCTCGAGAAGCTGACGTCGAAGCCCGGATCCTTGAGCGCGTCCTCATAGGTCTTGCGAAGGCCGTCGCCGGTCACGGACGGCGCGCCGGGGAAGACCGCGGTCGCATCCGGAGCATAGTGAGCGAGCAGCGCGTCGAGATTCTTGGCGTGGAAGTCCTCGTTCCACTTCTTCTCGTCGGCCTTGATTGCGTCTGTGACTGCGCCCGAGTTGGCAGCCGGGGCCGCGGCTTCGTTGCCGGCCGGCTTGCTCGCATATTTCTCGCACCCGCTCACGCTGACAACCAGCGCCGCAGCACCGAGCAACGCGATTGATTTGGTCAGATTTGGCATGTGGGCCTACCCCTGTTCGAGAGGGGGACGACCCAACCACTTACTGGCGAGTCGCGCAACTGGCGTTAGGTCGTCTTCTTACCAACCACATGGTCGAGCGCCCACGATCCGGGCCCCGCGAATATCAGGTAGAAGAAGGTGAAGCAGAACAGGATCACCACTTCGCCCTTGTTGACGATTGGCCAGAAGCCCTGCGGATTATGGATCATGAAATAAGCGACCGCCATCTCGCCCGAGGCGATCAGTGCGGCGAACCGCGTGAACAGCCCCAGCGTGATCAGCGTCCCGGCGACCAGCTCGATCGTCCCGGCCGCCATGAACAGCGGCGGCAGCGGCTGCATCGGGAACGGCGCTGGAAAGGCGAAGAACTTCTGCGTCGCATGTTCGACGAATAGCAGGCCCGCAACGATCCTCAGGATGGAAAGCGCGCGCGGCGCGTAAGCGGAGAGATTGGGCATCAAGAGTCCTCCTCGGCGAGGGCTTCTAGGCCGCGCGCGCTCCTCGCGGAAGCATCCGGGTCGGAACCCTGCCCTAATGTCCGCCTTCCACCCAAAACGGACATTAGTGGTGCCCAGCTCGTTATCAGCGCCCCGGCACGTCGGCTGCTGTCACATCCCCCTTTAGATACCGGTCGAACCAGCCAATCGTCCTATTAAGCGCGTCGATCTGGTTGGCGCGGCCCCATGCGCCTTCCCAATGACCTTCGCCGGTGTAGCGGGCATAATCGACACGTTTGCCAAGCCGGCGAAGACCAGTGAAGACCTCGTCGGCGAGGGGGTAGGGAACCGCATCGTCCTTGGTGCCGTGGATGATCAGCAGGGGTGTCTTGACGCGATCGAGATAGAAGATCGGCGAATTCTCGAGGTAGCGTTGGCGATACTCCCACAGCGAACCGCCCATCCGCCCTTGGCCGCTTTCCGACCAGGACACGCCCGGATTGGTGCCATCGTCGAGGAGCTCGCCATAGCTCGCGATCATGTCCCCCATGCCAGCGCGCATCACGGCCGCCTTGAACCGCGGCGACTGGACGATGAGTGAAAGCGTGCTGTAGCCGCCATAACTGTGGCCCATGACCCCGATCCGATCGGGATCGGCGATCCCCAGTTCGATGGCTTTGTCGATCCCGGGGATCACGGATTTCATGAGATCGGTCATCGGCGTTCCGACATTTACGTCGGAATCGGCGAGGAGAAGCGCATAGCCCCGCGTCGCAAACAGCTGCAGGTTTTCGTAGGGCGCCGATGCGAACCCGAAGCGGTTGAGGTCATCTGAAATACTCGAGCCGCCATAGATTTTGACGATCAGCGGATATTTCGTGCCGCGAACATAGCCCGCAGGATAAATGAGCGCGCCATGCTCGGTCTTGCCGTCAATCGATCGCCATTCGACCACCTGCCCGGAGCCCAGCGGAGTGTTGGAAATGGCGGGGGCAACCTGCGTCACCTTGCGCGGCGTCGCGGCGCCCGGCCTGAGGATGAAAATATCCGGAGGGTGGCCCGCGTCCTCGGCGACGTAGGCAAGCATCGTCCCGTCCTTTGAAACGCCCGAAAGGGTTCCGTAGCCGCCATAACGCTTGTTCTCTTCGAGCAGCCCGACAAGGCTGCCGGCTTGTGGCGGGATGCGCGCGAAACCGCTGCGCTTGGTCGTCCTGTCGAGCGTCATGATCAGGCCAGCTGCGGCCGAGCCCTCTCCAACCATCATCTGGTCGTCGGTCGTCGGGAGTTCGAGCCGGCGCCTTCCCGGATTGTCGAACGGTTGAGCTGCGCTTCCGTCTAGGGCGGCGCGCCAGAGCAGATCATCATGAATGAAATAGAGGTGTTGGCCCGAGCGATCCCAGGCAGGCGGGTCGGCATCGAGCCTGACAGGATTGGTCCACGCTTGACGCGCGACCTCGCGAGCTGCGCCGCCGCTTGCCGAGGCAATGCTCAAGACGTCGTCAGCGAGGGGCCCGTCGCTACGCCATGCGATCGACTGGCTGTCGGGTGCCCAGCTGAACGATCGCGCCAGCAGGCCAAGGCGGACGTCGCTCGCGAGTGTGCGGGATTGGCCGGTTTGAAGATCCCGAACGACAAGGTCGTAAAGATATTGGCCCGCGCCCGGTTTTTCGGCGCGGACCAACCTGGTGTAGGCCAGGAAGCGTCGGTCGGGCGAAAGTCGATAATGGCCGACGCGCGCACCCTCGACCAGCGGCCGTATGGCGCCGGACTGGACATCGATCATGGCGATGTCGCGCCGCCACAAATCGAGGTTAATCTGGTCGGTTATCGAGGTCGCACCCGGCGCCGACGGATCGTATTGGAACAGCTTGGCCGTGACTTCGCTTGCGCCCGCGCCGGCCTTCTCCAGCGCGGTGCCGGCCATCCGCGCGGCATAGCTGGAGCGCCCTAGATCTCTCGGGAATAGAGTCACCAGGACGGAGTTACCGTCAGCGCTCCATACCAGTCCGGTAAAACCATCGCGCACGTCGGCAGTGGACACCTGGCGCAGTTCGCCGGTTGCGACATCAGCCGTCCACAGCCGCGCCGGGCCGATCTCTGCACTCCCACTCCGGTCGGCCAGGAAAGCCAGGGTCTGTCCATCGGGCGAGAAAGCGGGGGCCCAATTGTTTCCGCCTCTCGTCAGGTTTCGGGCTTGGCCCGACTTGAGGTCCGTGATCCAGATATCCCCTGAAACGCCGTACCACGCTACGCCGCTCGAAGTGAGTTGCTGCGGATCCGTCGACCGGCGATTTCGCGCGTTGTCGGTGACCACATAGGCAAGGTACCGGCCGTTCGGCGAAAAGACGGGCTCGGAATAAGCCGCGAGCGCCGGAGCGTTGAGGACATCTTCGATGGCCAGTGGAAGATGAGGCGCCGGCCAAGCCGGAGCCGCAAGGCCGATCAACAATGCTCCGGCGAGGCGCGCGACAACTGCACGACCCGGTCTCACCATTTCTTGGTGACCTGGAACGATATGAAGCGCCCCAGCGCATTGGCGTTAGCGCCGTCGAAATTCAGGCCATTGTCGTTGCGCACGAATGGCGGGTCCTGGTCGAACAGGTTGAGCACGGTGAGCCCGAAAATGAGGTTGCGCAGCCCCCGAACCTTCGGCCTTTTGCCGGTGTCATATTGCAACGCCAGGTCGACGGTCGTCCAGGAATCGATGTGGAACACCTCTCCGGGGACGCTGGTCGGGTCCTTATAGGAGTTGGTGTAGTTGACGTACGCATTGGCCGACAATCCGCCGCGGCTCCAGCCGAGCGAACCGCGGGCGATCAGTCCGACCGGGTTGAAACGAGTGTTGACCAGCTCCTCCAGTGAACCGCCCGGAGCGAACTTGGTCTTGTGGTCGATCAGATAAGTCGCCGCGAGGCCGAGATCGACGCGCCCGCCGCCGACGTCAAAATGATAGCGCGCGCTGCCGTCGATGCCGCGAACTTTCGTCCTCGCCAGATTGGTGGTGCGAAAATCGGCGATCGCCGTGATTTGGTCCAGCGGAATCCCGAAGATATTCAGGAAGCCGGGCATCGCGGCAAAGGCCAGGATTACCGACTGCGGCACGTTGCGCGTGACGAACGGGGCGACCGTCGGACTGCCAAGCCCCTCTATGATCAGCGGCAACAGCGGCGGGTCCCCGATCCGATCCTTGAAATCGATTGAGAAATAGGTCGCCGAGAGATCGAGCGCTGGAAGCCGCGGCGGCGAATAATCGAAACCGGCCGACAGAGTCCTGGCCTTCTCGGGCCCGAGCCCGGCATTGCCGCCTTGAATTACCAAGGCGTTGGTAACGCCGGATGGCGAGCTCGGATCGAGGGCCGGAAACGGAATGAATTGGTTGGCGCTCTCGTCGAGCTCGAACAGCAAGGGCGCGCGAAAAGCGGTTCCCCACGTGCCGCGAAGCTTCAGCCCATCGGCCGGCGACCACAGCAGCCCGACCTTCGGATTGAAGGTGCTTCCAAAGTCGCTGTAATGGTCGAACCGCCCGGCCAGAGTCAGTTCCAGTCGTTTCACGCCCGGCATCTCATTTTCGGCTCCGACCAGCGGCGCGAAGAGTTCGCCAAAGCCGGCCCAGACGTCGCGCTTGCTGTTTGCCACGAAATCAAAGCCGAAGGTCGGATCAGTCCGTTCACGGTGAAGTGTCTCGCGGCGATACTGGCCGCCGAGAGCGAGGCGGACATCGCCGCCGGCGATGTGGACCAGCGGTCCATCGGCCTTGACGTCGGCTGAATAGCTGTTGCCAAAGAAATCCGAACCAAGAAGCGTTAGCTGGTTCGTGTCGTTGTGGTCGTAGGTCCCGCGCGCTTCGACCTGCCAGTGCCGTCCCAACTTGATCCGCGATCCCACCGTGAAACCATATTGCTCGGTGATCGCGCCGGAGATCTGCGGGAATCCTGAAAAGGTAAAATTGCCCTTGGATTTGCGGTGAGCGTACATGCCATCGGCGAACAGTTCGACATTATCGCCGACCTCTTGATTGACGGTCACGAAAAAGCTGTGCCGCCTCTGCTTGGGCAGCAGATCGAACGGATCTTCGGTATCTTCAGCAAATGAGCGATCGTTGGCGTCAAGGTTGCCGCGCTGATAATATTCGTAACTGGCGAGGATGTTGCCACCGGACCAGGTGGCGCCGGCGATCTGGCCAAGTTGATATTCCCTGGTGTCGCCGCTCGTGACGGTGCCGAAGCGGGCGCGCGTCTCGGCGCCGTCGAAATCCTTGCGCAGGATAAAATTGGCGACCCCGCCAACCGCGTCGGACCCATAAATCGCCGAGGCGCCATCGGCGACGATTTCGACACGTTCGACCGCGCTCAGCGGAATCAGCGACAGGTCGACGAAGTTGCCAATTCCAGTCGCGGCGACCCGGCGGCCATTGATTAGAACGAGCGTCGAATCGGTTCCCAGGCCGCGCAAGTCGAGACCGGTGCCGTCCGAGACATTGAATCCGCTTTGCGCGCCGCCCGTTAAGCCGCCGACGGTGTTCTCTGACGCGCTGCCTGAGAACTGCTGGGGCAGGCGACTTATTAGTTGCTCGGTCGTGGCTAGGCCCGAGCGATCGATGTCTTGCCGGGTAATAACAGTGGTGGGTGAGGCCGATCGGCCCCCGCGAATGTTGCTGCCCGTGATCACGATGTCCGTGTTGGACGCGGGTGCCTCTGTCCCGCTTGCAGCCTGGGCGTTCGTCGGGTCGGCGTCCTGCGCGATTTTCAAGCGCACGATCGCGACCGCACCGGAGGCATCGGCCCGCGCCCCGAAACCGGAGCCCGACAGAAGCGCGCTTAAGGCGGCGTCCGCACTAAGCGTGCCGCTTGCACCCGGGCTGACAGCGCCGCGGATTTCATCGATCCGGTAGATGATCTGTCGGCCCGACTGGCGCGCCCATGCGTCGAGCGCCGACTGCAAGCTGCCGGCAGCGATATGATATTCCCTGGCCTGTCCTTGTCCCTGTGCATGCGCCGGCGCGGCCAGCGCGACGATGGCGGCCCCTGCCGCAAACGCCCCTGCCAATTGTCTGGTCATGTCTCGATCTCCCCCCGGCGCGGACCATGCGCCCGTCAAAGGGTGACAGCCGACAAAGCCGGAGCCGTAACGCGCCTAGGCGGAAATCTTTACGGCGCGGGGCTCGACCTCGACTTTGACACCGTAGGCTTCGCGCAAGAGCCGCACGAATGCATCGACATTCGTCGCCTCGAATGTGCCTCCGATCCTCACTTGCGCCGCCTGGTCATCGAGGATCTGGATCTTGCGCGTATTATAGCGATTGAACTCCGCTGCTGCGTCAGCGAGCGTGGCATTGTTGAAGGTCAACATGCCTCGTCGCCAGGACATCGTACGCTCGACCTGCTCAATCGACCCTGACGCCACAATGGTGGAATCACCGTCTGAAACGGCGGTGTCACCAATACCTATCGTAGCCGCCGGCCGCGTCGTCGTCGTCGTCCCCCCATAATCAACCCGCACACGTCCTTCGATGACGCTGACGGAAACACGGTTGCCGTCGCGTCGGACCGAGAATTTCGTTCCAAGGACGGTGATTGTCCGTGGCCCCGCGAACACCACAAAGGGACGCGCTGGGTCGTGAACGACCTCAAAATAGGCCTCGCCGCGATCGAGCCAGAGTTCGCGCCGGCGTGTGTCGACACGTGCCCGAATAAAGGTGGCGGTGTTGAGCTCAACCTTGCTGCCATCGACGAGGGCAACCGTCTTGCGCGTTCCAAGCGCCGTAGAAAAGCGCTGCTCGGCGACATGCTCGCTTCCCACGCCTCCAAAACCACCGGTCGCCACAAAATAGGTTGGGACGATTGCGACAAGGAGCGCGATCGAGGCCGCAATCGCACCGCGCCACCAGTTTGGCACCGGACGCGATTCACGCGCGCGAACCGTTTCTTTGCCTCCTAGGGCCGCCAGACGGTCCGCTCTCTGCCAGCCGTGCTCGAGCCGCCAGAAGGCAGCTTTGTGTGAATAAGATTCGTCGAGCCATTGGTGGAGTTCGGCTTGTTGCTCCTCCGACCAATCCGGTTGCTCGGTTCGAAGCAGCCACGTTGCGGCCTGCTCCTCAATGCGCCGGGCATCACTCATGGCTGGCCGCTCCAGCTTTGTCATTGCCGGCAGCCCAGCGCTGAATCTTACCGCTCCCGCCGAGCATGAAATCGGTCATCGCACGGATGCCCAGCGTCAATTGCTTTTCAACGGTGTTGATGCCGACCCCGAGCCGCTCGGCGGTTTCCCGCGTCGATAGTCCTTCGATTTTGCGCAGACGCACGACCTCGCGGCATCGCGGCGGCAACAGGTCGAGTCCCGCTTGCGCCCGCCTCAGCTCCTCGCGAGCGCTGAGATGGCGCTCGGCGTCGAGGATCTCGCCCGGAACGCCAAGTGCCGACATATCGGCGACCAGATCGAAAGAAACGATTTGCGCGCGCTTGGCGCGATTGATGAGGTGGTTTCTCGCGACGGCGAAGAGATAATGGCCTGCGTTGCGCGGCAGTTCCCGCCGCGCGCCGATCAGCACCCTCTCATAAATCTCTTGCCTCAAGTCGGCCGCCTCTCCAGCATCTCTCCAATTGCGGTGAATGAAGCGCATAAGCGCCGCCTCGTGCGAGAGGATCGCGTCACAAAACCACGCACTTAAGGCCTCATCGTCGATCATTCGTCCTCAGGTACCTTGCGTATGAGGACAGGCAAAGTCATCAGACCCGTAACGTGCGAGGCGGTCGCATGAAGGATCCGCAGCCGCACCGGTCTGTCGCAGCCAATCAGCCATGTCCGCTTTCCACCCATTGCGGATATTGGCCACGCCCAAGAGTTCAAACCACTGGACATTCGAGATGCTTTCGTTTTCGTACAGACCGCGTTGGGAACTCCATAGGTTGTAGGATGACCGGATGATCGGATGGGATGAAGCGCAGCCCGGAAGACTACGGGTGTGGCAGCGCGCGCTGCTGGTCGCTTGCGTCGCCGCAGTCTACGCGATCAACTTCTGGCCGGCAACGCAGCTTCGCAATGCCGGCCTCGCCGCGCTCGGTGATCCCGATTTCGCTGGCTTCAGGGGAATCTTCCTCCCGCACGTGTTTCTCTATTCGACACTGACGGCTGTTGGCGCCGCTATCGCCTGGCTCGTGTTCATTAGGGCCGGCGTCCTGCCTTGGCCGCAATTGGCTCCGCCGACGAGGATCCAGGTTTCCCTCGGCGTGGTGGGGGGAGTTGTGGCCTTGGTCGCTTCGCTAGCCTTTGCCTATTTCCTGCTTCCCGACGGCACGGTGCATTGGATCGATCCAGTTCCGTGGAAGATTGCGGGCAACATTTTCTCCAACTTCTATGAAGAGTTCATCTTCCGGGGCTTCATGCTGACTGCACTCGCCGCGGCCATAGGTTTCTGGCCGGCGGCGATTGTGTCGTCGGCGATGTGGGGTTTTACACACAACCAATATCCGCTTTCACTGCAGGCGCTGATCGCAGCGATAGGCATCTATTGGAGCTATCTCACACGCAGAGCGCGGTCGTTATGGACGCCGTATTCTGCTCACATGGTCCTCGATATCATCGGCGACAGCCTAGTCGGCTAGGGGAGTCACCGACTCTCTTCGGTTTCACGCTCGGGCTCATCGGATCGAGGGATCGAACGGCCTTTGCTCAGGCCGCTGCCGAGATCGCGATGGTCGTCGGATCGACGAACACGGCGGGTTGTTGCCATGGGTGCGCCTTGAGGAGCGCCTGCAGCACCCGATCGCGAAGGTCGGGGTCGCGCGGGATTACGCATTCCAGCCGAATGGTCGGCAGGCGCTCGGTCTTGCCGATCTCGCCCACCGTCGGATTTGCGCCCTCTTTTGGCTCGAACTGCTCGGTTCCAACGCCGCTCCACCAAGCGGATTTGTCGTAAGGCCCATAGGTCAAAGGATCATGGGCGAGAATCGCACCAAGCACAGCGTCGAGGTGCTCCGGCGGTATGAACGTCGTGATCCGATACGCTTCTTGCAGTTGCATGATCGCTCCCCAGCGTTCCGGTGACGGAACGTCCGCTCAGTCCATATTGCAGCTATTTGGCGATGCGAAGCCGAACGACCGCTTTCCACCCAAAGCGGACGCTAGGCATTTAGGTCTGCATCGGATCGGGAACTTTCAGCCATTTTATGGTATTCGGCAATTGCTGGATCAATCCGGCGCAAAAAGGGGGTT
>Ga0068859_100008332_pt1 | contig 10505 bp, 4 predicted proteins | sample KBSSwiS22_FD_66585 | JGI IMG/M metagenome (GOLD analysis project Ga0068859, IMG submission 66585) | Switchgrass rhizosphere microbial communities from Kellogg Biological Station, Michigan, USA - KBS Switchgrass S2-2 | ecosystem: Host-associated > Plants > Roots > Rhizosphere > Soil ... | reverse complement strand
CGCCGCGACGCGCCCCCGGGGGAGGGAGCGGGCGGTGTGGATCGCGATCCTCACGAGCCAAGTGGACAGCCGCGACTCCCCGCGGAAGCCCGACAGCCCCCGCCAAGCGCGGACGAAGGTCTCCTGGGTCACCTCGTCGGCCTCCTCGTGCGTCCGGACGATCCGCCGCGCCACCCGGTAGACCAGCTGCCGGTGCGCGCGGACGATCTCGTCGAAATCGGGGACGTCGTGGCTCACGGTCTCCCGCCGATTGGACGGGCGTCCCCGCCGGGAGGTTTAGCCTTTCGGCGCCGAACGAGGGGCGCGCCGCCACCTCACCCCCTGGGGGGTGTCCTCCAGGACGATCCCCTGGGCGAGCAGCTCCTGCCGGATCCGGTCGGCGGCGGCGAAATCCCGGGCGGCGCGCGCCGCGGCGCGCCGCGCGATCGCCGCTTCGACCTCGGGCGCGACCATCTCCTCGCTCCGGGCGAGGACCCCCAGGACGGAGTCGGCGGCCTGGAGGGCGTCCTGGAGCTTGGGGAGGCTTGCCGAGGGGAGCTCCCTCCGGTCGAGCGCGGCGTTCGCCTCTCGAACGACGCGGAACAGGCTCCCCGAAGCGCCGCTCACGTTGAGGTCGTCGCCGAGGGCGTCCTTGAACTCGGAGGAGAACGCGCTCACCTTCGCGTCGAACCCGGGGTCCACCCCGTCGGGGAGCGGCTCCGAGGTCAAACGCGCCGCAAGCGCGTCGAGGCGCGCCAGCTCTTGCCCCGCCCTCGCCAGAGCGTCGAAGGTGAAGTTGAGCGTCGAGCGGTAGTGCGTCATGAGCAGGAGGTACCGGATCGCGCGCGCATCGTGACCCTTCGCGACGAGGTCGCGCAGGGTGTGGAAGTTCCCCTTCGACTTCGCCATCTTCTCGCCGTCCACCATCAGGTGGGCGGCGTGCATCCAGTACTTGACGAAGGGCCGGCCCGTCGCGCCTTCGCTCTGGGCGATCTCGTTCTCGTGGTGGGGGAAGATGTTGTCCACGCCCCCCGTGTGCAGATCGAAGCTCTCGCCGAGGTACTTCATGCTCATCGCCGAGCACTCGAGGTGCCAGCCGGGACGGCCCGCGCCGTAGGGGCTCGGCCACTCCGGCTCCCCCTCCTTCTTCCCCTTCCAGAGGACGAAGTCCCGTGCGTCGTCCTTGTCGTACTCGTCGCTATCCACGCGGGCGCCGACCTTGATCTCACGTCGCGCCAGGTCGGAGAGGCGGCCGTAGCCGTCGAACGAGTCGATCCGGAAGTAGAGGGAGCCCTGGCTCTCGTAGGTGTGGCCCCGCGCCTCGAGCGATTTCGCGATCGCGATCATCTCGGGGATGTGCTCGGTCGCTCGGGGGTAGTGCTCGGCGCGCTCGATGCCGAGGGTGTCGAGATCTTCGAAGAACGCCTGGATGTAGGGCGCGGTGACCGCGTCGATCGTGGTCTTCTGCGCCATCGCCTTCGCGATGATCTTGTCCTCGATGTCGGTGATGTTCATCACCTGCGTCACGCGGAACCCGGTGTGGCGCAGCGTGCGGCGCAGGAGGTCCTCCCAGACGTACGTCCGGAAGTTGCCGATGTGGGCGAAGTCGTAGACGGTCGGCCCGCACGTGTAGACGCGGACGTGTCCGGGCTCGATCGGCTCGAGGGTCTCGACCGTCCGGGTCAGCGTGTTGAAGACGCGCATGAGGCGGGCATTCTAGCGGGCGACGATCCGGAAGGCCCCCGCGACCGACGCGCGGGCGCCCGAGACCCGGTCGTGGAGATCGACGTCCACCTTGTAGCTTCCCGCGGGCCAGTCGCCGATCGGGAGCGCCAGTCCCATCGAGGCCCCGGCGGCACCCGTCACCTTGAACGGCTGGCGCATCGAGCGCGGCCGCTTCTTCGCGTCGGTGGCGAAGTGGAACGAGACGTCCACGCGCGGCATCGACGTCTGCGGGTCCACCGCGGCGCCGTACACCTGGAGGTAGAGCCGGAGCATCTCGCCGGTGCGGAACACGCCCCCCGGCCGCGGGAGCACCTCCTCGGAGCCCACGACGACGCGCGCGTCCGTCCCCGCCGGCCCGAACCTCTCGGCGGGCACGACCGAGCTGGCCGAGAAGCCCGAGAGCTTCGGAACGTCCAGGCGCCGGTTGCGCACCAGGATCTCCGCGCGGGCGTCGTCCTTGACCGCGTAGCGGGCCGCGTAGGACGAGCCCGGCGGCAGGTAGGCGCGCCCCAGGAACACGCGGCGCGCGTCGGGCTCCGGACCGGGATCGAGCAGGAGCGTGCGGGGGGCGGCCACCAGCCGCTCCTCGAGCGCGACGGCCGCGAGGACCGGCCCCGATGCCTCCCCGGGAGGCCGCTCGGGGAGCTCGATCGCGAGCATCGTGAGGATCGTGCCGTCCTGCGTCCGGAAGAAATAGGCGGCGTCCGAGAAGGGCGCCGTGGCGTCGTCGGCGCCGGCGGACCGCCTCGTGTCGTTCACCGAGGACCGGCTGGGCGGCTCCAGGTCTCCGAAGCCGCGGGCGATCGAGTCCAGCACCCGGGCGAGCTGCGAGCGGGTCAGCGGCGACCCGTAATTCGCCCATGTGGCGGCGTTGGAGGCTATCCACGGGGAGGCCGCCGAGGCCCGGTCGACGTCGCCGCAGGTCGGGTCGAGACGGTATGCGCCGTTCGGACAACGGAAGAACGGGATCTCGGTCCCCACCGCGTCATCGGTGGTGGCGTAGACCCAGACCTCCTTCTCGACCGCGAGCATCCCGGCCGTCTCGCGGCGCACGCTTGCGGGCTCGCCGAGCAGGATCAGGACCCGCCCGCGGTCCGAGCTCCACGCGGGGCCGCCGATCGACTCGAAGCGCTGGGACGCGAGGGCGCACCGCGCCTCGAACGTCTCCCGGAACTCATTGACCTCGGTCGAAGGATCCGGGTCCAGACGGCGCCAGAAACCCTCGACGAAGGCGCGGCGCGCCTCGTCGCTCTTCAGCGCGCCGAACGCCTCGCGCTCCTCACCGGTCAGGAGGAAGCGAGCCGGCCCCTCGCGCCACGAGCGCGGGGTGCCGGAGGCGTGGAGGCAGGTCGCCGCGAAGACGATCGCGGCGACCCGCGCGCTAGAACGCCAGGCGCACGCCGATCTGATACTGGCGTCCGAACCGGCGGCCGGAGTCGGCCGTGCCGTTGACGATCTGGCCCGAGTTGGTGACGTTGTTGTACACCGCGTAGGTGTCCATGTTGAGGAGGTTGAAGATCTCCGCGGTGAGCTGGAGGTTCATGCCCTTCGGGAGGGTCAGCTCCTTCACGAGCTTCGCGTCCACGTTCCAGTAGGAACGGTTCCGCTGGTCGTTCCGCTGATGCGTCGGGTAGACCGTCCGGACCGGACGGAACTGACGGCTGACGTCGTCGTAGACCGGCGGGGTCTGGACGAACGAGAAGTTCCGCTCCAGGAGCGAGTAGGGAAGGCCCGACTGCCACTGGACCGCACCGCCGACGCGGACTCCCCAAGGCGTCACGGTCGTCGCGTTGACCTTGACCGAGTGACGCACGTCGTAGGACTGGTACCCCTGCTCGTCCTGGAGGGTCGAGCGGTCGTCGCCGAGCGCCAGGTTGAAGTCCTCGCCCTGACCGAACGCCTGCGACCAGGTATACGAAGCTTCCATCTGCCAGTTCTTGTACTGCCGCCGGACGAACTCGAAGATGAGCGCGTCGTACTTCTGCGAGTTGTAGTTGCCGATCTGGAAAATGTCCTGCCACGCCGGGTTGAGGACGTACAGGTCGGCGAAGCCGTCGGCCTCCTGAAGGGTGACGCTCGAGGTCCCGCCCCCGACGCCGCCGCCCTCCGCCGTGCCCTGGATCCCGCGGCCGGCGCAATCGTCGAGCCGCCCGTCGCCGAGGCCGGGATCGGTGTCGTTGTAGCTGTTGCCGGTGTAGGGATCGACGACCTGACCGGTCCCGGGGCTGTCGATGATGAACGGGACGTCCACCGAAGTCTGGATCTGGCAGCGTCCGTAGTCGCCCGGGATCTGGTTGATGTTGATGTCCTGGAACTGGTCCTTGAAGTTGCGGTGGAGATAGCGGAACGAGATCGAGCTCTCCTCCCAGATCTCCCGCTCGACCGCGAAGGAGTACTCGTCCTGGAAGGGGGTCGTCAGGTTCCGGTCCACGACCGAGTAGCTGAACGACGGATCGTACGGCAGAACGCTGGTGCCGCCGTAGAGCGCGGACGCGTCCCACTCGTTGAACGCGAGGACCGGCTCGATCTCCGCGATCGGGATCTGGAGGAAGATCTTGTCGTAGTAGCGGCCCGCGGACACCGTGAACTTCGTCTTTCCGTCGTTCCAGGGATCCCACCCGACCGAGAGGCGCGGCGCGATGTTCGTGTTCGTGATGTCGATGTTGCCGGGCGTGCGGTGGTGCGTCCAGGACAGCTGGGTGATCAGGTCGCCGCTCTCCTGGAGGTCCACGCCGTTGGCGAGCTGGGCCTCGATCGCGTCCATGGATCCCATGGGGTCCTCGTACGCGATGAAGCTGCTGAAGAAGGGCACCGTGCACTGCCCGATGGAGCAGTCCAGCCCCTCGATCGCCGCCAGGTACCCCGCGGCCTCCTCCGCCGGGGAGAAGGGCGTGATCCCGTTCGAGCCGACGTGCTCCTGCTCGATGCGTAGGCCGGCCGTGATCGACAGGTTCGACAGCGGACGCATGACATCCTCGCCGTAGATGCCCCAGTTCGATCCGACGGCCCGTTGGGTGCTGAAGGGCTCGACCGACATGGTGGTGCCCGCGAACAGCGTCAATCCGCCGTCGCCGTTCAAGCCGGACGACAGCGTGAAGCTCGGCGTGCGGAGGAGCTCGCGGTAGTACCGCTCGTTCTCCACGATGAGCCCGGCCTTGAACTGGTGGCTCATCCCCCACATCCGGCCCTTGTAGAAGGTGGCGTCGCTCTTCAGGGTGAATCGCTGGCGGTTGTCGCGCGAGGTCTGGGGGGACGAGCCGGAGATGGCACCGGTCGCGACGAAGAAGCACTGGGCGTCCTCGAGCGCGGAGTTCGGGAGGCAGTTGTTCGGCACCCCCGTCTGCATCGGCAGGAGGTTGAGCTTCGTGTCCTGGTACGCGGCGACCGTGTCGACGAGCAGGCTCGGGGAGTACGGCGCCGTCCACTGCACCGAGTAGGTCGGACCGCCGGACTCGAGCTTGATCGAGGATTCCGAGGGGATGAGGGTGCTCACGCCGAGATTGGTCGTCGTCCGCGGGTCGGCCTGGAACTGGAACGCCATCTTGTTGCGGTTGGAGATCTGCCAGGTGATCTGGTCGGCCGTCGAGAAGCGGTCGGTCCCGGTGGTGGCGACGTTGCCGCCGGACCCGAGGACCAGGGGCTCCTCGAGCCGGATGTACTCCTGGGACAGCCGGTACCAGAGCTTGTCCTTCATGATCGGCCCGGAGACCTGGAGCGACGGCTGATACCGGTAGAAGTCCGGGAGCTGGCTGTTCGAGATGTTCGTGGCGCCGTTGCCGTCGAGCTTGCTCGACGAGTAGATCATGCCGAAGACGCCTTCGAAGTCGTTCGATCCTTGCTTCTGGATGATCTGCGCGAAGCCGCCCTGCGCGCGCCCGTACTCGGCACCCGCGCCGGCGGTGACGACCGTGATCTCCTCGATCGAGTCGGCCGCGACCAGGTTGAGGAACTGCCCGGTCAGCGGATCGACGTTGCTGATGCCGGAGACCGACGTCTTGAAGTCACGGTCGCGGGCGCCGTTGACGTTGGGGTTGCCGTCGCCGTCGGGGTCCTGCACGCCCGGGGCGAGCGCCAGGACGTTCTGGTAGAAGCGCCCGGCGACGGGCAGGTCCTGGATGAAATCGGCGGAGAACTTCGTCGCGGCATCGCTGTTGTCGAGGTCGACCCGCGTCTTCTCGCCGATGACCGTGACCTTTTCGATGTGCTCGGGCGCGAGCGCGATGACGACGTCTTTCATGGCGCCGATGTCGACCTTGGTTTCCTGACGGACGCCGGCGTAGCCGTCCATGATGACCTGGACGACGTACCCCGATCCGGCACGGAGAACGGGGAAGAGGACCTCTCCCTTCACGTCCGAGAGCATCGTCGTGGTGGCGACGAGCTTGTTCGTGTTCGAGAGGGTCACCGAGGCCCCGATGACCTCGGACTTGTCGCCGTTGTCGATGATGCGGATCCTGAGCCCGCCGGTCGATTGGGCGGAGGCCGCCGTGACGGAGATCACGAAGGCGAGCGCCACCCCGAACAGTCGTCCCAGTCTCATGACCCTTCCTCCCATGCTTGCCTCGAGTCTAAACGGCAGGCAACCACCCGTCGAGACGTCAACGACCCGTCCCGGCGCCCCGGATGGGACCCGTCCCCCAGAATTCCCCAGCGTTGAAACGCGCGAGTATGTACCACCAGCCCCGAACCCCGTCAACCAGGACGCGCGCCTCGTTTTTCACGCAGGGGAATGTATTCCGTTCCCCCGCCTCGTGTCGCGCCCCCCCCGGTCCCGGTGCTGTGATCGCTCCGCAGCGCTTCGCAACGCTGCTCAGGGCACGATCCCCAGCCTCTTGATCTTCTCGTTCAAGGTCGTGGGCTTCAGGCCGAGGATCTCGGCGGCCTGCTTCTGAACCCCACCCGTCTTCCGCAGGGCGGATTCGATCAACTGGCGCTCGTAACGGCTGACCGCGTCGTAAAAGCGCACGCCCTCCGGCAAGGCCTGAGCCTCGGGCATGGCGACCCGCTCGGTCAGGTCCTTGGAGAGGAGGTCGATCCCGATCTCGTCGCCGCGGGCGAGCACGACGCCCCGCTCCAAGACGTTCTCGAGCTCCCGGACGTTCCCCGGCCACGGGTAGGACAGAAAACGCTCCATCACGTCATGTGTCACCCGCTTGACGTCCTTCCCGTTCTCGGCGTTGAAGCGCTGGAGGAAGTGCTCCACCAGCACGGGGACGTCCTCCATGCGCTCGCGGAGCGGCGGAAGCGACACGCTGATGACGTTGAGGCGGTAGTAGAGGTCCTCGCGGAACCGCCCCTGCTCGATGAGGTGGCGCAGGTCCTCGTTGGTCGCCGCGATGATCCTCACGTCCACGGTGCGGCTCTCGAGCGCGCCCAGGGGGAGGAACTCCTTCTCCTGGATGACGCGCAGCAGCTTCGTCTGCACCTCGGGCGCGACCGTCGAGATCTCGTCGAAGACGACCGTGCCGCCGTCGGCGACCTCGAGCAGGCCGCTCTTGGCGCTGGTCGCTCCCGTGAAGGCTCCCTTCATGTGGCCGAAGAGGTTGTCCTCGAGGAGATCGGTCGGGATGCTGTGGCTGTTGACCACGATGAAGGGCTGGTCGGCCCGCGTGGAGCGGCGGTGGATCGCCTGCGCCACGAGCTCCTTGCCCGTGCCGCTCTCGCCGTGGATGAGGACCGTCGCCCGGCTGCCGGCGACCTGGTCGATGAAGCGGTAGACCTCCTGCATCGCGCGGGACTTGCCGACGATCTTCTCGTAGCGGAAGCGGCTCTCCAGGGCGCGCTTGAGGTCGCGGTTCTCCGAGCGCAGGCGGGTCGTGCGGACCGCCTGGGCCACGAGCATGCGGACCTCGTCGTTCTTGAACGGCTTCGTGACGTAGTGGAAGGCGCCGAGCTTCATCGCGGCGACCGCGTTCTCGACCGTCCCGAACGCGGTGATGAGGAGCACCGCGGTGTCCGTGTCACGGCTGCGCGCCCACTTCAAGACCTCGAGGCCGTCGGCGTCGGGCAGCATGACGTCGAGGAGGATCGCGTCCCAGGGGCCGTCGGATTCGATCCGCGCGCGGCCGGCCGCCGCGTCGGGGGCGGTGACGACCTCGTGCCCCTCCTTGCGGAGGAGGGCGCCGAGCACGTCGGTGACGACGGGCTCGTCGTCCACGATCAGGATGCGGCCGGGGGATTGCGGGAAGACGGGCACGGCGAGCGCAGGCATCGCCGCGGATTCTAGCAAGCCGGGCTCAGCGCTCGACGACGATGGAGACGGCCTGCGGGGTCGGGAGCTCGACGCGGAAGCGTGTGAACGCGCCGGGGACGCTCTGGACGTGCATCGTGCCCTCGTGCTCGCGGACGATGCCGTAGCTGATCGACAGGCCCAGGCCCGTCCCCTTCCCCCGCCCCTTCGTGGAGAAGAAGGGATCGAAGATGCGCGGGAGATCCTCCTCGGCGATCCCCACTCCGTCGTCGACGACCTCGAGCGCGACGGTGCCGTCCGCCACGCTCGTCCGGACGACGATGCGCCCCCCGCCCTCGACCGCGTCGCGCGCGTTGGAGAGGAGGTTGAGGAGGACCTGCTGGAGCTTCCCGCGGTGTCCGCGAATCGCCGGCAGCGCCGGGTCGAGCACGGCCTCGAGCGCGATCCGGCGGTCCCGGAGCTGCGGCTCGAACAGGCGCACGACCTCGAGCGCGGCGTCGTTCAACGCGAGCGTCTCGAACGAGGTCCTCTCGGGACGGGCCAGGTCCAGGAGCGAGTTCGCGATGCGCGACGCGCGCCGCGTCTGCTCCTCGATCTTCCTCAGCGCGGCGTGCCGCGGATCGTTCGCCGGCGTCTCCTCGAGGAGGAGCTGGGCGTAGCTGCTGATCCCCGTGAGCGGTGTGTTGACCTCGTGCGCGACGCCCGCGGCGAGGAGGCCCAACGAGGCGAGGCGCTCCTGCTGCTGCACCTGCTCCTCGAGCACGACGCGCGACGTGATGTCGTCGAAGGTGACGACGCGCGATCCCTCGCCGGCCTCCGCCGCGATCGGCGAGAGCACCAGGTTGACGACGAGGCGCTCGCCGGCGCGGTTGACGAGCGCGTGGCGGTAGATGCGCGCCTCGACGTCCGGGCCCACGGCGGCGAGCTCGCGGTCGATCCGGCGGACCGTGTGCAGCGGGAACACGTCGCGCAGGGGCTTTCCGATCGCCTGCACGCGCGGCAGCGCGTAGATCTCCTCGAGCGTCCTGTTCCACGCGAGGATGCGCTGGTCGCGGTCCACCAGGAGCAGGCCGACGCCGCTCGACTCGAGGATGCGCTCCTGGAGCGCCTTCAACGTCTCGACCTCGGCGGCGTGCTGGCGCACCTCGAGGACCAGACGCGCCGACTCGATCGCGGTGCTCGCGTGCGCGCACAGCGTGACGAGCAGCCCGCGATCCTCGCTCGAAAGCCCCGGCTCGAGGCCGCGGCGCTCGGCCACCGCGAGCACCGCCGCCACGCGACCCTTCACGCGCATCGGGAACAGGTGCCGCGCGTCCTGCATGCCGGCGATCGTCCCCGCGTCCACGAGGACCGAGGGCTGCCGCTCGAGCGCTTCGAGCGTGCCGCGGTCCCATTCGACCGAGATTCGCCGCGGCCCGGATCCGAACCGCTCGTACCGGCGGCCGCTCGCGCGCACGAAGACCGCGGCGGAGGGGATCGCCAGCGTGTCGCGGATCCGCTCCTCGAGCCGCTCGAGGAGGGACGGGAGGTCGGTCTCCGCGCCGAGCTCGCGCATCCACTCGAGGAGCGTCGCGCGGTAGCTGTAGCGCGCGCGGTAGAAGGCGCGATCCACGCCCTGGCGCACCCACGTCCTCAGCGTCGGGTACACGACCGCGGTGAGGAGCGCCGCCAGGAAGCCCAGGACCGCTTCGGGAAGCTCGAGATCGACGACGAGGCGGCGGATGAGCGTGAGCGAGACGACGTACGTCCCGATCGTGAACCCGGCCAGCACGCACCCCGCGAGGCCGCGCCTCAAGATGAGGTCGAGGTCGTGCAGGCGGTAGCGCGCCATCGCCGCGGTGAACGCCGCGGGGACGGCGAGGAGGCCGAGCACGGTGACCTCGGACCACGCGGGGACGGCCCCCGTCGTCATCCACGGCACGACGTAGAGCGCGGTGAACGGCCCGAAGCCCACCGCGAGCCCCCACAGCATCCACCGGAGCTGGCTGCGGTGCAGCGCGGACGAGGTCCGCGCGAACGCCCGCGCCATCGACCAGCCCGCGCCGGCGACGGCGATCGCGAGGAACGCGGCCTCCAGCCGGTGGAACATCGCCACCGCGGCGACCGGGTCGGCGGACCGGTACGCGCCTCCGCGGCCCTCGAGCCACACGTCGTACGCGACGAGCAGGACCGCGGGCGTGTACGCGATGAGCGCGCTCGCGGTGCGCCCCCCGGGGGCGCGGCGGGAGAGGGTCCAGGCGAGCTGGAGGAGCAGCGCGGGGACCAGGGCCCCCGCCGCGATGTCGGCCCAGTGGACCGTCCAGTCGAACAGGTCGGCCGCCCCCGTCGGCGAGAGCACGAGGTAGGCGAACAGCGCGAGGCCAAGCGCGCCGTAGACGATCGCCCCGCGGACCGTCGGCCACCGGAAGACGATGACGACGCCGGACATGAAGCACGCGACGCCGATGACGGCGAGGTAGCCGTACATCGGAGGCGCGGCGTGCCGCCGCGCGGGACGGAGGGTCACCTCGCGCGTCGTCCCCCCGCGGTCGATGACGAGCTCGATCTCCTGGCCGCTCTTCAGACGCCACGGGAGATCGGCCGCCTCGATGGCGCTGACGATCTCGCGTCC
>Ga0068859_100008329_pt1 | contig 10508 bp, 7 predicted proteins | sample KBSSwiS22_FD_66585 | JGI IMG/M metagenome (GOLD analysis project Ga0068859, IMG submission 66585) | Switchgrass rhizosphere microbial communities from Kellogg Biological Station, Michigan, USA - KBS Switchgrass S2-2 | ecosystem: Host-associated > Plants > Roots > Rhizosphere > Soil ... | reverse complement strand
GCGAACTGGGTGCAGCAGATCGTCACCGGCGGGATCATCGTGCTCGCCGTGGCCCTCGACCGCTGGCGGCAGGGCGCGCGGGCCCGCTGAGGGAGCGCTACTCCGCGACGCCGTGCGCCCAGCGGTCCTGGTCCCCCGCCGCGGGCACGGCCGACACCCAGACGTTCCCGCGCACTTCGCCCAGCTCGAACACCACGCGATCGCCCCGGGGCGACGACGAGGGATAGCGGACGAACGTGTTCACGCCCGTGTAGCGCGTGACCTGCGTCTCCTGCCCTGTCGTGCGCGACACCCACCACACGTTCCACACGCCCCCGCGCTGGCCGGCGAACACGATGCGGTCGTTGTCTCCCGTCCAGTCGTGGACCCACGCCTCTCCCGCCTCCGGCGTCAGCAGGCGGGACGTCCCGCCCTCCGCCGCGCGCAGCACCACGTGCGATCCGCGCTCGTCGCGGAGCTGGCTCGCGATCCACCGCCCGTCGCGCGACCAGATCGGATAGGTCTCGGAGCGATCGGGTTCGCTCAAGGGAAGAGTCTCGTCCGCGCCGCCCAGGCGGCGCAGGAAGAGCCGCCGCAATCCCGTCGTGCGCTCGACGTCGGAGAAAGCGACGACACCCGCGTCCGGGGAGAGACGGAAGTCCAGCACGGCGTTGAAGGTGGGGCGGAGGCCGCCGTCACGGGGCCTTTCCGGCCCCAGGTCCACCAGCGATTCCGTCCGGCGCGAGGTCACGTCCGCCACGCGGAGGCGCGTGCGCTCGCCGTCGCTGGTCAGGAAGGCGACGCGCGCGCTGTCGGGCAGCCAGGTCGGCCTGTAGTTGACCGGCCCGCCCGGCTTCGACGTGGTGGGCTCGCCGCTGGTCAGGGGGACGCTGCGCGCATCGGTCGCGCCCATCACGAAGATGTCGCTCCCGGGGCCACCACGGCTGCCCGTGTAGGCGATCCACCGGCCGTCCGGGGACCAGGCGGGCGTGGTCTTGCGGCGCGACGTGTCGTCGGTGAGCGGACGCGGCGGTGCCGCCGCCTCCCCGCTCCGCAAGGACACGTCGACCGTCCAGAGGTTGCTCGACAGGCTCAGGCTCGTCATGGCCAGGCGGCGGCCGTCGCCGCTCATCGAGAGATGACGCACGCCGGCCAGGCCGGGCGTGGCGATCGCCTCGTGCGAGCCGCGACGCCGGCCCGCGGCCACGGGAACGCGGATCACGAACGGTCCGCCCGTCGCGTAATAGACCCAGCGCCCGTCCGGGGAGAAGACGGGGTCGAAGATCGCGCCGTGCGCCTCGTCGATCAGGCTGGCCGCGCCGCCGTCCGCGGGAACGGACCACAGGCTCTGCGGCGCCGCGGAGTAGGTGGCGAACACGACGTGCCGCCCGTCCGGCGACCAGGCGGGAGCGGCGTGACCGCCGACGGGGCCGACGGAAGACGTGATCCGGCGGCGTTCGTTGCCGTCACGCCCGACCGTCCAGATGGTGGACGGCACGTTGGCGCCATAGGCCGTGGGCGCGATGTCGGCCAGGGGATCGGACTGGAAGGCGAGCCGCCGCCCATCGGGAGACCACGCCGGGTCGGACCCGAAATCGGAGACCTGCCGCGGCGCCCCGCCCAGCGCGGGCACGATCCATATCCCGCCGCGCCGCATCGAGTGATAGGCGACGTAATCGCCGTCGGGAGACCAGGCGGGCTCCACGTTCTGCTGGCCGTCGGAGGTGAGCGGGATCTCGTTGGCCCCGCCGAGGAGCGGCTTGACCGCGATCTCGAATCCCCCGCTTCGGTCGGTGGCGTAGGCGACCGCACGTCCGTCCGGTGAGAGCGCGGGGAACACGTCGAGGCGCGGCGAGACCGTGACCTGCGTCGGCCACATGGAGAGGAGGGCCGGCGCCTCCGGGCCGCGCGTCTGGCCCTGGCGATAGGCCAGGGAGAGGGCGGCCACCGCGGCCAGGATCGCGAGCGCCGTCACCGCGAGGCCACGCCGCGGCCAGGGATGGACGGGGGCGGCCGCGGGCAACGAGAGGGGCGATCCCTCCTCGCTGCGCTGGGTGGGAGCGAGCCAGCGGTACCCGCGCGTCGGGACGGTCTCGATGTAGCGGGAGTCGCGCGCGTCGTCCCCCAGCGCCTTGCGCAGGTGGGCGACGATGCGCGTCATCGCGTTGTCGGTGACCGCGGTCCGAGACCAGACCGCGTCCAGGATCTCCTGCTTCGAGACGACCTGCCCCTGACGTTCAAGAAGCAGGACGAGGAGATCGAAGGCCTTCGGCTCCAGCGCAACCGCGCGACCTCCTCGCTCCACGCGGAAGGCGGCGGTGTCGACCCTCACGTCGTCGAACAGGAACAGCGTCAAAGGTTCTCCGGGCCCCGGCCCACAGATGATCGGCCGTTCGCCCGCGCCCCGCAACACCGCGGGGAAAGCATCACGTCCCCCACCGGAAAACATCCGGTCGGGGTCACGACTCCTCAGCGCCGCCGGCCGAACTTCCCGATCGACGGGAGGCGCGGGTGCGGAAGACGCTGGCTCGATCGATGGTCGTCGCGCTCGCTCTCGCGGGCCCGGCCCAGGCCCGCAGCCTGGAATCCGCGGCCGGGGGGCGCACTCCGATGCGGGTGGTGGCCGGCCGGCTGCTCATCGTTCCCGTGACGCTCAACGGCGCGGGGCCCTTTCCGTTCCTCCTCGACACGGGCGCGACGTGCAGCGTCGTGGACGAAGCGCTGGCCGATCGCCTCCGGTTGCCGCGGGCCGGGGTGGTGCCGCACGAGACGGCGGTCACCTCCGGCTCGGCGGCACTCGTGCGCGGCACGCTCGCGCTCGGCGGCGTGCACCGGGAAGGCACGCTCATCCGGGCGCGCCTGGACTCGCTGTCGGACCTGGACCCCGCCCCCCGCGGGGTCGTGGGACAGGATCTGCTGCGTCTGGCCAACTGGTGGCTCGACTACCGGGGCGGCTCTCTCTTCGAGGACGCGGACGGCGCCGTCGGCAACGCCGACCTGGGTGAGCGCCTCCGCATCTTCTGGCACGACGACCGCCCCGCGATCGATACCCTGCTGCCCGACCAGAGCCGCCTGCGGCTGGTGCTCGACTCAGCGGCCTCGTCACCGGTACTCTTTCGACTGCCCCTGAACGACTCCCAGGTGGTGCGCGCGAGCGCGGCCATGCTCACGACCCTCGGCGGCCTGACCGCCGTGGCGATGGCCTCCGTCGGCCCTTTGCGCGCGGGCCACGTGTCGATCTCCCGCGTCGACGCCGCCCTCCTGAGCGAGACGGCGCAGCGCCGCGCGGAGGACGGCCTCCTGCCGACCGGGCTCTTCCAGGGGATCTACTTCGACAACCGAGCGGGCACGGTCGTCCTGAACCCACGGCGGTCCGCGCTCCCGCCGCGGCCTTGAGTGGCGCCGTGCCCCGCGATGCTAGGATCGGCCGTGGGCCTTCTGCCGCCGATCCCCTCCGGCACGGTCGTCCCGACCGCGGCGCGCATCCGCGCCGCGCGCGCGATCGCGATGGGGGCGGACCTCGTGCAGATCGTGCTGTTCCCCGCCTTCTCGGAGGGCGCGCTCTCCCCCGTCAACGACGCCCTCGACGTGGCCGTGGCCGCCGCCCTCACGTGGCTCGTGGGCTGGCACTGGGCTTTCGTGCCCAGCTTCCTCTCCGAGCTGATCCCGATGTTCGACCTCGTGCCGACGTGGACGGCGGCCGTCTGGTACGTGACCAGCGGGACCCTGCCGCCCCCGGGCGGCCCGCCGGGGCCTCCCATCGACGTCACGCCCAAGCCCCCACCCGCCCTGAAGGGCTAAGCGGGGCGCCGGCCGTTGCCGAGCCGGTAGGGCACGTTCGTGATCACGATCCCGGAGTAGTTGACGAGAGCCAGCCGCAACAGCATCGCCGTCTGGGCGTGCAGGAGCTGGTGCCACCACTTCCGGGGCACGAACTGCGGGACGACGATGGTGAGGGTCTCGTTGGGCTGGCGCAGGGTTGCGATCTTCTTTATGTATTCGAGGAGCGGCTCCAGGAGCAGCCGGTAGGGCGAGTCGAGCACGACCAGCCGGACGCCGTTCCCCCACAGGCCCCACTTGCGCTGCACCTTGGCCGCGCCCTCCGGGTCGATCGACACGTAGACGGCGGTGATGTCGTCGGAGAGGGCGTTGGCGTAGCGCAGGGCCTCCACCGTGCCGCGATGGACCCCGCTGATCGCGATGAGCACGCGATGGCGCACGACGCGCGGGTTGACGCCGTAGTCCTCGAGGGACAGCTCCACCGCCAGCTCGCGGTAGTGGCGGTGGATCGCGAACAGCACGGAGACGAGGGCGGGGATCACGATGATGATGATCCAGGCCCCCTCCGCGAACTTCGTCACCGCGAAGACGACGGCGACGATCGCGGTCAGGACGGCGCCCACGCCGTTGGTGATCATCTTCAGGCGCCAGCGCGGGTCGTATTTCAGGACGGAGCCGCGCTCGTGGACCTCGGCTCCGGGCGCGAGGTGGCCGATCTTCCACCAGCGGCGCGTCATCCCGCCCTGCGAGAGCGTGAAGGAGAGGAACACGCCGATCGCATACAGCGGGATGAGCTGGCTGACGCTCGCGTTGAAGATCGCGATCAGCGCGCAGGCCACGACCGCGAGCACCATGATGCCGCGCGAGTACACGAGCCGGCTGCCCCGGTAGGTGAGCTGCCGGGGCAGGAACCCGTCCGCCGCCTGCAGGGCGGAGAGTCGCGGGAAGTCCGCATAGGCTGTGTTCGCGGCCATGACCAGGATGAGCGTGGTGGCGCCGATCGTCGCCAGGTACGGGAGCCCGCGGCCGCCGAAGGTCGTGCGCGCGAGCTGCGAGATCACCGTCTCCGCCTCCGACGGCACGGCGCCGATCGGTCCCGCCAGGTAGCTGATCCCCAGGAACAGCACGCCCAGGATGCAGGACATCCAGATGAGGGTGACGCCCGCGTTGTGGCTGCGCGGCTCCTTGAAGGCGGGGATGCCGTTGGAGATCGCTTCCACGCCGGTGAGGGCGGTCGTCCCGTTGGCGAACGCGTGCAGGAGAAGGAATAGCGTGGCCGCGCCCAGTTGCCGATGCACCTCGAACGGCGGCGGGTCGATCACGTGGCCGAGTGACCCCGTCGCGTAGCGGAAGACCGCGGTGCCGAGCGTGACGAACATCGCGAAGACGAAGAAGTAGGTCGGCACGGCGAAGATGCGCCCCGACTCCTTCACTCCGCGGAGGTTGATCACCATGATCGCGAGCACGAGCGTGATCGAGAGCGCGACGCGATGCGCGAAGAGCGCGGGATAGGCGGAGGTGAGCTGCGCAACTCCCGACGACACGGAGACGGAGACGGTCAGGATGTAGTCGGTGAGGAGCGCGGCCCCCGCGATCTGCGCGGGCAGCTCGCCCAGGTTGTCGCGGGCGACGATGTAGGCGCCTCCCCCGCTCGGATAGGCGTGGATGGTCTGCTCGTACGAGATGGTCACGATGGCGAGCAGGATCACGATGGCCACGGAGATCGGGAAGACGAAGTGGAACGCGGCCGTCCCGGCCAGGGCCAGGACGAGCAGGATCTCCTGCGTCGCGTACGCGGTGGAGCTGAGCGCGTCCGACGCGAACACGGCCAGGCCGACCGCTTTGCCGATGGCTTGATGCGGCGCGTCCGCGGTCGGTAGCGGACGACCGACGAGCCACATCCGCCACCACTGGCGGCGCGGCGGCTGAATGGCCAGGGACGAGCGCCGCGCGCGCCGCGGCGGAGCAGGGGGCGGCGACGGCTCGGTCGGGATCGATTCGGTGCTCATGCGCAGCGTTGGATCAGGGCTTCTTCCGGCTCTCGTGTTCGAGCCTACGAGGCCTCTTCGACCGGATCCAGCGATCGTGCAAGGTGCAATACGCATTCGCGAAATCGTGCACTCCGCACGAACCATTTCGCGAGCGCCAGCCGCCAAGTCGATGACTCGTATGCGCTTGGTCCGCGACCGGCGCGGCAAGACGCGTGCAATCAGGGGACGGCATGCTGCTCCCGCTCGTCGAACGGATCGCCTGGCCGGGCGCCGGACGCGTCACCGTCTCGGCCTTGCTCGAAAGAGCGGTCGCGTTGGCCGTTTCGGCCCCCCGCCGCGAGCCGTGGAGGAAGTGAGGATCGATCGATGAAGGACCTCGCCTACGTCGTCTTGACCCTGATCTTTTTCATCGCCTCCTGGCTCTACGTGAAGGGCCTGGAACGGCTCTGAGGACGTGATGAGCCTCGAATACGTGGTCGGCCTCGTGCTGTCGCTGCTGCTGCTCGGCTATCTGCTCTACGCACTGCTGAGACCGGAAAGGTTCTAGGCGTGACCCTCAACGGCTGGATCCAGATCCTCTTCTTCTTCGGCGTCATCCTCGCCGGCACGAAGCCGATGGGCGCCTTCATGCATCGCGTGATGGAGGGCGAGAAGCACTTCCTTTCCGGGCCCCTCGGATGGCTCGAGCGGCTCGTCTATCGCCTGTCAGGTGTGGACGGCGAGGAACAGCGGTGGACGACCTACACCGGCGCCATGCTCGCCTTCAGCTCGTTCACGCTGCTCGTGACCTACGCCATCCAGCGGCTGCAGGCGGTTCTGCCCTTCAACCCACAGAAGCTGGCGGGCGTGGAAGCGGGATCGTCCTTCAACACCGCGGCCAGCTTCACCACCAACACGAACTGGCAGGGCTACGTCGGCGAAGCGACGATGAGCTACCTGAGCCAGATGGCGGGCCTGGCCTGGCACAACTTCATCTCCGCGGCGGCGGGGATCGCCGTCGCGATCGCGCTCGCGCGGGGCCTCACCCGGCACGGCGACGGCAAGGCGGACGGGACGATAGGCAACTTCTGGGTGGATCTCACGCGCTCGACCGTCTACATCCTCCTGCCCCTGTCGGTGGTCTTCGCGCTCGTCTTCGTCTCGCAGGGCATGCTGCAGAACCTGGCCCCGTACCGGGAGGTCACCACCCTCGAAGGCGCCAAGCAGGTGATCGCCATGGGGCCGGTGGCCTCCCAGGAAGCGATCAAGCAGCTCGGCACCAACGGCGGCGGGTTCTTCAACGCGAACGCCGCCCATCCCTTCGAGAGCCCGAACGCGCTCACGAACTTCTTCTCGATGTTCCTGATCTTCCTGATTCCGGCCGGCCTCACGTACACGTTCGGACGAATGGCGCGGGATCAGAAACAGGGCTGGGCGCTCTTCGGAGCCATGACGTTCCTGTTCTTCGCGGGAGTGACTGTCGCCTATTGGGCGGAAGCCGCCGGCAATCCCATCTTCAAGGGTCTGCCCGTCGCGGAGGCCGGGAACATGGAGGGCAAGGAGGTGCGCTTCGGCATCGCCAACTCCGCCCTCTATGCGACCGTCACCACCGACGCGAGCTGCGGCGCCGTCAATTCGATGCACGACAGCTTCACGCCCCTGGGCGGCCTGGTGCCGCTGTTCAACATCCAGCTCGGCGAGGTCGTGTTCGGAGGCGTGGGCGCGGGACTGTACGGGATGCTGGTGATGGCCGTGCTCTCCGTCTTCATCGCCGGCCTGATGGTCGGCCGCACCCCGGAATACCTCGGCAAGAAGATCGAGACGCGCGACGTGAAGTACGCCATGCTCTACGCGCTCGTCTTCGCCTTCATCATCCTGTTCTTCACGGGATGGTCGGCGGTCGCGCCCTACGGACTGTCGTCGCTCAACAACAACGGCCCGCACGGCCTGACCGAGATGCTCTACGCGTTCTCGAGCGGCGCCGCCAACAACGGCTCGGCGTTCGCCGGCATCAGCGCGAACACGCCCTGGTACAACACCACCCTCGGCCTGGACATGCTCTTCGGCCGCTTCTGGATGATCCTGCCCGCGCTGGCCTTGGCGGGCTCGCTGGCCGGCAAGAAGGTGGCGCCGCCCGGTCCCGGCACCCTGCCCACCAACGGACCCCTCTTCGCGGCCCTGCTCGTGGGCGTGATCCTCGTCGTGGGCGCGCTCACCTACTTCCCCGCCCTCTCCCTGGGCCCGGTGGTCGAGCACTTCGCGGCCCAGGCGGGAAAGGTCTACTGAGTCATGACCCAAGCGCAGCCCGTCTCGATCTTCCACGGACCGCTCGTCCGCCAGGCCATCAAGGACAGCCTGGCCAAGCTTTCCCCGGCCGGCATGGCGAAGAACCCCGTCATGTTCGTGGTGGAGGTCGGCAGCGTGCTGACGACCCTCATCTGGCTCCGCGACCTCGTGACCCATCCGATGGGAACCGCTCCCGCGTGGTTCACGTTCAACGTGGCGCTCTGGCTGTGGTTCACCGTGATCTTCGCGAACTTCGCGGAAGCGCTGGCGGAGGGCCGAGGCAAGGCCCAGGCCGCCGCCCTGCGCGGCCTCCGCAAGGAGACGCTGGCGCGCCTCCTGCGCGGGGGCAGAGAAGAACAGGTCCCCGCCTCCCAGCTCCGCAAGGGCGACGTTGTCGTCGTGGAGGCGGGCCAGATCATCCCCGGCGACGGCGAGGTGATCGAAGGGATCGCCTCCGTAGACGAGTCCGCGATCACGGGCGAGTCCGCGCCCGTGATTCGCGAGAGCGGGGGCGATCGCTCCGCCGTCACCGGCGGCACCAAGGTCCTTTCCGACCGCATCGTCGTGCGCATCAGCGTGAACCCCGGTGAGTCGTTCCTGGACCGGATGATCGGCCTCGTCGAAGGGGCCAGGCGCCAGAAGACGCCGAACGAGATCGCCCTGCACGTCCTGCTCTCGGGGATGACGATCATCTTCCTGATCGCCTGCGTGACCCTGGTGCCGTTCGGGATCTACTCCGGGCTGCGGTTGTCCGTGACCGTCATCGTGGCCTTGCTCGTGTGCCTGATCCCGACCACCATCGGCGGCCTCATCTCCGCCATCGGGATCGCGGGGATGGACCGGCTCATCCGGAAGAACATCATCCCCATGAGCGGCCGCGCGGTAGAGGCGGCGGGCGACGTGGACACGATCCTGCTCGACAAGACGGGCACCATCACGCTGGGCAACCGCATGGCCAGCGACTTCATCCCCGCCCCCGGCGTGAAGGTCGAGGAGCTGGCGGACGTGGCCCAGCTCGCCAGCCTGGCCGACGAGACGCCGGAGGGCCGTTCCATCGTGGTGCTGGCCAAGGAGCGCTACGCCCTGCGCGCGCGCGACCTGACCACGACCCCCCTGCACTTCGTGCCCTTCACCGCCCAGACGCGCATGAGCGGCGCGGATCTCAACGGCCGCGTGTTGCGCAAGGGCGCGGCGGACGCGGTGCGCCGGCACGTCGAGGGCCTGGGCGGCTCGATGCCGCCGGCCCTGGCCGAGGTCGTGACCACCATCTCGCGGTCCGGCGGCACGCCCCTCGCCGTCTCGGACGGCGCGCGGGTGCTCGGCATCGTGCACCTCAAGGACAAGGTCAAGGGCGGCCTGCGCGAGCGATTCGACCGGTTCCGCGCCATGGGCCTGCGCACGGTGATGATCACCGGGGACAACCCGCTCACCGCGAAAGCCATCGCGGAGGAAGCGGGCGTCGACGACTACATGGCCGAGGCCACGCCCGAGGAGAAGCTGCGCCTCATCCGCGCCGAGCAGGCCAAGGGCAAGCTGGTGGCCATGACCGGCGACGGGACCAACGACGCGCCCGCCCTGGCCCAGGCAGACGTGGCCATCGCCATGAATACCGGCACGCAGGCCGCGAAAGAGGCCGGGAACATGGTCGATCTCGACTCGAACCCGACCAAGCTGCTCGAGGTGGTCGAGGTCGGCAAGCAGCTCCTCATGACCCGCGGGTGCCTGACCACGTTCTCGATCGCGAACGACGTGGCCAAATATTTCGCGATCCTGCCCGCGCTGTTCATGGCCGTGTTCCCGGAGATCGCGCCCCTCAACGTGATGGGCCTGACCTCGCCGGAGAGCGCGATCCTGTCCGCGGTGATCTTCAACGCTCTCATCATCGTGGTGCTCATCCCGCTGGCCCTGCGCGGCGTGAAATACCGCCCCCTGGGCGCGGCCGCGCTCCTGCGCCGCTCGCTCCTCATCTATGGCGTCGGCGGCGTGATCATCCCCTTCGTCGGCATCAAGGCCGTCGACGTGGTGCTGAGCCTCGTAGGCCTGACGTAAGGAGATCGGAACATGACACGGGAGATCGTCGTCGCCCTCCGCATGACCCTCGTGACCCTGGTCCTCACGGGCCTCGCCTATCCGCTCGCCCTCACCGGCATCGCGCAGGTCCTCCTGCCCGCGAAAGCCAACGGCAGCCTCGTGACCGATGCCGCGGGCACGGTGGTCGGGTCGGAGCTGATCGCCCAGGCCTTCGCGAAGCCGGAATATTTCCAGCCGCGCCCCTCCGCCGCCGGCAGCGGCTACGACGCGACCGCCTCCTCCGGCTCCAACCTCGGGCCCACGTCCCGGAAGCTCCGCGACCGCGTCAAGGCGGATCTCGAGCGGCTCCAGAAGGAGAACCCGGACGCGCCGGGACCGGTTCCGGCGGAGCTCGTCACCGCCTCCGGGAGCGGCCTCGATCCGCACCTGAGCCCGGAAGGCGCGCGGTGGCAGGTGCCGCGG
>Ga0068859_100008328_pt1 | contig 10508 bp, 8 predicted proteins | sample KBSSwiS22_FD_66585 | JGI IMG/M metagenome (GOLD analysis project Ga0068859, IMG submission 66585) | Switchgrass rhizosphere microbial communities from Kellogg Biological Station, Michigan, USA - KBS Switchgrass S2-2 | ecosystem: Host-associated > Plants > Roots > Rhizosphere > Soil ... | reverse complement strand
GGCCTGCCCTCAAAAGACCTTTTAACGAAAATCGTTTTCATTTTAATTTTCGGTGGTTCTGGGACTATGCAGGCGGACTCATGACTGATTGGGGTGTACACATGATTGACTATGCTTTGCTGGGAATGAAAGCCTCCACGCCAAAAGCTATAGTGGCTGCCGGTGGCAAGTTTGCCTATCCGGACGATGCATCGGAAACACCTGACACGCTAACGACGGTGTATGAATTTGACGGATTCAATCTACAGTGGGAACATGCTACCGGAATAGATGGCGGCCCTTACGGCCGAACACATGGAGTAGCTTTCATAGGTAACAATGGTACACTGGTAGTAGATCGCGGTGGATGGGAGGTGATCGCGGAAAAAGGCAAAATGGAATCTGTTCCGTTGCAAAAAAAATCAGATGATGGTTTGTTGTTGCACACCACTAATTTTTTTGACGTGATTCAATCAAGGAAGGTGGAAGACTTGAAAGCACCGATCCAGGCGGGTAGTCATGTTGCAGTAGTTTGCCAGATGGGAAATATTGCATTCCGCACAGGAAAGAAAATATTTTGGGATAACGGAGGTAACAAATTTACCGATAGCGCAGCCAATAAGCTCCTGGCTGCCGAATATCACAACGGATATAAAATGTTTAAAGCTTGATTTAGCGGATCTGAACTTCCTGAAAAAACTATTTTATTACTCCTAATTCTTTGCCGGTCCTGGTAAACGCATCAATCGCCTTATCCAGGTGTTGGGGTTCATGCGCTGCACTTAGTTGTACCCTGATTCTTGCCATTCCTTTTGGAACGACAGGGAAAAAAAATCCTATTACATAAATGCCTTCTTCCAGCAACTTCGCGGCGAAATTTTGGGCAAGCACCGCATCGTATAACATTATTGGGACAATCGGGTGATCTCCGGGTTTGATGTCAAAACCAGCTTCGGTCATTCTGCTACGGAAATATTTTGTATTAAATTCAAGTTTATCTCTCAACGCTGTAGTTTCAGAGAGCATGTCGAAAACTGCAATAGAAGCCCCGGCAATTGAAGGAGCAAGAGTATTACTGAAAAGGTAAGGTCTCGATCTCTGGCGCAACATTTCTATGACCTCCTTTCTGCCCGATGTAAAACCGCCGGACGCGCCGCCTAAAGCTTTTCCCAGCGTTCCTGTGATAAGATCAATTTTTCCCATGACGCCGCGGTATTCATGAGTTCCCCTTCCTGTTTTTCCCAAAAAACCAGTCGAATGACAGTCATCAATCATTATTATGGCATCATAATTTTCTGCGAGCTCAACTATTCTATCCAGTTGTGCGATCGTACCGTCCATGCTAAATGAACCGTCTGTTACGATGATCCGGCTGCGGCAAGCTGCGGCTTCTTTTAACTTTGCTTCCAGGTCGTCCATATTATTGTGTTCATACCGGAAGCGCTTTGCCTTACATAACCTTACGCCATCTATAATTGATGCATGATTCAATGCATCGGAAATGATGGCATCATCTTCACTAAACAAAGGCTCAAATACACCTCCATTCGCATCAAAGGCAGCAGCGTACAGAATAGTATCCTCGGTGCCGAGAAATTTAGAGATTTTTTGTTCGAGCGCTTTATGTATGTCCTGTGTGCCACAGATAAAACGAACGCTGCTCATTCCATAGCCATGCGTATCAATTGCCTCTTTCGATGCTTCAATCACTTTTGGATGCGACGAAAGTCCCAGGTAGTTGTTGGCGCAAAAATTTAAAACGGTTTTCCCTCCCACTTCTATTTCCGCACCCTGGGGACTTGTAATTATACGTTCAGATTTATAAAGTCCGGCAACTTTTATTTCTTCCGTTTCTTTTGCGACGCGATCAACAAATTTTTGATTCATACCGCCAATTTGAGCGGCAAACCTACGTAAAGTTTGGCCCGCCTGAAATCGCTGTGTTGAGAGAACTATCACAAATTACGAGTCAATAATCTCTTTTCTATCTACACAGACAAGGCAATTACATCCTGCACTTTTAACTATGCTACAGAGTTAATTCTACCGGCGTACTTCGCACCCCATTTTCTGCATTTCGTTGGCAAAAATCCGTATTCTGTCAACATTTGTCTTGCGCCACTTCGGCAACGGTATACCTTTACTGTAACATTTCTTCGGCCAACGTCGTCAGATTGATAGAAACCGGCAGAATGCAGAAAAAAACGATCATAGGAACTTTAATACTGGTATTGGCGCTTGCCTTATCATTCATTGCTTTTCAACCTTCTGTGGCGGGAAATCGCCCTGCCTGCGCCAAAGAATCTACCTGCCCTAAAAAAGAAAAGGACAGTAAACTCATTTGGGAAAACCTCTCCCATCAATTTTTCCCCTCAACGGCTTCAAGTTTCACCACGGGTATGTAACATTCGGGTACCATTCCGCGTATCACTTAAAATTCGGGATAGCTCAGTAATTTTGGGCACCCGGAAACTCTCCGGCTGTTTATGACTGAAAGGGAATATAACGAATGTGTTAACACGTATGCTGACAATGTCTACCGGTTCATTGTCAAAAACTTACGTCACGAGGAAGATGCGCGTGACGTAGTTCAGACGGCATTCGAGAAAATGTGGCGAAACAGGGACGAGGTAGATGCCACGAGGGCAAAATCTTACCTTTTCACAGTTGCGTATCACCAGATGATCGACCATATAAGGAAGGTAAAAAGGATAACCTTAAAGGAAGAATTTAGTGAAGGAGTGAAAATCCAGGATCGACCGGTTAATAACATTAAGAAAGTATTGGAGGAGGCTTTGAGCCGCCTCAGTGAAACGCAACGCTCGTTAGTCCTGCTGAAAGATTATGAAGGTTACAGTTACGAAGAGATTGGCCAGATAACTGCTCTAAGCGAAAGCCAGGTGAAGGTCTACCTGCACCGGGCAAGAGTTCAATTGAAGGAGTACCTGGTAAAAATTGAAAATGTATTTTAGAAATTTTGGAAGTGGGAGGCTGCTAATATGAATATAACTCGAAATAATTACGAAGAGTTTTTTATCCTCTATTTGGATAACGAGCTCTGCAGCGATGACCGCAGTGAAGTGGAAAGTTTTGTTCGTGAAAATCCAGATTTAAAGAACGAATTTGATTTGCTTTTGCAAACCCGGATGACGCCTGATCATGATCTCATGTTTGACGGGAAACAGCAGCTTTTAAAGACCGCTTCACCCGCGCCCATCAGTGAAACGAACTTTGAAGAATGGCTCCTTCTTTATATAGATAATGAACTTACGCCGAAGGAAAAAATTGCCGTTGAAGAATTTGTTACGCAAAATTCTTCGGCTGAAAATGCACTGAAGCAATTACAAAAAACAAAGCTCCATCCCGAGCACGCTGTCGTTTTTCCAAATAAAGAAATATTATACCGCAGGGAAAAAAGAACACCCCTGGTTGCTATCCGTGTTTGGAGGATTGCGGTTGCGGCCGCATTATTGCTTGGAATATCTACTGCTGCATTCTTTGTGCTCAATGACAACAATAAAACGAATGAAGGACAAATCGCTACTGAAAAAATGCCTGGTGCAAATTCAACTAAAAATGATTCTTCGGACAAACGGCCAGGCGAAACAGGTACGACTGGATCTGAGATAACCAAAAACGATGAGGCATCCGGTAAAGAAGTTGCTCCATCAATTAACGTGGTTGCTGACAACCAAAAGAATGCTGGTGCTGAAAATGAAAAAAACAAGCAGCACTATACAGTGTTGCCAAAGCAGGAAGAAAAATTGATTGCTCAAAATAATGTAACATCACAGCAGACGAGCGATCTTCCCGATACCAAGCATAATCCCAATGCAAATAATGCTACAGAAGAAAAACCGATTGCTGATTTAACAAAAGAAGAAGCTTTAACAAGTAATAATGATAATAAACCCAACGAGGTTGTAACTCCCGATATTGCTTCATCGTTAAATAATGGAAGGGCGGCTGAACCTGTCGAACCAGATTATGCGTTAGGTACAGACGACTCCGGCAAGAAAAACAAACTCCGCGGATTTTTCCGGAAGGTCACAAGGACGTTTGAAAAGAGAACAAATATCAAAGCAACCGATGACGAGGATCGTTTGCTGCTTGCCGGGATATCAATTAAATTATAAACCTATTTTAATACCGCAACATATGCAAAGGATTTTTACACTGTGCATAGCTATGTGCACAATACTGACGGGCTTTGCGCAGGAGGATACAACTGGCAAACGAACTCCGGACACAATCAAAATTGGGGGCATGGTGATCATTCGCGAAGATGGCCCCCACTACGATACAACTATAAGAAAAAATAAGACCTACCATATAAGCAGGCGCGGCGACCAACCATCTAATATCAGCACGAACTGGTGGATCTTCGATATCGGTTTTTCCAACTATGTCGATAATACAAATTATGCCGAAGCCATTTCTTCCGGTTTGCTGGCTCCCGGAATGAACGAACAAAATTTCGAGGCGAAAGCAGGCAAATCAAGGAACATCAATATTTGGGTGCTGATGCAACGCTTAAACATCATCAAGCATGTAGTTAATTTAAAATATGGCCTCGGCATCGAGCTGAATAACTATCATTTTGAAGACAAGCGGGTAAAGTTTAGCAATAACCCCACACACATAGATACATCCTACACCGGCCTGCAGAAGAATAAGCTTGCTGCAGACTATATCACCTTTCCCTTAATGCTTAATTTTAATTTCGCACCGGACAAACGAAAGAATTTTGGATTGAGCCTGGGTGTGAGCGCCGGTTATTTATACAGCGCCCGTCAGAAAATTAAGATTGATGGCGATGTTGATAAAACAAAAAGTGACTTTGGGATGCTCAAATGGAAACTATCCTATGTCGGCGAAATCGCTTTGGGACCAGTCAAACTTTATGGATCCTATGCATTCAAGAGCATGTTCGACAACGAGCTTGACCTGACACCTTATAACGTGGGTTTAAGGTTCAGCGCCTGGTAGAAAGATGTAAAATGTACGATGTATAAAACCTTTTTTTACACATCCCGTTGGAAAACCCCAACGGGATTTTTCTTTGCATCATTTTTGATGATTGCGCATCCTTGTAAACCAATCGTTAAAAGAATTTCACATCAAAAATAAACGCGCCGGATGATCGTTTGAATAAATGACGGCAAAGGCTACTCCATGAAAATTTCAATTATTCTTACATCCGTATTGTTTGGAAGCAGCATTTTGTTTGCAGACCGGCGCGGGACGGAAACTGCTTCTTCAGCACACACATTCAAAAGAAATAGCGGAGGCGAAAGTCCCGTGGGCTCCATTTATATCATTATTGACAAATCGGATTACGAACTGAGCGTATATGACGAGCAGGGCTGGTACGCAACCTATCCTGTTGTGTTTGGCAATAACAGTCTTGACGATAAAAAAATGGAAGGCGATAAGAAAACGCCGGAAGGAACCTTTCATATCGTTCGTAAACGAGTGCATGAAAAATGGTACCGGTTTCTCTCTCTGGATTATCCTACAAAAGAAAGCTGGGAAAAATTTAAAAGGAGAAAACAGGATGGGGAAATACCGGCTTCAGCAAGCATCGGAGGTTCAATCGGCATTCACGGCACCTGGCCAAACGAAGATTATATCATTGATAAGTACAAAAACTGGACAATGGGATGCGTTTCAATGAAAAATGATGATGTGCGGGAATTGTATGGTTATACGGGCGTCGGAACCAAAGTGATTATCCGTAAATAAATCGGCTGGCGCAATGTATTGAGAGCTTATGAGAAGTTTCCCCAATGAATTAAGCAACGGCAACCAATCTTTGACGGGTATGATTTTTGCTAATAAATACACTTAATTAACTCATTTTTGAAAAACCTTTTAAAGCAGTGCGATCCGGCTGCTTTTTTTGTTGCTTAGCTCAAACACGGCCATCTTTTATCTCCTCTACCACTGCTGGGTCGAGCAATGTCGTTGTATCTCCTAAATTGGAAGTTTCACCTTCTGCAATTTTGCGTAATATCCTTCGCATGATCTTGCCACTTCTTGTCTTCGGCAGGCCAGACACAAACTGGATCTTGTCAGGTTTTGCAATGGCGCCTATGATACGGCTAACTGTTTGTAAAATGTCTTTGCGTCTCATTTCGGCATCCCCGTGCGTGCCGTTATAGATTACATAGGCATAAATACCCTGACCCTTAATGTCATGTGGGTAGCCCACGACCGCGCTTTCCACGACGCCGGCGTGCATGTTGATCGCATTTTCCACTTCGGCGGTACCAATCCTGTGCCCGCTTACATTCAACACGTCGTCGACACGACCGGTGATCCTGTAGTTTCCATTATCATCTTTCAAAGCGCCATCACCAGTGAAATATAAATTTTCATATGTGGCAAAATAGGTTGTTCTGCAGCGTTCGTGATCGCCCCAGGTAGTCCGGATAATGGATGGCCATGGCCCCTTGATGCAGAGGTTTCCTTTAAAAAATCCGCTCTCATCCTTTTCCTTCACCTCTTTGCCATTCTCGTCCACTAAAACGGGCTGTACACCAGGCATTGGCAAAGTGGCCCAGCTCGGTCGCGCCGGGGTGATGCCTGCAAAGTTTGAGATCATCACACCACCAGTTTCTGTTTGCCACCATGTGTCAACGATCGGGCATTTCTTCTTACCAATATTTTCGTCGTACCAGTGCCACGCTTCTTCATTTATTGGTTCACCAACGGTGCCCAGGACTTTGAGCGATGAAAGATCTTTCCCTTTAACGGGATCGAGTCCAAACCCCATCAAACTCCGGATTGCTGTGGGTGCGGTGTACAGAATATTGACCTTATGCTTGTCGACAATTTCCCAAAATCTCCCTGCATCAGGCCAGGTGGGAACGCCTTCAAACATCAACGAGGTAGCGCCTGCGGCCAGTGGTCCGTAAACAATGTAACTATGCCCGGTAATCCATCCTATGTCGGCAGTACAAAAATGAAGTTGCCCCGGCTGGTATTGAAATACATTGACAAATGTGTAAGCGGTCCAAAGCATATATCCTGCACAAGTGTGCACCACACCTTTTGGTTTACCGGTACTGCCGGAGGTATACAATATAAATAATGGATCTTCTGCATCCATTTCAGCAGCACCAAAAGATACCACGCCATCTTTCACCACCTGGGTGTCGGCATGTTCCATTTCGTCTTCCCACCAAACATCCCTGCCTTTGATCATCGATACCGGAATTCGTGTCCTCGTATAAACTATGACACGCTTCACCTTTTTATTACCTATTAATGCATCATCGATGATGCTTTTTAAAGGGATGTCTTTGCCCCCGCGAAACGCGCCATCACATGTAATAATATATTCGGCCTGTGCATCCTCCAGCCTGTCTGCAATACTTTGAGCTGAAAAACCACCAAAGATCACACTGTGAACGGCACCAATTCTTGCACAACCTAAGACGGCATAGGCCAGTTCTGGCACCATACCCATGTAAATGCATACGCGATCGCCTTTCTTTACCCCGTTATTTACGAGCATTTGGGCTACCTGGCAAACCCGCTTGTAAAGAATGCTGTAAGTAACCACCCGTACACGATCTTCCGGATTATTTGGTTCCCAGATGATGGCAGGTGTGTCCCCTTTTGTTTTGAGATGACGGTCAATGCAATTTTCAGTGATATTGAGTCTGCCGCCCTTGAACCATTCCACGCTTGGCTGTTTAAAATTCCATTCCAGCACCTTATCCCATTTTTTCTTCCATAAAAAATTTTCTGCAACGGAACCCCAGAATTTTTCGGGATTGTCCACGCTGGCATTATACGCTGCTGTGTACTCGTCGAGGCTGGTGATCTGGTAAGGATATGCCATATGGCGAAGCAATTTGATTTGAACAATAAATTTACATAACTGTCCTCAATTCAATTTCAATCGCACTAATAGTGCCTGATATAATTTTTTGCTTGCTTTACAATTTCATATCTTAATTCAATGAACGAAACCATTTCCCCCAAAACTATCCGTTCAGTTATTGCCGCTTCTTCCGTTGGTACCATGATTGAATGGTACGACTTCTACATTTTTGGAATGCTTGCCAAAACGATCAGTACCCAGTTTTTCCCGGAAGGAAATGCCACTGCTGCATTGCTTAGCACGCTGGCCATCTTTGCTGCGGGATTTATTGTCCGGCCTTTTGGCGCCCTCTTATTTGGAAGACTGGGAGACCTGGTAGGAAGAAAATATACTTTTCTGCTTACGCTTGTGTTAATGGGTGGTTCTACTTTTCTGATTGGCTTGGTACCGGGGTATAAGTCGATAGGCATTGCAGCGCCATTGTTGGTATTGTTATTACGATTAATTCAGGGATTGGCGCTAGGTGGGGAATACGGAGGCGCAGCTACCTACGTAGCTGAACATGCACCCGTTGGTAAAAGGGGTTATTATACTTCCTGGATACAGACCACAGCAACCCTGGGCTTGTTTGTGGCGCTTGCTGTTATCATGTTGGTAAAACTGAATATGGCCGATACCTCATTCAATGAAGAATGGGGCGGGTGGCGCTATCCCTTCTGGATTTCAATAGTATTGGTTGCAATTTCAGTTTATATCAGGTTAAAGATGCAGGAAAGTCCTTTGTTCGCGAAACTGAAAATGGAAGGCGGAACGTCTTCAAACCCGCTAAAAGAAAGTTTTTCACACAAAGGGAATTTCAAAATGGTATTGCTGGCTTTGTTTGGCGCGGTGATGGGACAGGGAGTAATTTGGTACACGGGGCAATTTTATGCGCAAAGTTTTTTGGAAACGAAGTGCAGCATTGAATTTGAACAAAGCCGCACGATTATGCTTTGGGCGATTGCCTTTGCCACACCTTTCTTTTTGGCTTTTGGTTGGCTAAGTGATAAGATCGGAAGAAAATGGATTATGATGGCCGGTATGTTGATGGGCATTTTAACTTATAGACCCATTTTTAATACGTTTCTAAAAGACAGCAATATTCCCAATTTGCTTTCAGACAATCCAGGTGCAAAAAGTGCCGAAAACCTGGAACTAAAAACTGATAGCCTTGTGGAGCAACACGCTCTCGTCACACTTAAATACCAATCTGCGAAATGGGTCCTGGATGACGGAACAAAATTTACTGAACTAAGAACAGATACGACAAGGCAGGGATTTGATGGCTTTTCTTCAAGTAAATCTCCGGACAAAAAACCTTCTTTTACTAATAAACACCTGTCAACGTCAACTTATTGGAAATTTGTAGGGCTTGTATTCCTGTTAATCCTTTATGTGACCATGGTTTATGGTCCTATCGCCTCGTTCCTGGTTGAATTATTTCCTACTAAAATCCGATATACGTCAATGTCATTGCCCTATCACATCGGAAATGGAGTGTTTGGTGGTTTAGTGCCGTTTATTGGTTTGTTGCTCACCACAACCTATCCAACTGATCCCTTGGTTGGTCTTTGGTATCCAATCGGCGTGGCTGCCCTGTGTTTCGTTATAGGTACGATCTACCTAACCAATAAAATTGATAAAAACGTAATGGACTAATATTTTTTATGAATGCACTGAAAAAATATCTTGGTATCATCTGGCTGTTGTTGGCCCCGGCAGTCATCTATTTCCTCATTGATCGGGCCATTGTACATATTGACCCTGCCGGAAAAAAAGATATTAATAACCCGGTTATCTGGGTTATCATTATTGGAATCTTTACACCGATTGCTATCGGGTTGATGATCTTTGGGTGGTATGCATTGAAAAATGAATACAGTCATCTCCCGCAAAGCTCATCGGAAGTTGAATAGTAATATGGCAGTGGTTATGAAGACCTGAAGGCAACGGGGTGATACAATTTCTTGTGTGGACCAAAGAAGATCCGTAATAATATACGGAAAGAAGCCAGCTCAATAAATAAAAAACAAAGCGCCATCATTATTACCAGCACGAGCTGGCTATCGTGCACATAAGTGAAAAGCACGTCAATGCCGATAAAAGCGGCAGTGATCGGGAAACCGAGCATGCCAATAGCTGCAATCAAAAACCAAAGAGCAGTTGTTTCCTGTTCATAAACATACCCATGATAATAATTCAGTGAGATGTCGTTGTCAATGGCCTTTATACGTTGCAGGCAATGATAACCTAAGATAAAGGCTAATACAATACCGCTGAGATACAATATAACATCAATATAATTCACGTCATGTGCATTGAAAAGTACGCCTGCTATAATGAATAAATGTCCGATCAATAAATATTTCCATACCCTAATTGCCGATTGGCGTGATGAAAATGCAAACAGGATAATCAATAAAGACAGGCCCAGGAGAATGTATGGCAGTGCACTGCTCCACGATGGAGATGGAGGGCCGAAATAAGCCAGCATTAAAAACCCGGGCCCACAAAGTGATAATGCAGCTACAAAAACAGTGGAATCAAGAAATTGCATTTTTCGCCCGATCCATTTAAACGGGCTCCATACGTATTTAAACATGAGAGTATCGAGATTCCATTCTTTTATACCGAGCATGTAAAAAGTAGCTTTCAA
>Ga0068859_100008327_pt1 | contig 10511 bp, 9 predicted proteins | sample KBSSwiS22_FD_66585 | JGI IMG/M metagenome (GOLD analysis project Ga0068859, IMG submission 66585) | Switchgrass rhizosphere microbial communities from Kellogg Biological Station, Michigan, USA - KBS Switchgrass S2-2 | ecosystem: Host-associated > Plants > Roots > Rhizosphere > Soil ... | reverse complement strand
GAGCCGCCGCCGGATGCATAGCGCAGGCTCGATATATCGGCGCCCGCCACGGGGATGTGCAGCGAAGCGGCCAGCACGGTCGGCACGCCGCCGAAAATTTCCGGCTTGTAGCGCTCGACGAGCTTCCAGATGTTTTTCACCGCAGTCTGGTTGCGCCATCCCGAGGGCGAGAGCACGACGACGGCGCCGCCACCTGCGAACGTCGTGAGTCCTTGCGTCAGCGCACCGCCGACGTGATAAAGCGGCAGGCCGAACAGGATCTTGCGCCCCGGCTTGGAGCGCAGCACCAGGTTGCAGACCCACGCCTGGTAGACCTGGTTGCGATGCGTGTGGCGCACGAGTTTCGGCGTGCCGGTCGTGCCGCCGGTGTGGAAGTACGCGGCGACGTCGTCAGCCGCGATCCGGCGGCCGCTCGCCAGGCGATCCGACGGATATTTCGCGAGCAACGCGTCGTAGCTGTAGACGCCGTTAGGTTCGTCGCCCGGCCCGTTCACTTGCAGGATCGCCTTCAGCCCTGGCAGCTCGCGCCGCACGCGCTCGACTTTCTGCCAGATGTCGGTTCCCGGCGCCGGCGCGAGCGCCACCAGCACCTTCGTTCCGGTTGCGCGCAGAATTTCTGCGATCTGTACCGGCTCGAGCAGGGAATTCACCGGGTTCGCGATGCCCGCGGCTTCCGCTCCAAAGAGCGTATGGAAGCTTTGCGGCAGCAACGGCAGCATGAAGCTCACGACGTCGCGCGGGCCCACGCCGAGGTCGGCAAGCAGGTTCGCGGTCTGCGTTACCTTTGCAAGGAACTCGGCGTGCGTGATGGTGAGCGGAGTCTCGTCGGGCTCGCAGCGCTGCAGGAAATGGATCGCCGGCGCCTGCGGGTCCTGCGCGGCGCCGATCTTCAGCGCCTCATAGGTGCTGTGCGCGGCGATGCGCTCGTCGTACGGCGTTGCCTCGAACGCGCGCAGTTCCTTGTCGGTCGGAAATTCGGGAAGTTCCGCCCCGATCAGGCGGTCCAGCAGGTGTGCTCTTTTCATTCGATCACCCGGTCGGCGCGCACCAGCACGGCGCGCGGAATGGAAAGGCCCATGGCGCGGGCTGCTTTCAGATTGATCACGAATTCGAACTTGGTCGGCTGCTCGACGGGCAGGTCGGCGGGCTTTGCGCCCTTCAGGATCTTGTCGACGTACACAGCGCTGCGCCGGCACGAATCGCTCCAGTCGGCGCCGTAGGCGATGATACCGCCCGCTTCCGCGTACTCCTTCGAGCTGTTGATCGTGGGCCAGCGGCGCTGCGTGGCCTGGTCGAGGAGCAACTGGCGGTGCGCAACGTATAACGCATTCTCCAGGATGACCAGTGCGTCCGTGCGCCACTCCGCAAGCCTCGCAAACGCAGGCGCGAATTCGTCGGCGCTGCGCGCTTCGACGACCAGGACTTCCTTCTTCAGCGTCTGTGCGGCCCTGGTGACGATCGACAGCTGCGCAGTGCTCGCCGAATCGCCTGGATTGTGAAGCACACCCACGCGAGTCAGCTTCGGAAAAATCTCGTTCAGCAGCTCGATGCGCTTCGCACCGGTCTCCGCGTTCAGCACCGTGATCCCGGTGATGTTCGTGCCGGGACGGGCAAGGCTGCGGACGAACCCCGAGGCCACCGGATCGGATACGAGCGCAAAGACGATCGGAACGGTCGAGGTAACCTTGCGCGCCGCCGTGGTGACTTGAGTGCCCGGCGCCCAGATCACGTCCACCTTGGAAGCCATCAGGTCGCGCGCGTTTCGCAGGGCAGTTTCATTGCTCCCGTCGCCATGGCGCGATTCATAGCGCACGTTGCGGCCCTCTTCGTAGCCGAGCTCGCCCATGCCCTTGATGAACCACTGCTCCATCTTGCCGGTCTCCGCGCTGCCCGAAAGCAGACCGATCTTCGGCATCCGCGCCGCCTGCGCATGCACCGGAGCGACCCGGATCGCGACGAACCCGCCGAGCGCGAGGATGAACGTTCGCTTGCTGCGCGATGTCATTGCAGAATCGTCCTTGAGGGGCAGGATAGCATTCGAATCATGGCGAGCCTTCTCGAGCGCGTCCTCGCGGCGCACCGTTTCGATTCCGGCCGGTTCGTGCCGCTCGAGGCAGGCGCCGGCATCGGCTGGATCCGGCGGGACCTGCTCGCTCGCTTGGGGCGCTGGCCGGAAGTGTTCACGATCGGCGAAGAACGCGTGCGACTCTCCGATTCGCTTGCGGACGAGCGATCCCGCACGGCCGCGCTTGCGGAGGTCGCGCGTGGCCTCGCGCGCGACGGGGTGCTCAGCGGGTGGCGCGACGAAACCTTTGCGATTTCCGGGGGGCCGGGCGCGCCGCTCTTTCACATCGAGCGCAGCGCGGTGCGGTTCTTCGGCCTCACCTCGTCGGCATCGCACCTGAACGGCTTCGTGCAGGGTCGCGATGGGATCCACATCTGGATTGCCCGCCGCAGCGCCGCGAAGTCCATCGATCCGGCGCTCCTCGATACGCTGGTCGGCGGAGGCATTCCGTCCGGACAGGACGCGTGGGAGGCGTTGCTGCGCGAGTGCGGCGAGGAGGCGGGAATCGAGCGCAGCCTGGCGATCCAGGCGAGACCATGCGGCATGCTGAAGGTTTGTCACGAAGTGCCGAACGGATTGCATAGCGAGGTCCTGCACACGCATGATCTCGAGTTGAGCGCGGGCTTTCGGCCGCGCAACGTCGACGGCGAAGTAAGCGATTTCATGTTGTTAAGCGCAGCGGAGACTGCCGACCGCATTGCCAATGGGGAATTCACGGTCGAAGCGGGGCTCGTCGCGCTCGACTTCCTGATGCGGCACGAGGCGATCGGGGCCGACGCACGACTGCGGGCCGCGCTCGATCGCTGCCGGGTGCGTCCGTAGTATCCTCACGCCAAATCCTTTCGAAATTCGAGGACCTCATGGCTACGCGACAACCCGAGGAACGCATGATGGAGCCGGACATGAATCCGGCGGACCTGTGGATGGAAGAGGTCTATACGGACCGGCGCATCGGCACGCTGAGGAAGCTCACGCCGGTCAAGGGCGACGGCGCGACCGATCCCGACCGCGAAGTGCAGTGGGTGGGCGAGACGCAGGTGCTCAGCCAGCTCGGCACGCTGCCGATCACTTTCCCGCTGGAAGCGAAATCGCTCGACGAGGCGGCGAAGAAATTCGGCGCCGAGGCGAAGAAGGCGATCGAGCGCACGGTGCGCGAATTGCAGGAAATGCGCCGGCAGGCGGCTTCGTCGATCGTGATCCCGCAGGGCGGGCTGCCGCCGATGCCGCCGGGAGGCGGAGGCAAGATCCAGATTCCGTAGCACCGGCCGCCGCGCCGCGGCGGCCCCGCGTCACACCTCGAGCCACTCCTTGCGCATGGCGGCGTTCTTCTTGACGTCCGCCGGCGTGCCTTCGAACACGATGTGGCCGTGCCCCATGACGTAGCAGCGCTCGGAGATGTCGAGCGCGATGGCGAGCTTCTGCTCGACGAGCAGGATCGAGATGCCGCGCTTGCGGATTTCCTCGAAAAGCCTCGCAACCTGCTCGACGATCTTCGGCGCGAGTCCTTCGGTCGGCTCGTCGATCATGATCAGGTCCGGGTCTCCCATCAGGGTGCGGCACAGCGTCAGCATCTGCTGCTCGCCGCCCGAAAGGAATCCGGCCTGGGTGTCCGCGCGCTCGGCAAGCCGCGGGAACAGCTCGAACATGCTTTCTTCCTTCCAGCGCCCGGACGGCGCGCGCCCCTTCATGCCGAGCACGAGGTTCTGCCGGACCGTGAGCGTCGGGAAGATGTCGCGGTTCTCGGGAACGTAGCCCAGGCCCTTGTGCGCGATCTCGAACGTCTTCAGCCCGATCAGCTCCTCGCCCTTGAACCTGACCGAGCCCTCGCACGCGACCATCCCCATGATCGCCTTGATCGTCGTCGAGCGACCGACGCCGTTGCGACCGAGCAGCGACACGATCTCGCCCTTGCGAATGCCGAACTGCACGCCATGCAGGATGTGGCTCTTGCCGTAGAACGCTTCGAGGTCGCGCACCTCAAGCACTGGCGATCTCCTTGTGCGTTGCGCCCAGGTATGCCTCCTGCACCGCTGCATTGGCCTGGACCTCGGCCTGCGTGCCCGTGGCGATGACTTCACCGTAGACGAGCACCGAGATGCGGTCGGCGAGCCCGAACACCACGCCCATGTCGTGCTCGACCATGATCAGCGTCTTGCCTTCGGTGACCTTGCGCACGAGCTGGATCGCACGCTCGGTTTCCGAGCGGCTCATGCCGGCGGTCGGCTCGTCGAGCAGGATCACGTTCGCGCCGCCGGCGATCGTGATGCCGATCTCGAGCGCGCGCTGCTCGGCGTAGGTGAGCAGGCCCGCGAGCCTTGCGCGGCGGCTGGCGAGGCCGATTGCCTCGAGGATTTCGTCGGCTCGCTCGCGCGCATCCTTGAGGGCGGTCAGGCGATGCCAGAACGAATATTTGTAGCCCAGGGACCAGAGCACCGCGCAGCGCAGATTCTCGAACACCGACAGGTTGTGGAAGATGTTGGTGATCTGGAAGCTGCGCGACAGCCCGAGCCGGTTGATCTCGAACGGCTTGCGGTTGGTGATGTCCTCGCCGTTCAGCCGGATGCGGCCCGACGTGCACTCGTAGCGCCCGGAGATCAGGTTGAAGAGCGTCGACTTGCCTGCGCCGTTCGGGCCGATGATCGCGTGGCGCTCGCCGCGGGCGATCGACAGGTCGACGCCGCGGATGATTTCGGTCTTGCCGAAGGACTTGCGCAGCGCCTGGAGCTCGAGCGCGGATGTCATGCGCGGCTCTCCGCGAGCTCGGCCTGGATCTCACCCCAGGTCGAGGTCACACGCTTGCGCGCAGTGTTGAACAGCCACCCGCCGACGATCCACAGCGCGGCGGCGACGATCCACGGGCCAGCCGTGGCGGCATCGAATTCGATCCCGAACAGCTTCATCGCGGTGCCGGTCGCGCTGTCCACCGAGACCTTGTAGGTCATCTCGATCGTCAGCACGAGCGCCGCCAGCACCAGCAACCCTGCGGCGCCCGCCGCGCAATACGCCGGCACCAGCCGCTTGAATCGCTTCTTCGCGATCACCGGGAGCTGCATCATGATCAGGCTGGCGATGCCGCCTGGTGCGAAGATCACCATCATCAGGAAGAAGAGCCCGAGATAGAGCAGCCACGCCTTCGTATGGTCGGAAAGCGCGGCGAAGAAGTAGACGAAGAGGCACGCGCCGATGATCGGGCCGAAGAAGAAGCCGACTCCGCCGATGAATGCGGCGAGCAGCACGCTCCCGGAGCGAGCGGCGCTGACGTTCTCCGCGGTGACGATCTCGAAGTTGATGCACGCGAGCGCGCCCGAAATCCCGGCGAAGAACGCCGAGATGATCAGCGTGAACCAGCGAACTTTCTGCGTGTCGTAGCCGACGAATTCGGCGCGCTCGGGGTTGTCGCGCACCGCGTTGGCGATCCGCCCGAGCGGCGTCTGCGACCACGCATACATCAGCGCCATCGAGGCGAGGCACCAGATCGCGATCAGGTAGTAGACCTGGATCGCCGGGCCGAACGTGATGCCGAGGAACGGCTGCCCGAACACGCGGTTCGTCGTGATGCCGCCTTCGCCGCCGAAGAATTCGGGAAACATCAGCGAGCACGAGAACACCAGCTCGCCGATGCCGAGCGTGATCATTGCGAACGTCGTGCCCGCGCGCTTGGTGGTCACGTAGCCGAACAGCACGCCGAAGAACGCACCCGCGAGGCCGCCCACCAGCGGCAGCAGCGATACCGGCATCCACAGCTGGCCCTTCGAGGCCATGTTGAGCGCGTGCACCGCGATGTAGGCGCCGAGCCCGGAGTAGACCGCATGGCCGAACGACAGCATGCCGCTTTGCCCGAGCAGCATGTTGTACGAGAGCGCGAAGATGATCGCGATCCCCATCTGCGACAGCAGCGTGATGGCGAAACCCTGCGAGAAAATGAGCGGCAGCACGGCCATCACCGCCGCGGCCGAGCCCCAGATGATCCAGCGCGCGATGTTCACGGGCTCGTAGCGCATGCGAACGCCTCAGTCGGCCCGGGTGCCGAGCAGGCCCTTGGGCCGGAAAATCAGCATCAGCACGAGCAGCAGGTACGGCAGCACCGGCGCGACCTGGGCGAGCTGCAGCTTCCAAAGCGAATACAGCGGCGTCTGCTCCGTCACCGTGATCCCCAGGGTGCCGAGCATGCCGGCGAGCGACCAGTCGACCGCGACCGCGAACGTCTGGATGACTCCGATCAACAGCGATGCGAGGAACGCGCCTGCGAGCGAGCCCATGCCGCCTACCACCGCGACCACGAATACGATCGGCCCGACCGAGGCGGCCATCGATGGTTCGGTGACGAACGCGACGCCGCCGATCACACCGGCGAGGCCGGCGAGCGCGCAGCCGCCGCCGAACACGAGCATGAATACGCGCGGCACGTTATGGCCGAGCGATTCGACCGTCTGCGGATGCGTAAGGGCCGCCTGGATCACGAGGCCGATCCTGGTGCGGGTGAGCAGCAGGTAGACCGACAGCAACATGACGACGGCGACCAGCATCATGAAGCCGCGCAGCTTCGGGAACGACGTCGAGTAGAGCGTGAAGAGCGGCCCGTCGAGGATCGCCGGCACGCGGTACGGCACGGCCGCAAGGCCCCAGACGACCTTCACCGACTCCTCGATCAGGTACGCGAGGCCGAACGTGAACAAAAGTTCCGGCACGTGGCCGTAGCGGTGCACGCTGCGCAGGCCGAAGCGCTCGACGAATGCGCCGAGCAGGCCGACCAGCACCGGCCCGAGGATCAGCGCGGGGAAAAAGCCGACTTTCAGCCCGACCGAATACGCGAAGTAGGCGCCGAGCATGTAGAAGCTCGCGTGCGCGAAGTTCAGCACGCCCATCATGCTGAAGATCAGCGTCAGCCCCGAGGACAGCATGAACAGCAGCAGCCCGTAGGACACGCCGTTCAGCAGCGAGATGAGAAAGAATTCCATGCGCGGAAAAAAAGACCGGGCCTCGAGCCCGGTCTGTTTTCGTCCCCTCCCCGAACTACCCGATTACTTCGGCCGCTGCATCTGGCACGAAGTCGGCTGCGTTGCGAGGTAGGTCGGCAGCAGCGCTTCGGTCTTCCAGCCGTAGCCGGTGTTCTCCTGGTCGTACTTGACGTCCTTGCCGTTCACCTTGACCCACTTGGCGATGTAGAGCGGCTGCTGCAACTGGTGGTCGCTCTTGCGCATCTCGACTTCGCCGTTGAGGCTCTGCACCTTCATGCCCTCGAGCGCCGCGGCGACCTTCACGGGGTCGGTCGACTTGGTCTCCTTGAACGCCTTCGCGAGCATCGCGATGCCCGTGTACGTCGCCATCGTGTAGTAGTCGTCCTTGTACTTCTTGTTGTAGCCCTCGATGACGTCCGAGCCGACGAACTTCTCGTTGTTGGCGTTCCAGTAGCCCACGTACTTGACGCGCTCTTCGCCGGCCGCGCCCATCGCCGTCGGCACGCCCGTCGTCGCGGCGTAGAGCGTGTAGAAGTTGGCCGTCAGCCCGGCATCCTTCGACGCCTTGATCAGCAGCGCGAGGTCGCTGCCCCAGTTGCCGGTGATCACCGTGTCCGCGCCGGAAGCCTTGATCTTCGAGACGTACGGCGCGAAGTCCTTGATCTGCGCGAGCGGGTGCAATTCGTCGCCGACGATCTTGATGTCCGGGCGCTTGCGGCCGAGATACTCCTTGGCCGCCTTCGCGAGCGCGATGCCGAAGGAATAGTTCTGGTTGAAGAGGTACACGCTCTTGACGTTCTTGTCCTTCGCCAGGTAGGACGTCAGCGCTTCCATCTTCATGTCACCGTTCGCGTCGAGCCGGAAGTGCCAGTAGCTGCACTTGCTGTTCGTCAGGTCGGGATCTACCGCCGCGTAGTTGACGTACAGGATCTCCTTGCCCGGATTGCGCTCGTTGTGCTTGGCGATCGCATCGGAGAGCGCGACCGCGACCGACGAGCCGTTGCCCTGCAGCACGTAGCGGATGCCCTGGTCGATCACCTGCTTCAGGATCGTCAGCGACTCCTGCGGCGAGAGCTTGTTGTCGAAGCCGACGATTTCGAACTTCGGGCCGCCGGCCCAGTTCTTCTGGTTGGCAACGTCGGCGACGTAGCGCCAGCTGTTCAGCTGGTTGATGCCGACGGGCGCCATCAATCCCGATTGCGGATCGATGAGCGCGAGCTTCACGGTTTGCGCAAAAGCGCCGAACGAAACGAGCGCGGCGGTCGCGCCAAGCGCGCTCGCGCGAATGAATTTTCCTTTCATGCCTTCCTCCTCCTGCAGATTGCGGATTGTTTTGTTGCGGAACCTTCCCTCAATCGATGGTATGCAAGCTCCCTACGGCGGTCAAGGACATTTCCGGTCGGGATTGACAGCGCTCATCACCCCGGAGCAGCATCCGCCGACCAACCGCAGTCTTGCATCGGGTCCCGACCCGGGGAGTGTTGCGCCATGAAAAAGCTGGGTGGCATCGACGCGAGCTTCCTGTACATGGAGACGCCGGAGACGCCGATGCACGTCGCCGGCCTGACGTTCGTCGAGCTCCCGGCCGGCTACTCCGGCGATTTCTACGAGGACTACAAGGCGCACATCGGGCGGCGCATGCATCTTGCGCCGCTGCTCGCGAAGAAGCTGGTGCCGGTGCCGTTCGACATCGACCATCCGCTGCTCGTCGACGACGACGACATCGACCTCGACTATCACATCCGCCGGCTGTCGCTGTCCGCGCCGGGCACGGTCGCGCAGCTCGAGGAGCTGGTCGGCCGGCTGCATTCGAATTTCCTCGATCGCAGCCGCCCGCTGTGGGAGTTCTACGTGATCGACGGCCTGGAGAGCGGCCAGGTCGCGATCTACACGAAGATTCACCATGCGCTCGTCGACGGCGGCGCGGGCATGGCGCTCAACACCATGATGTACGACCTGACGCCCGAGCCGCGCGAGGTCGAGGCGCCGCCGCCCAAGCTGCGCGAGGCGAGCAAGCAGCTCGATCCGGGCATGCTGCTCGGCACTGCGTACAGCAACTTCCTCAGCCAGCAGATCAAGATGATCCAGGCGATCCCCGACGTCTGGAAGACGATCGCGAATTTCACGCTGCCCGATCCCGCGACGCTGAAGCTGCCGGAGCCGAGCCGGCAGCCGCTGCCGATCGCGCCGCGCACGTCGCTGAACGGCGCGATCACGAGCCAGCGCATCTACACCGCGCGCTCGATGCCGCTCGCCAGCGCCAAGCGGATCGCGAAATCGACCGGCACTACGCTGAACGACGTGGTGATGGCTGTCTGCGGCGGCGCGCTGCGGCGCTATCTCGAGGAGAAGCGCGAGCTCCCCGGGCAGCCGCTGGTCGCCTTCGTACCAGTGTCATTGCGCCAGCCGGGCAACACCGAGATGAGCAACCAGGTGTTCGGCATGCTCTGCAGCATCGCGACCGATGTCGCCGACCCGCTCGCGCGCCTGAAGGCAATCAACACCGCGTCCGCGAGTGCAAAGCAGCTGACCGGCAAGATCAAGGACCTGGCGCCGCGCGATTTCGCGCTCTTCGGTGCGCCGTTCTTCCTGCAGGGCGTGATCGGGTTGTACGGCCGCTCGCGGATCGCCGACAGCCTGCCGCCCGCGGCGAACGTGACGATCTCGAACGTTCCGGGGCCGCAAGCGGCGCTTTACCTCGCCGGCGCAAAGCTGCTGAACCTGTATCCGGTTTCGATCCCGGCGCACGGCGTCGGGCTGAACATCACCGTGCAAAGCTATTGCGGCGCGCTCGATTTCGGCTTTACCGCGTGCCGGCGCACGGTGCCGGACATCCGCAAGCTTGCGGACTACCACGTCGAATCCCTGCGCGAACTGGTCGACGCGATTCCCAAGGAGAAGCCCGCCAAACCGGCGCAAGCCGCGGCGCGGTAGCTGCGGCGCTCGCCCGACGGAAACGAAAGAACCGGTGCCATAATCACCCGATGGACGAGGCGCTGACCCTTGCGCGCGCGCAATTCGGGCTGAACATCGCATTCCATATCCTCTTTCCCAGCCTGACGATCGGGCTGGCTTGGGTCCTGGTGGTCTTCCGCGTGGGGTATGCCCGCACCGGCAATCCCGCGTGGCTCGCGACGTTCAAGCTGTGGACCAAGATCTTCGCGCTGACGTTCGCGATGGGCGTCGTCACCGGCATCGTGATGTCCTTCCAGTTCGGCACGAACTGGCCCGGCTTCATGAACAAGGTCGGCAACATCGCCGGGCCGCTGCTCGCGTACGAAGTGCTGACGGCGTTCTTCCTGGAAGCGACGTTCCTGGGCGTCATGCTCTTCGGCATGAACCGGGTGCCTTCGTGGTTGCACATGCTTGCCACGGTGCTCGTTGCCGTCGGCACGTCGATCTCGGCATTCTGGATCCTGGCGCTCAACTCGTGGATGCACACGCCCACCGGACACGTCGTGGCCGACGGTGTCCTCATCGCCGGTGAC
>Ga0068859_100008324_pt1 | contig 10513 bp, 17 predicted proteins | sample KBSSwiS22_FD_66585 | JGI IMG/M metagenome (GOLD analysis project Ga0068859, IMG submission 66585) | Switchgrass rhizosphere microbial communities from Kellogg Biological Station, Michigan, USA - KBS Switchgrass S2-2 | ecosystem: Host-associated > Plants > Roots > Rhizosphere > Soil ... | reverse complement strand
CGGTAGCGATCAACCACGACGCCGATGCGATCGCGATGCACGCGGCCAATCACCCCGAATCGGAGCATTACCAGGAGGACGTGTTCGCGGTGGACCCGGCGAAAGCGGTGCGCGGACGCCCCGTTGGATGGCTGCACCTGTCGCCGGATTGCACCCACTTCAGCCGCGCGAAGGGCGGGAAGCCACGCAGCAAGAAGATTCGGGCATTGGCCGACGTGGGCCTGCGCTGGGCGGAAACGGTGCGGCCGCGCATCCTCAGCCTGGAGAATGTCCAAGAATTCACCACGTGGGGGCCAATCGACGACGACGGGCAGCCCATCGCGGAGCGCGCTGGTGAGGACTTCCGGCGATACCTCGGGGCGCTGCGTGATCTCGGTTACGTCGTCGACCATACCTGTCTGACCGCATGCGACTACGGCGCGCCCACCTCGAGGAAGCGGCTGTTTCTGGTCGCTCGCCTGGACGCAGCGGTGGCCTGGCCAGAGAAGACGCACGGGCCAGGACGACGTCCCTACCGCACCGCCGCGGAATGCATCGACTGGTCGCTCCCCATGTCGAGCATCTTCGACCGGCCGCGCGGCGACCTGGCGGAGGCGACACAGCGGCGCATCGCTGAGGGCATTCGCCGGTTCGTGCTCGAGGCGAAGCGTCCCTTTCTCGTCCACCTCACGCATGGCGGCCGCGTCCATTCCGTCGACGAGCCAGTGCGCACCGTGACAGGCGCCCACCGGGGCGAGCAGGCCGTCGTCGCTCCCACGCTGGTGGGCATCGACAACCAATCGAATGGGAATCGGGACACGTGGCCTGTGACGGAACCGACGCGCACGGTGACGACGGAGAACCGTTTCGCTGTCGCTGCACCGGTGCTTATCCAGACCGGCCAGGGCGAGCGGAAGGGTCAGGCGCCACGCGTCCTCGATCTCCACAAACCCCTCACCACGGTTGTTGCCGGCGGGCAGCGCCACGGGCTCGTGACAGCGTTCCTGGCGAAGCATTTCGGCGGTGTCGTCGGGCAGCCGCTCGACAAGACGCTGGGAACGGTGACGGCGCGGGACCACCACTCACTCGTCGCCGCTCACCTCACGCGCTTCTATGGCACCTCGACCGGCTCGGCATTGGATGCTCCGGCGCCAACGGTCGCCGACGGGAGCGGTTACGGGCACACCGGTCTCGTCGCTGCGTTCCTGACGAAATGGTACGGCGAAGGCAGCCGGTGGCAGGGCGTCGGTGAGCCGCTCCACACGATTCCGACGAAGGACCGCTTCGGGCTCGTCACCGTCGAGATCGACGGCACCACCTACGCGATCGTCGACATCTGCATGCGGATGTTGCAGCCCCGTGAGCTCGCTCGCGCTCAGGGGTTCCTCGACAGCTACCTGCTCACCGGGACCAAGACGTCGCAGGTGGCGCGCATCGGCAACAGCGTTTGCCCCGACGTCGCCGCCGCTCTCGTGCGCGCGAATCTGCCGACCGCGGCGCGGAGGGCGGCGTGAGATACCTCGCAGCCAACAGCACCGGCTGGTTCTGGCACTCGCTTGCGCGCGAGACGGGACGCATCGGTCACCTGTACTCGCCCGGTGCCCAGCGCGGCCCATGGGCGTGGCTGCCATTCGCCGGCGATGTTGGTGTCTATCCTTTGTGGGATCAGAAGAAGAACGTCGTCGACATGGGCGCCTATGAAGCGCTCATCCAGCGGTGGAAACGGTTCCTCTTCTGGTGTCAGGCTGCACCTATCAAGCCGATGTGGGTCATTGTTCCCGACGTGCCGGGGAACGCGTCGGCAACGATTGAGAAGTGGAAGCAGTACGCGCCAGCAGTGACCGACTTTCCGCGCGCTCTTGCTGTTCAGGACGGCATGGTGCCGATGGATGTCGAGGCGCTAAATCCGCGGCCCGACGTCATCTGTGTGGGCGGGTCAGACGAGTGGAAGTGGTCCACGTGGTCGACGTGGGCGGCGAACTTCCGCCGCGTTCACGTGCTCCGCTGCAATGCACCAACGCGTCTCTATGAAATGGAAGAGGCCGGCATTGAGAGCACCGATGGCACCGGCATGAACCGTGGCGACCGCAAACAAACCGAGGGTCTTGAACGGTGGGCGCGGTCACGAGCTGCACCCACCACGGATCCGCTTTGGCCTCACGTGTGTCGTCAGCCGCGCGTGAAAGAACAGGAGTCATTGGCATGACGATACGCATGCGCAGCGGAAACAATCGCTTCAACAAGATCACAGACGACCTTTCTGTGCGGCTCTTCTGGGTCCGCCCGTTCCATGTCAGGCACCGCCGAGGCGCGGTCCCCTATTCAATTTCCGGCGCCCTCAACAAGGCAATCAGGGACGGCGTGCTCGTTCCGATGCCAGACGGAAACCTCCGCCTCGGAGATGCACCATGACGATGATCACCAAAGAGTTCGATTTCGACGCAGCTCACTGGCTGCCCAACGTGCCAGACGGCCACAAGTGCCGGCGCCTGCACGGCCACACCTACCGGGTCGTCATCATGTGCAGTGGAATCACCGGGCCGATGTCGGGTTGGGTGATCGACTACGCCGAGATTGCGAAGGCGTGGGCGCCGCTGCATGACCTTCTCGACCACCGCTGCCTTAACGGTGTTCCGCCCGGCATGGGCTGCCCTGAGCAGTTCCCGGTTCTCCAGAACCCGACGACCGAGAACCTCGTCGATCTCATCTGGGGGAAATTGCTCCCAACGCTGCCCACCCTCTGCGGTGTTCGGGTCTACGAGTCATCCACCACCTACGCCGAGAAGCGCATCACGAAAGAGGCGTGAACTACCTGTGTGCCCGCCGGCACGCTGGTGACGAGGAAGAGATGAACGAACTATCCACGCTTGGCCATGGGCTGATGATCGCCGCGTTCCAGCGCGAATATTGGGACCGTGAATCAGGCATGCGCTCCAAGGTGCTCGGGTTTCGCCTGGAGGAGAAGACTGACGACGAGGGGGAAACGTCCATCTACCCGATCCTCCGCTTGGAGCGCCCTGATGGTGTGATCGAAACGGAAGAGTCTCACCTGTCCGTCATCACCTATTGCATCGGGTGCACGAAGGACGACTGCGACGGTTCGTGTGACGAGATGTTCATGCATCGCGCAGAACAGCGGGCGGCGCGATTCCACCGCGAGGTGCGGCGATGACCGCGCGCGACGACGCAGAGAAGATGGTGGCCGAATACAACCGCGACGAGAGGCCGGGCGGATGGGAGCGCCTTGTCACCCACATCGCCACGCTGGCGGAGGGCAACACGCGATTGAGCGACGAGGTTGGAAGCCTGACCAGCGACTGCACCGCCATGCTGATCCAGCGCAACGCGGCTCGGGCTGAAACGGCGCGGCTGCGGAAGGCGCTGAAGAGGTACGGCCGGCACGAGCGTGATTGCCACGCGCTCCCCTATGGACGCTGCTCATGCGGGTGGGACCAGACGGTCGAATCTCTCGTTTCTCCCTCCCCCACCACTCCCGAGCCGCCACCGCAGGACCAGCCACCTCCGACCATCCACGCACGCAACTGCGCGCGGATGAACGCACCGTTCGGCTCGTCGTGCACCTGCTTTGTCTCTCGGGGGCAGCGATGAGCGCGCGTCCGATGAGGGAGGGGTGGACACAGGACGGTGAGGCATCGTTCCGCGAGATCGGCCCGTTCGACATGGAGACGTTTCCCCCGACACGGAAAGCGGCGATGGCGCCTGCAATTCAAGTACGGGAACACAACACACGGACTGCGCTACGGCGATTCCGACGACGAACCCTCCGCCCAGCTCGCCGCCGAAGCTGCGCTGGCGAAGCTCTGCGAGGAAACGCTCGCGCAACTGAGGAAGCCATGAGCGGGAGAGCGATGCGAACCGGATGGCCGGCTGCGCTTTCGGAGCCGGGAGCGGCTGTGATTGCGGCGTCTCTTCACTGCGCGAGCGAATCGCGCGCGGAGGATAGTTGGCCCACCCCTACGACCACGCGATTGATGTGCTGTCGAGCGCATCGAAGCACTGGAAGCGCACCGCCGCCGAGGCCAACGAAGGTGCGCATCGGGGACCGTAGCTTCCCTGATTGGGCGTCGCGTGGGCGATTGGTGTTTGGCGACGACCCTCCGCCGCCCGGCTTCGCTGCGCGCTACGTGAATCTGCTTCTGCTCCTCTCCCGCTGGGGGCACAGTGGGGAGGAGAGGGAGCGCCTCCATGGGGACCGCCATGGCTGAAGTCACGGCGATCACCAAGTGGGTCCGCGCGCGCGACGTTATGGCTGCGCTGGGCGTCTCGCGGACGCAAGCCTATGAGCTGCTCCGCCGCTGCGCGCTGCGTTGTGGACGCGATCCAACAAAGAAGGGAATGCTCGTTGTGCCGGCGGCGGCATGGGAGCAGTTCATCAAGCAGGAGGCGTTGCCATGCGGCTTTTCAAACGTGGGCGAATCTGGTGGGCAGCCATCTACAGCAACGGTGTCCGCGTCAGAGCTTCGACCCGATGCCGAGACAAAACCGCCGCTGAGAGTGTTGCGCGGCGGTGGGAGCGAGAAGCGGCGGATCCCGATCACGCAGCCACGCACAAAGCCACGCTGGCAGACGCCATTGAGCGGCTGATCAAGGTTCGCACCGAAGAGGCGTTCGCGGGGAAGCGCTCCCACAGCACGGTCGCCTTCTACAAAGCGAAAGCTGGTCACCTGGCCCGCGTGCTAGGCGAGGATCTGCGGCTCCGCGCCCTCACCGCCCCCGTCGTCGATGCGTACATCTCCAAGCGGCGCGAGGAGGGAGCCGTCGAGCATACCATCCACAAGGAGCTCGTGGCGCTCCGGGCGTGCCTGAAACTGGCGAAGCGGGCCAACACGTGGAGCGGCGATGTGGCGGCCATTCTGCCCGTTGGGTTCTCTCCTGCCTATGAGCCGAAAACGCGCACCCTGAAGGCTGCCGATGTCCCCCTGCTGCTCGCCCAGCTCTCTTCCGATCACGCCGCACGGGTCGCCTTCATCGTTGCCACGGGTGCCAGGTGGGGGGAGGCGGAGGCGGCGCTGGTGGAGGATGCAACGCCGGACCCATCGGTGGTCCTCCTGCGTGGAACGAAGACGGCGCGTTCATGGCGGGAGGTACCGATCGTCGGCCAATGGCAACGCGACCTGCTCGAGCACGCCCTTCGCCATGCAGCCGGGCCGGGCGCGAAGCTTTTTGGATCGTGGGAGCAGGTTCGGTGGGAGCTTTGGAAAGCATGCGAGAGGGCACGGCTCGAACGGGTCAGCCCCAACGATCTCCGCCGCACCTTCGGTACCCTGTGGCGCGAGATGGGGGCGCCGCCCGATCTGATCGCAGCGATGATGGGGCATCGCGATTCTCGCATGGTGGAGCGGGTCTACGGGCGCCTTCCCACCGAGAGCCTGCGCGCGCGTCTTGAGCGGGTTGTCTGTGACACAGTTGTGCCGGACCCCCGCCAACTGCCCGGACAGAGCGGACAGCGGGCGGGTTCGGACGACGCTAACCCATTGAAAACAGTGCCCAGGGACGGAATTGAACCGCCGGCACGAGGATTTTCAGTCTCAGGTGGTGCGCTCCCAACGCCGCGGAAGGTGAAGGGAAAGGTGCCAAGGGGTGGTGCCGTTGTGACAGAATTGTGGCGGCGTTCCGGGCGGAAGGTTGCAGGATGACCGGTTGTAGCTGATCGCTTCTATGTCGGCGGGCGGGCGGATCCACGCACGGAGCCGCCAGATCAGGCGCGTTGATTATTCGCAAGCAGATTCCAGCACTTGCAAGCATGCTGTTTGTGCTTGCGTTTAATCTAATGCATGGTAGATTGAGCCTTGTCGGACGGAATTGACCGGACGACGAACGGAGCCGCACGTGACCAACGCCGCCGTCTTCCTGAACGCCCAGAGCTTTCACCTGCACGGCGATGCGCAGCCCGCCACCCAGCCGACAGGACTCGGCAGCGTTGAGCGCTTCGACGGCTCGCGCTGGATTCGAATCGACGTCGCGACCGGCGCCCGCTGCTGCGACCTCGGCGGCAAGATCAGCAAGGGCTGCCGCTGCCAGACCTGCCGTGAATCGCGCTGACCACACGGCCCGGCAGAGCCCATCTGCCCCAGCCCTATCGCGGGTGGGCGCCGCACATCGGGAGACGCACATGGGTATCGGCTACGTGGTGGAAAACGGGACGACGATCGACGGGATGGGCCCGACCGAGGACGCAGCGATTATGGATTACGAGAGCATGACCGGTGCCGCTTACGCGACATCGCCAGACAATGTGCGGGTGGTCCGCGCGACCGAACGGCTCATGCGCGCGGTGAAGGAAAACGGTGGGGCGATTTCATACAGCGTCGAAAACGGAACGGCCGATCTGGATGGCGCCACACCCGAATACAACGCCGAGGCCGTTCACTACGCCATGCAGCTGGACCATGTGAGCCGTCGTCGCGAACTCGATGCGATCCGCAAGTGGGCCCGCGCCAACACCGACGCATACGACTACGCGGATGATCTGCTCGACGAGGCGAACGAAGCGCTCATTGAGATTGAGGGTGCATCTTGACCCGCGGTGGGAAGCGCATCGGAGCCGGCCGACCGAAGGGCTCCGTCAAATACCCGGATCGCCGTACCATCACCGTGCGCCTGGACGCCGCCACCATCGCAGCGCTGGAGCAGCATTACGGATTGGACCCCACGCCAGCCGTGACCCGAGCCGTCATTGAGCGCGCCGCCGAGATCGCTGCGTCACTCTGACGGCGGCGGACCGGTGTGCGGCAATCGACTCCCAATCCAACGCCATTCACCTAGATGGTCCTCGGTATCGGGCGTCCCTGCGAGATCGATCGCGCACGGCCGGCAGATGTCGCGCCGGTCGCCGTCGCACACAAATTTCGCGTGCGGGGCCACGATGACGGGGTGCTTGCCGCTCAATCCGCGGCAGCGCGAGCAAGCGGGGGTGCCGATCACGGGCCACCAAGTTGGCTCAACGCCTTCCCGAGCCGGCGCAACGCCGCTCTGGAGCGCGTGAAGAATGCGGTCTTGGCGCGGTGACAGGGCACACAGAGCGTCTGCAGATTGCTGGGGTCAAACCGTCCGCCTCCGCCCGCTGCTACTTCCACTCGATGATCCATCTCCCAGAGGTGACCAGCACCGGTGAAGCCAAGGCGATGAAGCTCGCGCCGCCCGCCCCTCCGCAGCCACCATTGAGCCACGCCACGCAGTTCAAAGATGTCGTCGGTGCCGGGGAGGGGTAGCCGATGCCAGAGTGGGTTCTCGCTGCTGTTGAGGTGGAATCGGCGAGCGAGATCATCCGTATCGGTGCCGCATTCGGCGCAGACGCCGTGATCGCGCCGCTCGATCTCTTTCCTTTGCTCGCGCGGATCGCCGTCGAGGACGAGCGCTCGTACACACTCGTCGCTGCACATGGTGCGGCGCCCCCGAGGTACCTCCCTGCTGCAGTAGCGGCACAATCTCCGCCCTTCCGCCCCGCGGGGCATGAAGTCCTCGCCGACGAGGAAATAGCCTCGCCCGCGCCGCGTTGGAGCGGTGACGGAAGGACTGCGGACACTCATGGGTGGAAGAAGAAGCGCGTCTCCGCAAGCTTCTCCCGTGAGAGAACCTCGCCGAGCAGGATGCGGCGCGAGCACGTCGCCCCCGCCTGCCACACATAGAGCTGCGAGGCCGGCGGATACCCGCTGGCATCATCAGGGAGAACGATCCCTGTGTGACCGTTCGGTCCGCGCGGATTGAACCAGCTGAACAGCGCCGGCATTCCATTGCGGGCACACTCCAGCGCCGCGAGCGGCCCGCATTCTCTCCATCCCCAGCAGCCCTGCAGGAGCAACCCGTGCCGGGCGTTGGCGTTGAGCTCACGGGATCCGGGGGCGGCGGGCGGAGCGGGGAAGTTGCCCGGGCCGGCCCACAGCGGTGTCTCCGCTCCCATGTTGCGAGAAAAATCCCACGTCATCGTTGAGCAGTAGGTGATGGCTCCGTGCGGCCTGTAGCGCGGGGCGTCTGGGTCAAGCTGCCCGAGCACCGCCATCAGCATCGAAGCGGAACGGTTCCCTGGCTGATTGGTGATCGGCGCATCCAGCGGCAGGTATTGCTTCGAATCGTTCGCAAGGAGCTCGGCAAAGCGGGCTGCGGGGGTCAGCATCGGGGCCGCCCCGCCATCAGACACGCAGCCGCCCCAGTTCCGGCATGCATCGCCATCAGGGAGCCGCACATCCCGCAGCGATCGGGGCCGGTTGGGGCGGGCGTCCCGATGGTGATGGGTGGACGGGGCTCCTCTTGTGGCTGGGGAACTGGCGCCAACCAGCACCGGAGCGGTCAGAGGAAAGGCGCGCAATGGTGGCTTCGTAGGTGTTCTGCATGTTGTCCTCTGTGGTGGGCGCTGATTCGCTCAACGCCCGAAGCGCCGCTGGTTCAGACCTGTCGGAAGGTCATTCCGTGTCGTGAATAAACGGGGTGGCCAACCCGGGACCGACGAGCGGGTGCCTAGGCGGCCGTCCCACCGTTCTGGTTCGAGGTTTCCGCGGGCTGCTCCTCGGTCTTCGGGAGCACCCGCATCGGCGGCTTGCGAGGGGTGCGCCGCTTCTTCTCGGCTTCACCGCTGGCCTCCGCCTCCTCGGGCGTGTCCTCGGGGAGAGCGTCCTCGTCGCCCTCGTCGGAAGCGGGTTCCGTGCCGGGAATGCTGGTTTGCGCGCGCTGCTCCATCTCCCAATCAGGAATCGCTTCGTCCTTCACCACGCGCAACGATCCATCCGTCAGCGTCCACTTGCGGCGCTTCGCCGTCAGATCGAGCTCTTCGTCGAACTCGACGTTCCGGCTCTCGGCATCATCGCGAATGACGTCGCTGATCGACTTGATCACCGCCTTCGCCGTCTTCACCGATTCGCCCAGCTCTTTGCGCTTCGCGGACGCTTCGGCCTCGACGCGCGCAGCGTTGGCGACGGCAGTGTAGAGCTCGTCCTTCTTCTGTGCCCGCTCGAGTTCGTTGAGCGGGACCATCGCGAGAGCGGTGCGGCGTTTGGTGATGACCTGCGGGTTGGTGGTGGGAATGGCGTTGCTGTTGAGGGTGTCCACTTTGTTCTCCTGGTGGTTGGGGTAAGTCCCGGCGTGCGGGTCTGGCGGGGCGCTGCAACTCGTGGCGTGGTGGCCGTACGCCCCACACGGACCTGCGCGGACAATCCCCGCAGGCTCACGCCGGGATTTCAGATGTGAAGGATTCCGCGCGCCAGACCGAATGCGGTGCGGGCAAATGGCTGTGCGGCCGCAGGGAGCGCGGCAATCACCGCGGTCACCGCCGCACCAATCGCAGCGACGGGAACGTTGATGGGTGGGGTCTGGAAGACAATCGGTCCAGCAACGGGCAGGTCGACCCCTGCCGCGATCGACACATCCGCCGCGCCGTTCTTGTCCTGGTCACCGAAGAAAACGCCAGCGAAAGCCTTGCGACCCTGCCCAAGCAGGGGTTTCAGATCGATCGAGTTCATGCCTCTTCTCCTTGCCCTTCCGGGCTGCTGAGTTGCTTTTCTTTCTCAAGGTCGGCGAGCTGCTTGGCGCGCTCACGGGCGAAACGGTACGCGCGGGGAATCAGCGCAGCCGCCGTGGCCATGCCGCCACCAACGATCTCGCGCCACGGCTCCTCGAGCGTGACCGCCCAGCCACCGAGAATGGCGACCCCGCCACCAGCCAGGCCGAGCAGGGTCGTCGTCGCCATCCAGAATTCGGAGGTCTTCCAGAACTTCTTGGGGCCGAGCGCCTCAACGCTGCGGCGCCGCTGCAACTCCTTGAGCATTCGCGCAAGGTGGTCCTGCCATTTGTCGGTACGACCAGACGGATCCCTGAACCATGCGGGGCCCAATTCAACGATGGGCGTGAACCCCATCTCGTTGAACGCGGCGAGCACCGACGCTGGCGGGGCTGGGGTGATGCGGTCGGCGGGTTGTTCGCTCATGCGGTCCTCGACGAACTGGCGCCCGGGCAGCTGGTGGTGTGGCGGTGTGGCCGCCCGAGCGCCTTGAGGCTCAAAGAGCGCCTGAGTTGCCGAAACGGTGTCAACGTTTTTGTGCCGCTCGCTCCGCCGCGATGTCGGGGCGGGTGCCAGTGGGCTCAGGGGCTTCAGCAGAGGGGCGAGGGATACGGGCGGATTCCGCAGGCAGCGCCTTTGCGAGTGCCTTCGCCGCGTTCATTGGTGAGGCTGCAGTCCCCTTCTCAATCACTTTGCCGTCGAGCATCACCGCCCATTGGGTTTCCCCGTTGGGCGGCCCCCACATGCAGCCACGAAGATCGATGTCACTGCGTACATAGCGGGTCTCGCGCCACGTCTTCAGCCCAGCAGCGGGGGCGGTTACGTCGGTCCAATGCATCCCGATCGTGTGCTGGAGTTGCCGAACGGTTGGGAAGCGAAATCAGGCTGCGGCTGCGGGCTGTGGTTGCCACGTCGTGGCCGATTTCGTGTCCTGCTCGATCGCCCGCAACCTCCCAACCATCACAGCGTGGCACACCCCGCAGAGATGGATGCGGACGAAGGCGGCTTGCCGCTCAGAGCCAG
>Ga0068859_100008323_pt1 | contig 10513 bp, 7 predicted proteins | sample KBSSwiS22_FD_66585 | JGI IMG/M metagenome (GOLD analysis project Ga0068859, IMG submission 66585) | Switchgrass rhizosphere microbial communities from Kellogg Biological Station, Michigan, USA - KBS Switchgrass S2-2 | ecosystem: Host-associated > Plants > Roots > Rhizosphere > Soil ... | reverse complement strand
GGCAGGTTCTCGAGCCGCTCGGCGGTTCGCTCGATCTCGGCGACGCCGGGAAGGAAAGCCAACAAATCGCCTTCGGCCTCGCCGAGCGCGCGACGGATCGCCGGAGCCATTTCCGCTTCGATGCGCCGCTCGGGACTGCGGCCGAGATAGGTGATTTCGATCGGGAAGCTGCGCCCGGCACTTTCGATGACGGGTGCCTGCATCAGTGCGGCAAAGCGGGCGCCGTCCAGGGTCGCCGACATGGCGACGAGGCGCAGATCCGCTCGCAATGCCTGTTGGACATCCAGCGCCAGCGCGAGCCCGAAGTCGCTGTCGAGGCTGCGTTCGTGCACCTCGTCGAACAATACTGCCGAGACACCGGCCAGCTCCGGATCGGCCTGGATGCGGTTGCGAAAGATGCCTTCGGTGAGAACGAGGATCCGGGTCTGCACGGACTGGCGACTGTCGAGGCGGGTCGCATAGCCGATCGTCCCGCCTGCTTTCTCGCCGGCGAGCTCGGCCATTCGTTCGGCGGCGGCGCGCGCCGCGAGCCGGCGCGGCGAAAGCAGCAGGATCGTGCCCGTGCACCAGGATTCGTCGAGCAGCGCAGGTGCGACAGCGGTGGTTTTGCCGGCGCCCGGCGGCGCGACCAGCACCGCATTGGATCGGGAGGCGAGCGCCAGCCGGAGATCGGGAAGCACCGCAAGTATAGGAAGCTCGTCCATCGGCGACGCGGCAGCGCGCGGCAGCGTCAATAGGCCCGTGAAATGGCGAACTCCACCGCCTCGACCAGCGCCGATTTCGCCTTTCCGGACGGGAAGCCGCCGAGCGCGTCGATCGCCCGCTGCCCATAGTGACGCGCGCGATCGATCGTGTCGTCGATGGCTTGGTGACGGCGCAACAGCGCGGTCGCATGCGCCAGGTCCTCGTCGCTCGTCCGGCTGCCGCCGATGGCGTCGCGCCAGAAGCTACGTTCCGCCTCGTCGCCACGCGCATAAGCAAGGATCACCGGGAGCGTCACCTTGCCGTCCCGGAAATCGTCGCCAACACCCTTGCCCATCGTCGCCTCATCCGAGGCATAATCGATCGCATCGTCGATCAGCTGGAAAGCGATACCGAGATTGCGGCCATAAGAATCGAGCGCCTCTTCGATTGCATCTTCGCGTTCCGCGACGACTGCCGCAATCCGGCAGGCGGCGGCGAACAGCGCCGCCGTCTTCGCGCTGATGATCGCCAGATAATGGTCCTCACTGGTTTCGACGCGTCGCTGGGCAGTCAGCTGATCGACCTCGCCTTCCGCGATCACCGACGAAGCGCGCGAGAGGATGCGCAGGACCTTGATGCTGCCGTCCTCGACCATCAGTTCGAAGCTTCGGCTGAACAGGAAATCGCCGACGAGGACGCTGGCCGGGTTGCCCCAAATGATGTTCGCCGTGCGTTTCCCGCGCCGCAGCCCGGAACCATCGACGACATCGTCATGGAGCAGGGTCGCGGTGTGAATGAACTCGACCGCCGCGGCGAGCTTGTGGTGGCGTGTGCCGCCATAGTCGAGCAGCCGTGCGCAGGCGAGGGTGAGCATCGGCCGCATCCGCTTGCCGCCGCCGGCAATGAGGTGGCCGGCAAGCTCGGGTATCAGCACGATCTCGCTCTGCATCCGCTCGAGGATCACGCTGTTGACGTGATTGAGGTCGCTCGCGACGAGCTGCATCATCGCATCGAGCGAGGGTGCGCGCCGGGCGCCAAGCCGGTGAATGGTCGCACTCACGCTGCGCCCGATGCGCGCTGACGCGGCGAAAGGCAAGCGCGGACGGCGAGTCGTGCCTAGGTGGCGATCGGCAGCCTCAGGCGGGCCAGCAATCCGCCCAGGTCTTCGCTTTCGTCGAGCTCGATCGAGCCGCCATAGATGTGGGCAACGTCGCGGACGATGGCGAGACCAAGTCCGGTGCCGGGCTTGTCGGTATCGAGACGCGCGCCGCGGTCGAAAATCGCCGTACGTTCTTCCGCGGGAATGCCGGGCCCGTCGTCCTCGACTTCGATCGCCACGAACTCCAGCGCTGACTTGACCGTCACGAAGACCCTGCCGTGACCGTATTTAGCAGCATTCTCAATGAGATTGCCGACCATCTCGTCGAGGTCCTGGCGTTCGACGCGCACCACTGCTTTCTTGTCTCCCGCCAGGTCGACGGTGACATTTTCGTAGAGGCGATCTACCGCGCGCTCGACGGCCTCGAGGGATGGCCAGACCCCGGAACGGGCCTGGGCATTGGAGCGGCGTCCGATTGCCCGCGCGCGCGCCAGATGGTGATCGACCTGTCGCCGCATCGTCGTTGCCTCACGGCAGACGGTTTCGGCGAGGTCAGGAGCATGGCCGGTGGCGGCGTTGGTGATCACAGTGAGAGGGGTCTTCAGCGCGTGGGCAAGGTTACCGGCGTGACGCCGCGCTTCCTCGGCCTGCAGCTCGTTATGCTCAAGAAGCTCGTTGAGTTCCGCGGCAAGGGGTTCGATCTCATTCGGCAGCCGTTCCTCGACCCGCGATTTTGCGCCGGATCGAATGGCCGCAATCTCACGTCGCACGCGGCGCAGCGGCCATAGCCCGTAAAACGCCTGGAGGGTTGCCAGGACCAGCAGGCCCAGCCCGAGCATGACGAAGGAACGGATCAGCGTCTTGCGAAGCACGCTGATCTGCGCGTCCAATGCGTCGCGATTCTGGGCAACCTGGAAGCGCCAGCGCACCTTGGATCCAGGCAGGAAGGCATCGCGCTCGACAATCCGCAAGGTTTCGCCGGAGAATTCGTTGCTGTCGTAGATGTGGGCCTGGAGATCGCGATGGCTGCTGACAACCCGAAGCTTGCGATCCCAGAGCGAGCGTGATGGAAGATCCTGCAGGTCGCGGGCGTCCTGCGAGACGTTCTGGTCGCCGGTGATTTGGTAGTAGAGGCCGGAATAGGGTTCGAGGAAACGCTGGTCGGCAAGCGGCCGGTTGAGGAGCACTTCGCCGTCGGGCCCCGTTTCTGCAGCCGCCATCAGCGATTGGAGCACGAATTCCAGCTGTGCATCGAAGTTGCGGGTGATTGCCGAGGTCAACAGCCGGTCAAGGGCGAAGCCGCCGGCGCCGAGCAGTATGATGATCCACAGCGCCGCGACCGTGATCATGCGGCGCGACAGCGAGCCCGTCGTCGGCCGGTCCGCTCTCGGGCGGGGACGGAAAAGGCGAAGCGCGGATCTCATCGCTCGTGCCCTTCAGGGATTGGGCTTGGACCTTGGGGCGTTTGCCGTGTCATCCGAACCGGCGAAAGCCGTGCGCAGCACCATCAGGCGTCCGGGTCTTCCAGCGAATAGCCGAGGCCGCGAATGGTCGTGATCACATCCTGCCCGAGCTTCTTGCGAATGCGCGTCACGAACACTTCGATAGTATTGGAATCACGATCGAAATCCTGATCGTAGATGTGTTCGATCAGCTCCGTTCGCGAGACGACCTTGCCTTTGTGATGCATGAGATAGGACAGAAGTTTATATTCCTGGGCGGTGAGCTTCACCGGTTCGCCGTCCAGCGTCACTTTGCCGGAGCGCGTGTCGAGCCGCACTGTCCCGGCAGTGAGCTCGGAACTGGAATTGCCCGACGCCCGCCGGATGAGCGCACGAAGGCGTGCGATCAGCTCCTCGGTCTGGAACGGCTTCGCCAGATAATCGTCGGCGCCGGCATCGAGGCCGGCAACCTTGTCCGACCAGCTGTCGCGCGCAGTCAGCACGAGCACCGGCACCTTGATGCCCTCCCGCCGCCAACGGTCCAGCACGGTGAGACCGTCGATCTCGGGCAGGCCGAGGTCGAGAATGATCGCATCATAGCTCTCGGTCGAACCCAGATAATGGCCATCCTCGCCATCGGTCGCGAGATCGACGGCATAGCCCGCTCCTTCCAGGGTGGCGCGGAGCTGGCGACCCAGATTCGGTTCGTCCTCGACGATCAAGACCCGCATCTCATACCTCTCCGGCTGTCCTAGTGTGACAGTCTACGCGCCTAACCGGCGCCATAGCGAATAGTTTCATTTCGGGGGCGGCGCGTGAAATGCAAGAGAGAAGGCGAACCGGGCCGACGCCTAGCCTCCCGAGCGCCCGATGACGCGGCCGGTGCGGCCGTCGACATCGACCCAGATGACGCGGTCGCCGCGCAGGAATTTGAGGCGATAGCGGCCGGATGCGGCGTCGAGCTCCGGGCCGAGATAATCAGCGCCGCGCATTTGAGGCACGATCATCGATTCAATCGTCCGGAGCGGCATGAGCTTGCCCTGCTGCGTCGCCTCGAAGGCGACGTCTTGGTCGCGGTTATGCGGCCGCGCCGACGCCGGCACGGCGACAAGCCCGGCTGCCGCCAGGAAAATGCTTATCGACTTCAACATCTTGTAGACTCGCGTCCGAAGCGTCTCTGCTAGCCGAGCAGCATTGAATAGGCCATGAATGGCCTTGAAGGGCAAGCGCAAGCATTTCCGGGACTTGCTGTTGAGCCCGCGCGAGCTTCACCCTATCTGGCCGCGATGGCGGCGCCCGTTCTTGCCTATGAGGATCTCGGCCTTGTCCAGGGCGGCCGGTGGCTGTTTCGTCACCTCGACCTGTTCATCGGCGAGCGCGACCGCCTGGCGCTGATCGGTCGGAACGGGGTCGGCAAGACAACATTGCTGAAATGTCTCGCTGCCGGGCTGGAAACTGACGAGGGCCGCCGAACCATCCAGCCCGGCGTCAAAGTCGTCGTGCTCGAGCAGGATCCCCCGGTTGCCGATTTTCCGACCTTGCGCGACTTCGCGCTTGTGGGTCCCGACGCGCCCGTCGCCCACGCCGTGGACGCGGTCGCAGGCCAACTCGGCATCGATCTCGATCGCCCTGCCGCGACCGCGTCCGGTGGGGAGCGGCGGCGCGCCGCCATCGCGCGGGCGCTCGCGCAGGATCCGCAAGTGCTGCTGCTCGATGAGCCGACAAATCACCTTGATCTCGCCGCCATCGACTGGCTCGAGCAATGGCTTGGCCGCTACAGCGGGGCGTTCATTGTCATCAGCCACGACCGTACGTTCCTCCGGCGGCTGACACGGTCCAGTCTTTGGCTCGACCGGGGCCAGATGCGCCGCGCCGAAGTCGGCTTTGGCGGGTTCGAGGCGTGGACCGAGCGGGTCTATGCGGAAGAGGCGCGGGCCGCCGAGAAGCTCGATGCCAAGCTGAAGCTCGAGCTGCACTGGCTGCAGCGCGGGGTGACCGCCCGCCGCCGCCGCAACCAGGGACGTCTTGCCAAGCTGCATCAGATGCGCGCCGCTCGTGCGGCGATGCTCGGTCCCGCGGGCACCGCCAAGCTCGGCCTCGAGAATGACGAGGTGAAATCCAAGACTGTGATCGATGCCGATCAGGTAACGGTGCGCTTCGGCGAACGAACCATCATCCGGAATTTCAGCCTGCGCATCCAGCGCGGCGACCGCATCGGCATCGTCGGCGCGAATGGCACTGGCAAGACGACGCTGCTGCGCCTTCTGACCGGCGAGCTCGCACCTGACGATGGCATTGTTACGCGGGCGAAGAGCTTGAGCGGAGTGGTCATCGATCAGCAGCGGCGGTTGCTCGACCCGGACAAGCGGGTCCGTGACGTGCTCGCGGACGGCGGGGAATGGATCGACGTGCGCGGCCATCGCAAGCACGTCCAGGGCTATCTCAAGGAGTTCCTGTTCGAGCCGGGCCTCATCGATGCCAAGATCGCCAGCCTTTCGGGCGGTGAGCAATCGCGCCTGCTGCTCGCGCGCGAGTTCGCCCGTCGCTCGAATCTCCTCGTCCTCGACGAGCCCACCAACGATCTCGACCTGGAAACGCTCGATCTGCTGCAGGAGGTGATCGCCGACTATGAGGGCACCGTCCTGCTGGTGAGTCACGATCGCGATTTTCTCGACCGCACCGTCACCATCACGCTTGGACTCGACGGATCCGGGAAGGTCGACATTGTCGCCGGCGGCTATGTGGATTGGGAGCGCAAACGTCGCCCGGCCGCCACTGCGCCGCCACGGCCGACAGCCGCCAGGTCGGAACCGGCGCGGCCAAAGCAGCAGACCAAGCTCAGCTATAAGGACCAGCGCGACCTGGACCTGCTGCCGGGACGGATCGAGGAACTCGAAGCCGCGATCGCGCGCGACGAGGCTGCGCTCGGCGATCCCGCCCTTTATCAGCGCGATCCCGAGCGATTCGCCGAACTCACGCGGGCCGTCGCCGACGCGCGCGCGGCCCGCAACGTTGCCGAGGAGCGCTGGCTGGAGCTCGCCGAGAAAGCGGAGCGACTGGAAGCGTGAAGCCGAAGCTCAGGGCTGCAGGTCGTAATGCTTCATCAGATCGTAGAGCGTCGGCCGGCTGATGCCGAGCAGCTTGGCGGCGTTCGAGATGTTGTTCTCGGTCCGCGCCAGTGCCTGCCGGATCGCCTTGCGATCAGCGGTCTCGCGCGCCGCCTTGAGATTGACCGGCAACGCCTCCTCCGCACCGCCCGGGAGGTCGAGATCCTCGGCGGTGATGAGTTTGCCCTCGGCCATGATTACCGCGCGTTTCATGCGGTTTTCGAGTTCGCGGACGTTGCCCGGCCAGGCCCAGTCATTGATCGCCGACAGCGCACCTGCCGCGAACCCTTTCACCTGCGGATTCATCTCGGCGGCGAAGCGGGCGAGGAAATGTTTGGCGAGCAGGGTCGCGTCGCCGTGGCGTGCGGCGAGCGACGGTATCCGCACCACGACCTCGGCGAGACGATAGAAGAGGTCCTCGCGGAACCGTCCTTCGCCGATCATTTCCTCGAGATTCTGGTGGGTCGCACAGACGATCCGCGTATCGACGAGGATTGGCTTGCGGCCGCCGATCCGCTCGATCACCCGCTCCTGGAGGAAGCGGAGCAATTTGACCTGGAGCGGCAGCGGGATGTCGCCGACTTCATCGAGAAAGAGCGTACCGCCCTGGGCGAGCTCGATCTTGCCCTCGGTCGTCTTGATCGCGCCGGTGAAGGCGCCTTTTTCATAGCCGAACAGCTCGGCCTCGAGCAGATTCTCCGGGATGGCCGCGCAGTTGATCGGAATGAATGGACCGCTGCGCCTGCCGCTGGCGCCATGGAGGCCCCGCGCGAGCAATTCCTTGCCGGTGCCGCTGGCGCCGAGCAGCATCACCGAGACGTCGGCGTTGGCGACGCGCTCGATGGTCCGCGCCACTTTCAGCATTTCCGGGGCGCTGGTGATCATCGTGCCCAGCACCGTGCTGCCATCGCCGACCCGCTCTTCGAGGCGGCGGTTCTCCGCCTCAATGTCGTGGAGCTGGAGCGCGCGGCGCACGATAAGACCGAGCTGATCGACATCGACCGGCTTTTGATAGAAGTCATAGGCGCCCGAGCCGATCGCGCGCAGTGCGCTCTCGCGCGCGCCATGGCCGGAAGCGACGATCACCTTGGTGTCGGGCTTCAGTGAGAGGATCTCCTCGAGCGCGGCGAAACCTTCGCTGACGCCGTCCGGATCTGGTGGCAGGCCGAGATCGAGCGTGACGACCGGGGGCTCGTGCGAGCGCAGGAGATCGATCGCCGCCGCACGATCGGAAGCGACGAGCACTTCATAATCGTCATAGGCCCAGCGCAGCTGGCGCTGCAGACCTTCGTCGTCTTCGACGACCAGCAGCCTGGCCTTGAATTCATCCTTAGCGTGGGCAGTCATGCGCTTTTCCGTTCAGCTTGGGCGGAAGCTTCGTCCGCCGCGGGTAAGAAAATGGTGAAACGGCTGCCTTCGCCTTCGCGGCTCTCGACCTCGAGGCGGCCGCCCATGTCGGCGATCAGGGTGCGGGCTTCAAAGGCGCCGATGCCGAACCCGCCGTCCTTGGTTGAGGCAAAGGGCTGGAACAGCCGGGTGCGGATGAACTGAGCGGACATCCCTTCACCGCGATCGGCGATCTCGATTGCGATTTCTCCGTCCCGTTCCGAGATGCCGATGCTGACGGGCTGCTCGCCCGTGGTCGCGTCGATTGCATTCTGGATGAGATGTTGAAGCGCCTGCTCGAGCCTGCCGGGATCGGCAAGCGCGGCCAGCCAAGGCGCGCCTGAAACCTCGACAGGGTGGATCCGCCGCTTGACCTCGGCGACGGCGGCCACCAGCGGCTGGAGCGCGATCGCGGTGGGCGGATGCGCTTCGCCGGGATTACCCCGCGAGAGGCGGGCAAGCAGATCGTTCATCTTCTTCACCGACGACTGCAGCGTCGCCACCATGTCGGCGCGGAATTCGGGATTGTCCGCGTGACGCTCGGCGTTGCGGGCGACAAGGCTGATTTGACTCACCAGATTTTTGATGTCGTGCATGATGAACGCAAAGCGGCGATTGAATTCGTCGAAGCGCTGCGCGTCGGCGAGCGCGTGATGGCTGCGCGCCTCCGCAAGATAGCTGGCCGCCTGCGTCCCGGCGGTACGGAACAGGTCAAAATCCTCCCAGTCCAGCGAGCGCCGGAGCGGTGGGTGGGCGAGCAGGACCAGCCCGGTTAGCCGGTCGTTATGGATCAGCGGCACGCCGGCCCAGGCGACACCATCCGCCGCCATCCAGCCCGGCACCGGGATGCGCCGGCCGTCAATGGCGAGGTTGCCCTCGCGAACGGCTTCGAATTCGAGAACATGGCCACTCGTCTCGAGGAATGCGGTCAACTTTGCCTCGTCGGCGTGGCCATGGGCCTCGATCGCCGGCCAGTTCCAACCGGCTGCTACCGTGAGGCGGTAATGCGCGTCCGGCACGAGCAACAATCCGGCCGGCGAATCGCCTATATCGGCGATCGCCTTGATGATCCGATCCTCGACCGGCGCCGGGCGGTCGCCCGCGACACCCAGGGTGCGGATGAAGCGGAGCCACTCCTCGCGATAGTCATAGCGATGCTGGAACAGATGCTTGACGAGGGTGACGCGCATCCAGGCGCGCGCTTTGCCCGACGGGAGCAGGATGAGGGCGATAAGGCTCATCGCGAAAACCAGGCCGAGCTGGCCGATTCGTGCCCACTCGCCGCCGATGATTTCCATCACCCGCGTCGCCGACATCATCAGCAGCAGATAGGCGAGAATAGCGAGCGCCGAGATCGACTGGAACGTGGCCGCCCGCGAGAGGCGGATTTTCCAGTCGGTGTCGGTGCGGCCACCAAGCGCGAAGGCAGGCACCAGCATCGCCATGATCGCGCCATGGATCGCGTACATGTCCGCGACCTTGCCGCCGCTCAGATATCCGGCATGTGGGTCTACGACCTGCACCTCAACACGGTCGGATATCTGAGCGGCGGCAAGGTCGATCATCGGCAACCGGATATTCCAGCGCGAACCCGGTGCCGCCTGGGCGTAGATGTTGTGGACGAGCACGAGGCAGCCGGCGGCGACGGTCAAGCCGAGCATATGCGCAGTGGAGATCAGCGCATGGTGGATCTGCGTCTGGTGCTCAAAGCGCGGCAGGATACCGGTGACGGTGACCTGCAGGCCGATCACCGCTGCGACCGTAAAATAGACCACCTTGACGGCACGCTGGCGGTCGTCCTCTTCGGCGCTGCTCAGCACGGCATACATGAAACTCAGGAAGATGAAGGTGCGTCCGCTCGAGAAAAGCAGCGAAAGCATGCTCGTGGGACCGAGCAGCGCCGCGCAGGCGGCCCATGCCGAGGTCACTGCAAAGGCCGCGACCAGCCGCGCATTGCGCGGATCGCCATGCGAATAGCGCAAGCGCGACAAGGCGAGCGCGCTATAGAGGACCGCCGCAAGACCGTGGCTCCACAGGCTGATGACGGCGAGCATCAGTGCGTTTCCACGGCGCACGAGCCGCCGGCGGGCAGGCCATCTGTAAGGATTCCCGACATGACGCGAGTGTCGCTTAAATTGACAAATATTTCCTGAAAGGCGTTGTTGGCGTGCTGCGGGCGCTTGGATCAGCCCGGCAATAAGGCTCTGGCAACCGATAGGCGCGATAATCGTCTGTGGTTAGAACAGGGGAAGCGGATGGAGATTCGACATCTGCACAGGGCGTTGTGCGCCGCGCTCGCCCTGCTGGGTACCGCGGTTATCTGGGGCTGGGCCTTCGGGATCGAGCCGCTGAAATCTGTCGTCCCCGGCATGTCGACGATGAAGCTCAACACCGCGATCTGCTTCCTGCTGGTCGGCGTCGGGTTGTCGCTGGTTCCCTCGCGCAATCCCGCCTTTCGCCAGGTCGCCGCCGTCTGCGGCGCGTTCGTCATGGTCGTCGGCGCGCTCACCGTTGGCGAATATCTGGGGCGACGCGACCTCGGGTTCGATGAATTTCTGATCGCGGACGCCGGCTCCCAGGTCGGCTCCGGTCATCCCGGGCGCATGTCGCCGCTTACCGCGACGGCCTGGATGGCGTTCGGCCCGGCGATCATGCTGCTCGCGCTGGGAAAGGAGCGACGGACGATCATCGTCGCGCACGCGCTTGCCAGCTACGCCGGCTTCGTCGCCTTCCTGGCGGCCGCGGGCTACGCCTTCGGGGCGGAGGCGCTGTGGGGCATCGGCTTTTACACCGCC
>Ga0068859_100008322_pt1 | contig 10513 bp, 5 predicted proteins | sample KBSSwiS22_FD_66585 | JGI IMG/M metagenome (GOLD analysis project Ga0068859, IMG submission 66585) | Switchgrass rhizosphere microbial communities from Kellogg Biological Station, Michigan, USA - KBS Switchgrass S2-2 | ecosystem: Host-associated > Plants > Roots > Rhizosphere > Soil ... | reverse complement strand
GATCCATGGGATCTTCCTCATCGCGGAATGCTTACTCCGGATGATATAAAAAAACATCATGTCCAGATTCGCAGTGGATTTGTTGGCGAAGCCAATAAACATTTCTTTGCCGACGATGAATCAAATCCTTATGTAGAAGAAAAGCGATTTGACTGGATTCGTGGTAACCAGGTAGGTGGAAGATCATTGATCTGGGGGAAACAATGTTATCGATTGAGTGATCTGGATTTTGAAGCGAATGCAAAAGATGGTATTGCTGTTGACTGGCCCATCCGGTATAAAGACATTGCAGATTGGTACACCTATGTCGAAAAATTTGTTGGCGTAAGTGGTCAGAAAATGGGACTACCACATTTGCCCGACGGTCATTTTCTTCCACCGATGGAATTAAATACATTGGAGAAGCATGTAAAATCCCGAATTGAAAAAAATTATCCTGGCCGGTATTTAATGATCGGTCGTGTGGCACATCTTACTGAGCCGATCAATGGACGTGGCAAATGTCAATACCGCAACAGGTGTTCACGTGGTTGTCCGTTTGGAGCCTACTTCAGCAGTAACGCAGTTACATTGCCAGCTGCAGAAAAAACAGGCAATCTTACAATACGGCCTTTTTCTATTGTTAACTCCATTATATACGATGAAGCAAAAGGCAAGGCTGTCGGGGTACAGGTTATTGATTCAGAAACAAACGAGGTAACAGAGTTTTATGCTAAAATAATTTTCTGTAACGCCTCAACGCTTGGAACAGCTTTTATTCTTCTTAATTCGACATCCAAACGTTTTCCAAACGGATTGGGAAATGATAGTGGTGAACTTGGGCATAATCTTATGGATCATCATTATCGCATCGGCGCTATGGGTTCTTATGATGGATTTGAAGACAGGTTTTATGAAGGAAGACGACCCAATGGTATTTATATACCCCGCTATAAAAACATCGATGAAAAAACAAAAACAAAAGATTTTATTCGGGGTTTTGGATACCAGGGTTCTGCTGGCAGAGGCAATTGGTCAAGAGGTGTGAACGATGCTGGATTCGGAGCAACATTCAAAGACGATCTCACCAAACCTGGCGGATGGGGAATGTTCCTCGTAGGCTTTGGAGAATGTCTTCCTTATCATGAGAACAAGGTTACTCTCAATCATAATGTAAAAAATAAATGGGACCAGCCTCTTTTATCTGTTGACTGTGAATTTAAGGAGAATGAAATGGCTATGCGCAAACACATGTCTGTTGATGCAGTAGAAATGCTTGAATCATCAGGATTAAAAAATGTAGTAGCCTATGATAATATTGCCGGGCCTGGTGTAGGCGTACATGAAATGGGAACAGCACGAATGGGTAAGGATCCTAAAACTTCTGTACTCAACGCATATAACCAAATGCATAGTGTCCCTAATGTATTTGTAACCGATGGAGCATGCATGACTTCAGCCTCCTGCCAGAATCCATCAATAACTTATATGGCATTAACAGCAAGAGCTGTTGATTATGCAGTAAGTGAAATGAAGAAAAGAAATATTTGATCATAGAATAAAAAAACTATTATGCAAAGAAGAGAAGCGCTGAAAAAAACATTGCTGGCAATGGGATATACTATTTCAGTTCCATCCCTGATCAGCATATTTGAAGGCTGTCAAAGCAAGTCATCACAATCCTGGCAACCAGAATTTTTTTCAACTGAACAGGCGTCCGTTATAAGCGAACTTGCGGAAACAATTTTACCAAAAACAAAAATCCCGGGAGCCAAAGATCTGAACCTGGACCGGTTTATTGATCAAATCATAAAGCAGGTATTATCAAAAGATGATCAGCAACTTTTTTTGAAGGGAATGGATGCCTTTGATGCAAAAGCAAAAGAATTAAATGGCAAAAGTTTTATTGATTTCTCTCCGGAGCAAAGAACTATTCTGTTAACAAAGCTTGAGCAAGAAGCTGCGAAAGAACCACCAACGATTTGGGGGTTCGATACCCAAAAAGATGTGCCGCACTTGACATTTTACAGAAAGACAAAAGAACTTACTCTGCTCGGATATTTTACTTCAAAAGAAATTGGAAAGGAAGTATTGCTTTATGATCCGGTTCCGGGTCATTATTTGAGTGATATTCCGGTTTCACAAGTTGGAAGAATTTCTTTTGAATAATAAAAAATGAATCTTAAGCTTTTTTTCTATTGCTTACTTTTTCCTGTTTTCTTTCTTGCATGTAAAAACAAAACGGATACCTTATTTTCTTTATTACCTGCACAGAAAACGGGAATTGATTTTGCAAACAATATCTCCGACGTAGATTCTTTTAATATTCTCGATTATCTCTATTACTATAATGGCGGTGGAGTGGCTATCGGCGACATTAATAATGATGGGCTTGCAGATATTTATTTTACATCAAATAAAGAAAGCAATAGACTTTATCTCAATAAAGGCAATTTTCAATTTGAAGATATAACAACCAAAGCAGGCGTTCAGGGCAAAGGCAATTGGAAGACCGGTGTAACTATCGCAGATGTAAATAATGATGGTTTATTGGATATTTATGTTTGCGAAGTCGGAGGCTATAAAAAATTACAGGGCCGCAATGAACTTTTTATTAATAATGGCAACCTTACCTTTTCTGAAAAAGCAAAAGAATATGGGCTTGACGTTGAAGGCTTCAATACACAATCTGTATTTTTTGACTATGACCATGATGGCGACCTTGATATGTTCCTGGTAAATCATTCTGTTCATTCCAATGAAAGTTATAGTGATTCCTCAATAAGAACAGTGCACAACGATGCAAGCGGGGACAAGCTTTTTAGAAACGATATATCAGCAAATGGAAAATTTACAGAAGTAACTCAGCAATCCGGTATTTATAGCAGTGTTATTGGTTATGGATTGAATGTTGTCGTAAGCGATTTGAATAATGATGGATGGGATGATATTTATGTGAGCAATGATTTTCATGAAAATGACTATTACTATCTCAATAATCGCAATGGAACTTTTTCAGAAATAAATCGGGAGGCCTTTGGCCATGAAAGCCGATTCTCAATGGGCAGTGATATTGCCGATATGAATAATGATGGATGGTTAGATATTATCACACTTGATATGCTGCCCGCTGATGAGAAAGTGCTGAAATCCTCTGCCAGCGATGATCCACTTGATATTTATAATTTCAAACTCAGTTATGGGTATCATCATCAGTATTCACGCAATTGTTTACAATTAAATACAGGGGGCGGAAAAAAATTCAGCGATGTTGCTTTATACACCGGAATCGCCGCAACGGATTGGAGCTGGTCTCCATTGGCAGCCGACTTTGATAACGATGGCATAAAAGATTTATTTATCAGTAATGGAATTTTAAGACGTCCCAATGATTTGGATTTTATAAAATTTTACTCCAACAGAAAGGTAAAGGATACGGCCCGTTCTAATGATGAGAAAGCTATTGAAAAGATGCCGGAGGGTAAGGTGAGTAACTATATATTTAAAGGTACAGACAGTTTGAAATTTATCAATGAAACAAAGAACTGGGGTTTTGATAAACCAACATTCTCAAACGGCGCAGCCTATGCAGATTTGGATAATGATGGCGATCTGGATATTGTTGTCAATAACATTAATGAATCTGTATCAGTTTATAAAAACAATTCTATTCAGCGATCCGGAAATCATTATTTGGATATACAACTGAAAGGAGATGATAAAAATAAATTCGGTGTCGGAGCAAAAATAGTTTTGAAGCAAAAAAATAAGGTTCAGGTCAATTATATAACTGCAACGAGAGGATTTGAAAGCAGCTCAATTCAATATATTCATTTTGGAACGGGTACAGATTCAACAATTGATTGGTTGCAAATTTTTTGGCCAGGCGGTAAGTCCCAGACACTCGACAATATAAAAACCAATCAACGACTGACGATTTTTTATAAAAATGCTCAATATTTAGAAAAAAACCTTTTAGGCCTCTTACAGATACATGAAAGGTTATTTACAGATATAACAGATTCTGTTCACCTTGACTTTACCCATCAGGAAAATGATTTCAATGATTTTAATATACAGTCATTCATTCCTCATTTGATTTCCACGCAAGGCCCCAAGCTTGCTGTGGCAGATATAAATGGCGATGGATTAGATGATTTTTTTGTATGCGGTGCAAAAAATCAACCCGGTGCATTGTTTCAACAAACGGCATCAGGTAAGTTCATAAGCATTAATAAAGAATTATTTTCTGCCGATGCTTCTTGTGAAGATGTAAATGCGGTGTTCTTTGATGCAGATGACGATGGTGACAAAGATTTATATGTCGTGAGCGGAGGAAATGAAATGCAAATAGAGGACGCTTCTTTGTTGGACAGATTATATATAAATAACGGCAAAGGAGATTTTTCGAAATCAAATTCGTTACCTCGTTTGTATGGAAATAAATCTGTAGCCATTGCTGCTGATATAGATCATGATGGCGACCTGGATCTTTTTATCGGTGGTAGAGCAGTTGCTGGCAGATATGGCGATACGCCGGACTCCTATATCTTATTAAATGATGGTAAAGAAAACTTTTCTTTAGCAAATGAGTCAATAGCACCCGGTCTTCGAAAAATTGGAATGGTTACGGATGCGGCATGGACAGACATAGATAAAGACGGTTGGTTTGATTTAGTGATTGTTGGCGAATGGATGCCAATAACCGTTTTTAAAAATGCAAAGGGCAGGCTCACTAATTATACAACGACTTTAGGATTACAAAATACTACCGGCTTATGGACAACAATTCATCTAGCTGATATGAACAATGATGGTATTGAAGATTTATTAGTTGGTAATTGGGGTGAAAACTCAAAGCTTCATGCAAGCGAACAATTCCCATTAAAATTATTTATTGATGATTTCGATAAGAATGGCGCATTGGATCAGATACTTGCTACTGAGACAAAAGGCCAGTACTATCCATTTTTGGGAAAAGAAGATATGGAAAAACAATTGCCTGCTCTGATGCGAAAACAATATGCAAACTATTCCAGCTTTGCAGGGCAAACGATGGAGCAGATATTTGGTAAACAACTGGAAAATGCAAAGAAATTTTCTGCAAATATTCTTTCTTCGGTAATGATGATAAATAATGGTAAAGGAGGCTTTACAATTTCAAAACTGCCTATGCAATCGCAATGGTCACCGGTATTTGGGTTTCTTACCGGTGATTTTAACAGCGATAACAGAATCGATTTTATTACAGCAGGTAATTTCTATGGAGTATTACCTTATGAAGGTCGTTATGATGCAGATTATGGAACAGTATTGATCAATAGGCCAGATTCAGGTTTTAATGTATTGCTTTCAATGCAGTCAGGGATTTTATTGGATGGTGAAATAAGAGATATGAAATACATTCAAACCCGTTACGGAAAAATAATTGCCATCGCCAGGAACAATCAACCATTGTTATTTTACAAACAGGATAAATGATTAGCATTTTTAAAAGAGCTAAATTCACTAACTGAATTTTAAAATCAATATATGCAACGATTGCTTCTTATTGTTTGCTTAATAATACTTATTAAATTTTCTAATGCCCAGGATGCCTGGAAAATAAAAGCCGATAAAATTGATCCTTCAAATTATTACGGTGTCACTGTTGCCAATGGAATGATCGGGATTGTTTCGTCTCCAGAGCCTTTTAAAATAAAAGATGTTGTGCTCGCCGGAGCTTATGACTTATATGGCAGGGGAAGAGTAAGCAATTTTCTTCGCAGCTTCAACTTACTTAACATGTACCTGGAAATAGACGGAAAACGTATTGATGCAAAATCGGTTTCTAATTTTCAGCAGGAATTGGATATGTACCGTGCAAGTTTTACTTCCAATTTTGATTACAACGATAAGGCAAGTGTTTCCTATACTTATTATTCACTAAGGCATTTACCATTTACTGTGTTGATGGATGTAAGCATTACAGCAAAAAAAGATATTGATATTACCAGTGCCAGTGTAATGGAAGCTCCCGATGCATTGAAAGATGTACAAAACTATTATAACGAGATTGATCGTCCGCATGTGGTAATAAGCTTGCTTACTTCCTCAGCAAAAAGCCCAACCGGAAAATTATTGATGTGTGCTTCCAATACTTTTTTATTTGCCGAACCACATGGACAGGAACCAAGAGTAATTCATGAAATGTGGGATAATAATATGCACCTGATGAAGTTTAGTAAAAAAATAAAAGCAGGTGAGACATATCGCTTTTCTATTGCAGGCTCATCCATTACATCTGCACATCATGATGATCCGCTGAATGAAGCAGAACGATTAACTATCTATGCAAAGCTTGAAGGAAGAGACCGGCTTATTAATTTTCACACAAGAGCATGGGAAGATTTATGGAAAAGTGATATCGTTATTGAAGGGGATGATCAGAGCCAGCAGGATATTCATAGCATGTTGTATCATCTTTATTCTTTTGTAAGAGAAAGCACTTCTTTTTCCCCATCACCTATGGGACTAAGCGGCCTTGGCTATAATGGCCATGTATTTTGGGATGCGGAATTGTGGATGTTTCCTGCTGTATTGGTTCTGCATCCAGAAATGGCAAGAAGCATGATTGAATATAGATTTCAAAGATTAGAGGCAGCCAAACGAAATGCCTTTGCCAATGGATTCAAGGGAGCTATGTTCCCATGGGAAAGTGCAGAAACAGGCGTTGAGGAAACACCGGTATGGGCATTGAGTGGACCATTCGAACATCATATTACCGCTTGTGTTGGTATTGCTGCATGGAATTATTATTGTGTTACACAGGATAAAACATGGTTGAAAGAAAGGGGTTGGCCTATCTTATCAGCTACGGCTGATTTCTGGGCATCCCGGGTTGAAAGAAACGGACCCGGTAAATATGAAATTAAAAATGTGGTTGCGGCTGATGAATGGGCCGAGAATGTAAGCAACAATGCTTTCACTAACGCTGCTGCAAAATCTAATCTTCAATATGCAACAGAAGCGGCAAAGATTTTAGGCGTTGCGACCAACTCTGATTGGGTGGAAGTTGCGAATAATATTCCTATTTTGAAATTGGATAATGGTGTTACCAGTGAACATGCATCTTATCATGGAGAAAAAATAAAACAGGCTGATGTAAATCTTTTGACCTATCCTTTAAAACAGATAACTGATGTGGCTCAAATAAAAAAAGATTTGGAGTACTATGAAACAAGAATTCCTGATGCAGGTACACCAGCAATGACACAAGCGATTTTTACTTTATTATATGCAAGATTGGGTGACCGGGAAAAGGCATGGCACTGGTTCAAAGATGCTTATGTTCCTAATTTAAATGCACCTTTCAGGGTATTGGCAGAAACAAAAGGAGGTACTAATCCCTATTTCGCTACTGGTGCCGGTGGCATCCTTCAATCCATAATGATGGGTTTTGGTGGATTGGATATTACACCGAAAGGTATTGTGCAGGTAAAATCAGTTTTACCATCTCAATGGAAAAGTCTAACTATTAAAGGTGTTGGTTCTGATAAAAAAACATATACAGTAAAATAATTCTCATGAAAGTTTTTTTAATCTCACTGTTTGCATTTGTTTTTGCCATTAATATTTCTGCACAAAAGACTGTACAAACACCCGCAGAAATTTATCAGGAATTATTTACAGACGTTCAAATGAATCACATTTTTCCTGATAGCAAAACTTTTCCCGATTGTATTCCAAAAAGAAATCCTAAAGACATTTTAAAAGATTACCGGGCCATCAGGAATAACCCTGCCGTTAAATTCAGTTTGGAAATGTTTGTAAAAAACAATTTCGATCTGCCCCGAACACCACAACTTAACTACATTACTAAAGAAAAAGATGTAGTGATGCATATCAAAAATCTTTGGAATGTTTTAAAAAGAGAAAAAGATTCAACCATCGCAGGAAGCTCATTATTGCCGTTGCCTAATCCATACATCGTTCCGGGTGGAAGGTTTCGGGAAATTTATTATTGGGACTCCTATTTTACCATGCTTGGCCTGAAAGAAAGTGGTGAAGTGAAAATGATGGAGAACATGGTAAAAAACTTTGCTTATCTCATCAATACCTATGGGCATATTCCCAATGGAAATCGCAGTTATTACATCAGCAGGTCGCAGCCTCCTTTCTTTGCGTTAATGGTTGAATTGCTTGCTTCGGTAAAAGGAGATAACGTTTATTCAACTTATTTATCAGCATTGGAAAAAGAATACAAGTTTTGGATGGAGGGTAGTGAAAAATTAAAACCTAGCCAGGCATATCGTCGTGTGGTGAAATTAAAAGATGGAACTCTATTAAATCGCTATTGGGATGATGCTGCTACTCCAAGACCGGAAGGATACAGGGAAGATGTGGAGGTAGCAGAAAAATCGGGAAGAAATAAGCAAGAGATGTATCGAAACTTTCGGGCAGGCGCAGAAAGCGGCATTGATTTCAGCAGCAGGTGGTTTGGGGATGATAAGAATATTACAAGCATCGAAGTGATAGATATTCTTCCTGTAGATTTAAATAGCCTTCTTTTTAACCTTGAGCAGACAATTGCAAACGCATATCAATTAAGAAAGGATAAAAAAAATTTTTATAAATATCAATCTAAAAGCATTCAGCGAAGCATTGCTATTGAAAAATATTTTTGGAACAGCAGCCTTTCCTATTATACTGATTATAATTTTAAAAAGAAAAAATTACTGAATAAAATTACACCTGCAGGAATGTATCCTTTATGTTTTGATTTTATTCATTCTAATCTATTAAAGAAGAAAGGACAACTTATAGCAGTTACTGTAAAAAATAAATTAGTGAAAGATGGAGGCATTGTTACCACCGAAAATAATACAGGTGAGCAATGGGATGCACCAAATGGATGGGCGCCACTGGAATGGATGATGATATGGGGATTAGAAAGATGCGGACAGTCAGAATTAGCGAGAGATATTGCACAACGTTGGGTAAAATTAAATGCAGACGTATTTGAAAGAACCGGCAGATTAATGGAAAAATATAATGTGGCAGATACGCATCTTGAAGCAGGAGGTGGGGAATATCCCGGCCAGGATGGATTTGGCTGGACAAATGGTGTCTTACTGGCTCTTATTAATAAATATCACTTACATCCGAAAGATTAAACCAAAGTTCGAGTCTGACTGAATATTGTTCAGACAAATAAATTGCGCTTCTGAACTTTTAAGAACGATAAAATATTCTATCATTAACCAACTACTGTATTTTGCCGGCCTTAAAATTTTAAGCAGCAACGATGAAAAAAACTTTATCATTAAAGACAGCCGAGACCGAAAAGAGCAGCCATCTTGATTATTTTAAAATTGCTATATCCATTGACTGTGTAATTTTTGGATATGAAAACAAAGACCTCAAAGTATTATTAATAAAATCGGATTTAAAAGAATACGCCGGGCTGTATTCATTACTCGGAGACCTGGTAAGACCGGATGAAGATCTAGATGAAGCTTCCTACAGAATTTTAAAAGAGAGAACAAGTATGGATGATGTGTACCTGCAGCAGGTACATGCTTTCGGAAGCGTTGAAAGGCATCCTTCAGGACGGGTTATTACTATTTCTTATTATTCACTCATAGATATAAAAAGCCATAAGCTTCAATTGAGCCATAACGATCTGCATTGGCATTCAGTTAAGGATATAAAAGAATTAGCTTTTGATCACAAACTGATTCTTGATATGTGCCTTGACAAATTACGGGATCAAATTTTAGAACATCCTGTTGTATTTAATCTTTTACCAGAGCGTTTTTCCCTTCGAGAAGTGCAGGAATTGTATGAGGCCATTTTAGATACTCCTCTTGATCGTCGAAACTTTCGTAAGAAAATAGCGCAAAAAAACTGGCTAATTGATCTTGACCAAATGGAAGACCGTGTGCCTCATCGCCCGGGCAAATTATATCAAGTAAAGCCCTCTTTACAAAAGAAAAGCAGAGAACAAATGGAAATTCTCATTGCCTAAGGCATCCGATGGGGCTGCTTTTTTATTGATAAACAAGGTTATGGCAGCGTTTTTCTTTCAGGCAGTCTCCTGATTATCACATTAGCAGGATTCTACAGATAATTTCTGCTTTTGCAGCACATTCAATTGGAAATTTGTCCTAATTTGTCTTCCTTTATATCAGTTTGAGAAAAATTGCTGCCATATTGCTTATTTGTTTGCTGCTATTTAATTGGTATGGATACAGGTTTATCGTGAATTATCTGCAAAATACTGCCGACAAACAATTAGAAGCCCGTCTCGATGTCAATGATTATGACGAATCACAATTAATAGAAATTAAGATAGCATTAAATATTCCTTATCAATATAGTTGGTCCAATTTTGAAAGACATTCCGGTGAAGTCGAATTGAATGGTAAAATGTATGCTTATGTAAAGAGAAAGGTAGAAGACGGATATCTTGTTCTTAAATGTATTCCCAATAATGTGAAGCAGGAAATCAGGAACGCAGGCAATATTTTGTTTAGTGTAAACAACGGCCTTG
>Ga0068859_100008321_pt1 | contig 10513 bp, 10 predicted proteins | sample KBSSwiS22_FD_66585 | JGI IMG/M metagenome (GOLD analysis project Ga0068859, IMG submission 66585) | Switchgrass rhizosphere microbial communities from Kellogg Biological Station, Michigan, USA - KBS Switchgrass S2-2 | ecosystem: Host-associated > Plants > Roots > Rhizosphere > Soil ... | reverse complement strand
GCGAAGCTGTCGAGCGTGTCGCCGCGCTCGCCGCGCGTCAACGGTTTGAGGAAGCGGAAAAGCAGATCCTTCAAATCACCGGCTGGCCCTGCGAATTCGGATGGCGCGTGAGAGAGATGGCGGATTACCTCACAGGTATGGCGGCAACGCACGTCGGGGCGAAAGATCCCACTGTTTATATCTGGTTGAGAGGGTGGGCAGTTCACGCCTGGTACATGTGGGGATCCGGAGCAACCAGCGGCGGAGAGGGAGCGGCCTATGCGGTAGAGATCCGGGCCGGCGAAAAGGCCCTTGCTGAACTCGATGCCCGCCGTCAAAGCGCCGGACTCCGAATGAACAACGAGGCTCCCGAATGATTAGTTTCCTGCGTGCGAATGTCGGATTGACCGTCTGGTTCGCCATCTTTTTCATAGCTGCGGTTGTTTCCACCATCTCCGTATTTCTGATGACTTCCCGCGGCCTGTCGCTCAAACCGGTCTGGTGGTTCTGGGGTTTCCTGCTGCTCATCGGATTCCCGCAGCTCATGTACCACGCATACGTCGCCGTATCGTCGTCACGGACATCTCGAGAGCCGACAAGTGTTGCCTCGGGCAAACCCGACGTTACCGATCCAGAAACTCTGTTCACTGTCGTGCCCGAAGGTGCAACCGTTCACGAGATTCCGTCACAGTCCGCATTCGGAGTTTGGGGAAAGGCCAATGCAGGGCGGCTTGTGACGATGCCCAACGGGGACACGATGATGCTGGCCAGGTTTCAATCCACCGCCGATGCGAGTCGAGCCGTCGGCGAGTACCTGCGCGAGTCCGGTCTGGAAAGCAGCGCATCAGCCGATGGTTCAGGCGGGTTTGTCATTCCCGGAAATGAATCGAGATCGGCGCGCGTCTATGCACGCGGCAACGTGCTGGTCGTTCACACCACTGCAGACGTGCCTTCTGGCGTGCCGGACCGTGCGACTGCTGCAGACTCGGCCGATCCCATGACGCGCTGGACGGCTACGACATCCGGCAAGCTGATCGCGGCGAGCGCGCTACTCGTTTACGTGCTCTTCGTTTCTGTCTACTTTCTGAAAGGGCTCGCATGGGCGACGCGGGTAGACGCAAAGCCCGTGCAGCGTGTTCTGGCCGGCTCCGAAGTGAAAAACCGGCTTCTCGCATTGAACACCCTCGATATTCCGTTCCAAATCGAGGCCCATGATGATGGCGAGTTGTCTGCGACCTGGAACTATGCGGATGCGAAGTGGGTCGATCTGGCGCGTGCGCACGGCATGCGCCGAATTCATCGCATTCGGATGACGCTGGACGAAACGAGCCGGAAGATTCGCGCCACGGATTACCAGTCCTCGTACGACTGGTCGGCAGGCGCCGGCGGCGCCGGCATCGCATGGAAGATGTCAACCGGCGTCGTCCTGTTTCAGTACGAACATCAGCGTGTCTACGGGCTGCAACTCGACAGTCAGGGACGACCCATGCCGCAACTGAGTTACACCTATACGTTCGACCTGCAGGAAATGAAGTCCCCGCTGATCGAAACCGTTACCCAGGCGGGATGGCAATGGCAGCCGGTGGCATGGCAGGCACCCGCCTGGCTTCGGTGGGTGACGGAGTAGCCCTCAAGGAGCAGGAAAAGAAATTGAAAAATGGAAAGTCCTGCATTGGAGATTCGAGATTGGAAAGCTCAAATTGGACCCTGGCGCTCCCGAAGGATTGGTCCAATTTAAGCTTTCCAACCTCGAATCTCCAATGCAGGACTTTTCAATTTCTCTTCTTCACCCGTCTGGGACTCCTCCTCAACAACACATGCATTTGAGCGGTCCGTGTCCTTCGCTGAGAACCCGCCCGGAGTTATCGACGATGACGATCCCGAGTCCGCGTCCATCATCCAATTTGAGTGTTAAGGGAATGTTAAGCCAGTCTGAAGAATCTCGGCTGGCATCAAAATCGATGGAACCCTCGATCCGAAATAGCCCAGGGACAGGCATTCCCGAGCCTTCCATCACGCCCTGGTAACGCCGGACTTCATACCGGACCTGTCGCAACAGCGTGCCATTCCGCATCAGGTCACCGAGTCCCGACCCGGTTTCGACGAGTTTCATCATGCGGTGGATTTTACACCAGGGTGTGGTCCGTCAGTTTGGCCGCGAGAGGAGGTTTTCTAGCAGGCGGTCTGGTGTGCCAGAAAGTCGGCGGATGTCGTCAGCGGTCGGTCTTGTGCCGCAACAATGTACACTGCTCGCAGTCGCTGAGGGATATGGACGTAGTACCAGTGGTCGCCGATCTCAAATTCGAAGAATCCCGGGTGATGGCTGTCTGGGGTTGCGGCTACACCGCTATGCAGAGCGGTCTCAACTTCAGGCAGGTGGTTCCATGTAGCCGGATTGACCGGAAGCACGGGCCGGTCTGTCTTCAGCCACGTGGACGTTGGAGTTTTTGAGGGAGTCGCTTTCATAGTCTTCATACTCTTCATGACTTATTACGACGATGTATTACTGAAAGTTTCATATTTATTTTCAGCCGCCGTTTCCGGTTCGCCGTTACATAAGACGGAATGTGCGGGAAATTGGTTCAGGAAATTTGCACATGATTAATCCGCCATTAATTGAGTTCGAGCACGTTTCCATTATTCGTGGCAATGTCACTGCAGTAAGAGACGTCTCCCTGAAGATTGGGGTTGGCGAGCATCTCGCAATTCTTGGCCCCAATGGCTGTGGGAAATCCACGTTGGTTAAAGCAATATCCAAGGAATGCAACCCTGTCGTCGAGGAAGGTTCCTGGGTGCGCGTCTTCGGCAGGGACGACTGGAATGTCTTCGAACTGCGAAAAATGCTCGGTATCGTTTCCAGCGACCTCATGGAGCGCTGCACACGGATGGTTTCGGGACGCGAAATCGTGCTTTCCGGCTTCTTTTCGACAATTGGAATATGGGGCTACCAGGAAGTGACTCCTGAAATGATTCGGAGCGCCGATCGCGCACTCGCAATGATGGAAATCCCCCACCTGGCGGATCGTTATACGGATGAGATGTCATCCGGAGAAGCACGCAGGGTCCTGCTGGCCCGAGCCCTGGTCCATGATCCTCGCGCGCTCATCCTCGACGAACCTTCAACAGCGCTGGATCTGTCCGCCCAATATGAGTTGCGGGGGATCCTGCGTAAACTCGCGCGGTCCGGGATTGGAATCGTGATGGTGACGCACCATCTTTCCGATTTGATTCCGGAGATCGAGCGCGTGATTCTGATGTCTCAGGGTTCTGTTGTAGCCGATGGTCCCTCGCCGGAAGTCCTCACGGCCTCACGCCTGTCCGCATTGTTCGGGCGTCCCCTGGAGTTGCTTGAGCGCGACGGCTACTACAACCTCTGGTGATCCGTCCTGATATAGGACCAAAGTCCCGACGGCCGCAATTTGCTCTCACAGGACGCTGGAGTTTTTCAATCTCGGGAAATAGAATGCGCGGAAAGTTTAAGCAAACATCAGCCGACAGGGAGGAAATCAATGCGCCGTTATTGCTGGCTGTGTGTCGCTCTGCTGTGTTCGATCGCGATCGTCATGCAGGCACAGAACGATGTCTTCAGAGTAAAAGTCGATGTTCCCATCGTGACGCTGGAAGCCGTGGTCAAAGATTCGAGCAACCGTCCGTTGGTTCATTTGTCTCAAGCGGACTTCGAGATCTATGAGGACGGCCAGCCGCAGGAGATTCGCTACTTCGAAGCCGGCGAAGCTGCGCGCAGTATCCTTCTCGTGTTCGACGTTACAGGAGTGATGGAAAACTCGGCGACCTTCATGCAGCGCGCGGTGTCTGCCGTCTTTGCGAACACTCGTGACCAGGACAAGGTCGCAGTCGGGGCCATGGGACCCGAGTTTGAGATGCTGATGAGCTTTCGAAAGATCGATAAGAGCAAACTGCCGAGCGTAAAGCTTCCACCGACTCGAATCGGGTCCAACCTGTATGAGTCCCTGGGGATGGCTGCCAGGCGATTTGCCAAAGAGGACACGCGGAGAGCGATTGTCGCGTTGACGGATGGCCGAGACACACACATGTTCAGCGAGACCCAAAGACTGGGATATCCGGCGACGATTGAAAATGACGCGGATTTCAAGAATCGCCTTGAGGACGCCCGAAAGCGCGCAGTTCCGTACTACTTCATAGCTATCGACACCGATCCCCGCTACATCGGCAATTACGACTACGAGTACGCTTTCTTTAAGAATCCGGATGGCTACATGCGTACTGCACAGTTCGCCAATAGCAAACGCAGCCCGACGATCGCGGTGGACTACCTGGAAGCGGTCAAACTCCGAATGGAACGTCTTGCCGAAGCCACCGGGGGGCGGGTGACTTACATCAAATCAATTCCCGAGGTTGTGGATGCTTTTGATCGCCTCTCGCGTGAGCTCGGGTACTCCTACAGCATGGGCTACGCCCCGAAGGCTTCGCTAGACGACGGCAAGGCACACAAAATCGAGATCCGAACCAGAGCCGGCTACAAGGTCGAACAGTCGCGCACGACGTACGGCGGCTTGAAATAGACAATCTCAGGCGCGCTCAGACCAGCGTTTTCCCGCGACAAAGACAGCACGGGCGAACAACTTCTGTTTGCCTGGACGCTTCGTGTTCACATTGTCCACGAACTCGAAGTTACCCGATACCAGTTCAAGGATCGTGATATCCGCTACAGCTCCCTTTCGCAGGGTGCCGAGATCTTTCAGCGCGGGAATCGCTTTCGCGGAGTTGCTGGTACCGCGAGCAATGACCTGATCGAGCGGCATACCCAGCATCAGAAACTTGGAGAGAACGTTCGGGAAGTCGAAAACCTGGTCGGTGAGCCCGGCGCCGTTGAGGTCCGAGGAAATCGAGTCAGGCAGGAAATCCTGCTGGAGGGCGCGCTCGGCAACTTCCCAGGTGATGTGTCCATTGCGTCCGTTGCCAATGTCGAACAGGATGCCGCGCCGACGGGCTTCACGCACCTGCGGGAGAACGCGACCGTTGCTATCGAGAATCCCATTCGGTGGCGGTGCGTAGACATGCGTGACAATGTCGCCTGGACGCAGCAGTGCCAGAATATCGGGCAGCGGGGATCGCGTATCCCCGACGTGAACCATTACAGGTATCCCGAAAGGTTGCGTGATTTCGTGAGCGCGGCGAACGCCATCCAGGTCGTGGTCGCCGGCAAGCGGGCGGGATAGTCTTGCCTTCACGCCAACGATGAATTCCCGGTTGTTGCGGACTGCGGCTCGCCCGGCTTCCGCGTCGGCCGTCTCGAACTTGAGCAGTTCGCCTTCAGGCTGATTACCCAGCCGCGAGACATTTATCATAATGCGAACGCGGTTCGGCGCGCTCTTCACCACACCGATCATGTCCTGAATGCCATCGGCTCCGCGCGAACCAGCATCGACTACAGTTGTGACGCCCCCGGATAGAACCTGCTGTGCTGAGAGTTCGCCCGGCCGCGGATGCGCGTGAATATCAACAAGTCCGGGAGTAACGAGCCGGTCTTTAGCATCGAAAATCTCCCCCGCGTCCGAGGCGGGAATGCTCGTCTCCAGCGCCGCAATCTTTCCATCTTTGACCGCAACATCCATGAGGCGGTCAATACGCTGACTCGCGTCAAGGACGCGGCCCCCCTTGATCACCAGGTCGTACTTCGGAGCCGGTAAGAATGGAGTTCCAACAAGAACTGCGGATGATGCGAAAAACTGCCGACGGTTCATCATGGGAGGAGATTATAGGGGCAAACCCCCAGCTCATAGGGTGAAGGGAAGAATTTTGAAATTGAAGAGTTGGAGATCTCAAGTTCCAAACTGGACAATCTTAAATTGGACCGGCACCCGACAGGTTGGCTTGTCCAATTTAAGATTGTCCAGTTTGGAACTTAAGATCTCCAACTCTTCAATTTCAAAATTCCCCCGCCTTTTCCCGGTCTGCGAACCCCCAACAATTCAATAGAGGGAGGGTTCTCCTTCCGGCCGTGTCTTCCATCGGCGGTGGATCCATAGCCAGTGACCTGGATGCTGGCGAACGATGTTTTCGAGGATAGCGTTGAACGCGCGGGTATTCTCGCGGATATCCCGCGTCGGATCGCCGGTCGAGATCAGGTTGACTGGAGCATCAAAACGAAGGCGATGCTTTCGTGTCGCGGCGTCCCAAATGAGGAATCCCGGAATTACAGCCGCTCCCGTCCTCAGCGCCAGCGTGGCGATAGCGGGTGTCGTTGCGGCGGGTATTCCGAAGAAGTTCACGAAGACGCCTTCATCCCGCGTGGTGTTCTGATCCACCAGGATGCCAATCGTTTCGTTGTTGCGCAGGGCCTTCAGAATGTCTCTGGATGCGTGTCTCTTGTCGATAGGCTTGTTTCCCGACAGACCGCGGTATTTTTCGATCAGCTGCTCCACCTTGCTGTTGTCGATTTCGCGCACCACGAACTTCATCGGATTGCCATAAAGAGAATGGGCGAAGCAACTCAGTTCCCAGGCGCCGAAGTGTGCGGTCAGAAAAAGCACCCCTTTCCCGCGCTGCACAGCATCCTGGTAGTGCTCAAACCCTTCATAGGTGACGAGATCGGCGATGTTGCGCTTGTTTAAACTCGGAAAGTGGCTGAACTCCACCAGCAGGCGGCCGAGGTTCGAGAACGATTCTCGTAATATTCGAAGGCGTTCTTCGTCGCCCAGTTCGGGCATGGCCATGCGGAGGTTTTGAAGTCCGGCGTCGCGCTGACGCCTGGCGAAACGAAATCCGAGAATTGCGACGATCTCAGCAGCGGGATAAGAGATGAAACGCGGCATCCATCCGAAGGTTTTCAGCAGGGCAAGCGCGGCAACATACTGGAGAGCGTCTTTAACGCTTTCTGTCATCCATGGTATCTTCGCATACTTTCCTTGCCTCCTCCGGGGGGCCGGTTCGATATGCGACGCAGCATCAAACGCCCGGAACTGCCCCGACTGAATGAGCCAGTCATTTTTCTTTTATTGGGCGTCACCTGCTACGTGTTTTTCTTCCACGGGCTGGGGAGTGTCGGATTGCTGGGGCCGGACGAGCCTCGTTATGCGGCCGTGGCCAGGGAGATGTATCAGACTGGGGATTGGACCACGCCACGCCTTCACGGAAAGACGTGGTTCGAAAAGCCCATTCTGCAGTACTGGAGCGCCGCCATAAGTTTTAGTATTTTCGGCGTAACCGAGTTTGCCGCGCGGTTTCCTTCCGCATTGTCCGCAACGGCCAGCATTTTTCTGATCTACATCGTTTGTCGAAGACTCTGGGGGCAGGGTGTCGCCATTGCGGCGAGCCTCATTCTTGCGTCTTCGGTCGGGTACTTTGCCTTTTCGAGAGCGGCATCGATGGACATGCTGTTGACGTCATGTCTCACGATTGCCCTTCTGTGCTTCATGATGGGGTACAACCTGACTACCCCGGACCGTCGATGGTGGTTTGCCGGCTTCTATGCCTTCGTGGGGCTGGGCGTATTGGCGAAGGGGCCTGTAGCCCTCGTGCTCCCCGTCATATCGCTTCTCGGGTATCTGTTGTTTCGCGGTAATCGCAGTGAGTGGACACAATGGTACCCCCATTACTTTCTCATCACTCTCGCGATCGCGGCGCCCTGGTATATCGCCGTGATACGAGCCAACGGCTATGAGTTCGTGCAGGTTTTCTTTATCAATCAGAATTTCGAACGCTTCACGAGCACTATTCATGGCCATCGCCGGCCCTTCTATTTCTATATTCCGGATCTGATGATGCTGGCGTTCCCGTGGACGTTCATGATCATTCCGAGCCTGCGCCGCGTTTTTGATCGCAACGATCGATTGCTCCTCTGGTTTGCCATTGTGCCCGTTGTCTTCTTTTCTTTCTCCGGTTCGAAGCTGCCCGGATATGTTTTGCCGTCGGTCCCCCCGATGGCCATGCTCTGCGCGAGGTCCATTTCTGAAGGCACCACACGCGCTTTCCGCATTGCGGCCTACATCGAAGCGGGGGCGATGCTGTTTATCGGAGTCGCGTTTGGCCTGTTCGGGGAGATGCTGAGCGTGGATCCTCACATCAGCGCTTTCAAGATCATGGGCACGGTGTTCCTGATGGCCTTGATCCTGACGGCTATTGCCACCTGGACTCATCCGCTGGTGCTGTTCGCGTTCAACTCCATGGCCATGACAACCCTCGTTCTTATTGCCACGAGCTTCGTTTTGCCGCGCTTCGAAACGACGGATACGATGCGCCCCTGGCGAGATGTGCTGCACGAGATGGTCCCGGATGAACAGACGGTCTTCACGTATCAGCCGCCGCGGTGGGTGGAATACGGGATGCAGTTCTACCGATTTAACAGGACGCAGGACATCTGGAATGCAGACGAACTGAGGACAGTTATCCCGAAAGGCGAAAAGAAACTTTTCGTTTCAGACGAAAAGGGCCTCGTCGAACTGGGGAGTGTTCCGGGTGTCGAGATCAAGATCGAAAAGGCGGTGGGGAACCTCAGCGTTTTCTGGTTGTCGTTAACGCCTTAGGAAAAACAAATTGGAGACTGGACGATTTCCCCATCGTCCATTCTCCAATTTCCTTCTTCAACTTGTTCGACGCGCCGGCCCGCTACCCCAGAAGGTGTTCGGGTACCTGCTCTTTCAGTACTTCCACGGTTAGCGGAACAAGGTTGGGATCGAAGTGCGTTCCCGCGCAGCGGCGTATTTCTTCCGCGGCTTCGCGAAACGTGACTGGCGCATTGTAGGGTCGCTTGTAGATCATCGCGTCAACAGCATCGACAACGGCAAAGATCCTTGCTCCCAGCGGAATATTCTCGCCGCGCAGACCGCGTGGGTACCCGCTTCCATCAAATTTTTCGTGATGACTGAGCACCAGTTCCGCTGCGTCGTCGAAGAATTCGAGGTCGCGAAGAAACTCATAGCCATACTGCGGATGCTTTCTCATCGTGGCCCACTCGAGATCGTCGAGGCTGTCCGGTTTCCAGAGGATGCTGTCGGGGATTTTGAGCTTGCCGATGTCGTGCAGCAGTGCGCCGTGCTCGATCTGGTGCAGTAGTTCTCCAACAACACCATGCCGCTGGGCAACACGAACCGTCAGGTCGGCAACGCGTCGGGAGTGACCGCTGGTGCTTTTATCGCGGTAATCCAACGCAAGCGCCAGCATTTCCAGCGCAGCAGAGTGGGTAGAGACCGGCCCATTAAGCGCGTCATTCCGTTCATCGGGGCGTTCAGCCATCAGTTCTCCAGGCGCTTCAGATCTCTGTCGTCCGCGACGCTATGCGAGTCGAGGGTCAGGTCAGGACCGTTTTGCAAGCCTTTCCCAGTCCAGAGGTATGTTTATGTTAGCAAACATCGCAAGATCGAAGCCCATTGCGCGGAGTTCAGCCTCTTCCAGAAGCTCTCTCTGGGATTCGCCGTCGGCTGCTCCGAATGCCCAGCCAAAGAGGAACTTGCCGTCGATTCTGCAGGCGAACAGCGGTTTTCTGGAGGTCACAAACCGGGAATGGAACACCCGAAGGAATTCAGGTGTCAACAATGGCAGATCGACGGCGAGGAGAGATTGGAATCCCAATCAGTGGACTGTAGTGCAGTAAGGATTCCACCAGGCCCACCCTTTTGGGGGTGAGATCGAGAAATTCACCACACCCTACAACGCGTACGGGCGCCGCGACCGTCGAAAGTAACTGGATCATGTGGTCGAGCAATGACTTGTCACCCAACTTTAGTAAGCTTTGTCCTGCCCCATTCGGCGGGTTTGCCCTCCCGCCAGGACGAACCCGTTCGTTGACGTTGTTGGCGGCATTCCTCTAATATGGGACCTCCTTTAATGTTTGAAAATCTTTTGTTTAGGAGCGTGTTACGCCTCGGCCGATGAAGAAGCTTACCGCCATCCTGACCTTCCTTTGCGCCTCGATTGTGATGACCGGGCAGAGCGCCGCGCCGACCCCACAGGGCCGGCAGGCTCAGGCCGGCCGCTTCATGAATGTGGACGAGGTGCGCGCCGGCATGAAAGGCATAGGCCGGACCGTGTTTGAAGGGACGGCCATTCAGGAATTCCAGGTCGAGATCATGGGCGTTTTGAAGAACGTACAGCCGAAGCAGGACTTAATCCTGGCCCGACTGTCCGGCGGCCCACTGGAAAAGACGGGAGTTATCCAGGGCATGAGCGGAAGCCCGGTCTTCATTGACGGGCGGCTGGTCGGAGCGGTCGCCTTTTCGTTTCCTTTTGCAAAGGATCCGATCGCCGGGATTCAGCCGATAGCTCAAATGATGGATCTGCTGGACCGTCGTAATCCCGCCCCTACTCCGGCGGCTGTGCGTCCGGAACAGGTCGTTCCCGCGCTTACGCCAGCCACCTTTGTCTTCGAAATGATGGAGAAAGCGCGCAGTGGCGCCTCGCTGCAGGAGATTCTCGGCTTTCCTGCTGCGCCTGCCTCGGCGGGCGGAGGCCAGCTGGCGCATATTCCGATTCCCTTGTCCATTGCCGGAGCCACACCCGGTCTCATGCAGCAGTTCGGACCCGTTTTCGGCTCCTATGGATTCAGCGTAGTGCA
>Ga0068859_100008320_pt1 | contig 10513 bp, 13 predicted proteins | sample KBSSwiS22_FD_66585 | JGI IMG/M metagenome (GOLD analysis project Ga0068859, IMG submission 66585) | Switchgrass rhizosphere microbial communities from Kellogg Biological Station, Michigan, USA - KBS Switchgrass S2-2 | ecosystem: Host-associated > Plants > Roots > Rhizosphere > Soil ... | reverse complement strand
CGGCGAGAGCGCGAGGGCTGGCGTTACGGCTTCGAGCCGGCGGACTTCTATCCCGACGCCTTGCCGACGCTGGCCGCGCTCAAGGCCCAGGGCCTGGTGGTCGGACTGGCGGGCAACCAGCCGGAGGAGGCCGAGGCGGCCCTGCGCAAGTCCGGGGTCGCCGCCGACCACATCGCCTCGTCCGCCGGCTGGGGCGTCGAGAAGCCGTCGCCGGACTTTTTTGCGCGCATCCTTGACGTCACCGGCCTGCCGGCGGACCAGATCGCCTACGTCGGCGACCGGTGGACAACGACGTGATCCCGGCGCTCGAGGCCGGCATGTTCGCGGTTTTCCTGATGCGCGGTCCCTGGGGAGTCATCCAGTCGGAATGGCCCGAGGCTGCCCGCGCCCACGCCAAGATCCGTGCGCTGACGGATCTTCCGGGGGTGCTCGGACTTTGATGTCAGCCGGATTGTTTGAGCGGTCCGATCACCGAAATCACGCTGGGTCGCGACCGCACCTCGGCTTGCCAGCGCTGCAAGGCCGTCCGGTGGGGCGGGATCGGCGCCTTGATGAGGTCCAGCATCTGCACCGCGAAGATGGCGGTGATGTCGGCGACGCTGAACCGCTCGCCGGCGATGTAGCGCGTGGTCCTGAGCTGGTCCTCCAGCATGTCCACGGCCCGGGTCACGCGCGGACGGTTGAGGTCCGCCCAATCGGCGAGCTGCACTGGTTCGAGAGCTTTCACGAAGTCGACCGAGTGGCGGAAGACCTCGCGCGCGGCGCCGTAGAGATGAAACTCCACCCGGCGCTGCCACATCTCCACGATCGCCTCGTCCAGCGCGCCCACCCCCATCAGCGGCGGCTCGGGATGCAGCCGCTCGAAGTAGCGGCAGATGGCGATCGTCTCGGAGATGCAGGTCCCGTCGTCCAGCTCCAGGACCGGGACCAGACCGGCGGGGTTCTTGGCCTTGAACCCGGCCTCGCGATGGGCGCCGTGCATCAGGTCCACCGGCTCGAAGGGGATGTCGAGCCCCTTCTCGGCCAGGAAGATGGCCACCCGCAGCGGATTGCCGCGCGACTTCGACCCCCAGATCTTCATGATCGCGCTCCGCTCATTTTCCCCTGGGGATGTCCTTGAACGCCACATCCTTGTCGAGGCGGATCTCGCCGGGCAGGCCCAGGACCCGTTCGGCCAGGATGTTCTTCAGGATCTCGTCCGTGCCGCCGGCGAGCCGGCCCCCCGGCGCGCGCAGGACCATGGTCTGGTACATCGCCTCGAAGGGCGCCAGCGACGGGTCGCTGATGACCCCGAACTGGTCCAGCAGGTCGGTGGCTTCCCGGGCCATGTCCTGGGCCTGGTTGGCGCCGACGATCTTGCCGATGGAGCTTTCGGGTCCCGGGGTCTCGCCGCGCGACAGGGCGGTGATCGTGCGCATGGCGGTGTGCCGCAGCCCCTCGGACTGGACGTACCAGTCGGCGATCCGCTCCCGCAGCGCCGGATTGGCGAGCGCGCTCTCGCCGCCCGAAGTGACGTCCCGGGCCAGCCGCATGAAGTCGGAATAGTCCGGCCCATTGCCGCCGCCGATCGACAGGCGCTCGTTCATCAGCGTGATGATGGCCACCTTCCAGCCCTCGCCGACCCCGCCCAGCCTCTGGCTGTCCGGGATCCGCAGGTCGGTGAAGAACACCTCGTTGAAGCCGAACCCGGAATTATCGGACATCTGGTGGATGGGCCGGACCTCGATGCCGGGCGACTTCATGTCGACCCAGAACATCGTCATGCCCTTGTGCTTGGGAACGTCGACGTCGGTGCGGGCCAGCAGCAGGCCGTAGTCGGAAAGGTGGGCGCCGGAGGTCCAGACCTTCTGGCCGTTGACGACCCACTCGTCGCCCTGGCGGACCGCCATCGTCCGTGCCGCCGCGGCGTCCGAGCCGCTCGCGGGCTCGGAGAACAACTGGCACCAGATGTCCTCGCCGCGCAGGCCGGGCCCCACGAACCGCTGCTTGGTCGCCTCGTCGCCGACCGCCATGACCGTCGGGATGCACATCCCCAGCGCGAGGATGAAGTAGGGCGAGTCGACGTCGTACTTCGCCTCTTCCTGCTTGTAGATCACCTGCTGCATCGGGGTGCCGCCGGGGCCGCCCCATTCCTTGGGCCAGGTGATCTGGGCGTAGCCGGCGGCGGCCTTCTTGGTCTGCCAGGCGCGGGCGCGCGCGATCTCGTCGGCGATGGTCATGCCCTCGGTGTTGCTGAAGCCTTCCTTCGGCGCGTTGGCCTCCAGCCACGCCCGGACCTTGGCGCGATAGGCGGCCTCTTCGACGCTGTCCGAGAAGTCCATCGAAACCCTCCCAGGGGGACCTGTCAGTCGGGCTCCAGCCCGTTGCTGGGCGCAAGCATACGCATTCCGCGGCGTGGGGACATGCCCTTCAGCGCATGAAAATCCTAGGCGGCCGCCCGGAGCTTCGCCAGCAACAGGGGCTGGATCTCCTGCGCCCCGGCGCAGACTGAGCCCGTCTCCAGCACCGCCTCGCCGCCGTCGGCGTCGCGCACCACCCCGCCCGCCTCGGCCACCAGGAGCAGGCCCGCGGCCAGGTCCCAGGGCTTCAGGTCGCGTTCCCAGAAGGCGTCGAAGCGGCCGGCGGCCACAAAGGCCAGGTCCAGGGCCGCCGAACCGAAGCGGCGCACGCCGGCCACCCGCTGGCTGACCTGGTGCAGCTCCTTGAGGAACTTCGCGTGCTGGCCGTGGCCCAGGAACGGGATGCCGGTGGCGATCACCGCCTCGTCCAGCCGCGTGCGCGCCGAGACCCGCAGGCGCTTGTCGTTGACGAAGGCGCCCTTGCCCTTCTCCGCCCAGTAGAGCTCGTTGGCCGCGGGGTTGTAGGTCACCGCGGCCACCACCGCGCCCTCGCGCTGCAGGGCGATGTTGATGGCGAAGTGCGGGATGGCGTGCAGGAAGTTGGTGGTGCCGTCCAGCGGGTCGACGATCCACGTGTGGGTCTTGTCGGTGCCCTCGATCAGCCCGCGCTCCTCGCCCAGGAAGCCGTAGCCCGGGCGGGCCTTGGAGAGCGCCTCGAACAGGGTCTGCTCGGCCTTCAGGTCGGCGGCGGAAACGAAGTCGGCCGCGCCCTTCTTGGAGACCTGCAGCTCGCCGACCTCGCCGAAATCGCGGTTGAGGCCCCGCGCGGCCTTGCGCGCGGCGTCGGACATCACCTTCAAAAGGGCGGACTGAGTGGACATGCAGGCTTTCGGGGGAACTGGCGAAATTCGCGGGCGGAACCTAGTGGCGCGGCCCGGCCAAGGCAAGGAAGCACATTGTCAGGGCGCGGGCGCCCTCGCATCCTCGCCGGCCAGGAGGTGTTCCATGCGACGGCAAGCGACCTGCGCCTGCGGCGGTCTGACGATCGCGCTGGAGGGCGAACCGGAGAAGGTGTCGAGCTGCTGCTGCCAGCAGTGCCAGCGGCGTACGGGCAGCTTCTTCGGCGTCACCGCCTTCTTCCTGCAGGAGCAGATCGTGTCCGTGAAGGGTGAGCAGAAGACCTATCAGCGGGTCGGCGAGAGCGGCCACGCCCTCATCTTCCACTTCTGTCCGGAATGCGGCTCGACCGTCTTCTGGTACCCCCTGGCGCGGCCCGGCCGTGTCGCGGTGGCGGCCGGCTCCTTCGCCGACGCGGGCTTCCCGCCGCCGGAACGCATGATCTGGACCGAGCACCGCCACCCGTGGGTGCGCACGCCCAAAGGGATCAAGCTCTACGACCGCGCGCCTTAGCCGCGTTCCGCGAGCCCGGCGGCGATCTCGGCGTTGATCGCCTTCACCGCTGCGGCCGGACCGTCCGCGTGCGCCCAGACGCCGGCCGAAACGGCCAGGAAGTCGGCGCCCGCCTGGGCCAGGCCCCGTGCGTTGGCCGCGGTGATCCCGCCGATGGCGACGCAGGGGACCTGCATGGTCTCCTGCCAGACGGTGAGGATTTCCGGGTCGGCGCGGGTCGGCGCCGCCTTGGTGGCGGTCGGGAAGAAGGCCCCGAACGCCACATAGTCCGCCCCGGCCTCGGCGGCCTCCATGGCCAGGTGGCGGCTGTCGTGGCAGGTCACGCCCACCATGCGCCCAGGCCCCACGAGGCGGCGCGCTTCGGCGTAGGGCGCATCGTCCTGGCCGATGTGCACGCCGTCGCAGCCCAGCTTCGCGGCCAGGTCCGGGCGGTCGTTGAGGATCACGGCCACGTCGCGGGCGTGGGCGATCGGGGTCAGCACGTCGACGGCGGCCGCGACGATGGCGTCGTCCACCTCCTTCAGGCGGACCTGCAGGGCGGCCACGTCCCCGGCGTCGAGGGCATGGGCCAGCTCCCGGCCGAAGGCGGCTAGGTCGTCGAGGCGGGGCGGGGTGATCAGGTAGAGGCGGCAGAGCGGTGGCATGGCCGCCTTCTACCGCAGCAGCGCCTTCAGGCCATACGCCACGACGGCGGTGGCGCTCAGCGACGCGGCCGCGAGGCCCACGAACCACGCCAGCCGTTTCCAAAGCGGCCCGGCGGGCGCGCCGGGGTCCGGCGGCGGCTCAATGATAGCCGGCATCGGCGCCGACCTTGCCGCGGAATAGCCAGTAGACCCAGACCGTGTAGCCCAGGATCACCGGCAGCAGGATCGCCACGCCGCCCAACATCAGCGCCAGGGCGTTGTCGGCCGAGGCCGCCTGCCAGATCGTCAGGCTGTAGGGCGCCACGAAGGGGAAGAAGCTCACCGCCAGGCCGAGATAGCCCGAGAGGAAGAGAAGGATCGCCCCCACGAACGGCAGGTGGTGCGAGCGTCGCGCGAGGCCGAACGCCACCAGACCCATGCCCAGGGCGCCCAGGGCCGGAACGCCCATGCGCGGCGCCAGCCTGGCCATGTCGAAGCCTTGGCCGTCGAAGCCCCAGCCGGCGGCGGCCCGCGGGTCGACGAACAGGGTGGCGACGCTCACCGCCGCCAGCAGCAGCACCGTGGCGACGCCGGCGATGATCGCCCAGCGCCGGGCGAGGGCGTGCAGCTCGTCCTCGGTGCGCCAGATCAGCCACCCGGCGCCCAGCAGCGCGTAGCCCGCGGCGAGGCCCGCGCCGGCGGTGAGCGAATAGGGCGTCAGCCAGTCGAACGTCCCGCCGGCGAAGGCGCCGTCCTTGACCTTGATCCCCTGGATGAAGCCGCCCAGCACGCAGCCCTGCGCCAGCGCCGCGATGAGCGAGCCGCCCGCGAAGGCGGCGGTCCAGAAAGCCTTGCCGCGCTTGCGCCCGCGCAGCCTGAACTCGAAGGCGACGCCGCGCAGGATCAGGCCCAGCAGCATGACGATCAGCGGCAGGTAGAGGGCCGGGGCCACCACCGCATAGGCGCCGGGAAAGGCGGCGAACAGCCCGCCGCCGCCCAGCACCAGCCAGGTCTCGTTGCCGTCCCACACCGGGGCGATGGAATCCATCATCACGTCGCGGCGCTCCCGCGAGCCGGCGAAGGGGAAGAGGATGCCGATGCCGAGGTCGAACCCGTCGAGCAGCACGTAGAGCAGCACTGCGACGGCGATGATCCCGGCCCAGATCAACGGCAGGTCGAGGGTCATGGGGCGGCCTCCGGGTCCGGATCGTCCGGGGCGGCGGCCAGCGCCGAACCGGGCGCGCGGCGTTCGGGCGGCGCCTCGCGGGCCCCGGCCGCGGGCCCTTCGGCCAGCAGCCGCAGGATGTAGAGGACGCCCACCGAGAATATCAGCGCATAGACGACCAGGAAGGCGATCAGCGAGGCCGAGACCGCGCCCGCCGCCACCGGCGAGACGCCCTCAGAGGTACGCATGACGCCGTAGATGACGTAGGGCTGGCGGCCGACCTCGGCCACCACCCAGCCCGCGATGACGGCGACGAAGCCCGCCGGCCCCATGGCCACGCAGGCCATGAGGTAGGGGCGGGTCGCTTCCAGCCGCCCGCGCCAAACCAGCCACGCGCCCCACAGGCCCAGGCCGATCATCGCCACGCCCAGGCCGACCATCACCCTGAACGCCCAGAAGACCAGGAACACCGGCGGCCGGTCGGCGGGCGGGAAGTCCCGCAGCCCCTTGATCCGCGCCTCGACGCTGCCGGCGGTGATCAGGCTGCCGATCTTGGGGATCGACACCTCCCAGCGATTGCCGGCGATCCTGCGGTCCGGCCAGGCGACCACGTGGAAGGCTTGTCCGGAACCGGTCTCCCAGAAGGCCTCGATGGCCGCGAGCTTGGCCGGCTGGTGGCGCAGTACGTCACGTCCCGAGTGGTCCCCCACCAGGAGCTGGAGGGGCGCGGCGATGGCGAACATGCCGATCGCCATCCGCAGCGCGATGCGCGATTCCGCCTCGTCCGCGCGGCGCAGCAGCCGCCAGGCCGAGGCCGCGCCCACCACCAGGGAGGTGGTGAGATAGGCGGCCAGCACCATGTGGACGAACCGCGCCGGGAAGCTGGGCGAGAAGATCACCGCCATCCAGTCGACCGCGCGCAGGCTGCCGTCCGGCGCGCGCTCGAAGCTCACGGGATACTGCATCCAGCTATTGGCCGAGATGATCCAGAAGGCCGAGATCAGGGTGCCGACGGCCACCATCGCCGTGGCGATGAAGTGGAGGCCCGGACCCACCTTGCGCCAGCCGAACAGCATGACGCCCAGGAAGCTCGCCTCGAGAAAGAAGGCGGTCAGCACCTCGAAGGCCAGGAGCGGCCCGATCACCGGCGAGGCGACGCGGGAGAAGGCGCTCCAGTTGGTGCCGAGCTCGTAGCTCATCACCACCCCGGTCACGACACCCATGCCGAAGGAGATGGCGAACACCTTCAGCCAGAACATGTAGAGCGCCTGGAACGCCGCGTTGCGCGTGGCCAGCCACAGCGCCTCCAGCACCGCCAGGAAGCTCGCCAGCCCGATGGTGAAACTCGGAAAGATGATGTGGAACGCGATGGTGAAGGCGAACTGCAGCCGCGACAGGATCAGGGCGTCGGCGTCCATGATTCAGGGCCCCAGCGCGCCGCCGCGAAGGTCTGGGCGCGTCCACGGATTAGAATGCGCTTCGCCGGCTCGGCGGCGCCGCGACATACGGTCGCGCATTTCCTTGGCCCAAGTCTTGCGAACGAGTTGCAATTGCGTTCGCATCTGGTACAGATTTCTGACGCTCAAGCAGGAACCGCCGCGCCGTGTACATCTGCAACTGCAATGGGATCCGCGAACGGCAGGTGCGCGCTGCGGCCGACGCCGGCGCCCGGCGTCCGGCCGACGTATTCAAGTCCTGCGGCGCCAAGGTCCAATGCGCGCGCTGCGTCTGCGAGATGCGCGAGATCCTGCAGCGGCAGGGCGAAAGCCTCCGCTACGCCGCCGAATAGGCGCCACGAACTTTTCCGTTGAACGTTCTGTCGCCAGTCCACGATTGGCTTTGACAGGGCTCGCCCGGCGCAGGACGTTCGGCGAGACTTCCTAGGAGATTCCCATGCAAGGCGACGCCGCGATCATCCGGCTCCTGAACGTTGTGCTCACCAACGAGCTCACGGCGGTGAACCAGTATTTCCTGCACGCCCGCATGTACGAGAACTGGGGCTTTCGGCGTCTTGGAAAGCTGATCTACGAGGAATCGATCGGCGAGATGAAGCATGCCGATAAGCTGATCAAGCGCATCCTGTTCCTGGAAGGACTTCCCAACCTGCAGGATCTGCACAAGCTCAAGCTCGGCGAGAGCGTGGCCGAGGGCCTGGCCGCCGATCTGACCATCGAGAGCGACGGGCGCACGACCCTGGTGGACGGCATCCGCCAGTGCGAGCAGGCCAGCGACTTCGTTTCCCGCCAGATCCTGCGCGAGATCCTCGACGACACCGAAGAGCACATCGATTTCCTGGAGACCCAGATCGGCCTCCTGGCGTCCATCGGCGAGCAGAACTACCTGCAGAGCGCCATGGGCGAGCTGGAGGGATAGGAACCAAGCTCCCGTACGACTGTTTCCCCGCAGCGACCACGAGGGGAAACGCCATGCAGGTGGACTCCGTCCGCGAAGCTATCGACAAGGCCGCCAACAGCCAGGGCCGGTCCGTTTCGCACATCGCGGCCGGGATTGCGCTGACCGCCGGCGCGGTGCTGGCCTCGGCGCTGCTCGCGGGCCACAACGCGCCCACCGCCGCCAATCCGAAGGTCAAGGCGGAATACGACAGGCTGCGGAAGCCGGTCTTCACCCCGCCACGGCAGGCTTTCGCGGTGATCTGGCCGCCGTTGTTCCTGGCGCTGACCATCTCGGGCCTGCGGGTCTGGAACGCCCCGCCCAGCCGCGCGCGCACCCAGGCGCTAGGCCTGTGGGGCGCCGTACAGGGCCTGAACGCGCTCTGGATGGCGCTGGGACCGAAGCGGCTCGGCGCGCAACTGGCCGCCGCGGTCGCCTCATTCGGGACCTCCGCCGCCTATGCGTGGCGGGCGCGGGCGGTCGATCCGCCCGCCTCGAACCTGGTCGCGCCGTACCTGGGATGGATCAGCTTCGCCAACGCCCTGACCGGCGAGCTGTGGCGCAAGAACCAGCCGCGTCCGACGATCCATTGAGCCCGTAGGAGGCTTCAGGCCGCCTGCTCGAGCCGGCCTTCCCACTTTCCCAGCGAGGCCAGGCTGTTCATGCGGGCGCGGTGGGCGAACGCCTGCTGGGCGGCGGGGACGTTGGCGGACTTCCCGGACCAGGCCTTTTGCGGCGCAGCCTGCAGGGCGCGGCCGTAGGAAAAGGTCATCTTCCAGGGGAAGCCGCCAAGCTTGTTCATCGCATCGAGGTGCGCCGTGGCCTCCTCGTCGGACTGGCCGCCGGAGAGGAAAGCGATGCCGGGAACCGCGGACGGAACGATCGCCTTCAGCGCGGCGACCGTGCGCTCGGCCACCTCGTCCACCGACGCTCGCGCCCCGCACTTCTTGCCGCAGACGACCATGTTGGGCTTCAGCACCATGCCCTCCAGCGCCACCCGCTGCTCATGGAGCTCCTGGAACACGGTCTGCAGCACCCAGCGCGTGACCTCGTCGCAGCGCGCGATGTCGTGGGCGCCGTCCATCAGGACTTCCGGCTCGACGATCGGGACGATCTGCGCCGCCTGGCAGATGGCGGCGTATCGGGCGAGCGCATGGGCGTTGGCCTTGACCGCGCCCCAGGTGGGCACGCCGTCGGCGATATCGATCACCGCGCGCCATTTCGCGAAGCGCGCGCCCTGCGCATAATCCTTCGCCAGCCGCTCGCCCAGGCCGTCGAGGCCCTCGGTCAGCGTTTCGCCGGGGAAGCCGGCCATCGGCTTGGCGCCCTTGTCCACCTTGATGCCGGGGACCGCGCCGGCGGCCTCGATCAGCTTGACCAGCGGCGTGCCGTCGGCCCCGTTCTGATAGAGGGTCTCCTCGAAGAGGATCACCCCGCCGATGTAGTCCCGCAGGGCGTCGCCGGCGCGGAACAGGCATTCCCGATAGTCGCGCCGGTTGTCGTGATTGTTCTCGACGCCGATCGCATCGAAGCGCTTCTGGATGGTGCCGGTGCTTTCGTCGGCCGCGAGGATCCCCTTGCCGGGCGCGACCATGCGATTGGCGATGTCGTTCAGTGCGTCGAGGTCCACGGTTCTTCCCCGGTCAGGCTTGCGTCTTCGTGCGCAACGCCAAGGTATCACCGCTGTCCGCCGCCGCCACCCGCCTCCCGTCCCTGGAGAACGGTCGGCCGGTTATTCGGCCGCCTGCCGCGAGATCCCGATGCGCGGGGCCAACTCCCCCGAACCATAGCGCTTGGCCATCGCCGACAGCGGCAAGGGCTTGATCTTGTCGGCCCAGCCGGCCGTGCCGAATTCCTCGAAGCGCTGGCGGCAGATGGCGCGCATCGCCTCCATGGCGGGCTTCAGGTACTTGCGGGGGTCGAACTCGCCGGGGTTCTCGGCGAACACCTGGCGGATCGCGCCGGTCATCGCCATGCGGTTGTCGGTGTCGATGTTGATCTTGCGCACGCCGTGCTTGATGCCGCGTTGGATCTCTTCCACCGGCACGCCCCAGGTCTGGGGCATCTCGCCGCCGAACTTGTTGATGATGTCCTGCAGGTCCTGCGGCACCGAGGAGGAGCCGTGCATCACCAGGTGGGTGTTGGGCAGGCGGCGGTGGATCTCCTCGATCACGTTCATCGCCAGCACCGCGCCGTCCGGCTTGCGGGTGAACTTGTAGGCGCCGTGGCTGGTGCCCATGGCGATGGCCAGGGCGTCGACCTCGGTGGCCTTCACGAAGTCCACGGCCTGGTCCGGGTCGGTCAGAAGCTGGTCGTGGCCGAGCTTGCCCTCGAAGCCATGGCCGTCTTCCTTCTCGCCCATGCCGGTCTCGAGGCTGCCCAGCACGCCGAGTTCGCCCTCGACGCTGGCGCCGACCCAGTGGGCCATGTCCACGACGTTCCTGGTGACCCGGACGTTGTAGTCGTAGTCGGCCGGGCTTTTGGCGTCGGCCTTCAGCGAGCCGTCCATCATCACCGAGGTGAAGCCGAACTGGATCGCCGTGGCGCAGGTGGCTTCGTTGTTGCCGTGGTCCTGGTGCATGCAG